>Ga0209851_1000048_pt1 | contig 50713 bp, 45 predicted proteins | sample GWRWT4_14Oct14_FD_187195 | JGI IMG/M metagenome (GOLD analysis project Ga0209851, IMG submission 187195) | Sand microcosm microbial communities from a hyporheic zone in Columbia River, Washington, USA - GW-RW T4_14-Oct-14 (SPAdes) (version 2) | ecosystem: Engineered > Artificial ecosystem > Sand... | reverse complement strand
GTGATCCTCTCGCTGCAGGCCGATCCCCAAATCCTGCGGGCGCGTCTGGCCCAGCGCCAAACGGACGTTTCCGATGCCAATGTCGCCGTACTGGAAGCGCAGCTCGCCCGGAAGGAAGCGCTGACACCCACCGAACGCCAACAGACGCTCCACGTGGACGCCGCGCAAGCCTTCGATTTCCCGGGTCTGTACCAGCGGTTGCGGCGCCTGATTCCGGGCTGATGGAATCGCGCATCGCCCCCACTGATCCTGCGCGCCTCGTGACCGCGGCCATGGCGCGCTGCTGAATCGGGCCTGTTTCTCGTACCATGCGGAACACAAAAGCGCGCTGCGATCGAAGGAGCCAGATTCTGATCACCCCCCGCCGCACCGGAAACCTCGCCCTTCGCGTGTCTCAATCGCTGCGTGGACTCGGCCGCCACGAAGTGTCCTTGCTCCTCTGGGTGGCCGCGCTGTTCGGCGGCATCTGGGGCTTCGTCGAAATTGCCGAGGCCGTGATGGGGCAGGAGACCCACGCGCTGGATGAAGCCCTGCTGCTTGGCTTGCGCAGCCCCACCGATCCCCGCGATCCGTTGGGCCCGCAATGGCTTGAGGAATTGGCGCGCGACCTGACCGCGCTGGGGAGTGTGGGCGTGCTTACCCTGGTGACGGTCGGCGTGCTCGTCTATCTCTTGCTCGCCCGTCACATGCGGGCGGCCGGATTCACTCTGGCCGCCGTGGGTGGGGGAATGCTGCTCACCAATCTTCTCAAACTGGGCTTTGGACGCCCTAGACCTGATCTGGTACCCCACGCAGCGGTTGTCTACACGGCCAGCTTCCCCAGCGGCCACGCCATGATGGCCGCCATCACCTACCTCACGCTCGCTGCCATGTTGAGCCGGGTGGAGCGGCGTTGGCACATAAAGGCGTATCTGCTGCTTGCGGCCGTCTGCGTCACCGGGGTGGTGGGGATAAGCCGGGTTTACCTCGGCGTCCACTGGCCCACCGACGTGCTGGCGGGTTGGGCCGTGGGCGCCGCGTGGGCAGCGCTATGCTGGCTCATCGCCCGCTGGATCCAGCGCAAAGCATCCCCTAGCGTCTGATGCCGGCACGCGGGCAGCGGCGGCGCCATGAACAAAGCGCGCATCGGGTATCATCCAAGGGCCTGGCAATGGGGCGGCCCGCCGTGCGTGAATGAAGCGCGCTCGCAACAAGCGCCGCGCGTATCCTGCACTACCGTGAATGCCACTCTTGACTCACCGCCATCCGCGAATCGTGGACGTGATCGCTGCCTGCCGGAGATCCTGCATGACCTGTTTGCTGCCATGAGCATGCTGAACGCCCCGCTACTCGCAGCTGACGAGCCGCCTCCCTGGCACGTCGAGCGCGCGGAAGGCCCGTCCCCCTGGTTCCTGATTTGCGATCATGCGGGCACGCGGATTCCCAGGCGCCTGGACACGCTGGGCCTTGATCCGACGGCGCTTGCCAGCCACATCGCCTGGGACATCGGGGCGGCCGCCGTCGCCTCCGGGCTGGGCGCAGCGCTGGGTGCCACCGTGATCCTCCAGCCCTATTCCCGGCTGGTGATCGACTGCAACCGGCCGCCGCACAGCCTCGATGCCATCGTCAGCCTCAGCGAGCACACGACGATTCCCGGCAATCAGACGGTTTCTCCCGCCGAGGCCGCCGCACGGGAGCGGGAGATCTTCGCGCCCTACCACGCACGCATTTGCGGGTTGCTGGATGCGCGCCTGCGGCGCGGACAGCCCACGCTGCTCGTTGCCCTGCACAGCTTCACGCCGGTGTATCTGGGCGTTGCGCGACCCTGGCAGGTCGGCGTGCTCTACAACCGCGATGCCCGTCTGGCGCATGCGCTGGCCGAGGCATTGCTTGCTGAAGGCGATCTGGTGGTGGGCGACAACCAGCCCTATGCGGTCAGCGATGAGACGGACTACGCGATCCCGCGTCATGGCGAGGCGCGCGGGCTGGCGCATGTGGAGCTGGAAATTCGGCAGGACCTGATCGCCGATGCAGCGGGACAATCGGCATGGATCCAGCGCCTGAGCCGCCTCCTCGGCTCAATCGAGCGTACACTGGTCGCCTGATCGCGCACCGAAGTCCACGCCCGGCGGCCTGCGCCGCTTCAGCCCTGATTCGCCATTTGTTTCCTGCACGCGCGAGCGCCAGCGCGTGATCGCCCAAGGGAGGACGCCATGCAGATTCGCCTGGGTTACGACATGGTCTACCAATGCCCGCAACCGACGCCCATGATCGTCACACTCAACGTGCATTACACGCGCGCCTCCGACCTCGTGCGCCCCGACCAGATGCACACCGATCCCTGGGTGCCGATGAACATGTATCGCGATGGCTTCGGCAACTGGTGCACGCGCCTCGTGGCGCCGGCCGGGCGCATCCGGCTGAGCGCCGATACCGTGATCAATGACCGCGGCACACTCGATCCGGTCTTTCCAATGGCAATACAGCATCCGGTGGAAGACCTGCCGGAAGAAACCTTGGTCTATCTGCTGCCGAGCCGCTATTGCGAGTCCGACCTATTGTCCGAGACGGCTTGGCAGCTCTTCAGCTGGACGCCGCTGGGGTGGCCGCGCGTGCAGGCGATCTGTAATTTTGTCCACAACCACATCGTATTTGGCTACCAATACGCCCGGCCCACGAAAAGCGCCTGGGAAGTCTTCAACGAACGCGCCGGCGTATGCCGTGATTACGCCCATCTCGCGATCGCCTTCTGCCGCAGCCTCAACATTCCGGCGCGCTATTGCACCAACTATCTGGGCGACATTGGCGTGCCGCCGGTAACGGCGCCGATGGATTTTGCCGCCTCGATGGAAGTCTTTCTGGGCGGCGCCTGGCACAGCTTCGATCCGCGCAACAACCAGCCGCGCATCGGCCGTGTGCTGATCGCCCGCGGCCGCGATGCGGCCGATGTGGCGATCACGACGACCTATGGCCAGCATACGCTGGAGAGCTTCAAGGTCTGGACGGACGAGGTCCTGGCCTGAAATGGCGCCGAACCCCTGATCCAAGCCGACATTGAAAAAACAATTGTGGCTTGAATAGGGTATTAGCGCATGGGTTAGCAGGCATCGCGCCGGCCATTTCCCGCAAGCCCTCTTCTTTACGCTGTTCGTCCTTGATTGATACGGAAAACGCCACTGTGCGCCTTTCCCGACTGCCCGGCACGGTCACGATCCGCGGCGGGCATCCACGCTGTGTTCCCCCGGACCCAGCAGCAACACCGCCAGTGCGGTGAGCAAATAGAAGGCCTGCAGTTCAAGCCGCCAGCCGCCGGTTTCGGTCAGCATCAGGAAGTGGCCGCCATGGACCAGCAACAGCGCCACCAGCATGTTGCCCAGGATGAGCAGCGCGCCCAGGCGGGTGAACAAGCCGACGATAACCAGCAATGGCCCGAGCACCTCGCCGGCATAAACGCCCCACGCCAGCAGCGCTGGCCAGCCGCGCGCGGCCACCATGCCCACGATCGGATCAATGCCGCCGATCAGCTTGTCGACGCCATGGAACAGCAGCAGCGCGCCCAGGGTCACGCGCAACACCAGCTTGGCCAGATCATCCATCGTCAAAACCCCCATGGTTGTACTGCAGCCCATCAACCGTGGGCGCTCAAAAATGCACCGGCCGCATCGATCGACGGGACTTCACGCGACACGCCGATTAACGGCCGCTTACTCATCTTCACTCCGCGCTTCGATACCGACCACCTCGCCTTGAAATGTCGCGACGGTCATGACAATCGGCCGACAGCACACGCTGCAATCCTCGACGTACTCCTGGTTGTCTATCGAACAGTCCACGACCACCTCGATTTGTTCCCAGCAATAGGGGCATTGGACGAATGCGGTTTCAAGATTCTGCATCGGATCCCTCACTGCGTTTGCGCTAAGCCCAAAACCCACTCAAGTCCCACGCGCTGGGGACGCCGTTCACCGGGAAGCGAAGCGCCATGTGGATGGGTGATCAAGCTTAACCCGCAACCACGCCGGACAGCGTGCCTTGCGGCCTACGGTTAAGCCGTATGGTGACAGACCTACACTTCCCCCGCCGCATGGGCAAGCCGGGGCGCGGGCTCTATACTGGCCGCCTTGGCCTTCCCCCACCGATACGGATACCGTCCATGCGCGCCTCCCGCTGGCTGTCGTTGCTGTTTGCGTTGCTGTTGTTGGCCGGCTGTGGCCAGAAGGGCGAGCTCTACCATTCCGATGAGCCCAGGCCGGCGCCATCCGACACCCCGACCGCTCCGGCACCGGACGCAACCACCCCTTCCGAACCCCAGCCGCCGAGTGATTTCTGACCGATGGATCATTTCCTTTACCGCGACGGCCGCCTGCATGCCGAGGACGTCGACCTGGAAGCGCTAGCAGCCACCTACGGCACGCCGGCCTATGTCTATTCCCGCGCCACCCTGACGCGCCACTTCCAGGTAATGACGACGGCGCTGGGAGACCAGCCGCATCTGATCTGCTACGCCGTGAAGGCCAATGCCAACCTGGCGGTGCTGGATGTGCTGGCGCGCCTGGGCTCGGGTTTCGACATTGTTTCGGGCGGCGAGCTGGCGCGGGTGCTGCACGCGGGCGGCGATCCGGCCAAGGTGGTCTTCTCCGGGGTCGGCAAGCGCGCCGCGGAACTGGAGCAGGCGCTGTCGATGGGCATCCGCTGCTTCAACGTGGAGTCGATCCCGGAACTCCGGCGGCTGGATGGCGTGGCCCGGACCCATGGCGTCACGGCGCCGGTCTCGCTACGCGTCAATCCCGACGTGGACGCCCAGACCCATCCCTATATCGCCACGGGACTCAAGGACAACAAGTTCGGCATCCCGATTGCCGAGGCCGAGGCGGTCTACCGGCTGGCGGCGGAGCTGCCCGGCATCCGGGTGGTCGGGGTGGATTGCCATATCGGCTCGCAGCTCACCAAGACCGCTCCCTTCGTGGATGCGCTGGATCTCGTGCTGGCGCTGGTGGATCGGCTGGCGGCCCTGGGCATCCACCTGGAACACCTGGATGTGGGCGGCGGGCTGGGCATCCGCTATCGGGACGAGACCCCGCCCGATCCGGCCGAGTATGCCGCCGCGCTGCGCCAGCGCCTGGCCGGGCGCTCGCTGCAACTGGTGCTGGAGCCAGGGCGGGTGCTGGTGGGCAACGCCGGCATTCTGTTGACGCGGGTGGAATACCTCAAGGCCCAGGGAGAACGGCATTTCGCCATTGTCGATGCGGGCATGAACGACCTGCTGCGCCCCGCTTTGTACCAGGCCTGGCAGGAGATCGTGCCGGTGCACGAGCATCCCGAGCGGCCGGAACAGGTCTATGACGTGGTGGGGCCGGTGTGCGAGACGGCGGATTTTCTGGGCAAGGCGCGGCCGTTGCGAATCGCGGAAGGCGATCTGCTCGCGGTGCGCTCGGCGGGCGCCTATGGCTTCGTGATGGCCTCCCAGTACAACGCCAGGCCGCGGCCGCCGGAGCTGCTGGTGGACGGCGCGCGGGTGCATGTGGCGCGGGAGCGCGAATCGGTGACCGATCTGTGGGCGGGCGAAAGCCTGCTGCCGGATTGAGCGGGCCATGACGGCGGCGATTCCCCCGCCGGTGCCGCTGGTGCTGGTGGATGGCTCCGGCTATCTCTACCGCGCCTTCCACGCCCTGCCGCCGCTGAGCACTCGCGATGGGCGCCCCACCGGCGCGGTGGTGGGTGTGTTCAACATGCTGCGCAAGCTCATTGCCGAACTACAGCCGGTCCGGCTGGCCGTGGTGTTCGATGCGCGCGGCAAGACCTTCCGCGACGAGCTGTTCCAGGCCTACAAGGCCCACCGCCCCCCGATGCCGGACGATCTGGCACAGCAGGTGAGCCCGCTCAAGGCCTTGATCCGCGCCATGGGACTGCCGCTGATCGAGGTAGCGGGCGTGGAGGCGGACGATGTCATCGGCACCCTGGCGTGCCAAGCAGCGGCGGCGGGCCTGCAAACCGTGATCTCCACCGGCGACAAGGACATGGCCCAACTGGTGGATGGGCACATCCGGCTGGTCAACACCATGAACGGCACCTGGCTGGACCGGGAGGGCGTCACGGCCAAGTTTGGCGTACCGCCCGAATGCATCATCGATTACCTGGCGCTGGTGGGCGACAGCAGCGACAACATCCCGGGCGTGCCCCAGGTCGGACCCAAGACGGCGGCCAAGTGGCTCAGCACCTACGGCAGCCTCGATGCCGTGCTGGCGGTCGCTGACGCCATCGCCGGCAAGGTCGGCGAGTCGCTGCGCAGCCACCTGGATCAATTGGCCCTGTCGCGCGAGCTGGCGCGGATCCGTACGGATCTCGATCTGGCGCTGGGGCTCGATGACCTGCATCCCGCCCCGGCTGACACAGCAGCCCTGCTTGCGCTTGCCAAGGACCTGGAAATGGGCGGCCTGTTGCGGGAGTTGGCGCCCCCGACGGACGCGACAGCGGCGCCAGCGCCTTCGCAGGATGATCCCAGGCTGTACCACTGCATCCGGGACGAAGCGGCGCTGTCGGCCTGGATGGGCCGGCTGGAACGGGCCGTGCTGATTGCGCTGGACACCGAAACCACTGGCCTCGATAGCCTGAACGCCCGCATTGTCGGGGTGTCCTTTGCCATCGAGCCGGGCGAGGCGATCTACATTCCGCTGGCCCATGAAGGCCTCGATGCCGTGCCCCAGCTCGACCGGGACGCCACGCTGGCGCGGCTGCGCCCACTGCTGGAAGACCCGGACCGGCCCAAGGTCGGGCAAAACCTGAAATACGACCGGGCCGTGCTGGAAAACCACGGCATCCGACTGGCGGGCATCCGTCACGACACCCTGCTGGAATCCTATGTGCTGGACAGCACGGCGCGGCACGATCTGGATACCCAGGCCCTGCGCGAGCTGGGCGTCTCGACGATCAGCTATGAAACCGTGACCGGCAAGGGCGCCCGCCAGATTCCCTTCGCCGCCGTTCCGCTGGATGCCGCCACCCGCTACGCGGCGGAGGATGCGGACATCACCCTGCGCCTGCATCAGGTACTGTGGCCCCGGCTACAGGCCGTGCCGGCGCTGGAGCGGGTGTATGAATCGATCGAAATGCCGCTCATGCCGGTGCTGGGGCGCATGGAACGGCTCGGCGTGCGGGTGGACGCCAGCCTGCTGCGCGCCCAGAGCGCCGAGCTGGCGGAGGAGATGGCCAGCCTGCGTGAGCGCGCCCAGGCCGAGGCCGGGTGCGCCTTCAACCTCGACTCGCCCAAACAGTTGCAGGAAATCCTCTACGACAAGCTGGGCCTGCCGGTGACGCGCAAGACGCCCAAGGGCCAGCCCTCCACGGCCGAGGACGTGTTGCAGGAACTGGCCGTCGATTATCCTCTGCCCCGGCTGATCCTGGACTACCGCAGCCTGGCCAAGCTCAAGTCGACCTATACCGACAAACTGCCGGCCCAGATCGATCCGCGCACCGGGCGTATCCACACCTCCTACCAGCAGGCCGTGGCGGCCACCGGGCGACTGTCCTCCTCCGACCCCAACCTGCAGAACATCCCGGTGCGCACGGCGCAGGGACGGCGCATCCGCCAGGCCTTCATTGCCGATCCGGGCCATGTCCTGCTGTCCGCCGATTACTCCCAGATCGAGCTGCGCATCATGGCCCACCTGTCCGGGGACGCGCGGCTGTGCGAGGCCTTCGCGCAGGGGGAGGACGTGCATCGGGCAACGGCGGCGGAGGTGTTCGGCGTCCCCCTGGAGATCGTGAGCAGCGAGCAGCGGCGCGCCGCCAAGGCGATCAACTTCGGGTTGATCTATGGCATGTCGGCCTTCGGGCTGGCGCGGCAATTGGGTCTGACCCGAGACGCGGCGCAGCGCTATGTGGACCGCTACTTCGAGCGCTATCCGGGCGTGCGCAGCTTCATGGAACAAACCCGCGCAACAGCCCGGGAACAGGGCTTCGTGGAAACGGTCTTCGGGCGGCGGATGTATGTGCCGGACATCCAGGCCCGCAATGCCGCCCAGCGCCAGTATGCCGAGCGCACCGCCATCAACGCGCCCATGCAGGGCACGGCGGCAGACATCATCAAACGAGCGATGATCACCATCGATCACTGGATCGCACAGGAGACCGTGCCGGCGCGGATGATCCTGCAGGTGCACGACGAGCTGGTGTTCGAAGTCCCGCTGGACGCCGTCGAGGCGGTGCGGGAAGGGGTTCTGACGCGCATGTCCGGGGCGGCGGAACTGGCGGTTCCGCTGGAGGTCGATGCGGGTGTGGGGGTGAACTGGGATGCCGCGCATGGCGGCTAGAAATCCGGCGCCCTGTTTCTGCCCAAACCGGGCATGAACTTTTTCAACACCCCATAGTCTATGTATTTGAGTATCGCAACGATACTCTTCCTACCCTGAGTAAGCGGACCCGTCGGTTTCCCCCAAGGCCACGGTGTTCCGTTCTGACCGCGACGGTTCTCCCCCCTTAATGGACCGTCGCGGTTTTTTTTATTCCACTTTCTGATCGCCGAGCCAGCATTCCAGGCGCTCCCGCGCTTCATCAACCCCTTGGCGCGCGACGGCCGAGAACAATTGTACCGTCGCCCCGGTTCCCTCCTGTTCCAGGCTGCGCCGCACCATCAGCAAGGCATTGCCCGCCGCGCCGCGCCCGAGCTTGTCGGCCTTGGTCAGCAACACATGACAGGCAACGCCTGCCGTCGCGCACCAGCGCATCATCTGTTGATCGAACGGGGTGAGCGGATGACGGATGTCCATCACCAACATCAAGCCCTTCAAACTGCGCCGCACTCCCAGATAACCCTCCACCAGCGCGGCCCATTCCTGGCGCACGGCCAGGGGCACCTCGGCATAGCCGTAGCCGGGCAGGTCCACCAGCCGCGACCCGCAGGGCAGGCCGAAGAAATTGAGCAGCTGGGTGCGCCCCGGCGTGCGGCTGGTGCGCGCCAGCGCCCGGCGCCCGGTGATGGCATTGAGAGCGCTGGATTTACCGGCATTGGAGCGCCCGGCGAATGCCACCTCGGCGCCGTCGTCCAGGGGCAACTGCATCAGTTGGGCGACACTCTTGATGAAAACGGCTGCACTGTAGTCCCGCATGATGCCTATTTGATTCCCTGTTGATCGGTTCGATTGACCCTGTTCGGTCCCAACGTTGTAGAATTGCGCGCTTGCGGGCCTGGACCAGCAGGCGCCTTTCCCGGCGCTGCGCGCTCCCGGCTCACGGCCATCCAGCATGCCAGATCAGGAGGCACCTTTCCTATGAACAGACTGTTTGCCGTGGGCTTGACGCTCGTCGGATTGTGCCTGGGTGGCGCGGCCCTGGCGGCGGGGAATCCGGAGGCGGGACAACAAAAGGCGGCCCCCTGTGCCGCATGTCATGGCCTCGACGGCAACAGCACCAACGGACAGTGGCCCAAACTGGCCGGCCAGCATCCCGAATACATCGTCTCCCAGCTCAAGGCCTTCAAGGAAGGCAAGCGCCAGAATCCCCTCATGGCTCCCATGGCGATGGGACTGAGCGACGAGGACATGGCTGATCTCGCTGCCTACTTCAGCAAGCAGCGGCCCCAGATCGGCGGCGCGAACCCGGCCTTGGCCGAGACGGGCGCCAAGCTCTACCGTGGCGGCAACAAGGTGTCCGGTGTCTCCGCCTGCATGGCCTGCCATGGCCCAAGTGGCGCGGGCAACGGGCCGGCGGGTTACCCCCATCTATCAGGCCAGCATGCCGAATACGTCAAGCTGCAGCTGGAAGCCTACCGCCGTGGGGAACGGGGCAACGGCACGCCCAGCGGTCAGATCATGCAAAGTATCGCCAAGCGGATGAGCAACCCTGAAATCGATGCGGTATCCGCCTATATTGATGGACTGCACTAAGCATCCACAGAGAGATTTTTCATCATGGGACATCGGATACGATCATTTTCACGCGCTTTGCTGATCTGTTGCCTGTTGGGCTGGATGGGCTTGGCCGGCGCGGCAGACGCCTACAAGGAAGGTGTGCAGTACCGATTGGTGGAAAGTCCCCAGCGCATCACCCCCGGCGACAAGGTTGAGGTGGCCGAGTTCTTCTCCTACGGCTGTCATGTCTGCTATGACATCGAGCCTCATCTTGAATCGTGGATCAAGGCCAACGCAGCCCAAGTCGATTTCGTTCGGGTCACCCATGGCCCGGATTTTTTCCGCCGCAGCTGGGGGGCCTATGGGCAGGCCTACTACGCCCTCGAAACGCTGGGCGCCGCCGATAAAATAAACGCACCGCTGTTCAAGGCAATTCACCAAGACAAGGAACGGCTCGACAGCGAGTCACGCATGGCCGACTTCGTTGCCCGCCAAGGCATCGATAAAAAGACTTTCACGGCAGCCTACGACTCCTTTGCCGTACGCACCAAGCTCAAGCAGGCGCAAGCCCAATGGGAGCGATTCGGCATTCTTCTGCTGGGCACGCCGGCCTTTGTGGTGAACGGCAGATACATTGTTTCCCCAGGTTTTCAGCAGCAGGTCACCGACCGCACCGCGAAGTTGACGGAAACCCTGAAGGTGATCGATTACCTCGTCGCCAAGGAACGCAAAAGCCCCGCAAACTGACCCTCAGGCTGCAAGCCGGCCGGATGGTATAGTCACGGAAACTCCGCTGATCCTCCGGTCGGTTCGCCGCCATGCCCCATGGGTTCTTCCTTGAACTGCTGATCCTGCTGGCCAGCTCGCTGGCCGTGCTGGCGCTGTGCTACCCACTGCGGATTCCCCCCATCCTCGGCTATATCCTGGTCGGCGTGCTGATCGGGCCGGGTGGGCTGGGATGGATCTCCCGACCCGAATCGGTGGTCCAGATCGCCGAATTCGGCGTGGTGTTTTTGTTGTTTTCCTTGGGCCTCGAATTCGCCCTCCCCAAGATGATGGCGATGCGACGGCTGGTGCTGGGCATCGGGGCCGGACAGGTGGTGATCACCCTATTGGCGTTGTGGGGTGTGGCCTGGGCCATGGGTGTGCCCCTGGCAACGGGCTGGATTCTCGCCAGCGCGCTGGCCCTGTCCTCGACGGCGGTGGTCAGCCGTGAACTGACGCAGAGCCACCAGCTCCATCTGCGCTTCGGCCAGATCGCCGTAGCAGTTCTCTTGTTTCAGGATATGGCCTCGGTGTTCTTCCTCGCCATCCTGCCTTCCCTGGGTGGACAGCCTGAGCAGTTGCTGCCTTCCCTGCTGTGGACCCTGGGCAAGGCAACCGTGCTGCTGGCTGGGCTGTTGATCCTCGGCCCGCGCCTGCTGCCCCGGCTGTTTACCCTGGTGGCACGCACCCGCACCGAAGAGCTGTTCGTGCTGGCGGTGCTGGTGGTGATCCTGGCGGCGGCGGCCCTGACGCAACTGATGGGCTTATCGATGGCGCTGGGGGCCTTCATCGCTGGCATGCTACTGGGGGAAAGCCATTTTCGGCATCAGATCGAGGCCGAAATCCGGCCATTCCGCGACGTGCTGCTGGGCATTTTCTTCGTGGCGGTGGGAATGTTGATCCATCTGGGGCCGCTGGCGGCCCAGTTGCATTGGATCATCCTGCTCACCGCCAGCTTCATGATGCTGAAATGGATCGTGGTCGTGGTGCTGGCGCGCCTGCTGGGCGAAACCCCTGAGAATGCCCTGGGCGCGGGCTTTGCCTTGGCGCAGGGCGGCGAATTCGGCTTTGCCCTGCTGACCCTGGGCGGCGCCTATGCCTTGGTCAGCCCCGCCCAACAATCCCTGGTGTTCTCCAGCATCATGCTCAGCATGATGCTCACGCCGTTGTTGCTGCGTCAGAATCCGCGCTGGACCCGCCGGTTTGCCCGACCGCCGCCTGAACTCGACATCAATGCCTGGCTGCCGGCCTCATCGGAACCCCATGTCATTCTCTGCGGCTTCGGCCGGGTCGGCCAAGCCATCGCCCGTTTTTTACAAAGCGAACAGATCCCCTATGTCGCCATTGACGGCGATACCTTGCGGGTTCGCGAGGCCTTGCTGGCGGGTGAACCGGTGCTGTACGGAGATTCCCGCCAACGCGCCCTGCTTCGGAAAGCGGGGCTGGAACGGGCCCGGTTGCTGGTGGTGGCCTTCGATAACTTCCCCCACGCGCGGCGCATCCTGGAAGAAGTGCGCGAGGTGCGCGCCGATCTGCCGGTCTTGGTGCGGACAGCAGATGATCGGCACTGGGAAGCCCTGCAGGCTGCGGGTGCCACCGAAATCATCCCGGAAACCCTGGAGAGCAGCCTCATGCTGGTTTCCCACGTGCTGGAACTGCTGGGCGTTCCCCCCGAACGCATCCAGGAACGCATCCAGGACGCGCGGCGCGAGCGCTACAAACTGCTGCATGGTTATTTGCACGGCGAGCGTTCGCGTCTCACCGATGCCAAGGGCAAGCCGCTGGAAGTAGTTCATCCCGTGGCCTTGTCGGAAACCGCCTACGCGGTCGACAAGCAATTGGGTGATTTGCAACTGGACCAGATCGGGGTACGCGTCCAGGCGTTGCGGCGCGGCTCCCTGACCGGCCAGGACCCCAGCGCCGAGGTCCGCCTCAAGACCAACGACACCCTGGTGCTGCTGGGAACGGCCTCCCAGATCGAACGCGCGGAACAGCGCCTGCTGGGCGGCGAGCATCATGGCTGAACTTCAACATCGGCGAGCACATGACGATTCAGGATAAAACGACAGCATGGAGGGATGACCCCGCCCCGCACGCGCTCCACGTCGGCATCCTGGGCATTCACGGCCCGGAAGCCACGGCAAGCCTGCAGGCCTTGCTGGAACACGGCGCCAGGATTACTGCGTGGTCGCGCCACACCGATACGCCGTGGGCGCAGCGACTGGCGCGGCGCGGCGTTTCCATCCAGACGCTAGCGGCGCAAAACCTGCCGCCCAAGATGTCCGCTCCATTTACGCGGCCGCTGGACTGGCTATTGATCTTTCCCGGCTCGCGACTGGCGGGAGGATTACCCAAGCCCGAACTGATCCCCGAAGCGCTATGGCCGCGCGATCCGGGACGAATCGTCCAGCTCATCCCGGCTGGATTGGCCTTGCATAAGGCGCTCGAACCCTCCACGCAAATCCTGAATCTGTCCACCGTCCTCGTTCTGGAACGCTGGCTCAACGCCCCCATGCGCCGCGCCATTGGCCGCGGTCAACTGCCGTTTCCGCGCCATCGCCACAACGCCTTGCCCTTGATCTCCGCCCATCGCATCGCTCAGGTGATTCTGGCCTTGTGCGCAGCTAAACTGAGCTCACAGCAAGCCACCATGCACTTGGCGGGGGAATGGGTTCCGCTGCCCGTGCTACTGGATCTGTGTCGTGAACGGGTAGACCGCCCCGTGCGCCACCTGAATCGGTCGGTGGCGTTGATTGCGTTGCGGATGGGTCGGGAAATGGCCCTCATGGCGCACTGGATCCGGCAGTACCAGGCCTACGAAGCGCCGGAATGGGAATTCGACGCCTTGTGTCTGGAGCCCGTGCTGGAAGGCATGCGCCGGCTTCCCTGGTGATTCAAGCCAGCCCATCGCCATAGATTAGGAAGCATGCCGTACCCATGAAACGATTCATCTCTTCCACATTCGCCATCTTGACCTGCCTGGCTCAACCCACCAGCTTGATGGCCCAAAACAATCCACAACAGGGAGTCACCCCAGTGAGTGAGTCTTCGATGCTGATCAATCTTCCCAATGCCAAACAGCCCGCGCCCGGCCTGTTGACCGGCGGTCAACCCACCGAGGCCGAATTGCGGGCTGCGGCCGCGGCGGGATACAAGACCGTGATCAATCTGCGGCCGGGTTCGGAAATGGCGGGAATCGAGGAGTCAGGAGAAGTCGAGTCCCTGGGAATGCATTTCATCAGCATTCCCATCGGCGGCGCGGCCGATCTGACCGAGGAAAATGCCCGCCGTCTGGATCGGGCCATCGCCACATCCGAATCCATGCCCGTGATCATCCATTGCGCCAGCGGCAACCGCGTGGGTGCCCTGCTGGCCCTGCGTGCGAATTTGATTCAAGGAAAATCCGCGAGCGAAGCGCTGGCGTTCGGCAAGGCTGCCGGACTGACCACCCTGGAAGATGCGGTCAAGCAACGCTTGAAATAGTCGGTCTCAGCGCCTGGAGGATCGGACTGTAATCGGTGTACCGACCTCCAGGTCCAGCATCCGGGCGGCTTGCCCCTGGTTCACGGCAATTTCCACCAGACCGCAGGAATTGGCATACCAGAATGCCTCGCCCACCGGGACATCGGCGAATGTCCGACCACCCACAAGCCGCCGGCCAGCCACTTCCAACACACTGTTGACAGGGAGTGTATCGGCACGCAGGCCGGTCATGGCGTTGCCATAGCGATCGATGTAGATGACGCAGGCCCAGTCCGGCGGCCAGTCGGATCCCTCCGGCGGATGCGCGCCCAAGGCTTGCAAGGCAAGCTCCCGGCCCGTCTGCAATCGCGCAGCGGCGGGCGCGAACCAGTCACGACCCTGAAAGCTTAGCGAAAGCGCCTCTTGCGGTGGCGGCAGGGCATGCCAGCATGGCTGATCGAGCCGCTGGGCGGCGACCGCGAGCAGGCCATTGTCCGGCCCAATCAGACGCATCCCGCTGCCCTCCAGCACCAGGCCGCGCCGCGCGGTACCCACGCCGGGATCGACCACCGCCACTACGCAAGCGCCAACCGGGAGATAGGGGAGCAAGGCCGCCAACAGGTAAGCGGCAGGGCGGGGCGCAAAGGGTGCCAGATCGTGGCACAGGTCCAAGACCACCGCGTGGGGTGCCACACGGTGGATGGCGGCCTTCACCTGGCCGACATAGGGGCCTGCCAGACCGAAATCCGTGAACAGCACCAAGGGTCCGAGGCTGGACACGGAAATCAGCGCCGCCAGTGTGGGAAAGGGTCAGACGTCCAGGTTACTGACCAGAAGGGCATTGCGTTCAATGAATTCTCGCCGCGGTTCCACCTGATCCCCCATCAGGGTGGTGAAGATGTCATCCGCCGCCACCAGGTCCTCCACATTGACCCGCAACAGGCGCCGCGTCTCGGGATCCATGGTGGTTTCCCAGAGCTGATCCGGATTCATTTCCCCAAGGCCCTTGTAGCGCTGGATGGCCAGGCCACGGCGGGCCTCCTCCATCAGCCACTGCACCGCATCCCGGAAGCGCATTGTCGCTTGGCCACGTTCGCCACGCGCCACGCGGGCCTGATCCGTCCACATTCCCCACAGGGTCTGTGCCATCTGGTGCAGTGGACGAAACTCCGGGCCTTCCAGTTGTTCCCGGCTCAGATGATAGACCTGGTCGAGACCGTGGCGCTTGCGGCTCACCACCAAGCCGGATGCATCACAACGCGTTGCCGTATAGAGATTCGCACCCGGCGCGGAAGCATTCAGTTTCGCTTCAAATACCTCAAGCCAAGCTTTCCTGGCAGAGTCGTCCTCGGCCAAAATCGGCAGCACCGGTGCCACCTCCGACAACACCATCAACAGATGGGGGTCAAAGGAACGCGACAGGCGGTCAACCGCCGTCTCGGCCGCCTGATGTGTCGCGACCAGACGCGCCAGCGGCGCGCCATGGATCGCCGGGACATCGGGCGCTGGCCACACAGAAGCGCCGTCCACGGACAGATTGAGCAGATAGGCGTCCAGGGCCGCGTTGTCCTTCAGATATTGCTCCTGCTTGCCGCGTTTGACCTTGTACAACGGGGGCTGGGCGATATAGACGTGTCCACGCTCCACCAGGGCGAAGGTCTGGCGATAGAAAAAGGTCAGCAACAGCGTGCGGATATGGGATCCGTCGACATCGGCGTCGGTCATGATGATGATGCGGTGGTAGCGCAGCTTGTCCGGATTGAAATCATCCCGGCCAATGCCACAACCCAGTGCCGTGATCAGCGTGGCCACTTCCTGGGAAGCCAGCATCTTGTCAAAACGGGCTTTCTCGACATTGAGGATCTTGCCTTTAAGCGGCAGGATGGCCTGGGTACGGCGATCCCGCGCCTGTTTGGCGGATCCACCGGCAGAGTCGCCTTCCACCAGAAAGATCTCCGACAGGGCCGGATTTTTTTCCTGGCAATCAGCGAGCTTGCCTGGAAGGCCGGCAATGTCAAGTGCACCTTTACGACGCGTCATCTCTCGCGCGCGACGGGCGGCTTCCCGCGCGCGGGCGGCGTCCATGACCTTACCGACCACGGCCTTGGCATCGTGGGGATGCTCCAACAGAAAGTCCTGCAGCCGTTCGGCCACCAGCGACTCCACGATTGCCTTGACCTCCGAGGACACCAGCTTGTCCTTGGTCTGTGAGGAAAACTTGGGGTCCGGCACTTTGACCGACAGCACGGCAGTCAAACCTTCACGGGCATCGTCGCCCATCAGTGAGAGCTTTTCTTTCTTGTTCAGCCCCGCGCTTTCGATGTAGCCATTGACGGTTCGCGTCAACGCTGCACGAAAACCAGCCAGATGGGTGCCGCCATCGCGCTGAGGAATGTTGTTGGTGAAACAGAACATCGTCTCCTGGTAGGAGTCGTTCCATTGCATCGCCACTTCCACGCCAACGCCATCGCGCTCGCCCGAGAAATAGAAAATCCGGGGATGCAGCGGGGTTTTCTTCTGGTTGAGATGCTCGACGAAAGCGCGGATGCCACCTTGGTATTCGAACACGGCTTGGCGGCCTTCACCACGTTCATCCCGCAGTTCGATGCGCACGCCGGAATTCAGGAACGACAGTTCCCGGAGCCGTTTGGCCAGGATGTCGTAATGAAACTCGATATTGCTGAAAATCAAGGGGCTGGGCTTGAAGCGGATGAGTGTGCCGCGCTGATTGGTATCGCCAATGACGACGAGTGGCGCTTGGGGCTCGCCCAGATGATAGCGCTGAAAGTGCGTCTTGCCTTCGCGATGGATGGTCAGTTCCAAGGTTTCGGAGAGGGCATTGACGACGGAAACGCCGACGCCATGCAGGCCTCCGGAAACCTTGTAGGAATTGTCATCGAATTTCCCACCCGCGTGCAGAATGGTCATGATCACTTCGGCAGCGGATCGCCCTTCTTCCGCATGGATATCGACGGGAATTCCGCGCCCGTTATCCGAGACCATGATGGTGTTGTCGTTTTCGATGGCGACCTGGATGTTGGTGCAATGCCCCGCCAACGCTTCGTCGATGGCATTGTCCACCACCTCGAACACCATGTGATGCAGACCCGAACCGTCATCGGTGTCGCCAATGTACATGCCGGGACGTTTACGGACCGCATCAAGACCGCGCAGCACCTTGATGTTGGAAGAATCGTAGCTTGTTGCACTCATGCGAAAGAGGCACCCGGAAAAAGGGACATCATAGCATTCTTGAGAGCACACCCTGTTCCACGTGGAACAAGGCGCCATCAACAGGGGGGCGGGCGTGTGCGGCATCGATCAGGGTCACAAACCGCTGGGCAGGCAACTCTCCAAGCAATTCTGAAAGGCGCAACCAGTGACTTTCATCCAGCTCAGAGACTGGGTCATCGACCAAGACGATCGGCTTTTGACCGGTTGTCTGGTGCAGATGGATGACTTGGGCCATCAATAAGGCATAGGTCCAACGCTTTTCTTCCCCTCGCGACATTTGCTGGAACGCTGCATGCCCATCGACACGTATCAGCAGATCAGCCCGATGCGGGCCTATCGAGGAAAATCCCTGGGCACGATCCCGTGATCGACTGGAAACGAGTGCATCTTCAAGCGACTTTTCACGCGGCCAACCGGGCTGATAGCGACATTCCAGTTCACCAGGGCAATCCAGTTTATCCAGGCAGGGCCGTATCAAAGGCAGGAGATGCTCAATATACGTTGAGCGCAATTCATTGAGCACAAGTCCATGTTCAATCATCGCTTGTTCCCAAGCGACCTGCATCAAAGGCGGGGATCCTGCACGCAAGGCGGCATTGCGTTGATCCAGTGCTCTCTGATAGGTCCGCCAATGGGCATGAAAACGGGGTTCCACGTGGAACAATCCCCAATCAAGAAATCGGCGGCGGTCAGCAGGGCTTCCTGAAACAAGGGGGGTCGTCCGCGGATCAAGCAACTGAACGGGCAGAAGAGGAAGAAGCTCACTCAGGACCTTGACGGGTTCACCTTGAAGTCGAAAGGACAATGAGGCGGCAGAGGCATTGAGCGTCAGGCCGATCTGTCGATCAAAGGCCCCGGATAGCAAGGCCTGCAATGAAAACCTGTCGCATCCACGGCGCCAAAGACTCTGGCGCCTGGCTGTGCGAAAGGATTTTCCTCTGCCAAGCAGGTAAATTGCTTCCAGAAGCGAGGTTTTACCGCTGCCATTGGGTCCGATGATCAGGTTGAACTCGGGATGACATTCCATCTGGAGGGAGGTAAACAGTCGAAAATCGCGTCCCTTCAGCGCGTGCAAGCTCATCCGCTTGCCTCAAAGTCGCATGGGCATGACCACATGGCTGCTGGGAACCGCTGGGCTAGCTGTATCGACGGCGGTTATGACGCAACTGCCATTGGCATCGGAAAATTGCAAGCGCACTGATTCAGAGGACAGCACGGCCAAGGGCTCCAGGATATAGTTGACATTGAAACCAATCTCCATGGGGTCACCCTGGTAGTTCCCCGCCAGAAATTCCTCTGCTTCTTCCTGTTCCGCATTGTGGGCACGGATGGTGACGCCTTCCTTGTCGAGGCTGAGACGAACCCCTCGGAATTTCTCATTGGACAAAATGGCCGCCCGCGATAACGCCTGGCGCAACTCAAGGCGATTGACAATCAGCGTGCGGGGAAGGTGGGGAGGAATTACCTTCTCATAATCCGGGAATCGACCGTCGACCAGTTTGCTGGTAAAGCGAATCCCGTTCATGGATGCACCAATCTGATTTCCCGAGATCTGGAGCTCAATATCTCCTTCACCGAGCAGTTTTTGCAGCTCCAGGATGCCTTTTCGCGGAATGATCAGTTGGCGGGTTTCGTTGGGTCCACTGTCCAGTACCGTTTCAGCCATCGACAGCCGGTGTCCATCCGTGGCAACCGCGCGTAGCAGACCCGGTCGTAAATCCAGCAAGAGGCCGTTCAGGTAAAACCGCACATCCTGATGGGCCATGCTGAATTGCGTCAAATCAAACAAAGACTTCAAGCGCCCTTGATCCAGTGAAAGCCGGATTTCACCTTCCTGTGTACGGCTTACCGGAAAATCCGTGACGGGGAGCGTTGCCAATGAAAATCGGCTGCGTTTTGCGCGTATCGCCAGGCGATCATTGTCCACGCTGCACTGAACTGTTGCTCCTTCAGGCAGGCTCCGGACGATGTCCAGCAACTTTCGGCCAGAAACCGTTGCACTGCCGTTTGTTTCAGCGACACAGACACCTTGGGCGACCATTTCGATTTCGAGGTCAGTCCCGGTGATCCAGAAGCGATCGCCGTTAACCTGAAAGAGCACATTGGCCAGGATCGGCATGGTTTGTCTGCGCTCAACGACTCCTATGGTCGTTTGCAGAGGTTTGAGTAGTTCCTCGCGCTGCAATTCGAATTTCATGTCACATCATCTCAGCAATGGTGGGAGCCAAATATAAATTCTTGGTTTATTGATGGTGATACTAGAGCTTGTGGATGAGTCGATGAACTCAATAATCGACTTTGTTTTCAATAGATTGATTGATTTTAGCCGACTTCCCTGCTTGTGGGCGGATTGTGGATGAAATGTGGATAAGTCGGGTTTTTTGATCCTGGGCAAAATACCCCATCCCTTGTTGACAGCTTATCCACAGCTTTCGCCCTGGTTCACGCCGACAGGATACGCAACAGGTTTTGGTAATCCTCGCTGGTCCGCAGGTCGGTTTCACGCAATTCGGCGGTCTTCCGACAAGCGTGAAGGACCGTGGTGTGATCCCTGCCGCCAAAGCTCTTGCCGATTTCCGGCAGACTGTGCGAAGTCAGCTCCTTGGCCAGCGTCATGGCGATCTGTCGGGGCCGCGCAATGGTGCGGGTACGACGGATGGACGTCAGGTCGCTGACCCGGAGTTTGTAGTATTCGGCGACCGTGCGCTGGATGTTTTCGATCGTGACCAATTTTTCCTGCAGAAGCAAAAGGTCTTTGAGCGCTTCGCGGGCGGCCTCGAGCGTGATCTGTAAGCCTTTGAATTGACTATGCGCAATCACGCGCCGCAGCGCGCCTTCCAGTTCCCGCACATTGGAGCGCACCTGTTTGGCGATAAAAAAAGCGACGGCATCCGGCAGTTCCGCACCCATCTGTTCTGCCTTTTTCATCAGGATGGCGGTCCGGGTTTCGAGTTCCGGGGGTTCCACAGCCACAGTGAGTCCCCAACCAAAGCGGGAACGCAGCCGTTCTTCCAGGCCTTGGACCTCCTTGGGATAGCGATCACAGGTCAGGATGATCTGGCGCTGTCCTTCGAGCAGGGCGTTGAAGGTATGGAAAAACTCTTCTTGGGATTGTTCCTTGCCTTCAAAAAACTGGATGTCGTCAATCAGCAAGGTGTCGAGAGATCGGTAGAAGTTCTTGAATTCATTAATCTTATGATTTTTTAAGGCATGCACCATGTTGGTCACGAAACGTTCGGAATGCAGGTAGACCACCTTGGCGCCGTGATGCCGCTGCATCAATTCATTGCCAACGGCATGCATGAGATGGGTCTTGCCCAGACCCACTGCCCCGTAGAGAAACAGTGGATTGTAGGATTCCCCTGGATTTTCAGCGACCTGCCGGGCTGCGGCAAACGCCAGTTGGTTGGACTTGCCTTCCACAAAGGTATCGAAGGTGAAGGCGGGATTGATGCGGTTGCCCATCACGGGTTCATTGCGGACGGACATGAACGATCGGATTGGTTCCGACTGCATCATCGGGGCCATGGGCGTTGCGGAGCCTACTTCGATACCGGCGGGGGGCGAGATCCCTTGGGGAAATCGCGCCAGGATGGTTTGAATCAGGTCCAGATAGTGGTTTTTGACCCATTCCTGGACGATGGGATTGGGCGCGAGGAGGCGCAGTCGGCCGTTTTCCTCCACCGCCTGCAAAGGGCGGATCCAGACCCCGAATTCTTGTTCCGGGAGTTGCGACTGCAATGCATCAAGACAATTTTGCCAGACAGACACAAGAGGACCCAACTTGTTGTAATAAAAAGGATAAACAAAATGAATCCCCGTCTTTATGCTACGGGCAAATCAGTCTATACCGCTTTAGGATCGCAAGCCACCGACAATCCAATTGACAGCCCTACCGTTGCGGACGTAGGATTTGCGGCCCTCCCGTCCGACCTGCGGGATCCCAATCACTTGCCGGAACAGCGGTTGACGCCATGAAAAGAACCTACCAGCCCAGCGAATTGCGTCGTAAGCGCACCCATGGGTTTCGCGCCCGGATGGCGACCAAGAATGGTCGTTTGGTCATCAAGGCTCGGCGCGCCAAGGGCCGTCATCGCCTGACCGTCTGATCGATTCATCTTCCATGGGAGAGCGGGGTTTCCCGCCATCTCGACGCTTGACCCGGGCGGGTCAGTTCGCTGCCCTGCGCGCGGAGGGTCACCGTCAAGGCGACCCCGGTCTGGTGATCCTGGCCCGTCCGAACGGCTTGGACCACGCCCGCCTCGGGCTCGCGATCTCCGTTAAATCCGCGGGCAATGCGGTGGCGCGCAACCGCCTCAAACGGACCTGCCGGGAAAGTTTTCGATTGCGCCAGCACGAGCTGGCGGGATGGGATGTGGTGATCATGGCCCGCCATGGCGCCGGACAGTTGACTGGTGAATCCCTGCGGTCCTCCCTCGATCGACACTGGCGACGTCTGGCCTCACGGGCTAAAGTGCCGGTTCGCCCAACCCCTGCGCGTCCCTAGGCCTGTTGTCATGGAAAACATTCGCTTTACCCTTTATGCCGTCCTGGCCGCCGTCATGTTCCTGATTTGGCAGGCATGGCAAGAGGACGTCGCAAAGCTTGTGCCGGCCGTCGCACAAACTGCCGCCGTGACGGAACCAGCCGTTGGCTCTGACCTCCCGGCCTTGGATGCGCCTGCACTCAATCCCCCGCCGCCGGGAGAAATCCGGCAGCCGACGCCCGTGCTGGCCAGCAGTGAACGCATCGTCGTCGAAACGGATTTGTTCAGCGGCGAAATCGACACATTGGGCGGCGATCTGCGTCGGCTCGCCCTGCGAAAATATGCTTTGTCCACCGATCTGCCGAATTCGCCGGTCCAGTTGCTCTCGGACCGCGACGGTCAGTTTTACATTGCCCAGAATGGCCTGGTTGCAGCAAGTGGTCCCGCGCCGGATCATCGCGCTACCTATCGCGCCACGGCGGAGCGCTTCACCCTCAAGGACGGGGAAAAGACGCTGGAAGTCCCACTCAGCTGGACGGATGCTTCCGGGTTGACCGTCACCAAGCGTTATACCTTCGAACGCGGCAGCTATGTGGTCCGGGTCGATTTTCGCGTGGACAACCGCAGCGAAACGCCCTGGCGTGGCAATCTGTACAGCCAACTCCAGCAATTGCCGCCGCCGGCACCCAAGCGCAACATCCTGATGCCCACCACGTTTACCGGTGCGGCCTACTACGATGGCCGCCGCTACCAGAAGACCCCGTTTGCCAAGCTGACGGAAACGCCCATTGATCTGACCCAACCTGGCGGCTGGGTTGCGTTCTCCGACCATTATTTCCTGGGCGCCCTGTTGGGTGATGCCAGTGCGAAAAGCCACTATTACAGCAAGCTGCTTCCTGCCGGCCAGGTGATATTGGGCCTGACCGGAGAGACGGTGGAACTGGCGCCCGGGGAGACCCGCGAACTGGAAGCACGCTTGTTCCTGGGGCCCAAGGAACAGAACGTGCTGGCCAATGTGGCGCCCGGCCTGGAACTCGCTGTCGATTATGGTTTCCTGACCATCATCGCCAAGCCGCTGTTCTGGGTGCTGTCGTGGTTGCATGCCGCGCTGTTCGGCAACTGGGGGCTGGCCATCATCGCCCTGACGGTGCTCATCAAGCTGGGTTTCTTCAAGCTATCCGAAGCGCAATACCGTTCGATGGCCAAGATGCGCGAGTTCGCCCCGCGCATCCAGGCCTTGCGGGATCGCTATGGCGAGGACAAGCAGAAGCTCAACGAAGCCATGATGGAGCTCTACCGCAAGGAGAAATTCAATCCCCTGGGCGGTTGCCTGCCCATCTTCGTGCAGATGCCGGTGTTCATTGCGCTTTACTGGGTGCTGCTGGAGAGCGTGGAGCTACGTCAGGCGCCCTTCTTCCTGTGGATCAATGACCTCTCGGCGAAAGACCCCTACTACGTGCTGCCGGTCCTGTTTGGCATCAGCATGCTGATCCAGCAAAAGCTGAGTACCGCCCAGGGCACCATGGACCCCATGCAGCAGCGTGTCATGATGATGATGCCGGTGGTGATGACGGTGTTCTTTGCCCTCTTCCCCGCCGGCCTGGTGCTGTATTGGGTGATCAGCAACACCCTGGGCATCCTCCAGCAGTGGTACATCACGCGCAAGGTGGAGTCCGAAAAGCTTCGGCACGCCCCCGCCACCTGATGATCCCGTCGCGGTCATGACCGCCCCGGTCGACACCATCGCCGCCATTGCCACGCCGCCGGGCTTCGGTGGCGTGGGCATCATCCGCTTGTCCGGCCCCGCCGTGCCAACGCTGGCCCAAGTCCTGCTGGGCAGCCTGCCACCACCCCGGATGGCGCGGCGCGGCAGGTTTTGCGACGCCGCAGGCGCCGCCATCGATGAGGGTCTCGCGCTCTATTTTCCCGCGCCCCGTTCCTTCACCGGCGAAGACGTGCTGGAACTGCAGGGTCACGGCGGGCCGGTGGTGCTGGACTTGCTGCTCGCCCGCTGCCTGTCGTTGGGGGCCCGGCTCGCCCGGCCCGGCGAATTCTCCGAACGCGCCTTTCTCAATGGCAAGCTGGATCTGGCTCAGGCCGAGGCGGTCGCCGACCTCATCGCCAGCGGCTCGGCCGCGGCGGCTCGCGCCGCAATGGCCTCGTTGCAGGGCGCATTTTCCGAGGCAGTGAACAGCCTCGCGGAAGCGGTCATCCGCTTGCGCGTTTACATCGAAGCGGCCATCGATTTCCCCGATGAAGAGGTGGATTTCCTCGCCGATGCCGAGATCGGCCGCCAACTGGACGCGCTACGCGAACACCTCACCCGGTTGCAGGCCCAGGCTGGCCAGGGCCGGCTGCTGCGGGATGGGCTCACGGTGGTCATCGCCGGCCCGCCGAATGCGGGAAAATCAAGCCTGCTCAATGCCTTGAGCGGCGATGAAACCGCCATCGTCAGCGCCCATGCGGGCACCACACGCGATGTCTTGCGCACCCAGATCGTCATCGATGGCCTGCCCTTGCATGTGGTGGACACTGCCGGCCTGCGCGAGGGCCACGACCCGGTGGAACAGGAAGGCATCCGCCGCGCTCGCGCCGCCGTCGCCCAAGCGGATCGGGTGCTGTTCGTGCTGGATCACAGCCAGCTTCCCCCCGGACCGCCGCCCATGCCCGCCGATCTGCTGCGCCAGCATGACCTGCCTGCCGATCTGCCGGTAACCGTCATTCACAACAAGATTGACCTCACCGAGGCCGCGCCGGGTCTGCAAGCAGCGGCGGTTCCTGCCTTGCGCATTTCGGTGGCAACCGGCGCCGGCCTGGACGACCTGCGCGCCCACCTGAAAGACTGTGCCGGCTATATCGGCAGCGGGACCGGCGTGTTTTCCGCCCGCCGTCGGCATCTGGACGCCCTCACCCGTGCCGCGACGCATCTCGATCTGGCGGATGTCCGGCTGCGCCATGACCGCGCCGGTGAGCTGGCCGCCGAGGAACTTCGCCTCGCCCATGACGCCCTGGGCGAGATTACCGGCAGCTTCACCAGCGATGATCTGTTGGGCCGCATCTTCTCCAGCTTCTGCATCGGAAAATAACAAGGCCGCTGCCGTGGATGCGGTGCTGCGCGCGGCGCACAAGGACGGCCTGCCAGCCGACGCGCCGTGATTTTCGCGGTGATTTCGTCAATACTCGGGCGCTGTCCTACTTGGAATAACAACAGCCCATGGCATCCGACCTCGTCGCCATCGAAAACCGCCTGTGGGCCGCCGCCGACCAGCTTTGGGCCAACACGGGCCTGAAGCCCGCCGAGTTCTCCACCCCCGTTCTCGGCCTGATCTTTCTGCGCTACGCCGACAAGCGCTTTGGCGAGGCCGAGCAGCTGCTGGACGCCAAAGGCATTCCGCCCGACGAGCGCGAGGCCATGGACTACCAGGCCGAGGGCGTGCTCTACCTGCCGCTGCAGGCGCGCTTCTCATACCTGCTCACGCTCACCGAGGGCGCCAACCTGGGCCGCGCCATCGCCACCGCCATGGAGCTGGTGGAGGCGCACAACCCCGAGCTGCAAGGCGTGCTGCCGCGCGGCTACAACCTGCTGCCCAACGCCACGCTGGTGGAGCTACTGCGCCTGCTCAGCTCCCTGGATCTGGAGGGTGACGCCTTCGGCAAGGTGTACGAGTACTTCCTGGGCAACTTCGCGCTGAAGGAGGGCCAGAAGGGCGGCGTGTTCTACACGCCCACCAGCATCGTGCGGCTGATCGTCGAGATCCTGCAGCCCTTCCACGGTCGCATCTTCGACCCCGCCTGTGGCTCCGGCGGCATGTTCGTGCAGTCCGCCGCCTTCGTGCAGCGCCACCAGAAGAACGCCACCCGCGAACTCACCGTATTCGGCACCGAGAAGGCCAGCGACACCGTCAAGCTGGCCAAGATGAACCTGGCGGTGCACGGTCTGTCCGGCGACATCCGCGAGGCCAACACCTACTACGAAGACCCGCACAAGGCGCTCGGTCGCTTCGACTTCGTGATGGCCAATCCGCCGTTCAACGTCTCCGGCGTGGACAAGGATCGGCTCAAGGACGACCCGCGCTTTGCGCTCGGCACGCCCAGCACCGACAACGCCAACTACCTGTGGATCCAGCTTTTCCACGCGGCATTGAACGACAGCGGCCGCGCCGGCTTCGTGATGGCCAACTCGGCCGGCGACGCGCGCGGCAGCGAGCTGGAGATCCGCAAGAAGCTGATCCAGTCCGGCGCCGTGGACGTCATCGTCAGCGTTGGCAGCAACTTTTTCTACACCGTCACGCTGCCTTGCACCCTGTGGTTCTTCGACCGCGCCAAGTCGCGCGGGCCGCGCAAGGACAAGGTGTTGTTCGTGGACGCGCGGCCATTCTTCAAGCAGGTGAGCCGCGCAGTGCGCGAGTTCGCACCCGAGCAACTTGAGTTCCTGGCCAACATCGTGCGGCTATACCGCGGCGAGACGCCGGAGTTCGTCAGCGACAGCCGGGCCATGCTGACCGAGAAGTTTCCGGAATCGAAGTACCGCGACGTGGCGGGCCTGTGCAAGGCCGCGACCTTGGCCGAGATCGCGGCGCAGGGCTGGAGCTTGAATCCCGGACGGTACGTTGGGGTAGGTGCTCGTGCCGAGGACGAGTTTGACTTTGCTGAGCGGCTAGCTGAGCTGAACGAGGAACTTCAGCGGTTGGATTTGGAGGCCGGGCAGCTCCGCGAAGCAATCGATCAAGGTGTTCAAGGGTTGCTCGCGTGACGTGGAGGACCAAACAGCTGCGCGACTTGGCAGATCTTTGTCTCGGGAAGATGCTCGACAAGGACAAGAACAAAGGCGCATTTCGTCCCTACCTTGCCAACCTAAATGTGCGTTGGGGAACGTTTGATCTAGCAGACCTCCGGGAGATGCGGTTCGAGGACCGCGAGATCGAGAGGTACGGCGTGCGCGCTGGGGACATCGTGATGTGTGAGGGGGGTGAGCCGGGGCGCTGCGCGATCTGGCGCGATCAACGACCTGGAATGATGTTGCAGAAGGCACTCCACCGAATTCGCAGCAAGACGGAGATTGATCACCGCTTTCTCTTCTACAGCCTGATGCACAAGGGGCAAACACATGCTCTGGACCAGTACTTCACAGGGTCGACGATCAAGCACTTGCCGGGCGAAAAGCTGGCCCTGATTGAAGTCGAGTACCCGTCACTTGACGAGCAACGCCGCATCGCCTCCATCCTCTCCGCCTACGACGACCTGATCGAGAACAACACGCGGCGCATCGCGATCCTGGAGGAGATGGCCCGGCGCATCTACGAGGAGTGGTTCGTCCGCTTCCGCTTCCCCGGCCACGAGAGCGTTCGGATAGTCGAGTCCGAGTTGGGGTTGGTGCCGGAGGGGTGGCGAGTCGTGGAGGTCAAGGAAGTGGTTCGACGACTTCCCACTGGAACCGTCTACAAGCAGGCGGACGTCAAGGAGGCCGGTCCGATTCCCGTGGTCGATCAATCGACAGCCGAGCTACTGGGTTTTCATGGCGACGAACCAGCGCACCGCGCTACGCCTCAATCTCCGGTCGTGATCTTTGGTGACCACACCTGCAAGATGCAGCTTATGGTCGTGCCGTTCTCTCTAGGGCCGAACACTGTGCCGTTCGTTGCAGATGGTCTTCCTGTTCACTATGTCTACGCGCTGGTTCGCGGATTGGTTAGCACGCACGAATACAAGCGGCACTGGGCGGAATTGATGAAGAAGAAGGTTGTCGTGGCCGGCGAGGAGCTGGCGGAGAAGTACGCCACGCTTGTTCGGCCGATGTCCGAGCTGGAGGAGAGCCTGAGGAAAGCGAGCCAAAATCTCCGCACCACCCGCGACCTCCTCCTCCCCAAGCTCATCTCCGGCGAACTGGACGTGTCGGCGCTGCCCGAACCGGAGACCGTCGCCGCATGAGCGTGCCGACCGGCATCGTGATCGGGAGGCAAGATCGCGCGATGTCGCTTGAAAAGTCCCATATTGGGACTATACTGGCCGCATGAGGGTGATCGCGTTGTCCACCTTGAAGGCGTTCTGGTCCGGGCATCCGGAATATCAGGACGCCGAGGCGCCGCTGCTGGCCTGGTACCGCGACGTGCTGAGGGCGGATTGGCCGGCACCGGCGGCGATAAAAGAGCAGTTCGGCACCGCGAGCATCCTCAGGGACGGACGGGTGGTGTTCAACATCGGCGGCAACAAGTACCGCCTCGTGGTGTGGATCAACTACTCCTACCGGGTGGTGTACGTGCGCTTTGTCGGCACCCACCGGCAATACGACGCGATCGACGTGCAGGCGATTTGAGCGAGGCGGAGCAGGACCATGGACATCAAGCCGATCAAGACCCCGCTGGACTACAAGGCGGCCCTGAAAGCCGTGGAATCGCTGATGGATGCGCGCGCCGAGTCGCCGGAAGGCGATCGGCTGGATGTGTTGGTGACGCTGGTCGAAGACTACGAGCGCAAGCATTTTCCGATGGACTTGCCGGACGCGGTGGAGGCCATCAAGTTCCGCATGGAGCAGCAGGGCCTGACGGCCAAGGACCTGGAGCCGCTGATCGGTCGCAGCAACCGCGTGTACGAGGTGCTGAACCGCAAGCGCGGCCTGACGCTGGCCATGATTCAGAAGCTGCACGAGGGCCTGGGCATTCCGGCGGAGAGCCTGATCCGGCAAACCCGGATCGCGGGCTGAGTCGCCGCCGCATGAGTTCGCGCAACACCGTCCGCGAGGTTCGCGCCGGCTACGGCGAGGGGATGCTGGTGGAGCAGTCGGCCATCCGCCTGCTGGAATCGCTGGGCTGGACCCACGCCAATCTCTACGCCGAAACCTTCGGCGCGCAGTGCAGCGAGGGGCGCGAGCGCGAATCGCAGGTGATCCTGGTCCGCCGCCTGCACGCGGCGCTAAAAAAACTCAACCCCGGCCTGCCGGCGGATGCCTACGCTCAGGCCGTCGAGCAACTGGCGCGGGATCGCTCGAAGCAGATCGCCGTCAACGCCAACCGCGACTTGTATCGGCTACTGAAAGAGGGCGTGCGGGTGAAAGTGCCGGACGCGCACGGTGGGCACCGTACCGAAACCCTGCGGGTGATCGACTGGGACGCGCCGGATAACAACGATTTCTTTGTCACCTCGCAGATGTGGGTGGCCGGCGACATGTACCGGCGCCGCTGCGATCTGCTGGGCTTCGTCAACGGCCTGCCGCTGGTGTTCATCGAGCTGAAAAAGCCAGCGGTGCCGCTGAAAAGTGCCTTCGATGACAACCTGCGCGACTACCGCGGCCAGAGCGTGCCGCAGCTCTTCCACCCCAACGCCTTCATCCTGCTGAGCAATGGCTCGGACACCAAGGTGGGCACGCTCACCAGCGGCTGGGAGCACTTCTTCGACTGGAAGCGCGTGGATGACGAGGCCGAGGCTGGCAAGGTGTCGCTGGAGCGCGTATTGCGCGGGCTGCTGGAACCGGCGCGGCTGCTGGATTACATCGAGAACTTCACGGTGTTCGAGGAGGGCAAGGGCGGGCTGATCAAGAAGGTGGCCAAGAACCACCAGTTTCTGGGCGTGAACAAGTCCATCGCGCGGCTGGTGGAGCTGCGGGCTCCCCTCTCCCCCGGCCCCTCTCCCGCGCGGGGAGAGGGGAGAAAAAGATTGGGCGTGTTCTGGCACACGCAGGGCTCGGGCAAGAGCCTGTCGATGGTGTTCTTCACCCAGAAGGTGCTGCGAAAGGTCATGGGCAGCGCCACCTTCGTCATCGTCACCGACCGCGAGGAGCTGGACGACCAGATCGCCAAGACCTTCAAGGCCACCGGCGCGACGGCCCGCGAGGACGTGCGCGCCACCAGTGGCGAACACCTGAAAGCGCTGCTGCGCGGCAACGAGCGCTACATCTTCACGCTGATCCAGAAGTTCCGGAACGAGCCGGGGCAGCCCTACCCGCTGCTGTCGAATCGCGCCGACGTCATCGTCATCACCGACGAGGCGCACCGCAGCCAGTACGACATCTTTGCGCTGAATATGCGCAACGCCCTGCCCAACGCCGGCTTCATCGGCTTTACCGGCACGCCGCTGATCAAGGGCGAGGAGGAGCGCACGCGCGAGGTGTTCGGCGACTACGTCAGCGTCTACGACTTCGCCCGCTCCATCGAGGACGGCGCCACGGTGCCGCTGTACTACGAGAACCGCATCCCCGAGGTGCAGCTCACCAACCAGGAGCTGGACCGCGACCTGGAGGCGCTGCTCGAAGCCGCCGAGCTGGACGAGGCGCAGGAGAAAAAGCTGGAGCGCGAGTTCGGCCGCGAGTACCACATCATCACCCGCGAGGACCGGCTGGAGGCGATTGCCAAGGACATCGTGGCGCACTTCACCGGCCGCGGCTATCGCGGCAAGGCGATGATGGTGTGCATCGACAAGGCCACCGCGGTGCGCATGTACGACAAGGTGCAGGCGCACTGGCGGGCGGAAATTGCGCGGCTGGAACAGGCGCTGGAGTCTACGCAGGGCGACGCCCGCGAGGCGCTGATCGCCCGCATCCGCCTGATGGAAACCACCGACATGGCCGTGGTGGTGAGTCAGGGCCAGAACGAGGTGGAAGACCTCAAGGCCAAGGGCCTGGACATCGTGCCGCACCGCCAGCGGCTATTGAAAGAAGCGCTCGACGAGAAATTCAAGGACGAGGCCGACCCGCTGCGGCTGGTGTTCGTATGCGCCATGTGGATCACCGGCTTCGACGTGCCGACCTGCTCGACCATGTACCTCGACAAGCCGATGCGGGCGCACACGCTGATGCAGACCATTGCCCGCGCCAACCGTGTGGCGCCCGGCAAGGAGAGCGGCCTGATCGTGGACTATGTCGGCATCTTCCGCGCCCTGCAGAACGCGCTGGCCACTTATGCCCGGCCGTCCGCCGACGGTGTGCGCGAGGGCGGACACGAAAGTGGGCCGATTCTCGACAAGGCCGAGCTGGTGGCGGCGTTGCAAGAGGCGCTGAACGAGGCGGCCGGCTTCGCCCAGGTGCGCGGCGTGACGCTGGAGACCATCGCAGCGGCACAGGGCTTCATGCGCATCGGCCTGATCGACGACGCGGTGGAGGCCTTGCTGGCCAGCGAGGCCGAGAAAAAACACTACCTGCAACTGGCGAGCCGCGTGGCGCGGCTGTTCAAGGCCATCCTGCCCGACGCCGCGGCCAACGCGCTGGCGCCGATGGCGGTGCTGGTGGCTTATCTGGCGGCGAAGATCCAGGCGCTGGGCGAGCCGCCCGACATCTCGGCGGTGATGAGCGATGTCGAAGCCCTGCTGAACGATTCCATCGCCACCGAGGGCTATCACATCGGCCCGGTGGGCAAAGCCGAGGCGCTGATCAACCTGTCGGAAATCGACTTCGCCGCACTGCAAGCCAAGTTCGCTCAGGGCCACCAGCGCACCGAGGCCGAGAAGCTCAAACGGCTGATCGAGGGCCGGCTGGCGCAGATGCTGGCGGTGAATGGCTCGCGCATCGATCTGGCGGAGAAGTTCCAGCGGCTGATCGACGAGTACAACGCTGGCAGCCGCAACGTCGAAGAATTCTTCGACGGGCTCAAGGATTTTGTTGCGGCGCTGACCGCCGAGGAACAGCGCGGCATCGCCGAGGGCCTAAGCGAGGAAGAGCTGGCGCTTTTCGACATCCTGACCAAGCCGGAGCCGGTGCTGACCAAGGCCGAGGAGGCCGAGGTCAAGAAGGTCTGCCGCGAATTGCTGGCGACGCTGAAGCGGGAAAAACTGGTGCTCGACTGGCGCGAGAAGCAGCAGGCGAAAGCGGCGGTGATGCAGACCATGAAGGTTGAGATGCGTCGCCTGCCGGCGCAGTACACCAAGGATGTGCGTGCCGAGAAGATGGCGCGGGCCTACGCGCATGTGTACGACCACTATGTCGGGGGTGGTCAAAGCGCGGCCTAACGACGCGCGAAGCGCCGCGTTGCGGTTTGGGGCCAGGAACGGCATCGTCTCTTGAATGCAGCCCTTGACAGTGCCGGCGCTGACAGCCACTTTTCCTGCTAAAGCCATTCATCGCCGCCAGGGAGGGTGTGAGATGTATTTACCGGCCTCCGGCCTGCCTGCGGCTTGGGATGTTGATCGGGCGTGGGCGGCCATTCGCGCCGTGGATGCGGATGTGCGCGCGCATCCGCCGGCTGCCTGCGTGTTTGATCTGGCGCCGGATGCACTGCGGCGCGTTTTGCCGGGTGCGCCGCTGCGGCCCGATCAGGTCCGGATTCTTCCCGACGGCCGCTGGCGCAGCACAACCCCCCTGTCCGAGCCCGTCGCTCAGTTGTTCGACCTGCATCTGCCGCTGGCGTGTTGCCAGCCGGGTCGGCGACTGGTCATCGCGCATCTTGGCCAGAGCCTGGATGGGCGCATTGCGCCAGCCGAGGGTTGTTCCGCCGGGCTGACGGGCCCTGAGAATTACGATCACATGCATCGGTTGCGGGCGCTGGTCGACGCGGTGGTGGTGGGCGCCGCTACCGTGCGCGCCGATGATCCCCAGTTGACGGTGCGGCGGGTTCCGGGGCGCCATCCGGCGCGGGTGGTGATTGATACCGACGCCCGGCTGGACGGAGACTTTCGCATGCTGGCGGATGGCGCGGCCCCGGTGGTTTATTGCCGGGCCAATGACACCGCGCCCAACCCGCATTTGCCACCTCATGTGGTGCAGCTCGCCGTGCGTCGGGGTACGGGCGGGCTCGACTTGGCGGATTTGTTGGATGCATTGGCCGCGCGGGGCTGGTCGCGCATCCTGGTGGAAGGCGGTGGCGTCACCGTGTCGCGCTTCCTGGCCCAGGGTTGCCTGGATCGCTTGCAGATCACGGTCGCCCCGGTGCTGCTGGGGGCCGGTCATTTGGGCATCGATTTGCCCGAAGGTTTGTCGCAGGCGCGCCGCCGCCCGCCGGGAAAGCGCCATCTGCAGGGCTGTGATGTGTTGTTCGATCTGGACGTTTCGGGGGAGCGGGCATGAGGCCGGCCACGGCGTTGTGGATCACGGCGCCAGGGAAGGCGGGATTGCGCCCGGCTGCAGTTTCCGATGCGCCGGGATACGTCGCACTGCGCGCCCGCTTCAGCGGCATCAGCCGGGGCAGCGAAAGCCTGGTGTTCCAGGGCCGGGTCCCGGAGAGCGAATGGCAGCGCATGCGCTGCCCGTTCCAGGAAGGGCCATTCCCCGCGCCGGTCAAGTACGGCTATAGCTTGGTGGGACAGGTGGAGGACGGACCGGACCGGGGCCGCTGGGCCTTTGTCCTGCATCCGCACCAGGATCGTTGCCGAGTGCCGCCGGACGCCCTGCATCTCCTGCCCCCGGATCTGCCGCCCCGTCGCGCTGTGCTTGCTGCCAACATGGAAACCGCCGTCAACGCGCTGTGGGACGGTGGCGTGCGGGTGGGCGACCGGGTGTGCGTGGTGGGCGGCGGGGTCGTGGGGCTGCTGGTGGCCTATCTGTGTGCGCGCATCGCCGGCACGGCGGTGACCCTGGTGGATCCCGATCCGGGACGTGAAGCCGTGGCGCGGGCGTTGGGCTTGCACTGGGTCAGCCCAGCGGCGGCGACCGGGGAGGCCGATGTCGTATTCCATGCCAGCGGCCAGCCGGCGGGGCTGATCCAGGCGCTGGAACTGGCGGGGTTCGAGGCGCGGGTGGTGGAGCTGAGCTGGTATGGCGACGGCCTGGTGAACCTGCCCCTGGGCGGGGCGTTCCATGCCCGCCGATTGCAGATTCGCGCCTCCCAGGTGGGCACGGTGGCTGGCGCCCGCCGTGCCCGCTGGACAGCAGGTCGGCGGCTGGATCTGGCGCTTGCGCTGCTGCGCGATCCGGTGCTCGACGCGCTGCTGGAGCCCAATTGGTCGTTCACCGATGCGCCGCGCGCGCTGGCCCGGGTCTGCGCCGCCCCCGGCGCGCTGTGCCAGGTGTTGTCCTACGACTGACGCAAACGGGCGCTGCTGAATTCCATCGCGGGCCGGACGCCTGGCACGCGCCCGCTATTTGCGGCCCGAGACGGCGATTTTTTGACTGCATTCAAAACGGAGACCGGCCCTGTGTACGGCTTGACCCTGACCAATCACCTCATGATCGCCCACCGTATGCGGGGCGAGCGCTTCGGCCCGGCGCAGCGGCTGCACGGTGCGACCTTCGCGGTGGAGGTGACCCTGTTCGCCGAACGGCTGGACGCGGATGGGGTGGTGGCCGACATGGGCCGGGCAGCCGAGGTGCTCGCTGCCATCCTGGCGCCCCTGGATTACCGCGATCTGGACGAATTGCCACGCTTTGCCGGACGCAACACCACCACCGAGGTGATGGCGGCGGCGATCCATGCCGATCTGTGCGCGGCGCTGCGGAACGGGGATTTGGGTTTCGAGGAGGCCGAGCGGATCCGGATGGTGCGGGTGGTGCTGCGGGAAAATCCGCAGGCCTGGGCCAGTTTCGAGGCGCCTTTTTGCCCATGAAGTGGCATTGGGCACTGCCCGGGCCGCTGGATCAACGCACCGGCGGCTATCGCTACGATGCCCAGGTGGTAGCGGCCTTGCGCGCGCGCGGCACGGCGCTGCAGGTCCACCCGTTGGTGGGTCGCCATCCCGATCCAGACGCTGCGGCCTGGGCGGCAGCCGATGCCGTCTGGCGGGAAAGCGCTGCCGCGGGCGCAGGTCTGGTGATCGATGGGCTGGCGCTGCCGGCCTTTGGCCCCGCCTTGGCGGCGGGCGACCGCCCAGGGCCAGTCATTGCGCTGATCCACCATCCCTTGGCCCTTGAGACGGGGCTAGAGCCGGATCAGGCGCGGCGGCTGGATCATTGGGAAACCCAGGCTTTGGAACGGGTGGACGCCGTAGTGGTGACCAGCGCCGCTACCCGCGCCATGCTGGTGGCGCGGGGCATTGCAGCCGCACGGCTGCATGTGGCGCTTCCGGGGACCGATCGCCCGGCGCGCCGACTGCCGCGACCGCCCCGGCGCGGGCCGGTGCGGCTGTTGTGCGTCGCCACCCTCACGCCGCGCAAGGGCCATCTGCGTTTGCTGGCGGCGTTGCGCGGGTTGCGGCATCTGCCTTGGCGGCTGGTCTGCGTGGGTGGGGAACGCGGCGCGGCGGGCACCGCGCGGCGCATCCGCGCGACCCGTGACCGCACTGGCTGGCGCCAGCGGGTGCGGCTGGCCGGCGAGCTGGATGCTCGGGACTTGACGCAGCACTATCGGCAGGCGGATCTGTTCGTGTTCGCCTCGCGTCTGGAAGGCTACGGCATGGCGCTGGCCGAGGCCCTGGCCCACGGGCTGCCGGTGGTCACGACCCGTGGCGGCGCCATCGCCCAAACCGTACCAGCCACTACCGGCATGCGGGTGCACGGCGCCGACCCGCGCGCGCTGCGGCGGGCCTTGGCGCAGGCCTTGGGTACATCGCGACTGCGTCGGCGTTGGGCGGCGCAGGCCCGCCGTCACCGGCGCCGACTGGGCGACTGGCCGGCGACCGCGACCGTGTTTCACATCCTCATGCAAACGGCGGGGGAAGCGGCGCATGGGGGATGAAATCGACCTGCACGCCCAGGGCGCCGGCTTCGATGCCGACTGGTTGCGCTGGCGCGAACCGGCCGATACGGAAGCCCGCGATGCCGGCTTGCTTGCGGCCTGGTTGGAAGGCTTGCCCACCGAGGCCCGGATCATGGAATTGGGCGCCGGCACCGGATCCCTGCTGCGCGCCTGCCTGCCCCGGCTGCGCCAGTCGGTGCATTGGCAGGCGCTGGAAGGCGATGCCGGCCTGATTGCGCGGGCGGAGGCGCGCTTTGCCCATTGGGCGTGGGACCATCCCGACTGGACGTTCGCGACCGGCGATCCCGTTTGGCTGCGCGGACCCGATGGGGCGTGTGAACTGCACTGGCAGTGCATCGACCTGTCCGCTGGCGTCCCTGACCTGAGTGGGGTGACCGCGGTGGCGGCGAGTGCCTGGGGGGATCTGGTGTCCTGGCGCTGGGCGGGCCGATTCGCGGCCCAGGCGGCGGCCGCGCAAGTGCGCTCGGTGTATCTGGCGCTGAACGTGGTGGATGGGCCGCAATTCCATCCCGCCCTGCCGCTGGATGGCTTGCTGGGGCGCGCCTTTGCCGCCCATATGCGCCGTGACAAGGGGCTGGGGCCCGCATTGGGAGGCGCGGCCGCCGTGGGTTGGGCGCTGGCCTTGCGCACCGCAGGCTATCGCGTGCGCGATGCCGCCAGCGTCTGGCGGCTGGGAGCGACGCACCCCTTGCTGACGGGGGCCTGGCTGGAAGGCTATGCGCGCGCCGCCTGCGAGCAACAACCCGGCCTGCGGGACCGCGCCGGGGACTGGCTGACGCAAAGGCTGGGTCAGTTGGCGCAAGGGGCGCTGCAAGTCCAGGTGGCCCATCGGGACGTGCTGGCATGGCGGCCCTAGCTGAACCTGCCGCCGTCCGCTTGCGGCGCGAGGTCCTTGGCAGCCTGACGCTCGGGCTGGGCGCGGGCCTGGTGTTTCTGGTTCTGCTCGCGCCCACGGCCGAGGGCGCATGGCGCATGGCGGGGTGGTTTGTGCTGATGTTCCTGCCCGGTGCGGCCTGGGTGTGGCGTCATCTGCCGGAGCACGCGCCTCACAGCCGCTGGGGCTGGGCCAATCGGATCACCGCTGCGCGCGGATTGGCACTGTTGCTCTGGGGAGCCTGGGGCTGGGCGCTATCCCCTGTTGGCTGGGGATCGGTGGCATTGGGGACGCTGTTTTTGCTGGCCGACGGCGTGGATGGCAAGCTCGCTCGGCGGCAGGGAACGGTCTCGCCGTTCGGGGCGCGTTTCGATCTGGAGATCGATGCCTTGTTCGTGCTTGTCGCGGGAGTCCTGCTGCTGCGCGCCGATCAGCTTGGGCCTTGGGTATTGACCGCTGGCCTGTTGCGTTATGGCTATCTGCTGGCCGGACGCCGCTGGCCCACCCTGAACCGTCCCCTGCCGCCCAGCCGGCGGCGGGCGGTGTGCGGGGTGACCAATGCCGCCCTGCTCACCGCTGGTTTTGCGCCCATCCTGCCGCTGTGGCTGGTGCAGGGGCTGGCGGCGCTGGGGCTGGCATTGGTGGTGAGTTCGTTCACGGTGGATGGCCGCGCCCAATTTGTCCGGATGACGCTTCCGGCGTCGCCCTGAAGCGGCATTCCGCAAGCAAGTCCGTTCATGACCCCTATCCAGACGGGAGCGCCGCTATCCCCGAATGACGCGCCCTATACTGGGGCAACGCCCGCAACACGGCGACGGTTCAGAGACTCTAAGCATTCAGGAGGGAAGTTTTTATGACGGTCACCATCGCCTCGCCCCTGACCCTGCCTTGCGGCGTCACACTATCCAATCGGCTCGCCAAGGCAGCGCTCACCGAAGGTCTGTCGGACGGCCATAACCGCGCGACCGAGGCTCATCAGCGACTCTATCGCAAGTGGTCGGAGGGCGGCGCGGGATTGGTGATCACCGGCAATGTGCAGGTCGACCGCCGCTATCTGGAGCGCCCCGGCAACATCGCCATCGACAGCAATGGCGGCGAGGAGGCGCTGGCGGCCCTGGCGCGCGCGGGGACGGTGGGCGGCAATCAACTCTGGATGCAGCTCAGCCACGCCGGCCGCCAGACCATCCGCTACCTCAACGCCGAACCGGTAGGGCCTTCGGCGGTGCCGGTGAAACTGCCGGGCGGTGCGTTCGGCAAGCCTCGCGCCCTGACCGAGAGCGACATCGCCGAGGTGATTGCGCGCTTCACCACGGCAGCCGGGGTGGCCCGCGACACCGGTTTTACCGGTGTCCAGCTGCACGCCGCCCATGGCTACCTGCTCAGCGAATTCCTCTCCCCCAAGGCCAATCAACGCACGGATCAATGGGGCGGCAGCCTGGAAAACCGTGCGCGGTTGTTGCTCACTCTGGTGCGCTCGATTCGCGAGCGGGTGGGGCCGGCCTTTCCCATCTGCGTCAAGCTGAACTCGGCGGATTTCCAGAAGGGCGGCTTCACCGACGCCGAATCCATGCAGGTGGCGCAATGGCTGCAGGAGGCTGGGGTGGATCTGTTGGAGATTTCCGGGGGCACCTATGAGCAGCTCTCATTTTTCGGCACCGGCGCCGAGGGCGATCGCGCCCCGGCCAAGGCGCAGAGCACCCTGGCGCGGGAGGCGTATTTCCTGGAATACGCCGAGCGCATGCGCAAAGTCTGCCGGATTCCGCTGATGGTGACGGGGGGCTTTCGCAGTTTGATCGGCATGAACCAGGCGCTGGGCGAGGATGCGCTGGACGTCATTGGGCTGGGGCGGCCCATGTGCGTGGACACCGATCTGCCGCGCCGGCTGCTGTCCGGGCAGGCGAGCGAGGCGCCGCGTTATGAAAACCGGCTGCGCATGGGGCCCGGCATCCTGGGGCCGGCCAGTACGGTGAACCGCATTCGCAATTTCAACCACATGTATGCCCAGGGCTGGTATTGCGTGCAGTTGCTGCGGCTTGGGCGCGGAGAGGAGCCGGATACCGGGATCAGCTCCTTGCGCGGCATCGTGCAGTATCTGGCCAACGAATGGCGCGGGGTGCGCGCGTTGCGGGGACGTTGATCGGGCGCGCCACCGGTTCCGGCAATGGCGCGTCCAACCATATCTTGGGCGTGGCGATCCCAAGCACGCGGCGACTTGGGCATTGCGATGGATCCCGGCGCGCCATGCCCCTGTGCTTTGCGGTAGGGGTGGGGCCAGACGGACAGGGCGGCGACGCTTCAATGGTCTTATGGCTTGGCGCGACCGGTTTTCGGATGGGATCCATCGGCGTATTTTGAGCAATTCGATGATTCAGCAAGGGCAGCGTGATGCAACCAGTCTGGTTCTTGTCCCACGGGTCTCCCACGTTTCTGACCGAGCCCAACCGCACCACGGCGTTTTGGACGCGCTTGGCCCCGCTCGTTGCGCCGGAGGCGCGCGCGGTCCTGTGCATCTCGGCCCATTGGGACGCGCCCGCGCCGCGGCTGGCTGGCGCCGTGCCTCATCCGGCCATTCAACACGACTTTTATGGCTTTCCCCCGGCCTTGTATGCTCAAAGTTGGGCCGCCCGGGGCGACGCTGCGCTGGGGCGGTGGTTGCGTGAAACGCTGGTTGCCCAGGGCATCCCTGTCCTGGCCGAGGAGCGGCCGTTCGACCATGGGGTGTGGCTGCCATTCAAATGCATCTGGCCCGCAGCGCCGCTGCCGGTGTTTCAGTTGTCCCTGTGCGTGCGTGAAGGTGGCCCCTGGCATCTGGCGCTGGGCGAGGCCTTGGCCCCGTTGCGGGAGGCGGGCGTGTTGATCGTCGGCAGCGGAGGCATCACCCACAACCTGGGTGAGATCCACTGGCATGCCCCGGAAGGTCAGGCCGCATCCTGGGTGGTCGAGTTCATGAACGCGCTGGAACAGGCCCTGGAAGCGGGCGACCGGGAGGCGCTGTGTCATCCCTGGACGCTGCCCCATGGTCGCCGCGCCCATCCCACGCTGGAGCATTACCTGCCCTTCCTGGTGGCTCTGGGCGCTGCCGGAGCGCAGGGCTTGGCGCCGCAGCATCGCAACTGGATGTTCGGCACCCTGGCCCTGCATGCCTATGGCGCCGACGCATTGCCGTCCGTCCCGGCGGCGCGCGCCTAGCGGGTTCGACTCGCGGAAAACCCTGTGCCCAACTTGGACGAATTCCTCATGGGAGCCGCGTACGCTTGGCAAACCGCGGGATGATCGGCGCAGTCAACGCGCTTGAGGCCCTGTTTGGGGGCGCCATCTGATCCGGGCAATGGGCCGGCCCGAGAGACATTCTGGACCAGCCGCTTCACACCCTGCCGGAAATTGATGGGGCAAGCGGGGCATTTGCGCCACGGGCCGTCGTGGGCATCATCTCAGCGAAACGCGACGGCCCAGAGGTTGTCGCTGGTGGGCAGGCGCCATCGCAAGGGCATGTAGACGCGGCGGTAACCGGCATTTTTCAGCATCTGCGCAAGCGTCGTCGGCGTGAAGTAATTGACGTGGTCCGGGTAGCGCATGCCCGGCCAGCCGGTCTTGCGCAACATGGCGTTCCAGCAATCGATATTCGGCACCTTGATCAGAACACCGCCCTTTTCGTTCAGCGCGCCGTGTGCGGCCTTCAGCGTCGCCATCGCTTCGGAGTCATGCTCCAGAAAGGATCGCATGACCACGAAGTCAAACTTGCTGCCCGCCAGACGCGCGAATCCACCCACGGCCACATCATGAATGCAGGCGCCCCCACGCGCCGCAAAAAGTCGGTGCGCTGTTTCGCACAGGCCAGGCGACGGCTCGATGCCATAGGGAATGAAATGGTTCGGCAAATCGGCAAGCGTGTTACCCGAACCGCAGCCGACATCCAGCACGCGCTGACCGGGCGAAAACGTCACGATGTAGCGGGTCTCTTTGCGCAGGCCACGCAGGCGATGGAAGAAGTCGCGAATCTTCTTGAGGCTGTCGCTGAAAGCGTAATACAGCGCCCGATCCTGTCGACGGCGCGTGCGTTCGTCGGTCTTGCTGCCTTCCCAGGCGTACTCGGTTTTCAGCAAGGCCTGGGCCGGCGCGTTTTCCAGATAGATCATCCGGCACTGTGTACATTCGACGATGCGCCAGGGATTCAGTGAATAATCCGGGCGCGGCACACGACCGGAGGCATCGCATACCGGGCAGTCGCGCACGGCCGACTGGGTTACATTCATCTCGTCGCGCCCCTTTCGGATTCATGGTGAGCTTTCGCGGCAATCTCCTTCAAAGCGATGAGATCGCGGGCGCGGGTTTGAAACGCAAAGCCTGAGACTTGTCGTAAATCGAAGCGGCATCGGGAAAATGGGGGCCTGGGGATGGATCGGATGTGATCAGGTAACGCGTCTTGACCCTGAAAACGGATCAAGATCATGCCGCAGGCCCGGGAACGGTGAGCTTATCCCGCATAGATGACCATTTCGCGACATCCCTGTTCACTATGAGCAAGGCGGGCCCGTGATCTTGATGCGCCAAAGGGGTGGTTGGCTATCCTTTTGCGCAGTTCCACGTCACTCAAGGTGATTTCCCATTAATACCTAAAACAAGGAAAAGGCGCGACCTCCGAGAGGTAGCGCCCAAGAATGTGTGGATTCGCAAGAATCTTTTGCTGACGTTGAACTGGATCAGCGATTCCAATGTCGATGTTGGGCAATTTCGTCCATGAAGACCTGCGCTATTTCTTTGACTTGCTTGGCCTCGCCCATTACCACGCCTTTGGCATTCTCGACTTTTCCAGATCCGGTGCCAGCGGCCGCAATCCCAATGGCGCTTTGGAGCACGGTGACTGCATTACCGATCGCCGCCAGGGGCTTGAAGTGGCGATAGGCTTCTTGAAGCATGAGCCGTGCCTTGGGATGCAAGTCAAAGGCAGCAACGCTTGGGCTTCCATCCTGAAGACATAAGGCATCGAACAGCACCGAACTGGCTGAAAACAAGGCAAAGTCGACGGCGACGGTCTTCCCTGCGCTGGTCGTGATGTGTCCTGCCTGAGGCGCGATGATCTTCACGACGGCCCCCTCGGCGATGAGCATCTTTTTCAGGGTATCGATGCTCGCATCATCCACGCCGTCAGCGGCCAGCAGGCCCACTTTGCGAGTCTTGATGGAATTTTTGGGTGCATGGTCCATGCTCAGCGCAAGCGAAGTACCGACGGGATTCTTTATTGGAAGGGGCGCGTAGCGTGCGGGATCACCATCGGCAGGCATGCCCCCATTCTGCACCGGCTCCAAAGGGTCCGGCACCGTCAGCCCCAGATTCATCGCTACCTGGCGGGCCAAGATCTTATCGACGTGTGCCAGCGTATTCACCATGCGGCTACGAATGGTAGGTGTCTCGCATTTGCTCAATTCAAAGCTGAAGGCATCGACGATATTCTGTTTTTCGCGATCGGACTGACTGTTCCAGAATAGCGCCGCCTGGGTGAAATGATCGAAAAAGCTGTCACTGCGTTCGCGGACTTTTCGGGCGTCAATGCGTTCGGCATGGCTGATGAATCCGCTCATGTCGCGCCCTGCCTGCATCGGACAACCACCACCGAGAGTGTTTGGATGATAGCTCGTGCGACCGCGGTTGATCTGCTGGCGCATGGCGCCATCGCGCTGATTGTTATGAATCTCCGTCAGGGGGCGATTGATCGGAATCTCGTGAAAGTTGGGTCCACCGAGGCGGATGAGCTGGGTGTCGGTATACGAAAACAGCCGTCCCTGCAGCAGTGGATCATTGGTGAAATCGATGCCCGGGACGATATGACCGACATGAAAGGCCACTTGCTCGGTTTCAGCAAAAAAGTTATCCGGGTTGCGATTCAGCGTCATTTTTCCAATACGCTGCACCGGCACGATTTCCTCTGGAACCAGCTTGGTGGGATCCAGCAGGTCGAAGTCGAATTTGTGCTCGTCTTCCTCGGGAATGATCTGGACCCCCAGCTCCCATTCTGGAAAGCTACCGTTCTCGATCGCTTCCCACAGGTCGCGACGATGAAAATCCGGATCCTGCCCGGAAATCTGCAGCGCTTCGTCCCAGACTACCGAATGCATTCCCAACAACGGTTTCCAGTGAAACTTGACGAAATGGCTCTCACCTTTCTCATTCACAAAGCGGAAGGTATGGACACCAAAACCTTCCATCATGCGATAGCTGCGAGGAATGGCACGATCCGACATGACCCACATGAGCATGTGGGTTGATTCCGGCATCAGTGAAGCAAAATCCCAAAAAGTATCGTGTGCCGATTGAGCCTGGGGAATTTCGTTATGAGGCTCGGCTTTGACGGCATGGATCAAGTCCGGAAACTTCATCGCATCCTGGATAAAGAAAACCGGCATGTTGTTGCCAACCAGATCGAAATTGCCCTCATCGGTATAGAACTTTACGGCAAATCCGCGGACGTCCCGAGCGAGATCCGATGAACCACGTGAGCCCGCAACCGTAGAGAAACGCACGAATACCGGCGTCTTTTTGGCAGGATCCTGAAGAAATTGGGCGCGGGTGACCGATGCCATGGATGCATAAGGCTGAAAATAGCCATGGGCGCCGGCGCCACGCGCGTGAACGATGCGCTCAGGGATTCGCTCATGGTCAAAATGGGTAATTTTTTCGCGAAAAATGAAATCTTCCAACAGACTGGGCCCGCGTTCGCCCGCCTTGAGCGTATTTTGATCATCGTTGATTCGCACCCCTTGATTGCTTGTCATCAGGGAGTCGGCCGAGTCTTCGGTATGAGCGTCCAGACGTTGGCTTTTTTCGTCAAGGTCTGTGGATACGATCGTTGGCTTTGCCATTTGCTTCTCCTTGGGTAGGCCTGTGGGGCAGGCTCGGCAGGCGGTATGAATGCATGCATACCAAGAATGAGTGGGACCTGTCGGTCGTTGATTGGTTCAGTGAGGCGAGGCGCCGAATTCATCCGTAAATTGCGGCATGAGCGGATTTGGATTTATCTCGCTTCGTTGGGCGATCAGTGGCTTGCAAATGGCAGGACCTGGGTACGAGGGATCCGGAAAGTTCCGGTTCTTAGGGATCTCTCGGACAGGCCCCTTAGTGCAGCTTTCCGTGGGTAGCGCAGATAACGGCAGGGAGATTGAACTCAAGTGTCCGCTGCAGCAGCTTGGGGATGCGAGGCCGGTTGGAGGAGTTCGCCGGCGCGCTGGCGCGCCTGTTCCAGCGTGCGGGCATATTCGAGCCGACCCGTCGCACGTCGCAGGCCAACGCGGCGCAGCTTGAGAATCAACCGCGGTGACAGCCCGCACAGGATGACGGCTTGGTCATGGCGATGGGCCTGCTGGATCAGTTCCTCCAGGGCGGTCATGCCGGTCATGTCCATGAGCTGCACATCGCTCATATCCAGCACCAGCACACGGATGCCTGGATCGATGACGTTCAGGGTGCGCAGCGCCTTTTGCGCCGCGCCGAAAAACAACGGGCCATTGATGTCGTAGATCAGCACCCCCGGCAATTCGGCGCCAGCCGGGCCGGAGACGCCATTGCCGCTCAACAGCCGACCCTCCGTAAGATCAATGACGCGCTTGATGAACAGCACCGCTGCCAGGCCCATGCCCACGGTGACGGCCACCACCATGTCGAACAGCACCGTCAGGCTGAAGCAGGTGAGCAGCACCAATACATCGCTGCCCGGCGCATGGCGCACCACACGCACGAAATGGCGCGCCTCGCTCATGTTCCAGGCCGTCATCAGGAGCAAACCCGCCAGCGCCGCCATCGGCAGGTAGGCCAGCAGGCTGGACAAGGCCACCACCGCACCCAACACGACGGCGGCGTGGATGACACTCGCCAGCGGCGAGCGGGCGCCGGCGCGGATGTTGGTGGCGGTGCGGGCGATGGCGGCCGTCGCCGCGATACCGCCGAAAAAGGGCGCAATCAGGTTGCCCAGCCCCTGCCCCACCAGCTCGGCGTTGGGGTCGTGGCGTGTACCCGCCATACCGTCAGCCACTACGGCGCACAGCAGCGATTCCAGTGCGCCCAGCATGGCGATGGCGAACGCCGGGCCCAACAGATCCTGGAGCAGGCCGAACGACAGTCCCAGCGGCTGGCCGTCTGCTCCGGCTTGCAGCCAGGGCAATTGCCACTGCGGCAGGAAGGGCGGGATACCGTGCCCTTCCTGCCCACCCGCGGTCCAGGTGAAGCGGGAGCCAACCGTGTCCACGGCCCAGTCCGGCCCCAGCCGGACCAACACCAGGGAGAGCAAGGTGCCTGCCAGTAGCGCCACCAGATGTCCGGGGAAACGCAGGCCAAGCCGCGGCCAGAACACCATGACGCCGAGGGTCAGCGCTCCAACCGCAAAATCGGCGGCATGCGCCTGGGGCGCCGCAGTCAGCAGGACCCCCAGCTTTTCCCAGTAATGCCCTTCCAGGGCGCCCACCGGCAGACCCAGAAAATCCTTGAGTTGCAGCGTGGCGATCACCACGGCGATGCCGCTGGTGAAGCCCACCGTGACTGGATAGGGCACCAGCTCGATGAAACGGCCCAGTCGTGCCAATCCCATGAACAACAGGATCACCCCCGCCATGGTGCTGGCCGTGAGCAGTCCGCCCAGCCCGAAGCGCTGGACGATGGGCAGGAGCACCACCACGAAGGCCGCGGTGGGACCGGAGACGTTGACCCGTGAGCCGCCCGCAAGGGCAATGATCGCGCCGGCGACGATGGCGGTATAGAGGCCGTGTTGGGGTGGGACGCCGCTGGCGATGGCCAGCGCCATGGCAAGCGGCAGGGCGACGATGCCCACCGTCACACCGGCGGTGAGATCGGCAATCAGGTCGCGTCGGCCATAGCCCTGGGCAAGGCTATCCCGTAGCGCCCGGGCGAGGGGCAGGGAAATGCGCTGATCCATGGCGGATCCTTCTGTCAAAGAGCACGCGGGCAGGCCGCGGGAAACGGCGTTTGATCTTAACCGATCCCGCCCCGCCTTGGGGCTGGGCAGCAATCACCCAACCCGCGATAATGGCCCCAGCCTGGACGCGCTTGTCCAGGCTGGATCAATCCCACTTATGGAGGAGTGCATGGCCAAGCCCCGCGCGATTTTCCGCGAAGAACACGAGATGTTCCGCCAGACCTGTCGCCGCTTCTATGAAAAGGAAGTGCTGCCCTATCACGATCAATGGGAAGAGGACGGCCAGGTCTCCCGCGAGGTCTGGCTGCAGGCCGGCGCGGCGGGTTTGTTGTGCATGTCGCTGCCCGAGCAGTACGGCGGCGCCGAGGCCGATTTCCTGTTCACGGTGGTGCAGGCCGAGGAACAGACACGCGTCGGCGCCTCGGGTCCGGGTTTCATGCTCCACAACGAGATTGTCGCGCCCTACATCTTCAAGTACGGCAACGACGAACAGAAACAGCGCTGGCTGCCGCGCATGGCCAAGGGCGAGCTGATCGGCGCCATCGCCATGACCGAGCCGGGCACCGGCTCCGATTTGCAGGCCATCAAGACCCATGCCCGGCGCGAGGGCGATCATTACATCCTGAACGGACAGAAGACCTTCATCACCAACGGCTACATGTCGGATCTGGTGATCGTGATCTGCAAGACCGATCCCAGCAAGGGTGCCGCTGGCGTCAGCCTGCTGGTGGTGGAAGCAGGGACCCCCGGTTTCGACAAGGGGCGCAAGCTCAAGAAGGTGGGCATGAAAGCCCAGGACACCGCCGAGCTGTTCTTCCACGACTGCAAGGTGCCGGCGACCAATTTGCTGGGCAAGGAAGGCGGCGGCTTTGGTTACCTGATGAGCGAGCTGGTGCAGGAGCGCCTGCTGATCGCCATGGGCTCGATCACGGCCTCCGAGCATGTGCTCCAGCATACGATCGACTATGTGAAGCAGCGCGAGGTGTTCGGCAAGCCGCTGTCCAAGTTCCAGAACACCCGCTTCAAGCTGGCCGAACTCAAGACCCAGGTGACCATCGGCCGCATGTTTGTGGACCAATGCCTGGAACTGCACATGCAAAAGAAGCTGGACGTCACCACCGCGGCCATGGCCAAGCTGTGGACCACCGATCTGCAGTGCGCGCTCACCGATGAGTGCCTGCAACTGCACGGCGGTTACGGCTACATGCTGGAATACCCGGTGGCCAAGGCCTTCGTCGATGGCCGGGTGCAGAAAATCTATGGCGGCACCAACGAAATCATGAAGGAACTGATCAGCCGCAGCTTCCTGTAAGGCGGCTCGCCGGGGTGGGGCCTGGTCCCGCACCGGTGAGCGGGACGGCGCTGCGACAGCCAGACTTCCCTGCGACCGGTTGCGAGCCGGTCGCCAAGTGATCGATCAGCCGTGGGCGCAGCCGCACGTGCGTTTGCCGCAAGGCATGGCGGGTGCACTGGCCTCGCCTCGGGTGATCACCTGCCCGCCGGTGATGAGCCGGTTGAGTGGCGCGGCAGCCGGCGTATCGCCAGTCGCTTCGCCGGTTTCCGCGCACAGATCGCCCCAGGTGGCGAGGTGGCGGCTGACACTGTGCCAGACGGACACGGTCCGGCCGTTGTCGGGGCAGTGGTAATCGTAGGTGGGCATGGTCATGACCTCGCAGCTTGGATAAAGTCAACGCCGACGATGCATTCGGGCACGCGGCCAGTTTAAATCAGGTTTCAGGTCAGTGTGATCCCTTGGACGCCGACTTGACCTTTCCTTTCAACACGCAGGGAACCAGCATGAATCGACGGGGCTTTCTTCAGGGTTTCGGGGCTGTGATGCTGTGGAGCGGATTGCCGCCGCTGGCCAAATCCGCCTGGGCAGCGGCCGAAGGGCTCGCCTTCGGGCCGGCCGCGCCTTTTTCATTCGATACGCTGCAACAGCAGGCGCGCGCCTTGGCGAGCCGTCCCTTTCAGGCGCGCCCGGTCAAAGCGAACGCCACCCTGGAGTCCATCGATTTCGATACCCACCAGAAGCTGCGCTACCGCAAGGAAAAAGCCTTGTGGGGTGATGCCAGCCATCCCCATGGCGTGCAGTTTTTCCATCTCCACCGTTGGGTCCGGCAGGGCGTCAAGATCCATGTGCTGGACGGGACGAATGCGCGCGAAATGGTCTATCGACCGGACTATTTCAGCTACGGCGATACCGGGCTCGACAAAATCCTGCCCAAGGATCTGGGCTTCGCCGGCTTCCGGGTACTCAATGAAGGCAAGGACGGGCCGGATTGGCTGGCGTTCCAGGGCGCGAGCTACTTCCGCACCAGCGGTCCACTGGATCAATACGGCCTGTCGGCTCGCGGCGTTGCCATCAACACCGCCCTGCCCGAGCCCGAGGAATTCCCGCTGTTCACCCAGTTCTGGCTGGATCAGGCCGAGGGCGGTGAGCCGGTCACGATCTATGCCCTGCTGGAAAGCCCCAGTCTCACGGGTGCCTATCGCTTTGTCTGCAAGCGCGGTTCCAGCATCACCATGGAGGTGAGCAGCGTGGTGTTTCCCCGCACCGCGATTACGCGCTTGGGCATTGCGCCCCTGACCAGCATGTTCTGGTACAGCGAGGCCAATCGCCGCCAGGGCACGGATTGGCGCCCGGAAATCCATGACAATGACGGCCTGGCGCTATGGACCGGCGCGGGCGAGCGCATCTGGCGACCGCTCAATAATCCCCACAACGTGATGACCAACAGCTTCTTCGACAACAATCCGCGCGGCTTTGGCCTGCTGCAGCGCGACCGCAACTTTGACCATTTCCAGGACGATGGGGCCTATTACAACCGCCGTCCCGCCCTGTGGGTGGAGCCTTTGGGGGAATGGGGGGAAGGTGCCGTGCAGTTGGTGGAAATCCCCACCAACGATGAAATCCACGACAACATTGTTGCCTATTGGGTCCCCAAGGCTGACGTCACGCCCGGTTCCCGCTGGGCATTCGATTATCGCCTGCACTGGGTGGACCAGGAGCCTTATCCGCTGGAGCAGATTGCGCGGGTGGTGGACACCTGGATCGGGCGCTCCGGCATTCCCGGCCAGGAAAAGGGCATCCGTCCCGAGAATGCCCGCAAGTTCGTCATCGATTTCGCCGGGTCAGGCCTTGCCGAGATGCCTCAGCGTTTCGACATCGTGCCCACAGTGTGGGCATCCCGGGGTCGGGTCGCCGGCAGCTATTCCCTCAAGGTGGTGGGTTCGGATCGCTGGCGTGTGGTGTTCGACCTGCTCGATGTGGAAGGCACGCAGCCGGTGGATCTGCGCTGTTTCCTGCCCTTGCGCAACCGGCCTCTGACGGAAACCTGGCTGTTCCAGTACCTGCCGGATGCCCACCGCCTGTAGGAAATAACCCATACCTTGGCAATGGGGTATGGGCTATGCTGACACCGGCAACATTCAGAGTCTTTTCCAGTTTCACATCGGGCCGTGCCGGACGCGCGGCCTTCAAATGACCATCATGGAGGAAGCATCATGAGTTATCGTTTTGACGGCAAAGTGGCCATCGTGACCGGCGCGGGTCATGGCCTGGGGCGCTCCCATGCGCTGGAACTGGCGCGCCGCGGCGCCAAAGTCGTGGTGAACGACTTGGGCGGCAATATCGACGGCACCGGCGGTTCCAGCGAGGCCGCCCGGTCCGTGGTCGAGGAAATCAAGGCCATGGGCGGGCAGGCGATCGCCAACGGCGGTTCGGTGGCCGATCCCCAAGGCGCCCAGAGCATGGTGGACGACGCCATGAATGCCTGGGGGCGGATCGACGTCCTCATCAACAACGCCGGCATCCTGCGCGACAAGAGCTTCAAGAACGTCACCATGGAAGACTTCCGTCTGGTGGTCGACGTGCATCTGATGGGCACGGTGCTGGTGACCAAGGCAGCTTGGCCGATCATGAACGAACAGGAATATGGCCGCATCGTGGTGACCACCTCCGCCTCGGGGTTGTGGGGCAATTTCGGCCAGACCAACTACAGCGCCGCCAAGCTCGGCATCGTCGGCTTCATGAACACCCTGGCCAAGGAAGGCGGCAAAAAGAACATCAAGTGCAATGCCATTGCCCCCATCGCCGGCACGCGCATGACCGAGGGCCTGATGCCCAAGCAGATGCTCGATCAGCTCAAGCCCGAACTGGTCACGCCAGGCGTGGTGTACCTATGCACCGATGAGGCCCCCAATGGCTTCATCCTTCAGGCCGGCGGCGGTCGTTTCTTCCGCGCCCAGATGCTGGAAAACCAGGGCGCCACCATCAAGGAGCCGACTGTGGAGTCGGTGGCCGAGCAGTGGGAAAAAGTCGGCGACATGGCCAAGGCCCGCGGTCACTGAATCTTTCCGGTTTTCCTTCTGGCCCTCGCATTCGGGGTCAGAAGGGATCCCGGCCTGGCCGCACACCTGATGCGGCTTGGCGCCTCAACCGGCGGCGACCGTTCGGCGGCTGGAGGTGGTGACGCCCAACAGACTGTTCTATGCTGGGCCGATATGCGCATGGAAGGAACTGTTTGCGCGCTCCAGCCTACGAAGGAAATCTCATGGATGAGAACATCAAGCAGCGGTTTGATCTGACCGGCAAGGTGGCCGTGGTCACCGGCGCCAGCAAGGGCATCGGCGAAGCCATCGCCCGCGGGCTGGGGGAATTCGGCGCCACCGTGGTGGTCTCCAGTCGCCGCCTCGAGGCCGTGGAAAGCGTTGCCGAACAGCTATGCGCCGCCGGTATCCAGGCCAGCGCGCTCGCCGCCCACATGGGTGACATGGAGCAGGCGCGGGCGTTGGTGGACGCAGTGGTCGCGCGCCATGGCGGCCTGGACATCATCGTCAACAATGCCGCCACCAACCCGGTGTTCGGCCCCATGATGAATGCCGATGAATCGGTGTTCCAGAAAATCATGGCGGTCAATGTGCAGGGACCGCTGGAGCTGTGCAAGCGGGCCGTGCCGGTCATGCGCAGCCGGGGCGGCGGCTCCATCGTCAATATCGCCAGTGTCGGCGGCCTGAATCCCGAGCGCATGCTGGGGCTCTACAGCGTCAGCAAATCCGCCCTGATCAGCCTGACCAAGGTCATGGCCAAGGAATGGGGCGGCATGGGCATCCGTGCCAACGCCATCTGCCCCGGGCTGATCAAGACCAAATTCAGCCAGGCCCTGTGGCAGAACGAACAGGTGCTCAAGCAGGCCTTGGCCATGGCACCCATCAGCCGCATCGGCATGCCGCAGGATCTGGCTGGCTTGGCGGTCTTCCTCGCCTCCGATGCCGCAGCCTATTGCACCGGTGGCGTGTTCGTGGCCGATGGCGGCCTAACGGTTTGAATTCGGCGGAGGCCGCGCAATGTACAAGCTCCATGGATTTGCCCTGAGCAACTACTACAACCTCGTGAAGCTGGCCTTGCTGGAAAAGGCCCTGCCGTTCGAGGAAGTCGCGGTTTTCCCGCCGGCCAAGCCGGACTTCCTGCAAAAAAGCCCCATGGGCAAGATTCCCTGTCTGGAGGTCGGCACGGGGCGCTACCTGACCGAGACCCAGGTGATTCTGGATTATCTGGAGGAAACCCATCCCGAACCCGCCCTCTATCCCGAAGAT
>Ga0209851_1000046_pt1 | contig 54007 bp, 59 predicted proteins | sample GWRWT4_14Oct14_FD_187195 | JGI IMG/M metagenome (GOLD analysis project Ga0209851, IMG submission 187195) | Sand microcosm microbial communities from a hyporheic zone in Columbia River, Washington, USA - GW-RW T4_14-Oct-14 (SPAdes) (version 2) | ecosystem: Engineered > Artificial ecosystem > Sand... | reverse complement strand
CCCCCAGAGGGCGCGGGAACCTGACCCGCAATGCATCTGGTCCTTATCGGGGAAACTAATCAGTGACAGTATATATTTATTTTCCTGCGAATCCTGCGGAATTTGTGCAGCGCAAAAATAATTTAAAAAAAAACAATATGGCTATTGCTTTTTTGCGCTGCGGTGGTAATTTGTGCACTGCGGTAGTTGATTCTACTGCTTGCCCTTCCTGGGCGTTTCCTCCCTAGACTCGGGCCGTTCCCTTGGGAACGGCCTTTTTTTGTCCTATCCGGTCCCCTGTGCCGCATGCAGCAGTTCCGGCGTCAGCCGCTGGCTCAGATTGGCCATCAGGCTGGACATATGCGCCTTGACCTGCGCGAAATTGCCATTGGGGGCGACCTTATCCTCATTCATATAGAGCGCGCGGTTGATTTCGATCTGCACCGCATGCTGCCCGCGGCCAGGCCTGCCATAGCAATCGGTGATATAGCCGCCCGCATAGGGGCTGTTGCGCACCACCTGATAGCCCTGGCCGCGCAGAATTTCCTCGATCATCTGCGAAATCAGCGGCGCGCAGGCCGTGCCATAGCGGTCTCCCAGAATGATATCCGCGGCCTTGCGGTCTGCGGAAATCTGTGGCGCGCCCAGTGAAGGCATGGAATGGCAATCAATCAGCACGGCACAGCCAAAATCCTGCAAACAGCCGGAAATCAGATCAGATAAGGCGCCATGATAGGGCAGATACAGCGCGGCAACCCGGCGCTCAGCCTCGGCAAATGACAGTTTATGACGATAGATCGCCATGCCTTCGGCCACTACCCTGGCAATGGTGCCAAAGCCTGCCGCCACCCGCAGGGATCGGGTATTGACATGATCCGGCAGCGCATCCTCGAACATCTGGGGATCAAGCTCAAACGCTTCACGGTTCACATCCATATAGGCGCGCGGAAACAGCGCCTTCAGCAGCGGGGCGCCATAATTGGGGGCGTCCTCGAACAGGCGGTCCACAAAACTGTCCTCTGAGCGGCGCAGCTGGGTCCGGTCAAGCCGCGTGGCGGCCAGCAGATCGGCGGGATACAAAGTTCCGCTATGGGGCGAATTGAAAACAAGCGGCACGGACTGGCGTTTGGGGGCCAGCACCGCAAAGGGCGCGGCAAAACAATTTTGTTCGGGGCCGGGATGGCCTCCCTCCCATACCCCCTCATATTCTGCTATTGTGGTAACGCGGTCCATGCACCAACCCGTTCTGACTGGCCTTTGTTGTGCCGGGTCCAAGTGTAATAATTATTACGCAACTCGCCTAATATATTATTGGGGGCGCCGGTCTGTCCGTTTATGACCTGTTTACGCTTCATTGTCATACTCCGCAGTACCAGTTTCTGAATATGCCTTACTTAGTATCCGGATCCAGGCCAGGCGGTTCCGCCGCACGCCCCACAGGGCGTTCGGTAACCCGCTTTTCGTTTCAGGTGGCATTCAGTAAGATATGGTTTTCAGTATTAATTGGCAGGAAAGACACTAGCAGATGGCAATCATTCTATTGGCGGAAGACGATGAATCCCTGTGCCGTTTTCTGGCGCGTTCCCTGACCAAGGCCGGTCATGAGGTGACATCGGTACTGCGCGGGGATCATGCGCTGCCCTATCTGGAAACAGGCATTTATGACATGCTGGTGACCGATATTGTCATGCCTGAAATGGATGGTATTGAACTGGCGCGCCGCGCCGTCGCCGCCCAGCCGGAGCTGAAAGTGGTGTTCATCACCGGATTTGCAGCGGTGGCGCTAAATCCCCGCTCCGATGCGCCGGAAGGGGCCAAGGTGCTTTCCAAACCCTTCCATCTGCGTGAACTGGTCGATGAGATCGACCGCGCTTTGGCCGCGTAGCTGCCGCCTGCTGTTCAGGGGCAGAGTTTATAGCCGCCCTGCTCGGTGATCAATATGCGCGCATGGGCGGGGTTTTCCTCAATTTTCTGCCGCAACCGGTAAATATGCGTTTCCAGCGTATGGGTGCTGATGGCGGGATTATAGCCCCAGACTTCATGCAGCAGCACATCACGCCCGGTCACCTGATTGCCCGCGCGGTACAGAAATTTCAGAATAGCGGTTTCCTTTTCCGTCAGCCGGACTTTCGCCGCGGTTTTTTCATGCAGCATTAATTTTGCGGCGGGCTTGAATTTATACGGTCCGATGGTGAAGACGGCATCTTCGCTTTGTGCAAATTGCCGCATATGGGCCCGCACCCGCGCCAGCAGAACGCCATAGCGAAAGGGTTTGGTAACATAATCATTGGCGCCGGATTCCAGCCCCAGAATGGTGTCCGCCTCGGTATCCGCCCCGGTCAGCATGATGATCGGGCATTTAACGCCCAGCACACGCAGCTTGCGGCAGACTTCGCGGCCATCCATATCCGGCAGCCCGACATCCATGATGATGATATCCGCCGGCTGTTGCTGTTGCAGCCAGTTCAGCGCTTCACCGGCGCTATGCGCCAGATGCACGTCGAAATCGCCCTGCAATATGAATTGCTCAGATAGCGACTCACCCAGCATGACATCATCGTCTACGATAAGCAGGCGTTTTTGTAAATTAACCGGCATGGCCTGAGAATATACCCGATCCTGAACCTGAAGCATCGCAATCCCTTCCTGAGTTTATCACTTAGCCATCAGCCCGGCGTCAGCGCAAATGGTTATCAAATGATTTAATCCTTGTCCGGAAGCATGCCATGTGCATTTTGTCACAAATGAACGCATATTACATCCCCGTCAGACCTGTCAGTTGCCGCATTGTTGCAGTGCTCAGGGGCGGCGCATGACTGAGGCGCCGTTCAGCCTGCCGCCCCTGACCGGTGTGGAACGCGCCATCGGCGATTTCCGGCGCGGCCTTCCGGTTGTGATCACCAGCCAGGAAGGGCCCGGCATACTGGCGCTGGCCTCGGAACTGGCCCGGCCGGAGACTTTACAGGCGATCACGCAATGGGCAGGCGCAACCCCCTTTCTGGTGCTGACGCATCAGCGCGCCGCCACGTTGAAAATCCGGCTCTATACGCCGGAAGTGGTGTTGCTGCCACAGACCCGGAAGGGCGGCTGGGAAAGTGCGGAAACTGCGAAATTGCTTGCTGATCCGTCGCGGGATCTGGAATTTCCCCTGCGCGGCCCGTTTGAGGCTGCCCGGACCGCGCCTGGCCCGGCCTGGCCCGCAGCGGTCAAGCTGGCGAAACTGGCGCAGCTATTGCCCGCCGTGCTGGCAGTCACCCTGCCTGACAGCGCGCCAGCAGACGATCTGGTCCGGACCCGCGACTTGCTTCGGGTGGACGCGCAGGCGCTGCTGTCCTATGACATGGCTGCGGCAACCAGTCTGGAACTGGTGACAGGCGCCAGGGTGCCGCTGGCTGGCGCGGAACAGGCGCGTCTGATGGCGTTTCGTCCCATGAATGGCGCGCAGGAGCATTTCGCCATTCTGATCGGCGATCCGGACCGGCATCAGCCGGTGCTGGCGCGGCTGCATTCGGAATGTTTTACCGGCGATCTGATCGGTTCCCTGAAATGTGATTGCGGTGAACAATTGCGCGGCGCGATAAAGCAGATCAATGCGGCAGGCGGCGGGATTCTGTTATATCTGGCGCAGGAAGGGCGCGGCATCGGCCTGATCAACAAGCTGCGCGCCTATGGATTGCAGGATCAGGGCTTTGACACCAATCAGGCCAATGAACGGCTGGGCTTTTCGGCGGACGAACGGATATTCCTGCCTGCTGCGCGCATGCTGCGCCTGCTGGGTTTCAGCAAGGTCCGCCTGATGAGCAATAATCCCTCCAAAGTCGCCGGTCTGGAACAATTGGGGGTGGAAGTCGTCGAACGGGTGCCGCACCAGTTTCCCAGCAATGAGCATAACTGGTTCTATCTCGATACCAAACGCGACAAAAGCGGGCATCTGCTGTAGCCGCCGCACCCCCAAGCCGCGTGCATGGCGCGTCCGCCGGCCCTTGTTTGCGGTTACTATTGCCGGTAATAGGATGTCATGACCGATCATTTGAAAATAGCCCTGGTGCAGGCCAATCCGACAGTCGGGGATGTGGCGGGAAATGCGGCCCTGATTCGCACGGCGCGGGCCGAGGCCGCCAGTGCGGGCGCCGATCTGGTGCTGTTCAGCGAATTGTTTCTGATCGGCTATCCGCCAGAGGATCTGGTGCTGAAGCCCGCCTTGCAGGACGCCATTGCCCAGACATTGCAGGCGCTGGCGGCCGAGACCGGCGATGGCGGGCCCGCGCTGCTGATCGGGGCGCCATGGGTCGATCAGGGGGCCGATCAGGGGCAGGTGTATAACGCCATGCTGTTATGCGATGGCGGGCAGATTGCCGCGATTCGCTACAAGCATGATCTGCCCAATTATGGCGTGTTCGATGAAAAGCGCGTGTTCACGTCAGGGCCGATGCCCGGGCCGGTGAATTTTCGCGGTGTACGGCTGGGCATTCCGATCTGCGAAGATATCTGGAAGCCGGATGTGGTCGAATGTCTGGCGGAGACGGGTGCGGAAATTCTGCTGGTGCCCAATGGCTCGCCCTATGAGGTGGACAAGGCAGATGCGCGCATGAACCGCGCGGTGGCGCGTGTCACCGAAAGCGGCTTGCCGCTGGTCTATGTCAATCAATATGGCGGCCAGGACGAGCTGGTGTTTGATGGCGGCTCGTTCGTTCTGAACAGCGATTGTTCCCTGGCGGTGCAGATGCCGCATTGGCGCGAAGGGCTGGTGATCACACACTGGACGCGCGAAGCCAATGGCTGGCGCTGTGCGCCGGGGGAACGCGGTGCGCCGCCTGACGAGATGGAGGCCATCTATCAGGCGATGATGCTGGGCTTGCGCGATTATGTGAACAAGAACCGTTTTCCGGGTGTGCTGATCGGCCTGTCCGGCGGCATTGACAGCGCATTAAGCGCTGCTGTTGCAGTGGATGCGCTGGGCGCGGAACGGGTTCACTGTGTGATGATGCCCTATATTTACACGGCGCAGGAAAGCCTGGATGACGCCGCTGACTGCGCCAGACTGCTGGGGGTGCGCTATGATATCGTGCCGATCAAACCGGCGGTGGATGCGTTCATGCAAATGCTGGCGCCGCAATTTGCCGGGCGCGCGCCCGACATTACCGAGGAAAATATGCAAAGCCGCGCGCGCGGCCTGCTGCTGATGGCGCTGTCCAACAAATTTGGCGCAATGGTGCTGACCACCGGCAACAAATCCGAAGTGTCGGTGGGCTATGCCACGCTCTATGGCGATATGTGCGGCGGCTATAATGCGCTGAAGGATATTTACAAAATGACCGTGTTTGCGCTCAGCCATTGGCGCAACCAGCATCATCCCGCCGGCGCGCTGGGCCCTGCCGGCCGGGTCATTCCCGAAAATATTATTACGCGGCCCCCAAGCGCGGAACTGCGCGCAGATCAGAAAGACGAAGACAGCCTGCCGCCCTATGCCGTGCTGGACGATATTCTGAACTGTCTGGTCGAACAGGAAATGAGCGTGGCTGACATAGTGGCGCGCGGCCATGCCCTGGACGTGGTAAAGCGCATTCAGAATCTGCTGTATATCGCCGAATATAAACGCCGTCAGGCCGCCCCCGGCGTCAAAATCAGCCGCAAGCTTTTCGGCCGCGACCGGCGCTATCCGATCACCAACCGGTTTCGTGACGTGTGAAGGTGATTAATAAATTTTAATTATTTTTTGCGCCTATTGCAGTGTGACGGCGGTCACAAAACATCAACAAAAATAATAGAAAACTGCTATTGTGTCTGTCTGCCGCTCTACATTTCTGTTATGGATGGCCTATTCTGGCGTTCATGAAAAAAGCAGGCCCCATATGTTCGCGCACGCCAAACATATGCTCGCACACGTCAAATTGCCCAAGGAGAAAATTTTATGAAACCTGGTAAGACCGGTTCTAAAGTGGCGCTGGCGGCAGCTCTGATTGTGTCGCTGATGGGTCTGTCCAGTGCGCAGGCAGTGCCGATCATTTCCGCGGGTACACTTTCACTTGGCGGTGTGACCACAGGTGTTTCGGACTCCAGCTTCTGGCAACTGGACATCACCAGTGCGGGCGTCGTTTCGCTGCGGGCGGACCGCAATCAGGCCAACCCCGATCTTGGCATGCGCCTTTTTAATGGCGTTGTCGGCGATACCGATCAATTGGCAAGCCTTACGCAGCTGCTTTTCAGGGACGATAATCATGAAGATCTATTCGGCGGACCGTTCAGGGATCCAGATTTTGCCGCCAATCTCGGCATCGGCTCCTATCTGATTCACGTGGGCATTGGTAATACTTTTGACGCGCTGACAGGTCTTCCCTACACGATTACCCTGTCTGACGGGAATCCTCTTGGGCGTGATGTAGCGGGACCGTTCAGCTCCATTACGCCGCTCGCTGCCAGCATTCCCGAACCCATGTCCCTGACGCTGCTGGGCGCGGGCCTGGCAGGGCTTGGCCTGGTGCGCCGCAAGCGGGGCTAGTGTCCGGCTTCATCTGAAGTTCTGCAAACAGCGGCTCGCCCATGCAGGGGGGCCGCTGTTTTCGTTTGCGGCGGGAATATCCGGCGCGCGCAAAAAATGCATGCAATCTATTTTAATTGCGCCTAAACATTGCCCGCATGAGCAACATCACCCCCATTGTCCGTTTTGCGCCCAGCCCTACAGGGCGGCTGCATGTGGGTAATATCCGCACCGCGCTGGTGAACTGGCTGTTTGCGCGCGCGCATGGCGGAAAATTTGTTTTGCGCATTGATGACACTGACCGCGAACGCTCCACCAAAGCCTTTGAGGAGGGCATCATCGCCGATCTCGCCTGGCTGGGCATGACGCATGACGTGTTCATGCGCCAGTCGGAACGCATGGCGCGTTATGCTCAGGCTACGGATGATCTCAAGGCGCGCGGGCTGCTTTATGCCTGTTATGAAACGGCGGAAGAGCTGGATCTGAAACGCAAGGTGCAGCTGGGGCGCGGCAAGCCGCCCGTCTATGACCGTGCGGCGCTGAAACTGACGGATGCGCAAAAGCAGGCCTATGCGGACAAGGGCGTTCGCCCGCACTGGCGGTTTCTGTTGACCCATGAAAGCGTGGAATGGGATGATCTGGTGCATGGCGCGGTGGCGATCCACACACAGACTTTGTCAGACCCGGTGCTGGTACGCGCCGACGGCCAGCCGCTTTATACGCTGCCCAGTATTTGCGATGATATGGATCTGGCCATAACCCATGTCATTCGCGGGGAAGATCATCTGACCAATACGGCGGTGCAGATCCAGCTGTTCAAGGCGATGGGCGCAGGCGTGCCGCTATTTGGGCATTTTCCGATGCTGACCGGCGCGGGCGGTGAGGGCCTGTCAAAACGGCTGGGCTCGCTGGGCGTTGAAACCCTGCGCGAAGACGGGCTGGAGCCAATGGCGCTGAACAGCCTGCTGGCGCGCCTTGGCACGTCCGATCCGGTAGAGCCGCGCCAGACCATGCAGGAACTGGTGGCGGGCTTCGATATCAGCCATATCGGCCGCGCCAGCGTCAAATTCGATCCAGCCGATCTGGCCCCGATGAATGAGCGTATCCTGCACGCCATGCCCTATGAAGCGGCGCAGCCCCGCTTGCAGGCGCTGGGCGTGGGCGGTGGTGCGGCGTTCTGGGAGATGGTGCGGGCCAATCTGGTGCGGTTCCCGGATGTTGCGCTGTGGTGGGATGTGGTTCAGAACCCGGTCTGCCCGGTGCTTACCGAACCGGACTTTCTGGCGGCAGCCGAGGCGCTGCTGCCCCGTGCGGATTTCACCCCCGAAACCTGGGGGGCCTGGACCACTGCGCTGAAGACCCAGACCGGGCGCAAGGGGCGCGATCTGTTTATGCCGCTACGCCTGGCTTTGACCGGCCTTCAGCATGGACCTGAAATGAAAAGCCTGCTAATGTTCATCGGACCGGAGCGGGCGCATGCCCGGCTGCGGGGCGAAACGGCCTGATTTTCGGCCATTTTTCAGGGAGCGGTGGCGGCAATGGCGCGCACACCCATTATTTGTTGTCTGATTATTACCGGCTAGCTCAAGCTTGCCGCGCCGTTCTTATTTTTCCTCTCCATAGCAAGAACCGCAAGCGGCCAGCATCTGGACGTAAATGGCGCGTGTTGGAAATGGAACGGAAATGGCGTTGAAACTGTATAATTCACGGACCCGGACGAAGCAGGATTTCGTCCCTCTCGACCCCGCAAATGTGCGCATGTATGTGTGCGGGCCGACCGTCTATGATTACGCGCATATCGGCAATGCGCGCCCGGTGGTGGTGTTCGATGTGCTGGCGCGGCTGTTGCGGCTGATCTATGGCGCGGGCCACGTGACTTACGCCCGCAACATCACCGATGTGGATGACAAGATCAATGCCCGCGCCCGCGATGAAGGCGTGCCGATTGCCGAAATCACCGCGCGCACCACGGCGCAGTTTCATGCCGATATGGCGGCGCTGAACGCCCTGCCGCCGGATGTGGAACCGCGCGCCACCGGGCATATCGCCCAGATGATTGCGATGATCCAGACCCTGATCGCAAAAGGCCATGCCTATGCCGCGGACGGTCATGTGCTGTTCAGCGTACCAAGCATGCCGGAATATGGCAGCCTGTCGGGGCGCGAGGTGAAAGAGATGCTGGCCGGCGCGCGTGTGGACGTGGCCCCCTATAAGCGCGACGAAATGGATTTCGTGCTGTGGAAACCCTCGGATGTGCAGACGCCGGGATGGGACAGCCCCTGGGGCTTTGGCCGCCCCGGCTGGCATATTGAATGTTCGGCGATGAGCTTTGCGCATCTGGGCGCATCGTTCGACATTCATGGCGGCGGCATTGATCTGATTTTTCCGCATCATGAAAATGAAGTGGCGCAAAGCGTGTGCGCCAATGGCCCGGATACATTCGCGCGTCTCTGGATGCATAATGGCTATCTGATGGTGGACGGTAAAAAAATGTCGAAGTCGGAAGGCAATTTCCGCACCGTGCATCAATTGCTGCAAAAGTGGCCGGGCGAAGTGTTGCGTTTGCAAATCCTGTCCACGCATTACAGACAGCCCTTTGACTGGACCGATGCGGGTACGCAGGACGCGAAAACGATCCTTGATCACTGGTACCGGCTTGCGGATGGGGTGAGCGCGGATCAGCGTGATATTCCCGCCGGCGTGCGCGCCGCGCTGGAGGATGATCTCAATACGCCGCTGGCGATTGCCGAAATGCACAGGCTGGCCCATGCGGCAGGTCAGGGCGCGGCGGATGCTGCAAAATCCCTGCGTGCGGGCGGGGAATTTCTGCTTGGCCTGTTCACCATGACGGCGGCGCAATGGTTTCACTGGCGCCCGCCCGGACAGGAAGTGGATGAAGCCGAAATTCAGGCGCAGATTGACGCCCGCATTGCCGCGCGTAAAGCGCGCAATTTTGCCGAGGCCGACCGTATCCGCGATGAACTGGTGGCGCGCGGGATTCAACTCGAAGACGGGCCAACCGGCACAGTATGGAAAGTGCTGTCATGAGCGCGCGCGAACGCATCCAGCTCTATGACACGACGCTGCGCGATGGCGCGCAAACCCAGGGCGTGGATTTCAGTGTTGAGGACAAGCTGCTGATCTCCGGATTACTGGATGAGCTGGGCCTGGATTATATTGAAGGCGGCTGGCCCGGCGCCAATCCCACCGACACGGCGTTTTTTGCAGCACCCCCGAAACTGGCCCGCGCAAAATTCACCGCCTTCGGCATGACCAGGCGTGTGGGGCGCAGCGCCGAAAATGATCCCGATCTGACGGCTGTTCTGGGCAGTGCGGCGGGGGCCGTGTGTCTGGTCGGCAAGACCTGGGACTTTCATGTCGATGTGGCCTTGCAGGTCGGGCGCGATGAAAATGTCGCGGCGATTTCCGATTCCATCGCGCTGGTGAACAAACGCGGGCTTGAGGCGCTGTTTGACGCTGAACATTTTTTTGATGGTTATAAGGCCAATCCCGAATATGCGCTGCAATGCGTTCGCGCCGCCCATGCGGCGGGCGCACGCTGGGTGGTGCTGTGCGACACCAATGGCGGCAGCCTGCCGCATGAAGTGGAACGCATTGTCAGCGAAACCGCCCGGCATATTCCGGGCAGCCATATCGGCATCCATGTGCATAATGACACCGAAAATGCGGTCGCCAATTCGCTGGCGGCGGTGCGCGCCGGTGCGCGCCAGATACAGGGTACGATAAATGGCCTGGGGGAACGCTGCGGCAACGCCAATCTCACTTCGATCATTCCGACGCTGATGCTGAAATCCGATTACGCCGAAAAATTCGAAACCGGCATCACGCCGGCGGCGTTGAAAAGACTCAGCAGCATTTCGCACACGATTGATGAAATACTCAACCGCCCGCCCAACCGCCATGCGGCCTATGTCGGCGCGTCGGCCTTTGCGCATAAAGGCGGGCTGCATGTCTCGGCCATGGCCAAAAACAGCAAAACCTACGAGCATGTCGCGCCCGAAAGCGTCGGCAATCAGCGCCGCATCCTGGTGTCGGATCAGGCGGGCAAATCCAATCTCATCGCCGAGCTGGAAACTATCGGCATTATCGCCGATCCGAAAGACCCGCGTCTCAACCGCCTGCTGGAAATTGTCAAGCGGCGCGAATTTCTGGGCTATAGCTATGATGGCGCCACGGCATCATTTGAATTGCTGGTGCGCCGCCTGCTTGGGGAAATCCCGGAATATTTCAAGGTGGACAGTTACCGCGTCGGTGTCGAACGCCGCCATAACGCCAAGGGCGAAATGATCACCGTGTCCGAAGCGACGGCCAAGATCATTATTGATGGCGAAATTTTCCGCTCCTATGAAGAGGGCAATGGCCCGATCAATGCGCTCGACCGGGCGCTGCGCAAGGATCTGGGCCGCTATTCCTCTTATATTGATGATCTGGAACTGGCGGATTATAAAGTCCGCATCCTGACGGGCGGCACCGGCGCGGTGACGCGTGTGATGATAGAAAGCCGCGATGGCAAGGGTGAACGCTGGTTCACTGTGGGCGTGTCGGAAAATATTGTCGATGCCTCGTTTGAGGCGCTGTTCGACAGCATTATCTATAAACTCTATCGCGACGGCGCAAAACCGTGAGCACCGCGCTCCTGCCGCCCGCCGTCATTCTGGCGCGCCCGCAACTGGGGCAGAATATCGGCATGGCGGCGCGCGCCATGGCGAATTTCGGGCTGACTGATCTGCGCCTTGTCGCCCCGCGCGAAGGCTGGCCGAATGATTGGGCGATCAAGGCGGCATCGGGCGCGGACTGGGTGCTGGAGGAGGCGCGGCTGTTTGATACGGTGGCCGAAGCAGCCGCCGATCTGCATTATCTGGTGGCGACCACGGCGCGGCTGCGTGAAATGATCAAACCGGTGCTGACGGCCGAGGCCGCAGCCCGGGAGATGCGCACCAAAACCGCACAGGGCCTGCGCTGCGGATTTCTGTTCGGGCCGGAACGCTCGGGCCTTGAAAATGATGATGTGGCGCTGGCGCAGGCGGTGTTGCGCATTCCGGTGGATGCGCGTTTCACCTCCATCAATCTGGCGCAGGCGGTGCTGCTGACCGGTTATGAATGGTTCAAGGCGGCGGACACAACGCCCCCGGAACGGCTCGATCCCGGCGACACCTGGCCCGCCGGCAATGCGGAACTGGTTGGTCTGTTTGAACATCTGGAACGCGAGCTGGATGTGGCGGGGTTTTTGTTCCCGCCGGAAAAACGCCCGGCCATGGTGCGCAATCTGCGCAATATTTTTCAGCGCGCCGGCCTGATGGAACAGGAAGTCCGCGCCCTGCGCGGCGTCGTCACCTCGCTGTCCACCGCGCGGGTGAAAAAAGAAAAAGGGTGAGCTTCCGCCATATAATCGTCCAGTAAATCCGCTTGTATTTCCGGAGTAATGTTATTACAATAGTAATAACCAATAGGAGAGTCCGATGATTGAACTCAAGGTCCGCAAATTCGGCAATTCGCTGGGCGTGGTGCTGCCCAAAGAAGTCATCAACCGGTTGCACACCAAGGACGGCGCGCCGCTGTTTCTCATTGAAGCACCGGATGGCGCCTACCGGCTGACCCCCTATGATCCGGGCTTTGCGGCGAAAATAGAAAAGGCGGATGACATTATCAGCCGCTACCGCAACACGCTGCACACACTTGCCAAATAGCGCCAGATGCGTGAGCCGGTCTGGATAGAGGCGCGTGACGCGCTGGCGTTGCATGATCGGATGATCGCGATGTTTGGTGGCGCTGCGGGGTTGCGCGACCAGTCATTGCTGCTTTCCGCTTTGGCCCGTCCGCAGCAAATTCTGGCGTATAGCGACGGCGCCGGTATCATTGAACTGGCAGCGGCTTTGATCTCGGCCATCGTGCGTAATCATCCGTTTTCAGATGGCAATAAGCGAACCGGCTTCGTGCTGGGCGTGTTGTTTCTGGAACTGAATGGTTATCGCTTTACCGCCAGCGAGGAAGACGCGGCCAATGCAATTATAAATCTTGCAGCGGGGACGCTCGACGAAACCAGGCTGATCGCTTTTATAAAAGAGAATGTGGAATCAACGCTGGAATAATTAACCGGCTGCTGAATAATCCGGCCAGAACTCTTCGTTAAGTGGAATGTCCCCGCCCCCTCGGCCAGCAGAACTTCGAGCCGCTTTAATTTCACGGTTTACATGTAAACCGTGAAATTAAACATATACCGTCACCGGTAAAGCGTGTCCGGTCAGCGATTATGCCCGCCCCTGGCGCAGCAGCTTGCCGGGGGTTGCGCCGGTGCATTCGCCATTGGCGAAGGTGGTCACGCCATTGACGATGATGGCGTGATAGCCTTTGGCATGCTGCACCCGGCGCCATTCATTGCCGGGGAAATCATGCACGATCTCGCCGATCCATTCCGGCTCAATCGCCAGCTCATTTAATCCGTACACCACAATATCGGCCGCCAGCCCCGGCTTCAACTCGCCACGGTCGGCAAAGCCCGCCGCCTTGGCGGGCAGGGACGATAGCCGGTAATGCGCCTCTTCCAGCGTGATCTTGCTTTCATCGCGCACCAGCCAGCTCAGAAAATCGGTGGTGAAGGCGCCGCCGGTAAAGAATTTGGTGTGCGCGCCGCCATCGGATACGCCGGGGAATGTATATTCGGAATCCATGATCATCTCGGCCATGAAGTCGGCATTGAAGCCGCGATTGGGGCCGAGGAACTCAACCTTCAAATCGCCCGCGACCGACATATCCAACATCACGTCAATCGGATGGCGGTTTTCTTCTTCGGCAATATCGCCCAGCGATTTGCCAAGATATTTCTCCAGTTCCGGCACATTATTGACGCCGGACACAATCAGCGTGCGCACCGGCCCGCCAACGCCCGCCTGAATGATTTCCAGCTTGCGGTTGGCGCTTTCATATTCGCCTTTCAGATTTTTGCGCAAGGCCGGGTCTTTCATCTTGGCCAGCTTTTCTTCAAACGTGCCGGTGGTGACTGCGCGCCAGGCGGGGCTGGCGTCATACAGGTTCCAGTTTTCCAGCGTATAGGCAAAGCCCGAACGCACCGTGCCGGTCTGGCCATACATGGGAAGGCCCTTGGCGCGCACCTTGGCCAGCCAGTCGAGGCTGCGCTTATGCACCTTGGGGTCCTTGCGCGATGGCACAATCACATTATGCAGCACCGGGCGCTGCGCCGTTTCGGCCAGCTTTTCGAGGAACGCCAGATCGCCCTTGATATTGCCGGTGGATTGCGTGATCTGGATAAAGCCTTCGCCGCGTTCGCGCAGCACTTCGGCCAGGTTCAGAATATCCTCGTCGCACATGGTGTCGGTGACCATCGGCGTGCCATCATGATCGGCCTGCACGGAGTCCGGGCCAAGCCGTTGCAGCGAAAAGCCGCACAGGCCGGCATCCATGCCTTCATGCAGCAGGCGTTTCATTTCGGCGCGTTCCGCCGGTGTCGCCGGGCGCGTTTTTGCCGCTTCCAGCCCCATCACATAAATCATCAGGGATGAGGTCGGCAGATATTGAATGCAGTTCACGCCCTTGGGCGCGCGTTCCAGCGAATCCAGATATTCCGGAATGGTTTCCCAATCCCACTGCATCCCCTGTTTCATGGATTCAAACGGGATCGCCTCGGTGCGGGTCATCATCAGCATCGAGCGTTCACGGTCCTGCGGCTTTACCGGCACAAAACCGAAACCGCAATTGCCCAGCACCACCGAGGTCACGCCATGCCAGCCGGAAATCGAGCAGTACGGATCCCAGCGGATTTGCGCATCATAATGCGTATGCAGATCAACAAAGCCGGGCGCGACGATCAGCCCGTCCGCTTCAATCGTCTGTTTGGCGGCGCCGGGTGAAGTTCCGCCGATCTGTAAAATCTTGCCGTCCTTGATCCAGACATCGGCCTTGTAGCGCGGCGTACGCGCGCCATCGACAACTGTGCCGCCTTTAATATGGATATCAACATGCGTCATGGGGTGCGCCCTCCTCAAAGGGTTGGGCAAGGGTCACGCCAGGCAGAAAGGTCCGGCGCCCTTGCGCTTATTGATGTTGGACAAATGCTAATCATAGATTTCTGCAAATGCAAACACTTCGCGATTCGTAAGCGGCCCTGACCTATCCGGCGCGCCGCCCCTGCCCGCAGCCGCAGCATGTGCCGCAATTGCAGATAATCAAAGGGTTTAGGAAATTGCCGGCATCGCTACGGGCAGGATTTCCGCGTGCCCTGTTGCGGCGCACAAAAAAGAAAATGGCGGCTTTTGCGCCGCCATTTCACTATTTGCCTGCGGGCCCGGATATTAGCCGCGTCCCTGCCGCAGCAGCCTGCCCGGCGTTGCGCCGGTGCATGCGCCATTCACGAATGTCGGCACGCCATTGACGATAATCGCGTGATAGCCCTTGGCGCGTTTGATGCGGCGCCATTCATTCGCGGGGAAATCATGCACGATTTCGCCGACCCATTCGGGTTCCGCGGCCAGTTCATTTAATCCGTATACGACAATATCGGCGGCAAGGCCTGCTTTCAGCTCGCCGCGATCAAGAAAGCCCGCGGCTTTCGCAGGCAGGGCCGACAGGCGGTAATGCGCCTCTTCCAGCGTGATCTTGCTTTCGTCGCGCACCAGCCAGCTCAGGAAATCGGTGGTGAAGGCGCCGCCGGTGAAGAATTTGGTATGCGCCCCGCCATCCGACACGCCGGGGAAAGTATATTCCGACGCATTGGTCATTTCGGCCATGAAATCAGCGTTGAAGCCGCGATTGGGGCCGAGAAATTCCACTTTCAGATTGCCCTTGATCGAAATGTCCAGCATGAGGTCGATCGGGTGTACGCCTTCTTCGGCGCCGATCTGGCTGAGCGACTTGCCAAGATATTTTTCAAGTTCCGCCACGCCATTCACATCCGACACGATCAGATTACGGATCGGCCCGCCGATGCCCGCCTGAATGATTTCCAGTTTGCGGTTGGCGCTGTCAAACTCCGCCTTCAGCGCATCGCGGTTTGCCGGGTCTTTCATCTTGGCGAGTTTTTCCTCGAATGTGCCGGTGGTGACACGGCGCCATGCGCGGCTGCTGTCATACAGGTTCCAGTTTTCCAGCGTGAACGAAAAACCGGTGCGCACGGTCGCGGTCTGCCCATAGATCGGCAGGCCCTTGGCGCGCATCTTTTCAAGCCAATCAAGGCTGCGCTGATGCACCCTGGGGTCCTTGCGCGATGGTGCGATGGCGTTATGCAGCACCGGGCGCTGCGCCGTTTCGGCCAGCTTTTCAAGGAATGCCAGGTCTTCCTTGATCTTGCCCGTGGATTGCGTGATCTGGATGAATCCCTCACCGCGTTCGCGCAGCACTTCGGCAAGGTTCAGAATATCCTCATCACACATGGTGTCTGTGACCATCGGGCTGCCGTCATAATCGGCCTGTGCGGAATTGCGCCCCAGCCTTTGCAGCGAGAAGCCGCACAGTCCGGCATCCATGCCTTCATGCAGCAGGCGTTTCATTTCGGCGCGTTCCGCCGGTGTTGCCGGGCGGGTTTTCGCCGCCTCCAGCCCCATCACATAGACCATCAGCGAAGTGGTCGGCAGATATTGAATACAGTTCACCCCCTTGGGGGCGCGTTCCAGCGAGTCGAGATATTCCGGAATGGTTTCCCAATCCCACGGCATGCCCGCTTTCATGGATTCAAACGGGATCGCCTCGGTGCGGGTCATCATCAGCATGGAACGTTCGCGGTCCTGCGGCTTTACCGGCGCAAAGCCAAAGCCGCAATTGCCCAGCACCACCGAGGTTACGCCATGCCAGCCGGAAATCGAGCAATAGGGGTCCCAGCGGATCTGCGCATCATAATGCGTATGCAGATCAACAAAGCCGGGCGCGACGATCAGCCCGTCCGCTTCAATGGTCTGTTTCGCAGCGCCGGGACTGGCGCCGCCGATCTGAAGAATCTTGCCGTCCTTGATCCAGACATCGGCATTGTATCGCGGTGCGCGGGTGCCATCCACCACGGTGCCGCCTTTAATATGGATATCAACATGCGTCATGGGATGCGCCCTCCTCAAAAAGTTGGGCAAGGGTCACAGCAGGCAGAAAGCTCCGGCGCCCTCGCACTTGTATGATATTGAACAAATGCTAATCATGGATTTTGGACAAAGCAATGCGCTTCTTTGGCGCCGGGCCATGTCCCTCTGTTCAAAAGGACTTCTGTCCCTGGTCAGGTTGGGAAATGATAGATGTGAAGACTGTTATCGGGGTGTTGCTGGCGGGGGGAAGATCGTCCCGCATGGGCGGCGGCGACAAATGCCTGCAATTGCTGGCGGGTCAGACCCTGCTTGCGCGCGCAATTGCGCGCGCGCGCCCGCAACTTGACACGCTTGTGCTTAACGCCAATGGCGATCCGGGGCGCTTTGCCGCGACGGGCCTGGAGATTGTTGCCGATAGTTTTGAAAATCATGCCGGGCCGCTGGCGGGCATTCTTGCGGCGCTGGAATGGATGCGCGCACAGCGCCCGGACTGTACCCATCTGGTCAGTTTCGCCACCGATACGCCATTTTTTCCGCTTGATCTGGTGGCGCGCCTGATCGCTGCGGCGCAGGCGCAGAAGCTTCCTCTGGCCAGCGCGGCGTCGGGCGGACGCAGCCATCCGGTATTTGGATTATGGCCGGTATCGCTTGCGGATGATCTTCGCGCAGCCATGACCCATGAAAGCATGCGCAAGGTGGACGCCTTCACGGCGCGCCACGGCGTGGCCCTGGCCGCCTATCCGGTGCATCCGTCCGATCCGTTTTTCAACATCAACCGGAAAGAAGATTTGGCGGCGGCCCTGAATTTTATCCCTATTCATGATAAGGAATTCGGTACATAATATTTTTCAAACAACAAGAAAAGCCGATGGGAGGCTGGGATGCAATTCCATTATGCCACGAGTCTCGAAACTATTGCCGATGCCGTACCAAACCGCCCGGCGCTGGTGCATGGCGCAACGCGCCGCAGCTGGGCGGAGTTTGATCAGCGCGCCGCCAGGCTTGCCGGGGCCTTTGTCAATGCCGGGCTGAAGCCGGACTCGAAAATCGGCCATTATCTCTATAACTGCAATGAATATATCGAGGCGCATTTCGCCTCGTTCAAAATGCGCGCCTCGCCCATCAATGTGAATTACCGCTATCTGGAAGAGGAACTGATTTACCTGCTGGATAATAGTGATGCAGAGGCGGTTCTGTTTCATGGCCGTCTGGCGGAACGTATTGCGGCGGTCGCCGGAAAACTGCCGAAACTGAAATTGCTGATCCAGGTCGATGACGGGCAATCGCCGATCATTCCGGGCGCGGTTGAATATGAAGAATTTCTGGCCGCCAGCGCGCCCATGCCGCGCATCGAACGTTCGCTGGATGATATCTACATGCTCTATACCGGCGGTACGACCGGCATGCCCAAGGGGGTGATGTACCGCCAGGGCGATCATTGCAGCGGCCTGCTGTTGGGCTATGATTTTCGCGGCATTCCGCGCCCTGCCTCCTATGAAGACATGGTGGCTGCGGTCCGCAGGCTGGATGGCGCCAATGCGCTGCCGGTCAGTCTTCCGGCCTGTCCGCTGATGCATGGTACCGGCATCTGGGTGGGGGCGTTTGCGCCGCTGCTGATCGGCGGCTGTGTCGTCACGATTCCCAATATCAATTTCGATCCGGATATGCTGTGGCGTCAGGTGGCGGAACACAAGGTCACGGATCTGATCATTGTGGGTGATGCTTTCGCCAAGCCGCTGTCCAATGCGCTGGACGCCGCAGCAAGCAGCGGCGCGCCGCATGATATCGCTTCGCTGAACATGGTGATTTCCTCCGGCGTGATGTGGACGGCGGAAGTCAAACAGCAGATGCTGAAACACAAGGACATGTTCCTGATAGATGCGATGGGCTCCACCGAAGGCTCTATGGGCCGCTCGCTGACCACGCGCGCCAGCACCAGCGACACCGCCAAATTCCAGATGGGCGAGGCCACCAAAGTCTTCAATGACAAAGACGAAGAAGTCGTACCCGGTTCCGGCGAAAGCGGCATGATCGCGGCGGGCGGCATGGTGCCGGTAGGCTATTTCAAAGACCCGGAAAAATCCGCGCGGACCTTCCGCACCATCAAGGGCGTGCGTTACAGCTTCCCCGGCGATTTCGCCACTGTCGAGGCGGATGGTACGATCAGACTGCAAGGGCGCGGTTCCGCCTGCATCAATAGCGGCGGCGAAAAAATCTTCCCCGAAGAAGTCGAGGAAGCGGTCAAACGCCATAGCGCGGTCTATGACTGTCTGGTGGTGGGTGTCAAGGATGACCGTTTCGGGGAAAAGGTCACTGCTGTCGCCAGCGCCAAACCCGGCCAGCAGCTCGATGAAGGCGCCATTATCACCGAAGCCCGCAAACATATTGCAGGCTACAAACTGCCTAAACATGTCATTCAGGTGCCCGAGGTCAAACGCGCCCCCAATGGCAAGGCCGACTATAAATGGGCCAAACAGGCGGCCGCAGAAGCCCTTGGCATGCTGGGCTAGCGGGGGATGGGGGCGCGCTACGGCCTGACCCCCTCCCCGACCCTCCCCCTTTCAGGGGGAGGGAGCCCTTGCGTCTGGCGTCCCTCCCCTTGGAAAGGGGAGGGACAGGGCGGGGATCAGGCGGCAAGGGAAGACAGGGGTTAATCGGGCTTGATTCTGTTTTTCCGGCCCTTAATCGGGGCCATTGGATTAGACTCAATTTCAGGCTACAATGCCCCTTGTACGGCCCTGTGGCCGTTTTTATTTGTGCAATAGTTTCACTCCGGCAGACAGGGTTTCATCATGCGCTGGCTGATGCGCTCCAAAATTCACAATGCCATCGTGACCGAGGCCAATCTGGCCTATGTCGGCAGCATCACCATTGATGAAGACCTGCTCGATCTGGTGGGTCTGTGGGTGGGCGAACGGGTGCTGGTCGTCAGCAATACCAGCGGCGCGCGGCTGGAAACCTATATTATTGCGGGTGCGCGCGGATCGGGCGCCATATGCATGAATGGCGCGGCGGCGCATCTGATCGGCCAGGGCGAGCAGATCATCATTATGGGCTTTGAGCTTTGCGCACAGCCCATCACGCCCAAGGTCATTCTGGTGGACGGGCAGAACCGCTTCGTCCGCTTTCTTGCCGAAGAACCCTCTACGGTTGCCGCCGAGGGTTAGGGCATAAGGCCTAAATCACCGCTTCGATCAGATATGGGCCTTTTGTGGCGCAGGCCGCCGCGAATTGCTTGTTGAATTCTTCCTGATTGGTGGCGCGGCTGGCGCTAACACCCATGCCGTTGGCCAGTTGCACCCAGTTCAGATCCGGGTTGGACAGATCCAGCAGATCCAGCGCCTTGCGGCCCGGATTGGTTCCCGCCCCGACCCGCGCCAGTTCGACTTGCAGAATAAGATATTTGCGGTTGGAAAAAATCACCGTGACGATATCAAGCTTTTCGCGCGCCATCGTCCACAGCGCCTGCAAGGTATACATGCCGCCGCCATCACCGCTGAGGCAGACCACCTTGCGATCCGGACAGGCCACCGCCGCGCCCGCCGCCAGCGGAATGCCCTGGCCGATGGAGCCGCCGGTCAGGCTAAGCCAATCCACCGGCGCAATCCCGGCGGTGGGCGCATAACAGGCAAAGCCCGATGTCGCCGCCTCATCCGACACAATCGCGTTTTCCGGCATCAGCGCGCCGAGTGCTGCGCCAATGGTATGCGCATTGAACAGCGCCCCGGTGGGAAGTTGGGGACGCGACAATTGCTGCACATGAATGGGATGTATGGGCGCGTTCAATTCCGACGCCAGCGCCTCCAGCGCCTGAATGCCATCCTGCGCCGCCGTGGTCAGCACCAGCGTCTCACAGCCTTCCGGCGTCAGCCAGCCGGGCTTGCCCGGATAGGCGAAGAACGACACCGGCGGTTTGGTTCCAACCAGAATCAGTTGCTCGGTGCCTTTCAGAAACTCGACCATATCTTCCGCGAAATACGGCATCTTTTCGATGGTCACACAGCCCGCGCCGCGCTCAATCCGGGAAATAAACGTGTCGCACACCAGCCGCGCGTCACTAACCGCCGCAATGCGCCCCGCCGCAGTGGTGCCGCGCTTCAGCAGCACAGGCCCGCGCATCAGCAGCACCGTCTTCTTGCCGTTTTTCAGCATTTTTGCCGCTGCCGTGATCGTGCTGGAATCTGCGCACGGGGCCGGCGGCGGCGCGATGGGTTTTGCTGGACCATCGGCTTCGTCCCAGGCGCAATTGGCAGGCACCGTCAGCGTTGCAATCTGTCCGGGATAGGTCATGGCGGCGGCAACCGCGCGCGCGCCATCGGCGGCCAGGCTTTTGGCGTCTTTTGTGGCGTGATACCAGTGTGAAACCGGCTTCGCCAGCCCGGCAATATCAGACGCCAGCGGCGCGTCATATTCCAGATGATAGGTGGCGTGATCGCCCACAATATTGATCATCGGCGTGCCGGCGCGCTTGGCGTTATGAATATTGGCCGAGGCGTTGGACAGGCCCGGCCCCAGATGCAGCAGGGTAAAGGCGGGCTTGCCCGCCATGCGGCCATAGCCATCGGCCATGCCGGTCACTGCGCCTTCAAACAATCCCAGAATGCCGCGAATGCCCGTGATCCGGTCCAGCGCCGCCACGCAGTGCATTTCCGATGTGCCGGGGTTCGTGAAACAGACATTGACGCCGCTATCGGCAAGGGTCTGCATAAGGCTTTCTGCGCCGTTCATGGATGTTCCCTTCCTGTTACTGTCCCGCCACTATTTTATGCTTCGGGCAATCATAGAACCAATTGGCGCATGATGAAATGCGCTTTATGCGGTGCCGGGATTTTATGCTAATTATTCCGCAATGAAAATTTGCCGCAATTTACAGGAGTGTGCGACGTGAATGTAACCGAGGCCGTGCAGGCGCGTAAATCCGTGCGGGCTTTTTTATCGAGGCCGGTGCCGGAAGCGGCGATCCGGAAAATTCTGAGCGACGCGGCGCGCGCGCCTTCGGGCGGTAATGTGCAGCCCTGGAAGACCTATGTTATGGCGGGCGCGGTGCGCGATGCGCTGGTGCAGTCGCTGCGCGAGAAATGGGCCGCCGGTAATTTTGGCGAGGGGACGGAATATAAAATCTATCCCGATGATCTTGGCGAGCCCTATATGTCGCGCCGCCGCGATGTTGGTTTTAAACTGTATGAACTGGCGGGTATTGCGCGCGAAGACAAAATCGGGCGCATGAAACAGATGTTCCGCAATTTCGAACTGTTTGATGCGCCGGTATGCATGATCTTCACCATTGACCGCAATATGGGCGCGCCGCAATGGGCGGATCTGGGCATGTATATCCAGACCATCGCGCTGCTGGCGCTCGATCATGGGCTGGCAAGCTGTATGCAGGAAGCCTGGGCCAACTGGCACAAAACCCTGACACAGATGCTGTCGATCCCCGATCATGAAATGGTATTTTGCGGCCTGGCGCTGGGCTATGAAGACACCAGCGCCGCGGTCAACACGCTGCGCTCCGAACGCGCCGGGCTGCAGGATGTCAGATTTTTCGGGTTTGAAACCTGACACCCATATTGGACAGGGTTTGGGTGCGGCAAAGCCCGGTTTATTTCGGCCCGATCATGTCTTCTGGCCGCACCAATTTGTCGAATTCCTTTTCCGTCACCAGTCCCATGCGCACCGCTTCCTGTTTCAGGGTGGTGCCGTTTTTGTGCGCGGTTTTGGCGACCTTGGCGGCATTGTCATAGCCGATTTTCGGCGCCAGCGCCGTCACCAGCATCAGCGAGCGGCCCATCAGCGCCTTGATATTGTCCTCGTTCGCCACAATGCCCTTGACGCAATTATCGGCAAAGCTGACCGCGCTGTCGCCCAGCAACCGGATCGATTGCAGCAGATTGTAAATCATCACCGGCTTGAACACGTTCAATTCGAAATGTCCGTTTGATCCGGCGATGGAAATGCTGGTCTGATTGCCCATCACCTGCGCACACACCATGGTCAGCGCCTCGCATTGCGTGGGATTGACCTTGCCCGGCATGATGGACGAGCCCGGCTCATTCTCCGGCAGTGAAAGCTCGCCCAGGCCGCTGCGCGGGCCGGAACCGAGCAGACGGATATCATTGGCGATTTTCATCAGGCTGACGGCCACCGTGTTGAGCGCGCCATGCGCCTCAACCAGCGCGTCATGCGCGGCCAGCGCCTCGAATTTATTGGGCGCGGTCACGAACGGCAATTTGGTGATTTTGGCGATTTCCGCCGCAATCAATTTATCAAAGCCCTTGCGCGCATTCAGCCCGGTGCCGACGGCGGTGCCGCCCTGCGCCAGCTCATACAGCCGCGGCAGCGTGCCTTTCACCCGCGCAATGCCATATTCCACCTGTTTGGCATAGCCGGAAAATTCCTGGCCCAGCGTCAGCGGCGTGGCGTCCTGGGTGTGGGTGCGGCCGATCTTGATGATTTTCGCCCAGGCTTTGGATTTGGCGTCCAGCGCCTTGTGCAGATATTCCAGCGCCGGGATAAGATTGCGGGTGATTTCCGTGACCGCCGCAATATGCATCGCGGTCGGGTAACTGTCATTCGAGGATTGGCCCATATTGCAATGATCATTGGGATGCACGGGTTTTTTTGAACCCATGACGCCGCCCAGAATTTCAATGGCGCGGTTCGACAGCACCTCATTGACATTCATATTGGACTGGGTGCCGGAACCGGTCTGCCACACCACCAGCGGAAAATTTCCATCCAGCTTGCCCGACAGAATTTCATCCGCCGCCTGCACAATGGCATTGCCGATTTTCTTGTCCAGATCGCCCAGTTTGACATTCACCGTGGCGGCGGCGCGTTTCAGCACCGCCAGCCCATGCACCACGGCCTCCGGCATTTTTTCCCAGCCGATTTTGAAATTACCGATGCTGCGCTGGGTTTGCGCGCCCCAATATTTGTCATTGGGCACATCAATATTTCCGAATGTATCACTTTCGGAACGGGTTTTCGCCGATCCGGCGCGTGGTGAAACTTTCAGGGCGCGGGTTTTTTTGGCCATGGTTTTCTCTCTGAAAATAAGCGGATTTTACGCCGGTTTTATGCGGGTTATTTTTTGCGGAAAGTGTCGAGGCTGATCACCTCGCCGGCTGGGCGCGGCGCGGGTTCGGATCGGGTTTCCGCTGCGGGCGCTTCCTGCCCGTCCTTTGCCGGCGGCTCCAGCACACGCCCGGTCCCGGCGGGCGGCGTTTGCGCTCCGGGCAAGGTGAACTGCAAGCCGAAGCGGGTGCTGGGGTCGAAAAAATTTTTCACCGCCACAAATGGGACGCTGAGTTTTTCCGCAACATTATTGAAACTGAGCGTAACCTGGAAATCCTCCTGCCCGGTATGCAGATCCCAGAATTGATGCTGCAGCACGATGGTCATTTCCTGCGGATAGCGCTGCCTGATGGCGTCGGAGACCTTGACGCCCGGATGCATCGTATCAAAGGTAATATAGAAATGATGCGCCCCTGGCAGGCGCCCATCTTTTTCCACGCGCAACAGTACCGCGCGCACCACCCCGCGCAGCGCCTCCTGCACCAGAGCCTGATAATCCAGAATATCCTTACTCACCTGCCGGCCCCTTTTTCATTCGGCCTGCATTGTAAATCGCAGGCGCAAGAAATCAAAGGGGCGATTAATTCGCCCGCGCATAATTTCAGGCGGCGCCGCAGCAGGAAAAGAGGAAGGAAAAGGTGGAGGGCTTCTGTTGCTCGGCGCCCTCCGGGCCGCGCTTACCTAGTTAGACTAGGCAGCAGCGAGGGCCAAACCCTCATGGTTGTCGTTCGCACTTAAGGAACTAGCCCGGTAACGGTGGTACTATGCCGGGCGAAAGTAATGTCTTTACACGACCGTCGAGCCTATTTCGTCCCCATATCCGACCGGCAAAGGCAGCGCCCTGTCCGGAAACTCTTTCCCTCCAACCCCCCTAAAGAAGGGTTAAAGAGAAGATAATGGTGGAGACGCCGGGTACCGCCCCCGGGTCCGATACGCTTATTGCACATCCGTTTATCGCCATAGCTGGCAAGCCAGCCCCCCTGATATGGCCTTTGCCGAAGAAAATTTCAAGCTGTTTCGGCAAATTACAGCCGTTCCAGCACCACAACGGGTATCTCGCGTTTGGTGCGGTTCTGATAGTCCTGATAGGGCGGGTAAACCGTCAGCATATGCTTCCAGATTTGGGCGCGTTCCTCGCCGGTGGCGATGCGGGCGCGGGCGTTAAAATTTTCCGTTCCGACCTGTAGATTAACCTCGGGATTGACCAGCAGATTCAGATACCAGGCGGCATGGGTTTCAGAACCGCCTTTGGAACCGATGACAATGTGATTGCCGCCAAATTTGCCGTAAATCAGCGGCATGGTGCGCTTTTGGCCGCTTTTGCGCCCAGTTGTTGTCAGCAGCAGCGTCGGCGTGAGCCCAAGCCCTTCACCAGCGATGCTGGCGTCCCACATATGGCCTTCCTTGCCGCCGCTTTCGCGGTAAATCCTTATATGGTCCTGAATCCATTGCGGGACGGTTCCCGAATCCAGATCGCTGACCACTTTATTAAGATCAAATTTTTCAGTCATGGCACCCTCCTGTGTTGCTGTTCAATTTCCGGCCGCCGCAACGCGGCCCTATTTCATTGCGCCTGTTTTTCCAGCACAAAGACCGGAATTTCCCGGCTGGTCCTGGTCTGATATTCGCCATAGGTTGGAAACACGCCCAGCATATGCGTCCATAGCCGCGCACGCTCCGGGCCGGTAGCCAGGCGCGCGCGTACCTGCAACCGCTCGGTTCCTACCTGTATCTCGGCAGACGGATTTTCCAGCAGATTGAAATACCAGCCGGTATGGGTTTGCGCCCCGCCCTTGGAACCTACAATGATGTGATTGCCCTCAAACACCCCATAGACGAGCGGTGTCATGCGTTTCCTGCCGGATTTGCGGCCGGCACAGGTCAGTAGCAATGTTGGCAGCGCGCCCGCGCCGCCGGCATCAAACAGATGCCCCTCCTTGCCGCCGCTTTGCAGATAGCGGCGCATATGGTCTATCACCCATTTCGGCTGCTTGCTGGTGTCAAGATCGCTGACCAGATCGCTGAGATCATATTTTTCTGTCATGACCGCTCCTGGATTATAATTGTGGACAAAGCCTACGCCTTTATGTTGCTGGCTTCAATTGCCAGGATTTTACGCTACACTGGCGCATGAGTCGCAGATACCAAACCGGAAAATCACCAGATGCAGCCTTATCTTGATCTGATGCGCCAGGTGCGTGATCACGGCGTGCAAAAAAGCGACCGCACCGGCACCGGCACGCGCAGCATTTTCGGTTATCAGATGCGTTTCGATCTGAACGAAGGCTTTCCGCTGCTGACCACCAAACGGGTGCATCTGAAATCCATCATTCATGAATTATTGTGGTTCCTGAGCGGGGATACCAATGTCGGCTATCTGCGCAACAATGGTGTGACGATCTGGGATGAATGGGCGGATGAAGGGGGGGAACTGGGCCCCGTTTATGGCCATCAATGGCGCTCCTGGCCCACACCTGATGGCGGCCATATAGATCAGATCGCGCAACTGGTTCACGCCATTAAAACCAATCCCGATTCCCGGCGTCTGATGGTCAGCGCCTGGAATGTGGCGGATGTGGAGCGTATGGCGCTGCCGCCCTGCCATTGCCTGTTTCAATTCTATGTGGCGGAAGGAAAATTATCCTGCCAATTATATCAGCGCAGCGCCGATATTTTTCTGGGCGTGCCGTTCAACATTGCCTCCTATGCCCTGTTGACGCTGATGGTGGCGCAGGTCTGCGATCTGGCGCCCGGCGATTTTGTCCACACATTCGGTGATGCGCATCTCTATCTGAACCATATGCAACAGGTGGAACTGCAATTGACCCGCACGCCGCGCGCTTTGCCGGTAATGCGGCTCAATCCCGCCGTGAGGGATATTTTTGCGTTTCGCTATGAAGATTTCGAACTGACGGGCTATGACCCGCATCCGCCGATTGCTGCAAAGGTGGCTGTATAAATGATTATCTCCCTGATCGCGGCGGTGGCGCAGAATGGCGTCATCGGGCGCGAAGGCGGCCTGCCCTGGCGGCTGCCGGAGGATCTGAAATTCTTCAAGGCCACGACGCTTGGCAAACCTGTCATTATGGGGCGCAGGACCTATGATTCCATCGGCAAACCGCTGCCCGGAAGGCTGAATATTGTACTGACCCGCGATCCGCGCTGGCGCGCGCCGGGGATAAGTGTGGCGCATGATCTGGATGGCGCGCTGCGCATCGCACAGGGTAGCGGCGCCGATGAAGCCATGATTATCGGCGGCGCCGACATTTATGAAATGGCGCTGCCCATCGCCAGCCGGATTTACCTGACCCGTATCCAGCGCGAATTCGACGGCGACGCACTGTTTCCAGCGCTGGATCCGCAGCAATGGAACGAGGTGGCGCGCGCGGAAAAAACCGCCGGCGACGTACCGTTCGATTACTGCTTCGTGACGCTGGAGCGGCGGGGATAATTAATTACAATTTCGCCGCCTTGCGCAGCGCCGCGTTGATGCGCGACTGCCAGCCGGGACCGGTGGCGCGGAAATGCGCCAGCACATCAGCGTCAAGCCGGATATTGATGGACCCCTTCGGCGCGTCCAACGGAGGCCGACCGGGCCGGATAAGCTTGCCGCCCTCAAAGTAATCGGCTCTATCAAACCATTCCTCAGTCAACTCGGGCGCATCATCGGGATCAACCCATTCGCTTTTTGTAACGCGCTTCCTCTTGTCCATGCCCATACCTCATCGAAATGATGCGCCGTCCGCCATCGCGGGGTGTCCAGGTAACAACAACAAACCGGTTATCAAGATACCCGGCTGTTATAAATCGCTTCTCACCATACTCGCGCCGGTCATCAAGAAGCGTGTATTGGCCGCCCATCAACACTTCTTCTGCGTCGGCAAAATCCAGACCGCGCTCCTGCATGGTCCAGCGGCGTTTGGTTTCATCCCATGACAGCTTCAATTAATGTATCCACAATAATTACAAAAGTCAAACCATATTACCCCATATTCGCGTTGGCCGCCCGCGCCGCATCTGTTAGCCTTGGCCGGAAAAACCATAAACGGGGAGCAAGCGCATGCCGCATATTCAGGCGGGCGACATCCGGATTTATTATGAAATAGCGGGCGCGGGCGAACCGCTATTGTTCATCAATGGCACAGGCGCCGATTTGCGTTTCCGGCCTAATGCGTTTGACGGGCCGCTGGGAAAGAATTTTCAGGTGCTGGGCTATGATCAGCGCGGGCTGGGCCGCACGGACAAGCCGGACCGCCCCTATAGCATGCAGGATTATGCCGATGACGCCGCCGCGTTGATGGACGCATTGGGCTGGGCGCGCGCGCATGTGATGGGGGTGTCGTTCGGCGGCATGGTGGCGCAGCATCTGGCGTTGCGCCATCCGCACAAAGTGAACCGGCTGGTGCTGGCCTGCACCTCTTCTGGGGGCGCTGCGGGCGCTTCCTATCCGCTGCATGAGCTGGGCGGACTCGACCCCGAAGCACGCGCCCGCTTTATGATCGCAATCAGCGACACCCGCCATGACGCGGCCTGGCAAGCAAGCCATCCGGAGGCCTATGCGGCGATGATCGCGCAGCAGGTGGCGAGCGCGGCCATCGGCAATGACGATCCCGCCAAACCCATGGGCGCGCGCCGGCAATTGGAGGCGCGCATGGATCATGACACTTATGCCCGGCTGGCGGAACTGCGCTGTCCCACCTTGCTTTGCGCGGGGCGCTATGACGGTATTGCGCCGCTGCCCAACATGCAGGCCATGCAACAAAAAACCCCCAATGCAAGGCTGGAGATTTTTGAAGGCGGGCACCTTTTCCTGATTCAGGACAAGCGCGCTTATGCGGAAATCGTGCAATTTTTGCGGCAGGACTGATCATGTCATCACCGCCCTTCAACCTTGTGCAGCTTGACCATGTGGTGCTGCGGGTAATGGATATGCCGCGCGCGCTGGCATTTTACTGCGGTGTGCTGGGGTGCAGCGAGGCACGCCGGGTTCCGCAATTTGGACTGGTGCAGTTGCGCGCGGGCGCCGCGCTGATTGATCTTCTGGACATATCGCAGCGCCCCGGCGCGGGCCCCGCCACCAAAGACGCCCGTAATATGGATCATTTCGCCCTGACGATTTTGCCCTTTGATGCGGCTGCAATCCGCGCGCATCTTGCCGCAAACGGCGTGGATTGCGGCGCCCTGGAACAGCGCTATGGCGCGCAGGGCACAGGCCCGTCGCTATATATTCACGATCCGGATGGGAATCAGGTGGAGCTGAAGGGGCCGCCGGTCTAGCGCGATCCGCTGCGCAGATTGCGGATCAGCACGCGCAGCTTTCCCGGCGCTACGGGTTTTTGCAGCAGATGCGTATAGCGCGTCCCTAAGGCGCGGCGCACCTCTGCCATCGAATCGCCGGTAATAAAGATCACAGGTATGGTTGCGCTGACATGCGGCCCTAGATGGTTTAAGGCCGCGATGCCGGTTTCGCCATCGCGCAGGCGGAAATCGGTAATGACAATATCCGGTGCAAAATTTTCCTGCGCCAGCAGTGCCGCGGCTTCGGCCCCGCCGGTTGCGCCCAGCACGTGTGCGCCCCACAGACCCAGCAGCTTTTGCAGCGCCTCCAGCGCCTGAATATCGTCTTCGATCAGCAAAATCCGGCAGCCGCGCAAATCCCAGCGGGCACTTGCGTCCGGATTCTCCTGCGCGCCGCCGGCGCCGGCACTGGCGGCATCGGCAATGGGGGCTTCAAATGAAAATACCGATCCCGCGCCCATCCGGGAACGCACCTGCACCGGGGTGCGCAGCAATTGCGCATAGCCGCGCACAATGGACAGGCCCAGCCCCAGCCCCTGGCGGCTATCCCTGTCCGGTGCGCCGATCTGGTAAAATTCATCAAAAATGCTGGCGATCTGCGCATCGGGAATGCCAGTACCCGTGTCCCAGACTTCAAAGCGTATATTCGCCCCGGCCCGGCGGCAGCCCAGCAATATTTTTCCCCGCTTTGTGTAGCGTATAGCGTTCGAAAGCAGATTGCGCAGCATGGCGTCGATCATAATGCGGTCGGTCAGCACCATATGGCGGCACGGAACAATCGTGAATTCGAGATTTTTCTCCTGCGCCAGTCGCAAAAAATCACCGCGCAGATCATTGAAAATATCATTGATGGCATAGGCGCGCATATCGGGAACAATCACGCCGGAATCGATTTTGCTGATATCCAGCAGCGAGCTCAGCAAGCGATCCATGACCTCCAGGGCGCGCTCACTGTCATGCAGAATATTCATGGCCATGTCATCGCTCAGCAGATATTCCTGCAGGGCGGCATTCAATAAGCGCAGCGCCTGCAAGGGCTGGCGCAGATCATGGCTGGCCGCCGCCAGAAAGCGCGACTTGGCGGCATTGGCCCGTTCGGCCTGGGCCAAAGCGGCAATGGCGCCGGCCAGTTCCTGGGCTGAGTTTGAATCCGTCATAATGCTCAGGCCAGGCTGTTCAGAAAATCCCCGGCGGCACGATTGAATGCGGCCGGTTGATGCAGGTTGGCGGCGTGGCCGGCATTTTCAATCACAATCTTGCGCGCATTGGGAATTTTTTCCGCCATATAATCCGCCGCCGCGAGATAGCCGCGGTCTTTTTCGCCCACCAGCACCAATGCGGGAACCGCAATATGCGGCAGCGAATCAATGATGCTGGCATCGCTCTGCGCCAGCATGCCGCGCGCGCCATGTTCCAGCCCCTTCGCCGTGCGATGCGTGCCCAACTGCATTTCCTCGCTGTGGCCCACCGCTGCCAGCCCTTTTTTGGCAAAGGCGCGGGCCTGTTTTTCGGCCATCACATTCCAGTCCGCGCGTGCCGTATCGCTTTTATAACCGGGCCCGGTATTGCACAGTATTAATGCGCGCACCCGTTCGGGATGGCGAAGACTAAACGCCAAGGACATAAAGCCGCCCAGCGAATGTCCGCAGATCACGGCTCTTTGCGCACTGCACGCATCTAAAATCGCGGCCATATCCTGCACGGTTCCATCCACGGTATAAAGTGCCGGATCATCCGGGCTATCGCTTTCACCATGGCCGCGCATATCCCAGCATATGACCTGATACCGCTCCTTGAATGCGGCGATCTGACCGGCCCACATGGTGCTGGTGGCGCTAAAGCCGTGACAGAGCAGCAAAGCAGGGCCGCTGCCGCTGCTAGTGTAGAATATCCGGGCGCCCTGGCCACTGACCTCCGGGCGTTCAATATAGGGCATGATATAAATGTTCCCTTAGCAGTAACAGTTTAACATTGATCGCGGCTTGGCGATTCTCTACAATGAAATACGCGTGGCGCTATCGTAACCGCTGGCTGCGCATTTTGACATTTATAGTTGCCGCATATAGCCGCCGAATTATAAGTGTTAAAGTGCCTGATGGTAAGATCTGATCGGGAACCTGGCTTCTGAACTGGGGGCTGGCTTCTAAACAAGGATATGGGGGAATTTGGTGTTGATGGAAGCAGCTAAGGAAAAAACGGCGGGCAATTTTACGGGGCGCACATGGTTGAAGGGTCTGTCGACCGGCCTGGCGCTCAGCCTGGCGCTGATTGCGGCCACCCCATCCAGTGCGGCCCCCTGTGCCGCTGCGGTGGACCGGACTTCGCTGAATGTGCGCATGCTTCAGACCGAACTGATGGTCGCGGCCCTGACATGTAATCAGCGTACGGATTATAATGTCTTTGTGACCCGTTTCAAGCCGGAGCTTTCAAAGCAGGGCAAACATCTTCAGTCCTTCTTCAAACAGCAGCATGGTTCCGGCTCCGCCAAGGCGCTGAACGGGTTTATCACGCGCATCGCCAATGAATCCTCGCGCCGGGGCATGCAAAAGCGCGGCGAGTTCTGCCGCAACGCCGCCAGCATTTACCAGGCCAGCAAGGCCATGGAACCTGCCGGCCTGCCGCATTACGCCGCAACGCTGCAACTCGCCAGTCTGCACGGCATTCCCGCCTGCCCCACCAAGGTGGCGGCCAGCGTAGTAACGGCAAAAGTCAGGGAATAACGAACGCCTGGCCCAGCCAGCGCCAGCGCCCGGAACTGTCCGGCAGGGTGCAGTTGATGCGCCCCCGCCCCGGCGGAAAGGGCGCGGCCATGCGCACTTCGATGCGGTTTTCTCCTAATTGATGCACGGGCACGGCTGCTGTCTGATTGCTGGCATAACAGCTCAGCCCCTCCAGCCCGGAGAGCGTTGCGGGCACCGTAAAGCCGAATAGCGGCGGGTTGTTTTGCGGCCCCAGCATCGAATCATCCGGCACAATATCCAGCGCGGGCAGCGCCAGCGCATTGGCCGCCAGCGCAAAACGCTGCTTACTGGCGAATTGCACATTCATTGCAAAGCGGGGCAGGCTGAACCGGTCGCTGCCGCTATGCACAACGCCGGAATGCTGCCCAAATGCGGCCTTGAAACCCATTCCGGCGATCTGCGCGCGCTCGCGCTTGCTGTATTCGCCATAGGGATAGGCAAACAGAACCGGTTGCAGGCCGAGCTCGTCCTTGAAACGCTGTGTGGCCCTGGTCAGATCGGCGGCGTTCTCGGCCTGGCTGATTTTCGGCATATGCTGATGCGCGCCGCTGTGATGGCCAATGCTGACACCGCCGCCGGCCAGCATTTCCCTGATCTGGTCCCAGCTCAGATGGGCGCGCAGGCGCTCATCTATCGCATCGGTTGAGATGAAAAGCGTAAAGGGCAGGCCCGCCGCGCGCAGTCTGGGCCAAGCCTGGCTATAAACCGAGGCGAAGCCGTCATCCATGGTGATCGCCACAGTATGATCCGGCAGCGGCTGGCCCGCAGCCATAGTGTCAATGATCTTCTCCAGCGGCATGACCTGATAGGGGCCGGATTTCAGTTCGGCAATATGCGCTTCAAGCTGGGCAATGCTGACACTGGTCGTGGGAAACGCCATCTCGCCAAAGCGGTGATAGATGAACACACTGGCCTGGCCGCGATCCTGCGCCAGCGCATTTCCCGCCAGAACCAGCGCGCACACGCCCCCGCCCAGCAGGCGCAGCATCTTCTTACGCAACTTTCCAAATGCAATCATTGGAATTGGCTTTCACTCCCTATATGTTGGCCGCCTGGGCTCTTCTTAACAGCTACCTGAAGGAAAAAGCGAGGCGTGAATATGGCTGATATATTGGATGATAAGGGGCTTGATTTATTGTTCCGTCAGGCGCGCACCCATAATGGCTGGGTTGCGGGCGGTGAAGTCAGCGACGCGCAGCTGCGCGCGATTTATGATATTTTGAAATTCGGGCCGACCAGCGCCAATTGCTCACCCGCGCGGATTCTGTTCTTCCGGTCGCCGGCCGCCAAAGAACGTCTGCGCCCCTTTCTCAGCGAAGGCAATCTGGCCAAGACCATGGCGGCGCCGGTTTGCGCACTTATCGCGTATGATGTTGAATTTTATGAACATTTACCGATGCTATTCCCCCATGATCTGACCGCCAAAACCTGGTTCAACTGGAGTGCGGCACATGCCGAAGCCACCGCGTTCCGCAATGGCACCCTGCAAGGGGCCTATCTGATGATGGCGGCGCGCGCCATTGGCCTCGATATTGGCGCCATGTCCGGCTTCGACAATGCCGGTGTGGACAAGGAATTTTTCCCCGACGGCAAGGTCAAATCCAATTTTCTGTGCAATATCGGACGGGGCGATGAAAGCCTGCTGTTCCCGCGCCATCCCAAATTCAGCTTTGACGAGGTCTGCAAAATACTCTGATGCGCATTCTGGCGCTGGATACCTGTCTTGGCGCCTGTTCGGCGGCCGTGTGGCAGGATGGGGTGATCCGCGCCCATGAATGGCGGCCGATGCGGGCCGGGCATGCCGAGGCGCTGGTCCCCATGCTGGAACAGGTGCGCACGGCGTGCGGTCTTGATTATGCGGATTTCGACCGGCTGGCGGTCAGTATCGGGCCGGGCAGTTTCGCGGGCGTCCGCATCGGTCTTGCCGCCGCGCGCGGCATTTGCGTGGCGCGAAACCTGCCGCTGGTGGGGGTGAACACGCTGGAACTGCTGGCCGCTTCGCTCTGGGATGAGGACGGTCTGGCCATCGCCATTGATGCGCGCAATGACCAGGTCTATTTCCAGGCTTTTGCCGGGCGTGCGGCCTGCGATCCGCCTGCGCTTTTGACCTGCGCCGAAGCCGCCGCCTATCTGCGCCACGCGGCGTCCCCCTGGCGTCTGGCCGGCAGCGGCGCCGGGCTGATCGGGGCGCTGTGTGACGGCGCGGTGCAGATCAGCCATCCGGATCTGCTGCCCGATGCTGCATATCTGGCGGGGTTGGCCGCATCGCGCCAGGCGCTGCCCGGCGATCAGATCGTGCCGCTTTATCTGCGCGCACCGGATGCAAAACTGCCAGGCCTTCCGGCATGATCCATACGGGCATAGAGATCGTCCGGGCCGGTGCGGCGTCGCTGGAAATACTGGAAAAATTACATGGCGCCTGCTTTGCGTCCGGGTGGGATATGGTGGCTTTTGCGCGTCTGATGGCCATGCCGGGCGCCACGGGGACGCTTGCGCTCACTGCTGCTGCGGCAGAGACAGAGGCGGAGGCGCTGCCGGTGGGGTTTCTGCTGGGCCGTGAAGCAGCCGGCGAAGCAGAAATCATCAGTTTCGGCGTTCTGCCTGAATTCAGGGGCAGAGGCATTGGCGGCGCGCTGTTGCAGGAATATATTTCGCGTATGCGGGAACGCGGGGTTGCGGCGCTTTTTCTGGAAACCGCCACGGATAATGACGCCGCCATTTCGCTCTATAAGCGGCTGGGCTTTGCATCTGTGGGCCTGCGCCGGGGTTATTACGAAGCCGCGCCAGGTGCAGCCGCGGGTGCGTCCGACGCACTGATCATGCGGCGCAATATATAGCGGATGCCGGATGCGCTGAAATCTGCTATACCTGTTCCCTAGCGAAGCTCCAGGTATGAGGCTGTCATGGTTGCACCCATCGAAGATTTATGTGAACAGCGCGGCATGCGCATGACCGATCAACGCCGGATCATTGCGCGCGTTCTGTCCAGTTCCGACGATCACCCCGACGTTGAAGAAGTCTACCGGCGCGCCGCAGCCAAGGATTCCAATATCAGCATCGCCACGGTCTATCGCACGGTGCGCCTGTTTGAAGATGCAGGCATATTGGAACGTCACGAGTTTGGCGATGGCCGCGCCCGCTATGAACAGGTTACCGAAACCCATCACGACCATCTGATCAATATTCAGACCCGCGAAGTCATCGAATTCAGCGATAAACAGATCGAGGATTTGCAGCGCGTAATTGCCGAACGTCTGGGCTTTCGCCTGGTGGGGCACCGGCTGGAGCTCTATTGCGTACCGCTTGATGCAACCAATGCCTGAGCGCGCAGAGGCGTGAAATATGCTACCGCATTTTGTGATCAGGTTGATACAATCGGCTTGATTTGTCATTGCTGTAAGAGTCAGATAATTCGCTGACAAGATTGTGGCGTTAATGTACTTAAAAAAACGCTGTCACCCCGCACTTGTTGCGGGGTCCAGGGTTACAAACTCAGGCCTTCATTTGAGACTCCTGGACCCCGGAATAAATCCGGGGTGACACTCATTTTTTTAGTCTTCGAACCTTCACTTAACCCAGGTTTCTTGTCAGCGAATTATCTGACTTCTACAATTGCGAGGAGCGTAGCGACGCGGCAATCCAGAAGCCAAAAACTCAGGCCTTTCCTTGTGACTCTGGATTGCTTCGCTTCGCTCGCAATGACGAATTTGGAGGGAATGTTTCAATATGATCACAAAATGCACTACCGCTTCAGTGTCCGCCAGCGCTCGACGATCCGGTCGATAAATTCAATCCCGGCATCTTCCGCAAGCCAGGCTTGTGAAAATGCTGCCGTGTCGGAAGCCGGCCGCCTTTCCGGCGCCAGATTATCAAAACGCATGCGCATTGGAATGGCCACGCCGTCGCCGACAATGACCGCTTCCTGCTGCGCCAGCGAGGGCAGCGCCGACAGCAGGCCGCCCGCGCTTTCCGGCAGGGCGTTGGCGACAAATTCCTGATCGCGGATATTGCTCATGCGCAGCGCGATAATAGTGTTGCATTGCGACAGCGCGCTGGTTGACAGTTCCGCCGGACGCTGGCTGACCAGGCACAGGCCCACGCCATATTTGCGGCCTTCCTTGGCAATGCGCGAAATGGCTTTTTTACTTGGGCCGAAACGGACTTCCTCGTCGCGCGGCACATAGCGGTGCGCCTCTTCGCAGACCAGCAGCACCGGCGCCGTGTGTGAACGTTCGTGGCTGGCCCAGACACTGAAATCAAAAATCATGCGCGCCAGCACGGATACCACCACATCCACAATCTCGGAAGGGATGCCGGAAATATCGACAATGCTGACCGGCTTTCCATTTACCGGAATACGCAGAATACGCGACAGGATCCGCCCCATACTGTCATCCACCAGCAGGCGTGAAAACATGAATGCAAAACGCCGGTCGATGCGCAGGCTTTCAATTTTGGACTTCAGCCGCAAAAAGGAAACAACTTCCTCCGTGCGCTCCAGCCTGCCCATGGCGTCATCGAACACCTTGATCATATCGCCCAGACGGTATGGCACCGGCGTATCCACGGTAATGTGGTCGCTGCGTTCGCCATCGCGCAAAAACATTTTTTTGGCTTCGATGACGCCGTTTTTCAGAATTTCGATTTCAGGATAGGCGCGATCCTGGTTCTGGCCGATGACAACTTCAACCAGCTCTTCAAAATTCAGCAGCCAATAAGGCAGTTGCAGATTGTTGAGATGTATGGCTTCGGCCTGCTCCCCGAAGGCTGCGGCATATTCATTATGCGGATCAATCAGCACAATATGGCCATTGGGATTCTGATCCAGTATGGCATGCAGCACCAGCGACACGACACAGCTTTTGCCGGAACCCGTCGTGCCCAGCACGGCAAAATGCTTGGCCAGCAATTCGTCCACCAGTGCGACGGCGGGAATTGAACGGTCCTGATGAATAGTGCCAAGCCGCGCAATTGAAACGCTGGGCGGCGCATAGACCAGGGCCAGATCACGGCTATCGGCTGTCATCACAGGCGTGTCAAAATGCGGATAATAGGTGACCCCGCGATGAAAGGCGCCGGCGGCGCCTGTTTCACCGGTCAGAATTTCACCCAGCAGTTGAATTTCAATATTGCGCGCCTCCGCGCCCGTGCCGATCATTGCATAACCGCCGCCGCTCATGCTCTGCACCATGCCATAGACAATGGATTTATCGCCGGGCATGGCCACCAGCCCGCCGATGGAAATATGCGCCTGGCGGCTTATGCCGGGGGCATTCAGGGTGGCGGTGACATGGGCGCCCCGGATGGCCGTGATAACGCCAATCTCGACCCGCACGGCACAGCTTTCCTTCGGCTCTGCGCCTGTGGCGGGCAGTGCCGCGGGGGCATTTATATGCGGGCTGGGGGATTGGGTCATGGGGCGGCGCTTCCTTTGTGACCCCGGACACACTTTCAGGGTCAATCTCAATCAGGCCTATCATCGCATCTGGCCCTTACCAGATGGTAAATTGCGGTCTAATGCTCAGTCTTTATCCCGTTTGGACAGCCGTTCCAGTTGCGCCTGCATGGCGTCGATGCGGGCTTTCATCTCCGCGAGATCGTCCTTGCCGCCGCCGGGCGCCTGGGGGCGGGGTTTTTCCGGCTGGGGATTGCCGGCCTGAAATAATGCAAAGCGCTGCATGGCTTTTTCCATCATGGCCATATTCTGCTTGGCGATGTCTTCGAACGGTTTCAGCGCGGGCACTTTGCCAAGCATGCCGGTGAATTGCTCGCGGATGATTTCCTGGTTTTTCTGAAACGTCTCCATGACCGTATCCAGATAGTTCGGCACAAAAGGCTGCATCGCATTGCCATACATGCCGATAAGCTGGCGCAGGAAATTCACCGGCAGCAGGGTTTGCCCGCCTTTGTTTTCTTCTTCAAAAATTATCTGGGTCAGCACGGAACGGGTGATTTCCTCGCCGGTTTTGGCGTCATAGACGGCAAAATCCTGTCCCGCTTTCACCATTTCGCTGAGCTGCTCCAGTGTGACATAGCGGCTGGTGGCGGTATTATATAGCCGCCGGTTGGCGTATTTCTTGATGATAATGGTCTCAGAACTGGCCTCAGGCTTATTTTCTTCCGGCACGTCACTATTCCTTTTACTGAACCCGCTATGAAGGTGGCGGATGCATCGCCGCTGGACTATATTGGGCTTATTGTCGCTCTGTTATGCTGCAATGCGCAAGCGTGCTGTTGGCTGCCGCCCTGCCTTGCGCAAACCAGCCTGTCGTTAACAAAGGGCCAGTCTTTAACAAAAGGCCGGTTTTTAACCAAAGGATGTATCCTATGACCGAAGTTGTGATTGTCGGCGCTGCGCGCACCCCGGTTGGTTCATTTAATGGCGCACTGAGCGGTCTTGCGGCGCATGAGCTGGGGAAAGTCGCCATCTCCGCCGCCCTGGACCGTGCCGGAATCAGCCGCGATGAAGTGACCGAGGTTATTATGGGCCAGATTCTGAGCGCGGGCGAAGGGCAAAATCCGGCCCGGCAGGCGGCCATCGCTGCGGGCATTCCGGTACAGGCTCCGGCCTGGGGGGTTAACCAATTATGCGGCTCGGGCCTGCGTTCGGTGGCGCTGGGCTTTCAGGCGATCATGAACGGGGACAGCGCCATTGTCGTCGCCGGCGGTCAGGAAAGCATGAGCCAGGCGCCGCACGTCGTTCATATGCGTAATGGAACCAAAATGGGCGGGGTCGAAATGATCGACAGTATGCTCAAGGATGGGCTGTGGGACGCTTTTAACGGCTATCACATGGGCAATACCGCCGAAAATGTCGCCCAACAGTGGCAGATCACCCGCGAACAGCAGGACGCCTTCGCCACTGCCTCGCAAAACAAGGCCGAAGCCGCCCAGAAGGCCGGCCGTTTCAAGGACGAGATTGCGCCCGTGGTGATCAAAACCCGCAAGGGAGAAACCATTGTCGCCGATGATGAATATATCCGCCACGGGGCAAAGCTTGAGGATATGCAGGCCCTGCGTCCGGCTTTCCAGAAGGAGGGCGGCACGGTTACGGCGGGCAATGCCAGCGGCATCAATGACGGCGCCGCTGCGGTCACGCTGATGTCGCGCGAAGAAGCGGAACGGCGCGGCATCAAGCCATTGGCGCGCATTGTGTCCTGGGCGCAATCAGGCGTTGACCCGAAAGTCATGGGAAGCGGCCCGATACCGGCGAGCAAATCGGCCCTGGCCAAGGCCGGCTGGTCGGTGAATGATCTGGATCTGGTCGAAGCCAATGAAGCCTTTGCCGCCCAGGCCTGCGCCGTCAACAAGGAACTGGGCTGGGATCTGTCCAAGGTTAATGTCAATGGCGGGGCCATTGCCATCGGCCATCCGATCGGCGCGTCAGGCGCGCGGGTGCTGGTTACGCTGCTTTATGAAATGCAGCGCCGCGACGCCAAAAAAGGCCTGGCCACCTTGTGCATTGGCGGTGGCATGGGTATTGCCATGTGCCTTGCGCGTGACTAGATACAGACCGTAGTCATATTTAAACGTCCCCGGATTATGTCCGGGGGCGCTTGTTTTTGTACTGCATACCATCATTCAACCCACAGATTATGAGGCACTTATATGGCACGTGTGGCAGTGGTCACCGGCGGGACGCGCGGAATTGGCGCGGCAATTTCCATAGCATTAAAAAATGCCGGGTTTAAGGTTGCTGCCAATTATGGCGGCAATGACGCCGCTGCCGCCGCCTTCAAGGCGGAAACCGGCATTGCGGTTTTCAAATGGGATGTATGCGATTTTGATTCCTGCGCCGCAGGTATCGCCCGGATCGAAGCCGAACTTGGCCCGATTGACGTGCTGGTCAATAATGCCGGCATTACCCGTGACGCCACGCTGCACCGTATGAGCAAGGAAAAATGGCGCGAAGTCATCAGCACCGATCTGGATAGCGTGTTCAATATGTGCCGTCATGTTATTGAAGGCATGCGCGCGCGCGGGTTTGGCCGCATCATCTCGATTTCGTCCATCAATGGGCAAAAAGGCCAGGTGGGCCAGACCAATTATTCCGCCGCCAAAGCGGGCGTCATTGGCTTCACCAAGGCCCTGGCGCAGGAAAATGCCGCCAAGGGCATTACCGTCAATGTAATTTGCCCCGGCTATATCAATACCGACATGATGAAAGACCTGCGTCCCGATGTTTTGAAAGGCATTGTCGATACGATACCGGCCGGACGTTTGGGGGAACCCCAGGAAATCGCAGATGGGGTGGTATATCTGGCCGCCGATCAGGCCGGCTTCATTACCGGGGCGACGCTGACCATCAATGGCGGGCAATATATTACCGGATAATGGCCGGTTTCAGCCGGGCGCTTAGCATATTTTAACGCTTTCATAAGATAGTGGGCGGGCATGAACCGTCCCACTGTCATAACTGAATCGCCGGAAGATCGCCGCGAGCGGCTGGCCATTGCGGCACAGCTGATCAATGACGCGCTCAATCCGTTATGGGAACTGGGCCGCTATTCGGTCATGGGCTGGCGGGTGCACCGCGACGGGATCGAGATCGCCACGGTGGCGACTACCGAATTGCTGAAACTCAGCAAAAACTCAGACATTTATACCAGCGGTGCGCGCCAGATGGCGAATGACCGCTATCACGAAGCCTGCGCGGTTCCCGGCGCCTATTCCTCTATCATTACATTGCCGGATGGCATCGGATCAGGCCCGGGCCTGGTGCCGCCAAGTCTGGTGAATTCGGTCGTCGCCCGCTATTCGGTCACCAAGACGGCGCATCGGGCCGTGGGACTGTTTGATATTGTCGGCTTTTCCAAGAATGATCCGCTGGAACAGGTGGCGCAGCTCAGCTCGCTCGAATATTCCATCAATATAGCGCATAAGCGGTTGCGTGAAATCGGACTCGATATAAATCTGGCCCGCTCCACAACCGGCGATGGCTTTTATGTCTGGAACCGCGACACCGGCGTCGCGGCCGATCTGGCAAGCTATCTGCTGGTGATGCTGGTGCTGGCGGACAATGCCACGGCGCGCGAACGCTATGGGGCGCAATTTGCGCCTTCGCTGCGCGTCTGTTTTTCGGTTGGATCGCATTATTCCTATTACCAGGTGGAAGGGCTTAATCCGCGCGGCTATGATTATATTGTCGGTGAAGTCACCATTTCACTGGCGCGGATGATTGATGGCTGCATGCCAGGGCAAATTCTGATGGGGGAATTTGAACGCCCGGCCGCCAATAAGGGAAAACCGCTGAACACGGTCAGTTTCGTGCAGTTGGCGGAACATCTGCTGGAACGTTTCAAGGGGATGTCACTTACCGGCGGCGATATCCGTCATTGCGCCTGTTACCTCACGGGCGAACAGGTCGGCCCGGGCTTTTTCAATATTGTGCGATTTGAGATCCAGGACAAGCATGGCTTTCTGCACCATGCCTATAATCAGAAAATGAATATCGTGCTTGCGCCCGAGAAAAAGGGCGCAGAGCCAATCCATATCTTCCTTGGCAAACAGCAGGAGGAAGTGTCGGACTATAGGGCCAAATCCGCCACATCAGTTCCGGCAGCAGCCCCGGCAGCGACCTGATCCGAACTGGGTCTAGCGCGAATAAAATTCGACGATCAGATTGGGTTCCATCACCACCGGATAGGGGATGTCGGAAAGCTGCGGTGTGCGTACAAACACTGTTTTAAGGGCGCGATTATCGACATTGAGATAATCCGGCACCTGCCGCTCTGCCGATTCCAGCGCCTCCAGCACCATGCCAAGCTGGCGGGATTTTTCGCGGATTTCCACGACATCGCCTTCACGCACGCGGTAGCTGGGAATAGTAACCCTGGCGCCATTGACCATGACATGGCCATGATTGACGAACTGGCGCGCCGCAAAAACGGTCGGCACGAATTTCGAACGGTAAATGATCGCGTCCAGGCGGCGCTCCAGAAGGCCAACCAGATTTTCGCCGGCATCGCCGCGCCCGCGCACGGCTTCTTCATAAATGCCGCGAAACTGCCGCTCGCTGATATTGCCGTAATAGCCCTTCAATTTCTGCTTGGCGCGCAACTGGATGCCAAAATCAGACAATTTTGTCTTGCGGCGCTGCCCATGCTGACCGGGGCCATATTCACGCCTGTTCAGCGGGCTTTTAGGCCGGCCCCAGAGATTTTCACCCAGACGTCGGTCGATCTTGTGCTTGGACTGTTGCCGTTTCGACATTAACTATTTCCCGGACATTGGTATGTGAGCCATTGGTATGTGAGCAGCTGAGTCATCTGCCGGATGGAAGTACCCGATAGATGAAGTATGACAAAAAGATACATGACAAAAGGGGCCGCACTCGTTTAAGCGGGCCCGCATTGCGTGGGGTAATATACTTATTGGCGCCGGTCTGTCAAACCTTATCCCTTATATTCCTTTGGATCGGGTAGCGACAGCCACAGGACATAGCAGCTGATCCCGGCCATCATCGCCAGGGCCACGATAAAAGGCGCCTCCGGGGCGGAATGATACAATGTCGCACCCAGCAGCGGGCCAAGGCCAAAACCCAGCGAGGCCGCAGACATGCTGATCCCGGCCAGGCCGCCCTGCTCATAGGGGGCGACTTTCAGGCTGGCGGCCGCGGCATTGCCCGGCTGTGCAAAGCCCAGCCCAAGCCCGACCAGAACCATGCCCGTCAGCAGCGGAACAAGGGTGGATGACAGGATCAGAACCGCAACGCCCGCCAGCACCGATGGCGCGCCAAAACGCAGCAATGTCTTTGGTGTCAGCCGGAACGGGCGGATGATCAGGAACTGCGCCCCCATGGTGACCACCGCCATCAGCGCCAGCGCGATGCCGACCCGGTTGGCGGTCTGCGCCGCCGTCAGATGCAGCACGTCCTGGAAATAGAACCCGCCCACCTGATGCACCGTCGCCATCACATAGGATAGAAAGAAATTAATGATCAGATAGGGGCGGATACGCGGATCGGTAAAATGCAGCTTTTTTACCCCCGGCGGCGCCAGGCGTACCGGGGGTTCCGGCAGCAACATCCAGATCAGCACAGCGCTGACCAGCGCCACCAGTGCAGCCACATATAAGGGTGCGATCAGGCTGATCAGCACCATCGCACCGCCAAGGGCGGGCCCCAGAATGGATCCCAGGCCAAAGGCCGCATTTTGCAGGGCGATGCCCGAGGTGCGCTCCTGCGGACTGGTTGTCGCCACAACAAAAGACTGGGACGCCGGGAATACCCCGCTGGCGACGGCGGCAAAGGCCATGCGGGTAAGCAGCATCAGCGGGTAAACCAGCAAAATCGGCATCCAGCCATGCAGGCCCGCTTCAACCACGGCGGCAAACATCAAGGTGGTGACGGCATAGCCGATCAGGCCGATGATCATCACCTTGCGCCGCCCCATGCTTTCGCTGCGCCGCCCCCAGAAGGGCCCGCCAAAGAAAAACATCGCCGCTGTCAGTGCGGAAATCAGCCCGACCTGAATTTCCATCAGACCCAGCTCGCGCCCGATAGGCGCCAGTACCGCCAGCGTGACGGAACGCCCGATACCCACCGATAACAGCCCGCCAAACAGCAGCCAGTGCGTCCAGGCGGGCACCTGGAAGACCTGATGGGCTATGGGCGGTTCCGCGGTTCCGGCGCCGGGACTGTCTATGGGGCTATCTGGGGGCACGTGGCTTTGATCAAATTGCGAGTCGGCACGAGTTTATACCGGGTTGAGCGGGAAAGGATCAGATTTTTACGGTAAGGGCGTGTAGTGCTTCACGGCAATCATTCCGCTGCAAATGCCGCGCCGTGCAGGGACATGCTGATATCCCGGCGGATGGGGCAGAAATATTCTGCTGCGTCAGGCTTTTGGCATATCAATCCTTGCGCGCCGGGTGTGCCTATGGCAGTTTGCGCGCCACTTGCCAGCCCGCCCCTTTGACCGGGACAGGCAGGGCGCTGCGGTAGCTCAGTGGTAGAGCACTCCCTTGGTAAGGGAGAGGCCGAGAGTTCAATCCTCTCCCGCAGCACCAGAAATCAGCCAGTTTCCTGCGTTCTCAGATTTTTCAAATTGCGTTTGCGTGCAGAACGTCACCGGAACATACAGATCAAAACTGTCAAAGCCGAGCCGCGTATAGCCGATCCCGCCGGTCACGAAATCTTCTGAACGCAGCATGGGCATATGGATTTACTTTCCGCTCAGATGCGCAGCCATCGCGCTTATATCTCCAGGCTGGCCAGTATCGGCGCATGATCGGAAGGCTGCGGCCAGCCCCGCACCGCATCCGCCACCTTGAAGGCGCGTGTGGCTTTTTCCAGCCCCGGCGACACCCAGATATGATCCAGGCGGCGGCCGCGATTGCTGGCCAGCCAGTCGGCGGCGCGGTAGCTCCACCAGGTGTAATGTTTCTGCTCCGGCGGTATGAACTGGCGCGCCACATCAATCCAGCCATGCGCGGCCTGCGCGCGGTTCAGCAGATCCACTTCGATGGGCGTATGGCTGACCACTTTCAGCATCTGCTTGTGCGACCAGACATCATGTTCCAGCGGCGCGACATTCAGATCGCCGGTCAGAATCTGATGTTTTGATTTTCGCCGCCAGGCGGTGAACCATTCAGCCATTTCGTCCAGAAAGGCCAGCTTGTGCGCGAATTTGTCATTCACCTCCGGGTCGGGTTCATCGCCGCCGGCGGGGACATAAAAATTATGCACCTCGATACCGCCGGGCAAAGTCACGGCGACATGGCGGGTGTCGCCCTTGCCGCAGAATTCCCGCATGTCCACCGCCTGAAAGGGCAGGCGCGACAGGATAGCCACCCCGTGATAGGCCTTCTGGCCATTCAGCGCGATATGCGCATAGCCCAGCTTGCGGAACATTTTATCCGGGAACTGATCATTGACCACTTTGGTTTCCTGAAGGCACAGCACATCAGGCTGATATTCCATCAGGAATTTTTCTACACTGTCAATGCGCAGGCGGACGGAATTGATGTTCCAGCTGCAAACCGTGATCTGCGCCATATGTTATGCTGCTGCCGGAAACAGGCCCGCGCGGCTGACCTGCGCAAATGTCGCATGGCCCAGCACGCCTTCCAGCCATTTCGCCACGCTGATCAGTTTGGGCAGATCAACACCGGTTGCAATGCCCATGCGGTGCAGCATGTATAACAGATCTTCACTGCCGATATTGCCGGTGGCTTTGGGCGCGAACGGGCAGCCGCCAATGCCGGCCGTGCTGGCGTCAAGCACCGTAACGCCTGCCTCGATCGCCGCATAGGCGCTGGCGATGCCGGTATTGCGGGTATTGTGGAAATGACAGCGCAGCGCAATGCCCGGCGCGGCGGCGCGCGCGGCCGCCACCCGTGTCTTGACGCTGAACGGATCGGCGACGCCGATGGTGTCGGCCAAGGCCAGTTCCACCACGCCCGCATCCGCCGCCTGACGGGCAATTTCCGATATAATGGCCATGTCCACCTCGCCTTCAAACGGGCAGCCGAAGGCGGTGGCGATGGTCAGGCTGCACGGCAGTTTGGCGTCACGGGCCGCGCGCGCAATGCCATGCATCGACGCCAGCGTCTCGGCGCGGGGCGCGCCCTGATTGCGCTGATTAAAGGTATCCGAGGCGCACACGACATAGTTCACTTCGTCCACTCCCGCCAGCACGGCGCGGTCAAAGCCGCGCTGGTTCAGTGCCAGGCCGATATAGCTGACGCCGCGGTTGCGCGGCACGCCCGCCATCACGGCCTCGGCCCCGGCCATGGCCGGCACGCGCTTGTCATTGACGAAACTCACCGCCTCGATGCGCTTCACCCCCGCATCCACCAGCCTTGTGATAAATTCAATACGGGTATCCACATCCAGAATGGCGGGGTCGTTCTGCAACCCGTCACGCGGGCCGACCTCTACCAGTTGCACCTGTTTCACTGCGCCCTGCATCTGTGCTTTCCTTCGCTGATGAATGCGTTAATCTATACGCAAAGCTTATAATAATTTGCAACAAAAGTGGGAGAAAACCAGATGACTGGCGCGCCAGACTATAAATATGTGATTGTTGACACCCCGCCCGGCACGGAACATATCTGCCGCATTACCCTGAACCGGCCCGAGGCGCGCAATGCGCTCAGTAATGCGCTGCGCGGTGAACTGTTCGACGCGCTGACCCGCGCCGATCAGGACCGTTCAGTGCGGGTGATGATCATCCGCGGCAATGAAGCGGCATTCAGCGCGGGCTATGATCTGAAAACCAATGTCACCAAGGGCCAGCCTTATTACACGGCGGGGGGCCTGGCCAACTGGCCGCGCCATGTGCTGGACGGGTGTTTTTATATCTGGGATCTGTCGAAACCGGTGATCGCCCAGGTTAGCGGCTATTGCCTGGCGGGCGGCATGGAACTGGCGCAATCCTGTGATCTGATCTATGTGGCCGATGACGCCAAAATCGGTTACCCGCCGGTGCGCTCGATCAGCCCGCCGGATAACCAGTTTTTCCCCTGGGTGATGGGGATGCGCAAGGGCATGGAAATGATGCTCACCGGCGACAGTATGACGGGGAAAGAGGCCGCCGAATGCGGTTTCGCCAATGCCTCGGTCCCGGCGGCCGAGCTGGAGGCCAAGGTGCTGGAAATGGCCGTCCGCGTCGCCAAGGTGCCGCCCGATCTGCAACAGTTCAATAAACGCAGCGTGCACCGCCAGATGGACATTATGGGCATCCGCGCCGCGCTGCGCGCCACCACCGAAATTCAGGCGCTGGCCAGCTTCACCCAGACCTCGCAGGACTGGATCAAATCCATCGGTGAAAAAGGCCTGACCACCGCACTCAGCAACCGCGACGCCGATTTCGGCGATTACAGGGAGACGGGGAAGAAAGAGTGAGGGGCGGTGCGGTAGTAAAAGGCTAATCCAATGCCGCCAAAGATACGGGACTTGATAGCCGAATTGGAAAAGGCCGGTTTCGAGAATCGTGGCGGCAAAGGAAGCCATAGAAACTTCGTTCACCCAAAATTCCGGAAACCCATAACAATTTCCGGTAAACTGGGGGATGAGGCGAAACAGTATCAGTTGCGGGCTGTGCGGCAGGCATTGGAGGAGGCAAAGCAATGAAAGACAGCGCCAAATATGCGAAAATCGTTGAATGGTCCGAAGAAGATCAATGCTATGTCGGCAGCGCGCCGGGTTTGCTGCTTGGCGGTTGTCATGGCGATGACGAAAAGCAGGTATTCCAACAGCTTTGCCAGATCGTAGAAGAAACCATTGAATTGTACCGCAAGGACAAAAAGCCGTTGCCGCCCGCAACCTCTGGCCGCGACCTCGCCAATCGTTTGCAGAATGTTGCCTGATCGGGTCTTACAAAAAGACGACGCCATGCCCCGGTTGCATAACCCGCACCCCGGTGAAATTCTGAAACTGGAATTTCTCAATGAACTGGGCATGAGCCAGAACAGGCTGGCCCAGTCTATTGGGGTGCCGCCCAACCGCATTCACGCCATCGTCAAGGGGGCGCGCGACATCACTGCCGATAGCGATCTGCGCCTGTGCAAATTTTTCGGCCTGTCGGAAGGCTATTTCCTGCACCTGCAAAACGCTTTCGATACGTTAAAGGCGAAACGCAAGATCGCGCCGCAAGTGGCGAAGATCAAGCCGTATATCATTTCCGATCAGGCTGGCGTGTCTGGGTAATTGAAAAAATTCTGCATAGCAAAACACATGGAGGGGCGGAAATGCGATTAGGCAGTAAAACGGTTTTAATTACCGGCGCGGCCTCCGGCATTGGCTGGGCGATGGCGCAGGCGATGGCCCGTGAGGGTGCCCGCGTGGCCATTAATGATATTGATCGTGATCGGGTCGCGGCGCGCGTGGCTGAGTTGGGCGGCGCCGCGTTTGGCGTGGCTGCGGATGCCGGTGATCTGAAAGATATTGACCGCATGGTGTCAGTGGTGGCGGATCATTTCGGGCAACTGGACGTCATGATCAACAATGCGGGCGTCACGCGGCGCTGCGCCTTTATGGATATTGACGAGGCCCTGTGGGACCAGGTGAACCGGGTAAACGCCAAAGGCGTTTTTTTCTGCCTGCAACGCGCCGCCAGGGAAATGATCCCCCGCAGGCAGGGGGTCATCATCAATATCGCCTCCATCGCCGGCCGCGGCTATCCTGGCACGTCAAACGCCGCCTATGCCGCCAGCAAGGGCGCGGTAATCGCCCTGACCATGCAGGCGGCACGGGCGCTGGCGCACCACAATATTACCGTCAATTCGATCTGCCCCGGCGTGACCCGCACGGAACTGGCGCAGGGGATAATGGAGCTGCAATCCCGCAAAGAAGGCCGGGACATGGCGGAGATAGAAGCCCGCGCCGTCAGCGGCATTCCCATCGGGCGCATGAACGAACCCGAAGACATAGCCGAAATGGCGGTTTTTCTGGCGTCGCCAGCGGCGCGTAACATCACCGGGCAATCCATAAATGTGGATGGCGGCCTGATCATGATGTGAACTAAAATCGGCAAAATCGGAGTCATGTCAAGACTTGACCCCGTTTTGCGTGGAGCATTACCCCCGCACCGGGATCACCAGCAAGGCCTTGCCGACTACTGTTGAGAATGCCTGGCGCAAGATCATAGCCTGGGCTTGCCCGGCACTGTCACCCGTCCCAGTCTGGAGGGATGTTTGCACTGACGCTGGTTGCCGTGAGTGGCAACCAGTGACCAGCCCGCATCCAGAAGCATACGAATAAGCTCATTAACTTTCACTGAATGAGAATATCAACTTAACCATGCATATCGCACAATTATATTGAAAGCCGCGATAATCACGCCCCGATTGTGCATTGCGGGGCAAACTGCTAGGTTCCGCCCGCACAGTTCGGCGCGGCAAGCCGCCCGCCAGTCCCTACCCTCATAACCGGCAGCATCTCCATGAAAATCAACGGCAATGAAATCCGTATCGGCAATGTCATCCAGCATCAGGGCGGTCTTTGGGTGGCGGTCAAGACCAGCCATGTGAAGCCCGGCAAGGGCGGCGCCTTCGCCCAGGTTGAACTTAAAAACCTGATTGACGGCACCAAGCTGAATGAGCGTTTCCGGTCATCCGAAACCGTCGAACGGGTGCGGCTGGACCAGAAGGATTATCAGTTTCTGTTTGCCGAAGGCGGTACGCTGACCTTCATGGACAAGGAAAGCTTTGAGCAGATCGAGATCGAAAAGGATTTTATCGGCGAACGGGCCGCGTTCCTTCAGGACGGCATGCAGGTAATGGTGGAAAGTTTCGAAGGCCGCCCCATCGGCGTCAAACTGCCGCAGCAGGTGACGCTGGAAATCGCCGAAACCGAGCCGACCGTCAAGGGCCAGACCGCGTCGTCATCCTACAAACCCGCGATACTCAGCAATGGCGTGCGCTGCATGGTGCCGCCTTTTTGCGGGCCCGGCGACAGGATCATTGTCGACACCGAAGAAGTCACTTATCTGCGCCGCGCTGATTGATACGGGCAAAGGATCAACAGACCCATGGTGCATTCGCCCACACTGACCGTCATGATCAGCGCCGCCCGCAAGGCGGCGCGCGCCCTGGTGCGCGATTTTGGCGAGGTGGAACAGTTACAGGTGTCGCTGAAAGGCCCGTCGGATTTTGTCACCAATGCCGATATGAAAGCGGAAAAAACCCTGATCCATGAATTGCTGCATGCGCGCCCCGATTATGGCGTGATTGCCGAGGAAAGCGGCGTCACGCACGGCGTGGATACGCGCCATTACTGGATCATTGATCCGCTCGACGGCACGTTGAATTTCATGCATGGCATTCCGCATTTCGCCATTTCCATCGGGCTGGTGCGGGCGGGCGAGGTGGTGGCGGGACTGGTCTATAATCCGGTGTCCGATGATATGTATGTGGCGGAAAAAGGCCAGGGCGCCTTTCACAATAGCCGCCGCATGCGGGTGTCGGGACGGCGCGATATGCATGAGGCCATGCTGGCGACCGGCATTCCCTATCATGCGCGCCCCGGCCATGACCGGTTTTTGCAGGAAATGGCGGCGCTGATGCCTGCGGTGGCGGGTATCCGGCGGCTGGGCTCGGCGGCGCTGGATCTGGCCTTTGTCGCGGCGGGAAAGTTTGACGGTTTCTGGGAAAGCCATCTGAAACCCTGGGATATCGCGGCGGGCATCCTGCTGGTGCGCGAGGCGGGCGGCTTTGTGACCGAAATCAATGGCGGCGACAAGATGCTGGAATCCGGAAATGTGCTGGCCGCCAATGCGCATCTGCATGCGGCCATCGCCACACTTTTGCCGCCAATTACTGCAGGATAGAATATTGTCGTAACAGCAGTTTGGGGATTCGCTATGCCGGTGCAATTTATCGCCAGATGCAAATATTGTTTCTCCGCATGCGCTTCGTCCCTGCAGGGCGCAAAACATCTCGGCGCGGGCGGAAGCGGGGCATTTGTGTTTCTGGCTTTGGCTTTGCTGCTTGGTGCGCCTGCAACTGCCCAGGAAACCGTTTATATTGGCGGCCGCGCCTCCGGGCCTGCCGTCGAGGTTGATTTGTCCGTGCTGCAACGGGGGGGCATTCCGGTGCGCCGCACCCGGCCCGGCCCGCCGGATATTTTGCCGCTTGATCCCGCCAATGCGCCCCCGGCCAGGGCAACCAGCACTGCGCCACTGGCTATGCCGCAGCCGTTGACGCCCGCAGCACTGCCTGCCCGCGCGCCTGCCGCCGCCGCCGCAGCGGCCCCAGCCCTGCCGGACCCTGCAAGCCCCAAGGCAGTAAGCCCGGGCCTGACGCCTGCTGCGCCGCCGCCCGCGCAGACGCCGCGCGCCGCGCTGACGCCTGCTGCGCGCCCAAACCCGATCCTTCCGGCAGGCAAGGCGGCGGCGCAAAGTCCCGCCCCCGCCCCCGCGCCCCTCCCCATCCCGCAATTTACGGCGGCATTGCCTGCGGGCAGTTCCGCCGCGCCACCGCCGGTTTCGGCTGCGGCACGCGCGGCGCTGCTGTTTGCGCCGGGTGCGGTCGAACTTAGTCCCGAAGCGATGGCGCAGCTTGACGCGCTCGCCGCGTCCCTCAGCCCGAATGAGCGGGTGCAGATCAAGGCGCATGCCTCCGGCGGTCAGGATGATGCGCTGGTCCGCCGCATCGCCCTGAAACGTGCTTTGGCGGCGCGTTCGCATTTACTTGCGGGCGGTATGGACAGCACCCGTATTGATGTGCGCGCGCTTGGCCCGGCGGCGGATGACGGGTCCGATGACCGTCTGGATCTGATTGTGGTGGCGCAATGAACGGTCTGTCCTCCCGGGATGGCGCGATGCCGGGGCAGGCCTTGCCCGGTCACATGTCCGGACAGCGGCGCTTTCTTGTACGCATGGGCGTCTTTCTGGCCGTGGTTGCGGCGCTGCTGGTGCTGCTGGCGGCGGGGCTGAGCACAGCCTTTTTCGCCAACCCGGCATTGAATGGCCTGATCATACTTGTCCTGATGAGCGGTATTTTTTACAATTTCCGCCAGGTGATGCGCCTGGGTCCGGAATGCGCCTGGATAGAACAAGTGCATGCGGGGCATTCGGGCGCCGTGCCGGAGGAAAAAATCCTTCCCGAAACGGCGCCGCCGGTTCTGCTGGCGCCGCTTGGCGTGCTGCTGCGCGCGCGCAGCGGCAAAATCATCCTGTCCGCGGCCATGACCCGCGCCGTGCTGGATTCCATCTTTTCGCGCCTTGATGAAGCGCGCGATATTTCGCGATACCTGGTGGGCCTGCTGATTTTTCTGGGGCTGCTCGGCACATTCTGGGGACTGATCAATACGCTCAGCAGCATCGGCGCGACCATTCAGGGCCTGTCGGTGCAGGGCGGCGACATCACGATCGTGTTTGACCAGTTGAAGGCCGGCCTTCAGGCGCCGCTGACCGGCATGGGCACGGCTTTTTCTTCCTCGCTTTTTGGCCTGGCGGGATCGCTGATTCTGGGATTTCTCGATCTGAATGCCGGACAGGCGCAAAACCAGTTCTATAATGAGCTGGAAGAATGGCTGTCCAGCCTGACCCGCGTCTCCTCCGGCAGTGACCTGGCCGAGGGTGAAACCGCCATGCCGGTTTATGTGACCGCCCTGCTGGAACAGACCGCCGACACGGTTGAGCGTTTGCAGGCCATTGTGGCGCGCGGCGAAGAAAGCCGCGCCGCTTCCAATCAGGCGCTGCTCAGCCTGTCCGGGCAATTGGCCAGCCTGACCGATCATCTGCAAGGCGATCAGGACGTGTCACGCCGCATGTTGGACGGGCAGCGTGAGATGCGCACGCTTCTGGAACAGCTTGTGCAGCAGCGCGAAGGGGCGGAGCCCGGGCTTGATCCGGCCAGCCGCCAGCATCTGCGCAATATCGACGTGCATCTGTCGCGCATGATGCAGGACACGGTTGACGGGCGCGAACGCAGCGTCAGCGAATTGCGTTCCGACATCCGGCTGCTGACCCGCACGGTGGCGGCGCTGGCGCAGGAACAGCGCAAGGCGGATAGCTGATGTCAGCGCGCAGCCAGCGCATGCGCCGCACCGGGCTGGATATCTGGCCGGGCTTTGTGGATGCGCTAGCCAATCTTTTGCTGGTGGTCAGCTTCGTGCTGTCGGTGTTTATACTGGCGCAGTTTTATCTCACCCAGGCTTTGTCCGGCCGTGATGACGCGCTGCGTGAACTGAATGCCAAGGCCGCGGAACTGGCCGAGCTTCTGGCGATGGAAAAGGCCGCCGGCGCCGAGATGCGCGCCGAGGTGGCGCGCCTGTCCGCCGCCATGCAGAGCACCACCAAAGAACTGGATGCAAAAACCCGCGCGGCCGCGGATGCCCAGCAAACCATCGCGCAATTGCGCGATCTGGTATTGAGCCGCGAGGGCGCCATTGCCGCCGTACAGGGTGAAATCGCCACGCTACAAAGCAGTCTGGACGCCGAAAAACAGGTGTCCCTGCAAGCCCAGGCCCAGGTCAGACTGTTAAACGAACAGATCGCCGCATTGCGCGCGCAACTGGCCCAGATCGCTACGGCGCTGGATGCGGCGGAAGCCAAGGACCGGGAAAATCAGGTCGTGATCGCCGATCTGGGTGCGCGGCTTAATCAGGCGCTGGCCGCAAAGGTCGAGGAGCTGGCGCGCTACCGCTCGGAATTTTTTGGCCGGCTGCGCGAAGTGCTGGCTAATGCCCCGGGGATTCAGATTGTGGGCGACCGGTTTGTGTTTCAATCCGAAGTGCTGTTTCAATCGGGTTCCGCCGATATTGGCGAGGCGGGGCAGGAACAATTGCGCAAAATTGCCACTGTGCTGAACGAGATCGCGCCAAAAATTCCATCCGAACTGAATTGGGTGCTGCGCGTCGATGGCCATACCGACACGGTGCCGATTTTTACGGATCGCTTCCGGTCCAACTGGGATCTCTCCAGCGCGCGCGCTTTGTCGGTGGTGAATTTCCTCATCGCCCAGGGTGTGCCGCCGGGGCACTTGTCGGCGGCGGGCTTTGGCCAGTTTCACCCGATTGATCCCGCCAATAGCGATGCGGCGCGCGCCCGCAACCGCCGCATTGAGTTGAAGTTGACGGAGCGGTAGACTGATTTTTGAGATCACGCTTGTGCTGAAAATCTTCAAGGAAAGGAAACGGATTTGAAACTCTATTATAGTCCCGGTGCCTGTTCGCTATCGCCCCATATCGTGTTGCGCGAGGCGGGCTATGAATTTGAGATGGAGAAGGTGGATCTGAAGACGAAGGTCACGGAATCGGGCAAGGATTTCAGCGCAATCAGTGAAAAGGCGGCTGTTCCTGTTCTCCAGCTTGATAATGGCGAAATAATAAGTGAAGGCCCTGCCATTGTTCAGTATCTGGCGGATCAGAAACCGGCAGCGGGGCTTGCGCCAAAAAACGGCACGATCGAACGGGTGCGCCTGCAGGAGTGGCTGAATTATATCTCTACGGAACTTCACAAGTCGTTTGGCCCCTTATTCGCGCCGGTGAATCATGAAACAACGCTGTATTTCCGTAAAAAACTGGAAGCCAGCTTTGTTTTTCTTGCGGGAAAATTAAAGGATAGAAATTATTTAATGGGCGATCAGTTCACGGTTGCTGATGCGTATCTTTTTACCATTCTGAACTGGACAAATTTTGTCCAGATGGATCTGGCGTCTCTGCCGGTTCTGGCGGAGTATCAAAAGCGCGTGTCGTCCCGCCCAAAAGTTCTGGAGGCATTGAGGGCCGAGGGCCTGGCTTAGAACTGCTCCCGTAATTCGCTGCCGTGCTGAACGAGATTGCGCCAAAAATTTCAGCCGAACTGAAATGGGTGCTACGCGCGCGTAACCGCCGCATCGAATTGAAACTGACGGAACGCTGAGATTCTTATGCACCATCCCGGTACCAGGCCAGCACGTAAATCCGCACGGCGCTGGACAGGCCGCCTGCCTGCTTGCCTGTAGTGGGG
>Ga0209851_1000045_pt1 | contig 54079 bp, 49 predicted proteins | sample GWRWT4_14Oct14_FD_187195 | JGI IMG/M metagenome (GOLD analysis project Ga0209851, IMG submission 187195) | Sand microcosm microbial communities from a hyporheic zone in Columbia River, Washington, USA - GW-RW T4_14-Oct-14 (SPAdes) (version 2) | ecosystem: Engineered > Artificial ecosystem > Sand... | reverse complement strand
CATCTGATCCGGGCCATGGGTCAGCGGCCGCTCCATGCCAATTTTGACGCCGGTCCAGCCATTGTCATTATGGCTTGCCGTCACCATGGCGACGGCGGGCGCGTCCAGCGCGAATTGCGCGAAATAAGCCATCGGCGACAGCGCCAGCCCGATATCCAGCACCTCGCAGCCAGACGCCATCAATCCGGTAATCAGCGCATATTTGATCGACTGGCTGTAGGAACGGTAATCATGCCCGACCACCACTTTGAGCGGCACGCCCAGCCGCTGCATTTGCGTGCCGATACCCATGCCCAGCGCCTGAATGCCCATCAGATTGACATCCTGCGGAAACAGCCAGCGCGCGTCATATTCGCGGAACCCGGTGGCGGCGGCCAGCGGGTTTACTTCAAATTCCGGCGTGTTGGATTTCAGATTTGCCTGTGGTTTGGGAAACATGTGTTTGTCCTGTCAAATGTGAGCAAGGGGAGGGATGCGTTTTATCAGGCCCGCAAGAGTATAAATACTATCTTTTGCGCTGGCGCCATCTCAGGAATTTTCCTGCGGCAGCAACACGGTATGGGTGATCACCGGCTTGCCTGGCAGCCACATATGCAGATGATAGCCAGGGGGTTCATTACTGTAGAAAAACGGCGTTTTCGGGGCGATGGCCAGGCCAAATGTCACCGCCGTGCTGGGGCAGACCGTGCCGACGGCATGCGCGAAATTTACCTGAATATTTCTGTGAAGATGGCCGCTGACCACGCGCAGCACGTGGCGATGGCGGCTGATCAGCCGGCCCAGTTCGGGCCCGTCCGCGCAGAAGAAATTATCGATGAAGCGCGCGCCGGTGGCAAAGGGCGGGTGATGCAGGGCGATGATGACAGGGTGCTGCTGGGCGCGGCCAAGCTCGTCCTCAAGCCATAGCAGTTGTGCCGCGCCAATGGCCCCTTCATCGCCGCCGGGCACCTGGCTGTCCAGCATGATTATGCGCAGCCCGTCCTGTTCAATCACATAGTGCAGACGCTCATTTTCCGTGAACAGATAGCCATGTCCGGGAAAAAATTCGCGCATCAGGGCGCGATCATCATGATTGCCGGGCAACAGATAAAAAGGCGCCTGAAGCTGCGCAAGCAGATCGCGCAGAAACGCATATTCCTGGCGTTGCCCGGTATTGACGAGATCGCCGGTAGCCAGGACCATATCGGGTTTCAGCGCGTTCAACTGCCTGATGCAGGTTTCCAGATTTCCGGCCGCGTCAAACCTGTTTTTCAGCAGGCGGCGGTCCTGCTGTATATGCATGTCGCTGATCTGCGCGATAATCATCAGGCATGTTCCATTCAGGTTCAATCGCGCAGTATAAGCACGCCATCGCCCATTTCAAAATTGCTGACCGTACTCAGAAACGACATGCCCAGCAGGGATTGCGTCAGCCCCTCCTGCACAACAAGCGCCGGCACATTTTTACGGCTGATGGCGCCGATGCTGATTTCATCCAGGGTTACGCGCGCGGCAAAAGTCTTGCCGTTAGCGGTATACACCGGGGTATCAAAATCAAGTTTTTCCGGATTGAGACGCAGCCGCCTGGCATCGGAATTACTCAACGCTACATTGGTTGCTCCGGTGTCCACCAGAAAGCGGACATGTGTGCCGTTTACCGCTGCATCCGCCAGAAAATGCCCGCCCTGAACAACACGCAGATATACGGCGCCATTTTGTGTGCGGGCGCCGGGCGCATCCGGTTCTGGCGGTTGCATCGGGCGCGTGGGCAGGGTGACGCCGGCCACACGAAAGCCCATGCCCAGTAATTCCGTGCGATAGGCATATACGGCCAGCAGCAGCACCAGCGCGCCAGACCAGACCAGGGCCTGCTTCAGCGCGAGGCTGAGACTGCCATTCCAGCCCATGGCAAAACCGCTGCCCGCCAGTGTCAGGACAAGCAGCCCCTGCACCAGGCGGATCTGATCTCCCTGCTGGCCAAGCGCGCCCGGAAACTGCTGAAACAGAATGAACAGACCGCCAGCCAGCGCGATCAGAACGAGCGCCACGGCGCCCAGCCGGTTTGGCATGGATTGCTTCTCCAGAATCACCTTCGATTATCGAATATAGAGCGGCAATTCAGGAATAAATGTTAATCTTGTGTCTAATCATAGTCGAAGAGTGAAAAATTAAAATCTCCATCCCCGTCCCCGGCCGCATCCGCCCGCCTTTTGCCGAGTTTTCCCAGAATGGCCTCACGTTCGGCATCCGTATAACGCAACCAGCGGGCGATCTCTTCCTGGCTGCGAAAACAGCCCGCGCAAAAGCCGGTCTGCGAATTAAGCTGGCAGACCTGAATGCAGGGGGACTGGCGTTGCGCGGAAAGGGCCATGAGCGACTCGTTTAATTTTCGGTTCGCAAACTATGCTAATAGATTTTGATTTTCAAGTGATAGAAACAGCTTGTGCATTGGGGAAAGACGCGGGGGGTGGGGAAGACACGCGCGCGGCAGGGCTGGATCCCGGCGGAAGTTTCGCATATGCGGCGGCAAAAGAACATGCCTGCCCCTTGCTTTATGTTAACAGGGACTTTTCAATAACCGCTATTGAGGGGGTAAGAAGCATTTCCAGCCGCCGAAAATGCTGAACGAAAATACTGAAAATGGCTCCCCGGGCCGGATTCGAACCAGCGACCAACCGGTTAACAGCCGGTTGCTCTACCACTGAGCTACCGAGGAACAGGAACCATTTCGGGTTTAAGAGCAGTATTCAGTCCGCTGCCTATAGCAAACTGTGCGCCGATGCACCACCCCTAAAAATCATGCTGGCGGATCGGACTTGCATTTGCGGCATTTTGCTGCACAAGAGGCGGTATGAACAAGCTTCACCTCGGTAATCGCACCTTTAATCTGCCGCAATCGCGCACCTGGCGTATTATTGTGGGGGTGGCCTTGATCATTGGCGGGATTCTTGGCTTTTTGCCCGTTGTCGGCTTCTGGATGATTCCCCTGGGCTTTCTGGTGCTGTCGCAGGAGTTTCACATTGTACGCCGCTGGCGCCGGCGGGCGGTGGTTAAATGGGGCCGCCGCAAACAGCGCCGCGCGGCCAAATCCAGATTCGATGATGAATATCTGGATTAAGCGGCAGATCCTGCGGCTGCCGGCCCCTGGTTCCTGATTCTGGTGACTATGCTCAGGAGCCAGAGTTTGAGATATCAGCCCATAAAGAACACATTCAGCTTGTTACCATCGAGATCGCGGAAATAGCCGGCGTAAAAATTATCGCCGCGCGGACCGGCCGGACCTTCGTCTTTGGCGCCCAGCTCCATCGCCTTTTTGTAAACTGCGTCCACCTTGGCTTTGCTGTCCACGGCCAGCGCCACCATGACGCCATTGCCTACAGTCGCCGCCTTGCCGTCAAAGGGTTTGATGATGGACAGCATCGGCGCGCCCGGGCCGGTTGCCCAGGCGATGAATGTATCCATATTCATGGCGCGTTTGGCGCCCAATTCACCCAGCAACGCATCGTAAAAATTGGCGGCTTTGGCGAAATCATTGGTTCCAAGGGTAACGTATCCGATCATGGTTTATCCTCCGTTGGGGTTGGTTTAAGTTTTTCAATTAGCACAGCTGTCACGCCGCTTTTTTGCCGCGGGTCGGACGAATGAGAATTTCTGCCGGCAGGCCGAGTTTGTCATGCAAACGGCGGATCATGGCGATCGACAGATTGCGCTTGCGGTTGAGCACCTCGGCCACGCGGGTGCGGGTACCGATGATCGGCTCCAAATCCTTTCGGGTCAAGCCTAGCTGCTGCATACGGAATTTTATGGCCTCGATGGGGTCCGGCGGATCCATGGGATAATGTTCCGCCTCATAGACATCAATCAATGTCGCCAATATATCGAGGCGGTCGCCTGCTGCTGTGCCGCTTTGGGTGCCCCATAATTTTTTGAGCTCCGCCAAGGCGCGCTTGTAATCCGATGGTGTGCGGACAGGTTTCAGTTCATTCATCATATTCCACCCTGGCTGCGTCGATTCTGTCGTAATCCCTGTGGGCGCCGATCCACTTGATCCAGACAATGGCTTTTTCAAAATCAACGGCGGCTACCAACCGGCAAGTATTGCCTTTGATGTTGAACACAATCCGTTCGGCATTAATAATACTGGCCGTCGCGTAAAGCCGCTTGACGTCAGACATATTCGTCCATCGCGCTTTTTTTGCTTCATCAAACCACGCATCCAGCGCTGCCTTGACCGCAGGCTGCTCTTTTCTTCCGGCAAGCGATTTGACGAAATTTTGTAAAGTGCGCCGGGCGATTATCCGCATGCCCGAAGTCTACCTTGCACCCATTTTGGGTGCAAGGATAAAGTGGATTTCCTGATGGTGGGGTGGGGATTTACGTAGGGGAGTTCAAAATTTGCTAAGTCCCCCTTTGCTCCCTGCGGGAGCTTCGGCGGACACTCAGTTTTCTTAAGCGCGTGAGCGCGCTAACGAAAACTGGTGGCTGGGGGACCTGGATTCGAACCAAGGTTGCCCGGGTCAGAGCCGGGAGTTCTACCGCTAAACTATCCCCCAGCAGGGTCCAGAGCCTGAGTTGGGTAATTCTTTAGTGATAACCGGCACCTATTGTCAACTATCACTTTGTACTCTGGTCCCCATGAATGCTATAGTCGGGTTAACTTTGAATGAAATTGGAGCGCCGGGCGGGCGCGGAGGGCGTAAGGCCCGCGATCTGCCCGGTGACGGATTGCGTGAGCACTGAAATCACGGGTCTGGGACAGCGCTTCAGGAAAAATGCGGTTCGCGCTTTGGGGCGCTGGCCGCATACCTATAGTGCGCTGGATCTGGGCACCAATAATTGCCGCCTGCTGATCGCCAAACCCACACGGCGGGGTTTTCGCGTGGTGGATGCTTTTTCGCGCATTGTGCGGCTGGGCGAGGGGATGGGCCAGTCGGGTGAAATATCCGCCGCCGCTATGGACCGCGCCATTTCCGCACTTCAGGTCTGCGCAAAAAAGATGCAACGGCGCGGCGTATCCCGGGCCCATAATGTCGCCACTGCGGCCTGCCGGCAGGCGGCAAACGGGGCGGCGTTTGCGGCCAAAGTTCTTGCGGAGACCGGCATAGAACTGAATATCATTTCCCCTGCCGAAGAAGCGCGCCTGGCGGTTGTCGGCTGCCTGCCGCTGCTGGATCCGTCCTGCCGCTATGCGCTGGTGTTCGATATCGGGGGGGGCAGCACGGAACTGATCTGGCTTGAGCTGTCGAACCGGCGCAATCCCAATATTCTGGCCTGGACCAGCATGTCTCATGGCGTCGTCAGCCTGTCGGAAAAATATGGCAGCCTGGAAATTTCCGCTGATGCCTATGCGGCAATGGTGGCTGAGGTGTGCGGGCATTTGCAGGGGTTTGAGGATGAGCATCAACTGAACCAGCATTTTACGTCTGGCAAGGTGCAGATGCTGGGCATGTCCGGTACGGTGACGACGCTGGCGGGTGTGCAGATGGGCCTGATCCGTTATGACCGTAAACTGGTCGATGGGGTGTCGGTTTCAGTTCAGGAAATGCGCGCCGTGGCGCGTCAGCTTGCCGGAATGAATTATGCCGGGCGGGTGGCGGTGCCCTGTATCGGCCAGGAACGGGCCGATCTGGTGGTGGCTGGCTGCGCCATACTTGAGGCAATTACCGATATATGGCCGGCGCAACATTTGCGGGTGGCAGACCGGGGTTTGCGCGAAGGCATTCTGACCATGCTGATGCGCCAGGATGATCGGCGCGCATCGGCGCGCGCGGTCCCATCATGAATGACCGTATCGGCGGGGCCGGGCGTGATCTGACAGTGCGGGTGAAAACCGCCCGCAAGCGCAGCACCAGTTCGACACGATGGCTGCAACGCCAGTTGAATGATCCCTATGTGGCGGCGGCCAGACGCGAAGGCTATCGTTCGCGCGCCGCCTATAAATTGCTGGAAATTGACGATCAGCATCATCTGCTGCGGCAGGGCGCGCGGGTGCTGGATCTTGGCGCAACGCCCGGCGGCTGGACACAGGTCTGCGTGGCGCGTGTAGGCGCGGGCAAGGTGCTGGCCGTGGACATCAACGAAATGGACGCCATTGCCGGGGCGCAATTCATGCAGATCGATTTTCTGTCTCCTGAAGCACCCGATCTGATCCGCGCCGCGCTGGGGGGCGCTGTGAATGTGGTGCTTTCAGATATGGCGTCGCCCGCCACCGGGCACAGAATGACCGATCATGCCCGCATTATCGCGCTGTGTGATCTGGCCTATGAATTCGCCTGCGAAGTGCTGGCACCGGGCGGCAGTTTCTGCGCCAAGGTGTTGCAGGGTGGCACCGAGGCGAAATTGCTGGCCCGCATGAAACAGATGTTTACCAGCGTGCGGCACGTCAAACCCAAATCCAGCCGCGCCGATTCAAAGGAAATCTATGTGCTTGCCACCGGGTTCAAGGGTAACATTGGAAAATAGCGTGTTAATTTCATAAACATGGGTGCTGGGGATAGTAGAAATGGCTGATGCGGGATCGCATATGGATTTTGTGCTATGAAAGCGGGCAGGCGCTCTAGCCTGATGTGAATGTCTGTCATATCATGGGCTATCCGCCGCTCAAACCGCATATTGACGCCCTTGTGCGGAAATAGTTTGAGCAGACTGATCTGCGAGCCATCAGGCTAAGCGCGGTGCAAGAATAGCTGGCGCCCCTGATGTTTAATTTTTTGCTGAACCGGAGAAACCCCATGCCATATGATCTGCCCGCTGATGCGCCGAAAACCACAAGTGAAGCGTTTGCTTATCTGGGAAAATTGGTGAATGGCGCAACAATTGATGATCTGAAAATTCTGGCGCTGGTTGAGGCGATCGGGCTGAAACTGTATGAAGAGGCCGCCGAACGCGCCGAACACCCCGAGGTCAAAAAATTGTTGCTTGCCAATGGCAGGGAGGAGCTGGCGCACGCGCATCGGGTCAGTAAGGCCATCGAGATTTTAACCGGCAAGCCGTTTCCCATCCCGGCGATAGATCAGAACCCGATCTATACCGGAATTACACCCATGCCGATCACCAAGGCCGCTTTTGCGGGGCTGGTCAAAGCCGAAATTTCCGGCGGTAATCTTTATGATGGCGTTGCCTCAAGCTTTGACAATCCCGAAGTGGTCGCCCTGTTCAAGCAAAACGGACAGGAAGAGATCGGCCACGGCCGCCGTATACAACAGGCGATTGAGTTTTTGACCGAATAGGAGCCGGCCTTCAACCGCGGTGTGCCTTTGGCAGTTGACTTTGCGGTGCTCCGCCGCCATATTCCGCGACCATTACAGGTGGAGACGATTTTGGAGATCCAGGAAGCCCTTACTTTTGACGATGTGCTTCTGAAGCCTGCCGCTTCGAACGTGCTTCCGGGGCAGGCCGATACCAGGACCCGGCTGACCAAAGAGATTTCCCTCAATATTCCGCTGATTTCCGCTGCCATGGATACGGTCACTGAGGCGCGGCTGGCGATCGCCATGGCCCAGGAAGGCGGTATTGGCGTGCTGCACCGCAATCTGACGCCGCAGCAGCAGGCCGAGCATGTCCGCCAGGTCAAGAAATTCGAATCCGGTATGGTGGTTAATCCGCTGACCCTGCCGCCCACGGCGACGCTGGGGGATGCGCAACGCCTGATGCAGATCCATCAATTCTCCGGCTTTCCGGTCGTGGAGAGTAAAACCGGCAAGCTGCTGGGCATTCTGACCAACCGCGATGTGCGCTTTGCCGAGAACCCGGCCCAGCCCGTAAGCGAGCTGATGACCAGCACCGGCCTCGTGACCGTCAATGAGGATGTCGATGGCGCCGCCGCCAAACGGCTGCTGCATCAGCACCGCCTGGAAAAACTGCTGGTGGTGGATAAAGATTACCGCTGCATCGGGCTGATCACTGTCAAGGATATGGAAAAGGCGCGCCTGCACCCCAATGCCTGCAAGGATGACAAGGGCCGGCTGCGCGTGGCAGCCGCCACCACAACGGGAGACGAAGGCTTTGCCCGTGCCGAGGCGCTGGTGGAGGCCGAGGCCGATCTGATTGTGGTAGACACGGCGCATGGGCATAATGACAGGGTGCTGGAACAGGTGCGGCGCATCAAACGGTTGAGCAATCGCATTCAGGTGGTGGCCGGAAATATCGCCACCGGCGACGCGGCGCTGGCGCTGATTGATGCGGGCGCGGATGCGCTGAAGGTTGGTATCGGCCCCGGCTCCATCTGCACCACGCGTATGGTGGCGGGGGTGGGCGTGCCACAACTGACCGCCATTATGGATGTGGTGGAAGTGGCGCGTAAACATGGCATTCCGGTAATCGCCGATGGCGGCATCAAGCTGTCGGGCGATCTTGCGAAGGCGATTGCGGCAGGCGCCGATTGCGCCATGATCGGTTCGCTGTTTGCTGGCACCGACGAAAGCCCCGGCGAAGTATTCCTGTTTCAGGGGCGCAGCTATAAGGCGTATCGCGGCATGGGCTCGCTTGGCGCGATGGCGCGCGGCTCGGCGGATCGTTATTTTCAGGAAGACATCAAGGACACGCTGAAACTGGTACCCGAAGGCGTGGAAGGGCAGGTGCCCTATAAAGGCCCGCTCGCCAATATTACGCATCAGCTTGTTGGCGGGTTGCGCGCCGCCATGGGCTATACCGGGAACGCCACAATCGCCGACATGCAAACCCGCGCGACCTTTATCCGCATCAGCGGCGCGGGCCTGGCCGAAGGGCACGTGCATGATGTGGCGATCACACGCGAGCCGCCCAATTACCCGATCGGGACACGATGACCCCGGCTGCACGGGTAAAATCCGCGATTGATATTCTCGAAACATTGATGGCGTCGGCAAAACCGGCGGATCGTTTTTTGAATGAATGGGCGCGCAGCAACCGCTATGCCGGATCAAAGGACCGTCATGCGATTTTCGAGCTGGTCTATGCGGTGCTGCGGCGGCGCGCCGAATTCGCCTTTGTCATGGGCCATGAGGATGCGCGCAGCCTGGTGCTGGCGGCGTTAAAGCTGGAAGAGGCGCTGGATCTTGAACAGGCGCAGGAGCTGTTTGCGGGCGATAAATATTCCGCCGCGGCCCTGAGCGAGGCGGAATGCGCGGCCTATGCGCGCGATATTGCCGCCGCAGATATGCCGGATTGGGCGCGCGGCAATTATCCGCAATGGCTGGAAAACGAATTACGAGAAAGTCTGCCGGATGTGCAGGCGGAAATGCGGGCATTGTCGGTGCGCGCGCCGCTCGATCTGCGGGTTAACCGGCTGAAGGCAACACGGGAACAGGCCCTGGACGCGCTGGCCGAAGAAAAAATTACTGCGATCCCGGTCCCCTGGTCGCCGGATGGGCTGCGTGTTACCGGGCGGGCGCGCATCACCGGGGCGGCGGCGTTTACGCGTGGTCTGATCGAGGTGCAGGACGAGGGCTCGCAACTGGCGGCGCTGCTGACCTGTGTGCAGCCGGGACAACAGGTGATTGATCTGTGCGCGGGCGGCGGCGGCAAAAGCTTGGCTATGGCCGCCGTGATGCAGAACCGCGGGCAGATTTATGCGCTCGACGCCATTCCCGGCCGGCTGAAGGCAATGCCGGATCGCATGAGCCGCGCGGGCGCACATAATATTCAGATCGCGGGAAATCCCGAACCTGCATTGGCGGCGCTAAAAGGCCGCGCGCACCGTGTGGTGCTGGACGTGCCCTGCAGCGGCACCGGCGCATGGCGGCGCAACCCGGATGCGAAATGGCGGCTGACGCCCGATGCGCTGGCGAAACATATGGCGGCACAGGATGCTCTGTTGCGCCAGGGCGCCGATCTGGTGGCGCCGGGCGGGCGGCTGGTTTACATCACCTGCTCGCTGCTGGCCTGCGAAAATTCGCAGCGGATCGCGGCGTTTCTGGCCCAGGATGCGCGCTTTGCGCCGTTGCCGGCCGCCGCCCTCTGGGCCGAAGGCGTGGGAACGCCGCTGCCGGAATTTATCGCGCCGGACGCGCCGCATATTATTCTGACGCCGCTGCGGTCAGCCACGGATGGATTTTTTATCTGCGTGATGGAGCGGCGCGCATGATTATGCGAGAATGGGAATTAGATAATTTTTGCAGATCATTCACACAGTGTGTCACCCCGCACTTGTTGCGGGGTCCAGAGTTCCAAACTCAGGCTTTTCCTTGTGGCTGCTGGACCCCGGAATAAATCCGGGGAGACAGGCAGAATTCTAATCTTCTACTAAACTTAACAACAAAGCTTCCCGATGAATGACCGTATACTGATTATCGATTTCGGATCGCAGGTGACGCAACTGATTGCGCGCCGGGTGCGCGAAAGCGGCGTTTATTGCGAAATCATCCCCTATAACAAGGTGGATGCGATCCTGGACAGCTTTGCGCCGAAAGCCATTATTCTTTCGGGCGGCCCGGCCAGCGTGATCAAGAGCGGCACGCCGCGTATCCCTGACCGGGTGTTCAGCCATGGCGTGCCGGTGCTGGGCATCTGTTACGGGCAACAGGCCATGTGCGCGCAACTGGGCGGCAGGGTGGAGGCCGGGACGGAACGCGAATTTGGCCGCGCCGAACTGGAAGTGATGCAGGAGAGTGCGCTGTTTGATGGCGTGTGGCGCAAGGGCGCGCGGTATCAGGTATGGATGAGCCATGGCGACCGGGTGATCGCGCTGCCACCCGGATTTCGCGTGGTGGGCGTCAGCGCCAATGCCCCCTTCGCCGCCATTGCCGACGAGGCGCGGCATTTTTACGGCGTGCAGTTTCACCCCGAGGTTATGCACACGCCCGATGGCGCGAAACTGTTGCATAATTTCGTGCATAATATCGCCGGGTGCGGCGGCGGCTGGACCATGGCGGCATTCCGCGAAACCGAGATCGCCAAGGTACGCGCCCAGGTGGGCAAGGGCCGGGTGATTTGCGGCCTGTCCGGCGGCGTGGACAGCTCGGTGGTGGCGGTGCTGCTGCATGAGGCGATCGGCGCGCAGCTGACCTGTGTGTTTGTCGATACCGGCATGATGCGCCAGGGCGAGGCGGAGCAGGTGGTGACCCTGTTCCGCGATCATTATAATATTCATCTGGTGCATCGCGACGCCAAGCCAATGTTTCTGTCGCGCCTTAACGGCGTCAGTGACCCGGAACAAAAACGCAAGATTATCGGCGCCACCTTTATCGACGTGTTCGACGAGGAAGCCACCAAAATTGGCGGCGCGGATTTTCTGGCGCAGGGCACGCTGTACCCCGATGTGATCGAAAGCGTGTCGTTCGACGGCGGGCCGAGCGTCACCATCAAATCGCATCACAATGTGGGCGGCCTGCCGGAACGGATGCGCATGAAGCTGGTGGAACCGCTGCGCGAACTGTTCAAGGACGAGGTGCGCAAATTGGGCCGCGAGCTTGGCCTGCCCGAAACATTTGTCGGCCGCCATCCGTTTCCGGGCCCGGGCCTCGCCATCCGCATTCCCGGCGAAATCACCGCCGAAAAACTTGAACTGCTGCGCAAGGCCGATGCGATCTATATCGATGAAATCCGCAAGGCCGGATTATATGACGATATCTGGCAGGCCTTTGCCGTATTGCTGCCGGTCAAGACCGTCGGCGTGATGGGCGACGAGCGTTCCTACGACTATGTCTGCGCGCTGCGCGCCGTCACCAGCACCGACGGCATGACGGCGGATTATTATCCGTTCACGCATGAATTTCTCGGCGCAACCGCCACCCGCATCATCAACGAAGTGCGCGGCATCAACCGCGTCGTCTACGACATCACCTCAAAACCACCGGGGACGATTGAGTGGGAGTAGGGGCATTTTGAACTGATAAAGCAATGAACCAGATTGTGGCGCAGTTCGGCGATGTCTTTGCGTTCAGTGGCCTTCCTGGCGCCGTGTCCATACCGGACACATCGGTAATATCTGCGGGCGAAGGGAATCATCAAAGGATAGGGCAGGTAGCGTCTTGCAACGCAAGGCTCTATGTGCCCATGGCGCGCATGGCGATGGCGGCGGCGGCAGTGCGGTTCTCAACGCCGAGCTTTGGATAAATCTGTTCAAGATGCTTGTTCACGGTTCGCGGACTCATTTTAAGAATCTCGCCGATATCGCGGTTTGATTTTCCGCGTGCGGTCCATATAAGCACCTCGGCTTCACGCAGGGTCAGCGATAATTTGTCCTGCAACACCCTCTCATCCTTGCAAGCAATACACTTACTGACGCGGAGCAAAATTTCATTATGGCTGATCTGTCCCACGTTAGAGAACTGCAACTGGTATAATCCCGCACAAGAGAGAGTGATCGGTTCATTGTGCGCAGCCTCTCTATTATCGCATAGCTGTAACCAGGAACGTATATTCTCCGGTAGAATGAAATTCTGCGTCCTGAAATCAGGGAGAATCGCGTTCATAAGTGTTTTGGCCTGAGGCGTGCACCATAAAATGCGGCCAGTATGATCCGTTGCCAGAAGATAGCGCCCCGAAGCGTCAAGCGCCTCGTGTGCGCTGTGGGCAAGGCGCGCATTGGCAAGATGCGTCCGGATGCGGGCGATCAATTCATCCGGAACGATTGGCTTTGCAACATAATCAACGCCGCCCGCGTTGAAACCCATGACGATATGCGCCGTATCGGTTAACCCGGTCATGAAGATCACCGGCACATGCGCCATCGCCAGGATGCGCTTCAACTGCCGCGTTGTCTCAAAACCATCCATCCTGGGCATTACCGCATCCATCAGAATGATATCGGGCGTTACCTTACCAATGGTCGCAATCGCCTGATCCCCTTCGAGCGCTGCGAGCACGGTAAGCCCTGCATCTTCCAATATATCGGTAAGCATGGCGACTGTTTCAGGCGAATCGTCAACAACAAGCACGGTGTCGCGCGGGCATCTAGCGGGCGTCATGGGACTGAAACCTTTCAACTTCTGCAATAAAACGCCTGAAATCATACGTTGCTGCGATCTGGCGCAAATGCGCCACGAACGGAAGATTTTCGGGAGAGTTGTTCTCAATATCGTCCAGCTTGGCCTGAATGCCGCGCACATAGCCAATTTGCCCGAGATGCAGCAGGTCTTCGATATGGCGCGCTGATGGCGGCGCGATGGCGTAAACCTGCGCGGTTGCGTCGCGATCCAGGCCATCAGATTCATAGACCCATTCAAGTTTCAGAAGCGCCTGAATTTTATCCAGCAGCGACGTGATATTCATCGGCTTGATCAGATAATCATCATGGGCGCGATCCGGCGTCAGGTTCCGGTGCGTCTCGCTGATATTTGCCGAGAGTATAATGATCGCGGCTTTGTCGAGGCCAATGGCCCGCAGTCTGTGCGCCGCCTCCCATCCACTCATGCCAGGCATCAATATGTCCAGCAGGATAAGGTCGGGATCGCATTCCTGCGCCAGGGCAATGCAGGCCGGGCCATCCGGGGCGCTTAATACGGTAAACCCGAGTGGCGTGAGCACTTCGTGAATAAGCTCACGATGGACGGGGTTATCATCAGCGGTAATCACTGTTCTGCGTGGCCCGTGATACCCGGTGATGCGTTTCGCCCGCGCGACGGCGGCGCGCGGGCGCATGACTTCCGACAACATAAGCCTGACCCGGAATACACTGCCTTTGCCAGGCGTGCTGGATACGCTGATTTCACCGCCCATGGTTTCGGTGAGCACTCGCGCGATGGTAAGCCCGAGGCCGGTCCCGGCAGGAACCTTGATTTCTTCCGGCCCGTGCACGCGCTGGAAGGGCTCGAAAATTTGGCCAATATCCTGCGCGCGGATGCCGATGCCGGTATCCTCGATTTCAAATATCGCTATCTGATTGCGGTAAGCCACGCGCAGCGCAACATGGCCGGCGCCGGTGAACTTGATGGCGTTTGACAGCAGGTTGATCAGAATTTGACGCAACCGGTTTTCATCCGTATACACCGCCGCCGGCATCCTCTCCGCTACTTCATAACGGAGCGCAATGCCCTTGGAATTAGTCTGTAGACGGAACATATCGACAAGCTGATCCAGAAACTCGATAATTTGCACTTCTTCGCGATTAAGCTGAAAGCGCCCCGCCTCGATCTTGGAAATATCAAGCAGGCCATCAATCAGGCCGGAGAGGTGCTCTGCGCTGCGGCGCATCACTCTGATAGCGTCTACCCGCCGCGCTGGAATTGTTTTGTCGCGCTCAAGCAGTTGGGCATAACCCAGAATCGTATTAAGCGGCGTGCGCAATTCGTGACTAAGGCCCACAACATAACGGCTTTTCGCCTCATTGGCGGCCTCGGCAACTTCTTTCGCGCGCTGTAACTTGGCGTCCGTGATCTTGTGCGCCTCGATCTCGTCAAGCAGCAGATTATTCTGCCGCAGCGATTCCTCTTCCGCCACATGGCGGCTTTCTTTCGCCAGCACGTATAACCAGACGGCGACACAATTAATCAAAGACATGACCAGAAACACGGCCCCCAGAATCGACTGGAACAGCGCCGTGTCCGCATCCGCATCAATCATCGCCTGCAGATAGACCAGCATCAGACCGGCGCCCTGCACCAGCGTAACCATGAAAAAGACGCGCAGATAATTGCCGACCCGCGAATTGAGCGGCGTCCTGACCCATTGCGGCAGCGCCATGCCCAGACCACTCAATAGCTGGCCGCCATAGGGTGCGTCCTGTTTGCATACGTCATGACAGCGCGCGTCAAGCGAACAGCACAAGGAACATATCGGCCCCGAATAAGCGGGACACATCGCCATATCTTCCGGCTCGAACTTATACTCACAGATGCAGCAGCGGATGGAAACACTGCCGCGCCAGCCCTGATGGGGTCCGCGCGCAATGTAAAACCGGCCCCGGGTTAGCGCCGCAATGACTGGTGATGACACAAAGGCCACGCCAAGCGCGACATAAGGGGATAGCGCCTGGATCACATCGCCAAACAGATTTATGTGGGCGGCAAATCCGGCAGCGACCGCCAATATCATTGCGCCGACGCCAACAGGATTGATGTCATAGAGATGGGCGCGCTTGAATTCAATAAAAGGCGGGCTGAGACCCATCGGTTTATTGACGACGAGATCGGCCACAAGCGCGCCTATCCAGGCGATGGCGACAATCGAATACAAGCCGAGTATTTTCTCCAGCGCCCTGAAAATGCCAATTTCCATCAGCACGAGGGCGATCACCACATTAAACACCAGCCATACAACCCGGCCGGGATGGGTATGGGTCAGCCGCGAAAAGAAATTCGACCAGGCCAGCGATCCTGCATAGGCATTGGTCACATTGATCTTGATCTGTGACAGGACAACGAAGATACCGGTAAAGATCAGCGCCAACTCTGGTGAAGAGAATACATATTCAAATGCGATAAGGTACATTTGCGTAGGTTCCGCCGCGCGTTCCAGTGGCACAAAATGCTGGACCGCGAGGACGGCAAGAAACGATCCGCCCAATAATTTGAGTGCGCCCGGCACAATCCAGCCCGGACCTGCGGCGAGTAAACCCGTCCACCAGCTCAGGCGCTGTTTGCGGTTGCGTGGCAGGAATCGCAGAAAGTCAACCTGTTCGCCGATCTGAGCGATCAACGCAAAGGCGACAGATGAAGCTGCGCCAAACAGGATGATATTGAAATTTCCATCTGTACTCTGACCGCCGGAAAAATTGACCCATTCCTCAAGCTTCCCTTCGCTATGCGCGGCAATGAAAATAAAGGGCAGCAGTTGCAGCAATATCCAGAGCGGCTGTGTCCATAATTGCAGCCGGCTGATGAAGGTGACGCCATGCGTCACCAGCGGGATTATCACCACAGAGCTGATAATATATCCAAGCGCCAGCGGCACGCCAAAGCACATCTCCAGGGCCAGCGACATGATGGCCGCCTCAATGGCGAAGAAAAGAAACGTGAAGGACGCATATATCAGCGATGTTATGGTCGATCCGATATAGCCAAACCCCGCGCCGCGCGTCAGCAGGTCGATATCGACACCATATTTGGCGGCGTAATATGCGATGGGTAATCCAGTGGCAAAGATAATCACGCTTACCACAAGAATGGCGGCGGCGGCATTAGTGAACCCATAATTGAGCGTAATGGCGCCGCCAATAGCTTCCAGCGCAAGAAACGAGATCGCGCCCAGCGCCGCATTGGCGACACGGAAGTTTGACCATTTGCGCGCACTTTTTGCAGTAAAGCGCAGCGCGTAATCTTCCAGGGTCTGGTTGGCGACCCATTTATTGTAATTGCGTCGTACACGGACGATTTTTTGCCGCGCCATCATGGCCAATAGCCTTTGTTCAAACCACGCCCCGCCATCCCGGTGGTAAGACAGTCTAGGCCCACTATTGTGCGACGCACAAGATTCAATTTTGCATTGCAATATGAATCGGGGCGTGTGGGCCGGAAAAACCACCATCTCCTGTTTTTTTTAGACGGTCCCTTAAAGGGCGCCAATATGAGTTAGCCTCAAAAAACGCCACTCTGTGGCCATAAATTAAGCAGGCGATGATGGAAATATAAGCGGCGATCTCTGCCCCTCTCTATGGCGCGGCGCGGATTTTTTCCATATACGTCAAACAACGTATTGCTGCGTTGCAATATATTAGGCGATTTTTGACGCCACGGATCGCAATTGTGCGACTCCGCCAGCAATTGAGGAGGCGTCAAATGTCATCTGATAACAAGAAACCCGGGGGCTGGGACTTTCAATCACCCACTCGCCGGCAACTGCTAATCGGCACGGCAGCGCTTGGCGCCGCTGCAATGTTGCCGCGTAGTGCCTGGGCGCAGGCATTCCCGACCAGTGCGGTCAATACAACCGGACTTGCGGTCACCGATACCGAGGTGACAGTTGGCATTCTGCATTCAGTCACCGGGACCATGGCGATTTCCGAAACCGGTTCGGTGCAGGCCGAGAAACTGGCCATTGAACAAATAAATGCGGCGGGCGGCGTTTTGGGCCGCCAGATCAAATTCATTCAGGAGGACGGCGCCAGCGACTGGCCGACCTTTGCTGAAAAGGCCAAGAAGCTGCTTGTCAAAGACAAATGCGCCTCGGTAATGGGCTGCTGGACATCGGCGTCGCGCAAGGCGGTGCTGCCGGTGTTCGAGCAATATAACGGCATGCTGTATTACCCGACCTTCTATGAAGGTCTGGAGCAATCCAAAAACGTTATCTATACCGGTCAGGAGGCGACACAGCAGATTATCGCCGGTCTTGACTGGGTGGTAAAGGAAAAGGGCGCCAAGAGTTTCTATCTGCTGGGTTCGGACTATATCTGGCCGCGCACATCGAACAAGATTGCACGCAAGCATATTGAAAACTTCCTCAAGCTGAAAGTGGTGGGCGAGGAATATTTCCCGCTCGGTCATACCCAGTTCAACTCCGTCATTAACAAGTTGAAACTGACCAAGCCCGACGTGATCTACGCAATCATTGTTGGCGGCTCGAACGTGGCGTTCTACAAGCAGCTAAAGGCCGCAGGCATTGATCTTACCAAGCAGACCCTGGTGACAATCTCGGTAACCGAGGATGAAATTTTGGGTATTGGCGGTGAAAATATTGTCGGCGCCTTTGCCTGCATGAAATATTTCCAGTCACTCGACAATCCGAACAACAAGGCCTTTGTCTCCGAATTCAAAAAAATGTGGGGCGCGGAAACGGTTATTGGCGACGTGACACAGGCCGCCTATCTGGGGCCCTGGCTGTGGAAACTGACGGTGGAGAAGGCAGGCTCCTTTGATATTGACAAAGTGGCGGCGGCCTCACCGGGCATTGAATTCAAGGGCGCGCCAGAAGGCTATGTGCGCATCCATGAAAATCATCATTTGTGGAGCAAGACGCGCGTCGGCCTCGCCCGCGCTGACGGGCAATATGATGTTGTCTATGAAACGGCTGAGCTGATGGAGCCCAATCCTTTTCCCAAGGGCTATCAGTAACCCTCAAACTGTGTCCGGGAGGCATACCTGCCGTCTCCCGGACATTGATGTGCAGGCAGTCTTCATCTTTACGGCATCTAAAAGGAATAGCGCGATGTTTTCGGAGTATTCTCTTGGCGACCTCGGCTCGATATTCGCCATGCAGGCATTTGCCGGCCTGATACTTTTCTCCGTATATCTTTTAATGGCGCTTGGTCTCGCTATCATCTTTGGGCAGATGAATGTCATCAATATGGCGCATGGGGAATTTATGATCCTCGGCGCCTATATGACATATTTATGTTCGCAACTGTTTCAGACATATGCGCCCGGCCTGTATGACGGCTATTTCTTTGTGGCCATGACGGTGGCCTTCATTGTTTCGGGCGGATTGGGGCTGATTGTGGAGTGGCTGCTGATCCGGCGCCTCTATGCCCGCCCGCTGGATACGCTGCTGGCGACATGGGGCCTCAGCCTGATCATGCAGCAGTCATTCCGGTCCATTTTTGGCGCGCGCGAGGTGGGCGTTGAACTGCCGGCCTGGATGATGGGCTCGCTGCCCGTGGCCGGCTCGATCGAGGTGCAGATCAATGGTCTGTTCGTGATGGCGCTGACGCTTGTTATCACGGGGATCGTCGCGCTTTTGATGTTCCGGTCGCGCTGGGGCCTTCAGGTGCGCGCGGTGCTGTCAAACCGGGTCATGGCGGGCGCTGCCGGCATCAACACACAGCGCGTTGACCGGCTTACCTTCGGGCTTGGGTGCGGGATTGCCGGGATTGCCGGTTCGGCCTTTACCATGATCGGTTCCACCGGCCCGACGGCGGGCCAGCTCTATATTGTCGATACTTTCCTTGTGGTCGTCTTCGGCGGCGCACAGAGCCTGCTCGGGACGGTTTTTTCCGCGCTCTCCATCTCGCAGTCGCAATCCGTCATGGAATTCTTCATGTCGGGATCGATGGCCAAGGTGATCACGCTGCTGTTTGTCATCGGACTTTTGATGCTGCGCCCGCAGGGCCTGTTTGTCCTCAAGATTAGAAAGTAACGCATCATGTATGACGTCCTTACAAGAAATCGAAATCTGGAACTGCTGGGCATCATCCTTATCGGCATTCTGATTGTGGTGGTGCTGCCGCTGGCGCTGGATATTTTCCGCCTGAATCTTGTCGGAAAATATCTCACTTACGCCTTCGTCGCGGTGGGACTTGTGCTGTGCTGGGGCCATACGGGCATTCTTAGCCTTGGACAGGGGGTGTTTTTCGGTCTTGGCGGCTATTGCATGGCGATGTATCTGAAACTTGAAGCCTCCACGCCCGAGGCCACCAAGATTCAATCGACGCCCGGTATTCCAGACTTCATGGACTGGAACCAGCTTACCGAACTGCCTTTTTTCTGGGTGCCGTTCCAGTCCCTGCCGCTGGCGCTGATCGCCGTATTCGCGGTGCCTACTCTGATCGCATTCATTCTCGGCTATGCGCTGTTCAAGCGCCGTGTGGGCGGCGTTTACTTTGCCATCATCACCCAGGCGCTGGCAGCGGTGCTGACCATCCTGATTATTGGACGGCAGGATTTCACCGGCGGCATCAATGGCATCACGGATTTGCGCACATTGCTGGGCTGGGACATCCGCACCGACAGCGCCAAATATATTCTCTATTTCGTGTGCTGCTTCGCCCTGCTGGGCAGCATGCTGCTGGCGCGCCAGGTGATCGCCAGCAAGCTGGGGCGTATCCTGATTGCGGTGCGCGACAAGGAGGAGCGGGTGCGCTTCTCCGGCTATGACCCCGCGCTTTTCAAGGTTTTTGCTTTCTGTTTCGCCTCCGCCGTCGCGGCGCTTGGAGGTGCGCTGTTTACGTTGCAGGTCGGGTTTATGTCGCCTTCTTTCGTCGGCATCGTCCCTTCCATTGAGATGGTGATTTTCTGCGCGGTTGGCGGGCGTCACTCGCTGGTTGGCGCTGTGGCCGGCGCCCTGCTGGTGAACTGGGGCAAGACGCTGTTTTCCGAAAGCTTTCCCGAATTGTGGCTGTTCGCCATGGGTGGGCTTTTTATCGCCGTCGTACTGGCGTTTCCGCGCGGGCTGGCCGGACTTTTCACCGATCAGTTGCTGCCGCTGATCGGCCGCAAGCTGGGCGGCAAACAGACCGGCGTCACGCCTGTGTTAGCCGAGTAAGGAGAAGGGCAAGATGGCCAACAGAACCGATTTCCTTCTGGCGCTGGAAAATGTCAGCGTTTCCTTTGATGGCTTCAAGGCGGTCAACGAACTTAACCTCTATATCGACAAGGGCGAATTGCGGGTGATTATCGGCCCCAATGGCGCAGGTAAAACCACGGTGCTTGATCTTATCTGCGGCCGCACCAGGCTCAGCAGCGGTTCCATCAAATTCAACGACAGGGAAATCACCAAACTCAACGAGCAGGATATCGTGCAGCTGGGTATTGGACGCAAATTCCAGACGCCTTCGATCTATGAAGATCTGACCGTATTCGAAAATCTCGAAATATCCTTTCCGCGCGGGCGCAATGTTTTCGGCGCACTGTTCTGGAAACGCACCAGCGAGATTATCGATCAGGTGCATGTAGTCGCCAACATGATCTTTCTGGATAAATTACTGGACAGCCCCGCCGGAGTGCTGAGCCACGGCCAGAAACAGTGGCTGGAGATTGGCATGCTGCTGATCCAGGATCCGAAACTGCTGATGCTGGATGAGCCGGTTGCGGGTATGAGCGTGGCGGAGCGGGCAAAGACCGCAGAACTGCTGAACGAGGTCATCAAGAATCGCTCGGTGATCGTGATCGAACACGACATGAAATTTGTCGAAAGCATCGCCCACCGCGTCACCGTTCTGCACCAGGGCAAGGTGCTGGCCGAAGGCAGAATGGAAGCAATACAGGCAAATCCGGAAGTCAAGGAAGTCTATCTCGGCCACTAAAGGAAACGCGCATGCTTGAAGTACGGAATCTCAATGTCGCCTACGGCCAGAGCCAGGTGCTGCATGGCCTTGATTTCACGGTCCAGCCTGGAGAGATCGTTGCGGTGGTTGGCCGCAACGGCATGGGCAAAACCACCCTGATGAAATCCCTGATCGGCGTCATTCCGGCAAAATCCGGACAGATCATCACCAATGGCGCGAATGTCACCGCTATGCCCAGCCATGCGCGGGTCGCTAATGGTCTGGCCTATGTGCCGCAGGGACGCCAGATTTTTGGCGCCATGACGGTGGAAGAGAATATTAAAACCGGACTTTCCGCTACCGGCAAGAGCCTGGTGCCGGACGAAATCTATAGCCTGTTTCCTATCCTGTGGGAGTTCAACAAACGGCGCGGCGGCAATCTGTCCGGCGGTCAGCAGCAGCAGCTTGCCATTGCCCGCGCGCTGGCAAGCGATCCGAAAGTCCTGCTGCTTGATGAACCCACCGAGGGCATACAGCCTTCGATCATCAAGGATATGGCCAAGTCGCTCAAGGAAATCCGCGATATGCGTAATCTGTGCATCATCGTCAGCGAACAGGTGCTCAGCTTTGTGCTCAGCGTCGCGGATCGCATTCTGGTGCTGGAAAACGGGCGCATCGTTCATCGCGATGTGCGTGAAGGTGTCGACGAAGCGGCCATTTCCCGCTTTCTCGCTGTGTAAATCTGTGCGCAACGCAAACAAGTGGAAGGAGAAATGCAATGCCTGAGACCCTAATCAAGGTTGATCTGACGGAGTCCCCCTACAATAACGACATGATCCATAATCGCTGGCATCCCGATATTCCGATGGTGGCATGGGTGAAGCGGGGCGCCGATTTCATTATCGAAACCTATGACTGGACCGGAGGTTTCATCAAGGACAATGATTGCGCCGATGATGTGCGCGATATTGATCTGTCGATTGTGCATTTCCTGTCCGGTCCAATAGGTGTTGAAGGGGCCGAACCCGGCGATCTTCTGGTCGTCGATCTGCTGGATGTCGGCGCCAAGCAGGATAGTCTTTGGGGCTTCAACGGTTTCTTTTCTAAGAAGAATGGCGGCGGCTTTCTGACCGACCATTTCCCGTTTGCACAAAAATCCATCTGGGATATTTCGGGCCTCTATACACATTCGCGGCACGTGCCCGGCGTTAAATTTGCGGGGCTCATCCATCCCGGCCTGATCGGTTGTTTGCCGGATCAAAAACTGCTGGATATCTGGAACAAGCGCGAGGTGGACTTCATCGCCACGGAGCCCGCGCGGGTGCCGCCACTGGCCAATCCGCCATTCGGCCCCACCGCCCATGCGGGCAGGGCCAAAGACGCCACCAAGGCCAAGGTGGCGGCGGAAGGCGCGCGCACCGTGCCCCCGCGCGAGCATGGCGGCAATTGCGACATCAAGGATCTCTCGCGCGGCTCCAAAATCTATTTCCCGGTCTATGTGAAGGGCGGCGGACTATCTATGGGAGATCTGCATTTCAGTCAGGGGGATGGCGAAATCACTTTCTGCGGAGCGATTGAAATGGCGGGCTGGCTGCATATCAAGGTAGACGTCATCAAGGACGGCATGGCGAAATACGGCATCAAGAATCCGGTTTTCAAGCCGTCGCCGATTACGCCAAACTATAATAACTACCTTATCTTCGAGGGTATCTCGGTTGATGAGTGGGGCAAGCAATATTATCTCGACGTGCACATCGCCTACCGGCAGGCCTGTCTGAATGCCATCGAATATATGACCAAATTCGGCTATTCGAAGGCCCAGGCCTACGCCATTCTTGGCACGGCGCCCGTGCAGGGGCATATTTCCGGCGTCGTGGATATTCCCAATGCCTGTGCGACGCTGTGGCTTCCGACGGATATTTTTGAATTCGACATCATGCCGAACGCCGATGGCCCGGTAAAACATATCAAGGGCGGTGTGGATATTCCGATGTCGCCGGATAAATAATCTTTTGCAGTACGGGGCAACATGGCGCCCCGTACTTTCTTCCATCAATAAAACCGGGACGACAATCATGCCGATTTACGATTATCTTTGCAATGCCTGCGGTCCGTTTACGGCAATGCGCCCCATGGCAGAATATGAAACGCCGCAAACATGCCCGGAATGCAGCACGGATGCGCCCCGCTCATTCTCGGTTCCGCATTTCGCCAACATGGCGGCGGAACGCCGCCACGCCTTCGCCACCAATGAACGCAGCGCCCATGCGCCGCAATCCTCCGCAGAATATAAATCACGGCATGGCGCAAACTGCTCCTGCTGCACGGGGAAAGGCTCACGCCTTACCGCGCGCGCCAAAGATGGATCAAAGAGTTTCCCGGCCAGCCGTCCCTGGATGATCTCGCATTAAAATCCACTTCACATGAAGATAGACTGCTACTCAGGGATGGGTGGCAATCCGGTTGAATTTTACACCTGCATTGTCTTGCCCTCCGGATATTTTTTGTCTTCAGCCATTCTGATATCTGTTGCGGCTACTGCTGGCTCGGCAGATTTCTTCCGAACAATATTGGTACAGCAGAGGTGCTTGCCAACAGGAATGGCTTTGGCCGACATGCGCAATGCCAAGCCCGAATTTCAGCGCCCACGGAGCGGTGCTTTACACCCCCGCCGTTGCGCGCGACTCCGCAGCTGATCGCGGACGGCGTCAAGCTGGCCTGTCTGCCAGGATGCCAATAGGATAACCCGGCAACAAGGCCTCGTGATATCTCTTCCCCCTCCGCAGGGGTCAACGATCCCGGCCTGCGCGTTCAATAATATCGAGCAGCCCTCCACACTCCGCCCGTCACCACTCGGCTAAATCAATCTCGGCACCCACGATACCGGCAGCAGATCACATTTAGTGAACGATTTCAAAAGCTCGATTTTCTGACGGTATTTGTGACGGTATGCGGATTTTGTTGGAGAAAAAATCTGTCCGAATTCATACACTTAAACATCTAGGAAACCATCGAGTGGGAGTAGGGGGCGGGATACCCTGGATGGCTCCAGGCGAGAATAAAGTAGGAAAAGTAGCGGAGTGCCGGATAGTTAGAAGGCAACGCGGTTGACTTTTAATTGGATCGCCTATCTCGGTTCAGTTTCAGCCGGTCCACCACTTCGGGCGCGGTGCCGACAATGGTGACATCATTTCATTGCTGTTGCCCACTGTGTGGGCGCCATCTTTATGCATCCGGTATGGAATTGCAAATGCGAGCTATGCCGCTATGATGAATCGTGGCCTTACATATGAGCGGTTAGAAAATGGCAAAGCCCGAGACTGTAACGATCTACGGCATCAAAAATTGCGACACTATGAAAAAGGCGCGGGCGTGGCTGGATGCGCATGGGATCGGCTATGCGTTTCATGATTATAAAACGGCCGGGGCCGATCGCACCTTGCTTGAGGGCTGGGTGAAGCAGGTTGGGTGGGAGGCATTGCTGAACCGTGCGGGTACGACATTTCGCAAATTACCCGAAGCGGACAAAGCCGGACTGACGGAAAAAAAGGCTATCGGCCTGATGTGCGCGCAGCCTTCGATGATCAGGCGGCCCGTGCTGGTTTCTGAAAAAGCTCTGTTGGCGGGGTTCAAGCCGGAACAATATCAGATTTTACTGAGGTAGCCGCCATGCAGGAAGTCACTTTGACGCCGTTGGCGGACAGGCCTGCCATTCGTGCGGCATTGAGTGAGATGATGATCGAAGCGGTCGCGAGCGGCGCATCGGTGAGTTTCATGCATCCGCTGGCGCCGGAAGAAGCAGATGCATTCTGGCGGGATTCGCTGGCCGATGCGGCAAGCGGGAAAAAAATTGTTCTGGGCGCCTTTGAAGATACACGGCTGATCGGCACGTTCACGCTGGTGCTTGGTCTGCCGCCCAATCAGCCGCACCGGGCCGATCTTGCCAAACTGATCGTCCGCAACAGCCACCGCGGCCGGGGCATCGGCACGGCGCTGATGCTTGAGGCGGAACGGCTGGCCATCGCGCACGGGCGCACGCTGCTGGTGCTCGATACGGCTATCGATGGCGGGCCGTGGCAGATGTATGAAGGGCTGGGATACCGGCTGGCGGGAATCATTCCCGGCTATTCATACACGCCGCACGGGACGCTGACCGGGGTCAAGATCTACTGGAAGCAGATTGGCGGGAAGGAGTGAAAGCCATGCAGATTGATGGCCGGTGTCTGTGCGGGGCAATAACCTATGAGGCCGTCATTGATCCGTCCAGGGCAGTGATCTGTCATTGTACGGATTGTCAGATCAATTCCGGATCGGCGTTCCGTTTTATTTCCGCCATCAGGAAAGAAGATTTCCGCTTGCTGACAGGGAATCTGAAAACCTATGTAAAAACAGCGCAAAGCGGCGCGAAAAGAGCGCAGTTTTTCTGCCCCGAATGCGGGACACAGCTGTATGGTGCGGACGCTGCCGATCCGCAGATATTCTCACTGCGTCTTGGCACGGCGCGGCAGATAAAGCAGCTTGCGCCATCGGTCCAGATATGGCGGCGCTCTGCGCTTGGCTGGGTTTCAGGCATCGAAACAAGGATAAATTTTGACGCGCAACCGCCTGTTTGACAGGCGGTACAAGCGGATGGATGGGCTCAGACTAGACCATTTTGTGATCATATTTAGTTACTCCCATCTCTCCACTTGTCACCCCGGATTTATTCCGGGTCCACCAGCCTTCGCCAGAAGGCTGGCTACGGCATGGTAAGGGAGCCACAAGGAAAAGCCTGAGTTTGGGACCCTGGACCCCGCACCAAGTGCCCCCAGGTCCGGCCTTTGGCCGGCCCGAGGACAAGCTCAGTGACACCAAGGTTAGGCGATTCAGTCACGTAACAAACTGCTTGTCTTATGACTTGTGCGTCAAACGACCGGAAACGGACACAAAAAAACGGCGGCCCGAAGGCCGCCGTTGAAATGTCTATACCGCGCGGTTCAGGCCCGGCGGCGCTTGCCGAAATAGCCCAAGCCCAGCAGGCCAGCGCCCAACAGCGTGAGCGAGGCAGGCTCGGGGATGACTACCCATTGGGCTGCGCGGATATACCAGTCGTCCGGGCTGTTAATGGCGGCAAAGCGGAAATAATCCGATTGCAGATAGTTAAACACCTGGTTGTCCGTGGCGGACAAACCCAATATCTGGCTTCTGACGACACCATAAATGTCGACGGTGCAGGTGCGGTTTACATTCGTCAACGGATTGTCATTGAAAGGGGCGTCAGCAACGCAATTGCCCACAGTGCGCACATTGAAATCGAGAAATTCTTCCAACGCATCGGCATCCGGACCATCATTGAAGTACATTCTGGCATTATCGTTGGGGATTCCATCTACTACGGCCAGTCCGACATCACCAAAGGTGAAGAGCTGCACAGCAAACAGGAAACCATCGGCAATCGAAAACCGGACCGATTCATCCTGCAATGAATCGTGGCCCTCAATAGCCGTGGAGGATCCACCGCCGCTTCTGCAACGGGTTGACGAATAAATCGAACATAAGCCAAAGCCCCGATTATCCGTGTCGGTTTCGTTTGCAGCAGACCGCCGGGTCAGCCTCATTTCGTATGGAAGATCACTAGAGTAGCCATCATCCAGGCTTGATCTGAAGCCCTGAACCGTCAGATTCAGCCCAAGTGAACCTGGCAGGTAAAACGTCAATGCCGATGTCGAAAGGCTGGCGCCTGCACCCCCGGCACCCGTAACTTCCTGAAAAGCGCCATTCAGAGCCTGATTGGCATCGGCATGACCCGTATAATTCTGTGTAAAATCCGACAGGATCGTCCCGGCCATGACCGGCGAAGAAAGGCCCGCTGCGGCGGCGATAATCCCGGCGCATATTGCCATGCGGGAAGATATGCCTTTGAAATAATTCATGATATTTACTCCAGTCAGATTAAGCTGCGCGGAATTAATAAGTCTAGTCTATGCAAAACGGCTATTCTAATGACACTATTGACTACGGTAATTATGCGCTTCGGGGGGGAAGAAGTCAATTATCATTGATGGTTAACAGCATGCAGTGTGATGGATAAACAAACCGCAGCCGCGCAGCGGCCGGGGTGGATTCCGGCAGGACGGAGTGTCATTGCGGGCGGGGAGATTCAGATGGTCAAAAAAACCTTCTGCCTGTAAAAAACCGTAATTGCAGGGCTTTCTTTGCCAGCGCGAACTAATCCTGATAAAGGGGTGGCGATCTGATCTGTCCCCGGCGGCCAGTCCGGGACTGATTCTTGCGAATTTTTTTGAGGCACGGGTTTGAGCGATATTTTTCGGGAAGTCGAAGAGGATGTCCGCAATGCGCGGTTAAAGGCCCTGTGGGACAGCTATGGCATTCTCGTCATCGGCGCCGCCATTGCCATTGTGGCGGCTACCGCCCTTGGGGTCTATTGGCAGGACACCCAACGCCAGAAACGTGAGGCGGCAGCGTCACAATTTCTTGCCGGTGAAAAATTGCTGCTGGAGGGAAAAACCGCCGATGCGGTGCAGCATTTCGCCAAAATGGCCGAGGAAAGCCCGGTTGACGGTTATGTTCTGTTAGCGCGCCTGAAAGAGGCGGCGGCGAAGCTGGAGGCCGGGGATAGCCAGGGCGCGATTGCCGCCTATGATATGCTGGCGGCGGATAGCACACTGGACCCTTTGCTGCGCGCCGTGGCATCGTTCAAGGCGAGCCTGCTGCTGTTTGATACGGCCAGCGCCGACGAGTTGAAGCTCCGGCTTAACCCGCTGGCGAAAGATGATGCGCCGCTGCGCCATTCGGCGCGTGAGCTGCTGGCGCATCTGGCACTGCGTGAAAATTCACCCGGCGAGGCGCGAACATTGTTTCAGGGGCTTGCCGATGCGCTTGATGCCCCGCGGGGGATTCGCGCCCGCGCCGCCGAGATTTTACAGACATTGCCGCCCGCCGCGCCCGCTGTCTCCCCCTCTACCGCGCCAGCAAAGAAATAATCAAATATGCACAGGCCTTACATGTCACATCCCCGCTTCCTTGCGCTGCCATTATTGGCGGTGATGGCGGCAGTCAGCCTGACGGGTTGCGGTCTGTTCAAGGCATCGGGCGGCCCAAAACTGAAGGGGGAACGGATTTCCGTTCTGGCGCTGGACCAGAAGCTGGAAGCCGATCCGCGCATCGGCGAAATCGAAGTCATGATCCCCAAACCCTATGTGAATGAGGACTGGCCGCAGCCTGGCGGCTATGCCGATCATGCGATGCATCATCTTGCGCTGGCTGAAACGCCTGGCAAAGTGTGGAGCGGCGATGGCGGCAAAGGCGCGGGCAGCAATACCCGCATCCTGGCGGAGCCGATCGTCGCCGAGGGCAAGATTTTTGTTCTGGACGCCCAGTCCGGAATTTCCGCGCTGGACGAGAAAAAAGGCAATCGAATCTGGCGCACGGTGCTTGAGGCGGAAGGCGAAACCGATTTTGGTTTCTCTATCTGGCCGCCCTCGGTGCCCTTCGTTTCCGGAAGCGCCGAGGCTGCGGACGCTTCCTTCGGTGGCGGCATCGCCTATGAAGGGGGACGGATATTCGTCACCAGCGGTTATGGCTTTGTCGCGGCGCTGGATGCGGGTACAGGCAAAGAAGTCTGGCGCCGCCCCGTCAATGTGCCCATCCGCAGCGCCCCTACCGTGAATGGCGGGCGGGTCTTCGCCACGACGCAGGATAACCAGCTTTACGCCCTGGCGGCCGATGACGGGCGGATATTATGGAACTATCAGGCGCTGGTTGAAAGCGCGGGTATTCTCGCCAGCGCCTCTCCGGCGGTGGCGGGGGATACGGTTGTCGCCCCCTTTACCTCCGGCGAACTGGTGGCGCTGCGCGCTGAAAATGGCCGTACCGCCTGGACCGATACGCTGATCAAAAGCAGCCATCTGACGCCCATTTCGGAACTGAATGATATTGCGGGGCGCCCGGTCATAGATCGCGGGCGGGTGTTTGCCATCAGCCATTCCGGCAATATCGTCTCGATAGACCTGCGCACGGGCGAGCGTATCTGGACACGCAATATCGCCGGTGTGCAGACCCCCTGGGTCGCGGGCGATTTTATTTATCTTATTACGCTGGAAGGCGAAATTACGGCACTGTCGCGCCGCGATGGCCGGGTGCGCTGGGTGACGCAATTGCGCCGCTACAAAGATCAGGAAGATCAGGAAGGCCGCGTCGAATGGAGCGGCCCGGTGCTGGCCGGGGACCGCCTCATCGCTGTTTCCAACCTGGGCCAGCTGATTTCTGTGTCACCTTTTACCGGCAAGGTGCTGGGCTTTATTACCATACCTGATGGCACTTACGTGCCGCCTGTCGTTGCCAACCAAACCCTGTATGTGTTGACGCAAGATGCGCAATTGCTGGCGTTCAGGTAGCGCAGGACACAAGAAAGGGGACATGGGGCCGAAAAAAGTATATCCCTCTGTCCTTAGTCAACAGTCCCCAGAAAACCATGTTCAAGCTCGTAATCGTTGGCCGGCCCAATGTTGGGAAATCGACCTTGTTCAACCGTCTGGTTGGCAAGCGGCTGGCGCTGGTCGATGACACGCCTGGGGTTACCCGCGACCGCCGCGAGGGGCAGGGCAGGCTGGCCGATCTGAGCTTCACCGTCGTTGACACGGCGGGGCTGGAAGAATCCACCCGCGATGACATGGAAGGCCGCATGCGCCGCCAGACAGATCGTGCGATTGCCGAAGCGGATATGTGCCTGTTCATGATTGACGCGCGCGCAGGCGTCACCCCGCTTGATATTGATTTCGCCGAATTGCTGCGCAAGGGAAAGACCCCGGTGCTGCTGGTTGCCAATAAATGCGAAAGTAATGCCGGTCGCGATGGGCGTTTTGAAGCCTATAGACTTGGCCTTGGCGAACCGATCGCGATGTCTGCGGAACATGGGCAGGGTCTGGATGCGCTGTATGACGCCCTGCGCGCGCATATGTCCGTCCCGGCGGACGATGCGGATGATGATAGCCCAGACCAAGGCGATGAGGGGATGGATGAAACGCCGGACCCGGCTGCGCCGCTGAAGATTGCCATTGTCGGGCGGCCCAATACAGGCAAATCGACGCTGGTTAATCAGCTGGTGGGTGAACAGCGTATGCTGACCGGGCCTGAGGCCGGGCTGACGCGGGATTCGATCTGCGTCTCCTGGGAGTGGAAAGGCCGCCCTATCGAACTGTTTGATACGGCGGGTCTGCGCAAGCAGGCGCGCGTAACGGGCAAGCTGGAGCGGCTGTCCACGCAGGACACCAGGCGGGCACTCAATTTTGCCGAAGTCGTAATCGTCCTGATTGATGCGACGCAACCCTTTGAAAAACAGGATTTGCACATTGCCGATCAGGTGGCGCAGGAAGGCCGCGCGCTGGTGATTGCCGTGAACAAATGGGATCTTGTCGAAGATCCAAAAGCGGCGCTGATCCTGTTGCGCCAGAAACTCGATCTGTCTTTGCCGCAGATAGCGGGTGTGCCGCTGGTGACCATGTCGGCGCTTACCGGCAGGGGGGTTGAGCGGCTGCTGCCTGCTGTTGAAAAAGTCTACGCGATCTGGAACCGCCGTGTGGCGACGGCCGGCCTGAACCGCTGGCTGGCGGAGACGACCGGGCGCCACCCGCCGCCGGCGGTGCAGGGCCGCCGGATTAAATTGCGCTATGCCGCCCAGGTCAGCACAAGGCCGCCAACCTTCGCCGTCTTCACGACTCGCGCCGCATCGCTGCCTGAGTCCTATTCGCGTTATCTGATCAATTCACTGCGCCGGGATTTCGATTTGCCAGGCGTTCCCATACGGCTGGTGCTGCGCGCCCGCGCCAATCCCTATGTGACCGGTAAATAGGCAGAATTTTCCCTTTCGCCGGTTTCAGCCGAAATTTTCAGCACGCACCGCATGTTGCTGCTTTGCCACGCATGCATGGCGATTTTCGCGCGCGGGCGGGCACAGTGCAGAAAAACTGACTGAAAGCCGGAACAAACGGCATATTAACGGATGTATATAGTGATTAAATTTGTGACCGGATAACATCGATTTTTATGCCCTTGTTAACTATGTTAGAGGCATACTTGTTGCAAAGCACCTATCAGGTGATTCGTCACCCAATAAAAAGCAGGGAAACGGCAAAGAGGATTACGCGGGGGGAAGTGTCGAGGCTACTTTGAGGTGTGCCATGAACGACGTCTTCGACCTCTTTAATGAGGTTTATATTCGCGAAAAGCAGGAAGTCATGAGCCTGCAAGATTATCTGCTGGGATGCCGCGATCATCCGGAATATTTTGCGACTGCGGCGGAACGCCTGATCTCTGCGATTGGTGAACCCGAAGTGGTGGACACCAGCGCCGACCCGAGACTGGGGCGCATCTTTCAAAACCGCACCATCAAGCGCTATCCGGCATTTAAAGCTTTTTATGGTATGGAGGAAACGGTCGAACGGATCGTGGGCTATCTGCGCTATTCCGCGCAGGGGCTGGAGGAACGCAAGCAGATCCTGTATCTGCTTGGCCCGGTTGGCGGCGGCAAGTCATCCCTGGCCGAGCAACTGAAGCGCCTGATGGAAGAACGCCCCATTTATGTCCTGAAGGCGGGCAATCAGATCAGCCCGATATTCGAATCGCCTCTGGGCCTGTTCAGTCCGGAACGCATGGGCGATCTGCTGGAAAACAAATATGGCATCGCGCGGCGCAGATTAAAGGGGCTGATTTCCCCCTGGGCGGTGAAGCGCCTGGATGAATGGAGTGGCGATATTTCGAAATTTTCGGTCGTCAAGCTTATGCCCTCCAAGCTGCGCCAGATCGGCGTCGCCAAGACCGAGCCGGGCGATGAGAATAATCAGGATATTTCCGCCCTGGTCGGCAAGGTGGATATCCGGCAATTGGAGCATTTCAGCCAGAACGATCCGGACGCCTATAGTTACAGCGGCGGCCTGAACCTGACCACCCAGGGCTTGCTGGAATTTGTCGAAATGTTCAAGGCCCCCATCAAGGTGCTGCATCCTTTGCTGACTGCAACCCAGGAAGGCAATTATCTGGGGACCGAAAATTTTGGCGCGTTCCCCTATGAAGGGGTTGTGCTGGCGCATTCGAATGAATCTGAATGGCAGCAGTTCAAGGCCAACAAGAACAATGAGGCGTTTCTGGATCGCATTTGCGTGATCAAGGTGCCCTATTGCCTGAGGGCGTCGGACGAGGCGCGCATCTATCAGAAGCTGTTGCGCGAAAGCGAGCTGGAAAGTGTTTCCTGCGCGCCCGACACGCTTGAGATGCTGGCGCGGTTCAGCGTCCTGACACGGCTGCGTAAACATGAAAACTCGTCATTATATTCCAAGATGCGGGTCTATGACGGTGAAAATCTGAAAGACACCGATCCCAAGGCGCGCTCGATGCAGGAATATCGTGACGCTGCCGGCGTGGATGAAGGCATGAATGGCATCAGCACCCGCTTCGCCTTCAAGGTGCTGTCGCAAACCTTCAATTATGACACCGAAGAGGTGGCGGCGGATCCCGTTCATATGATGTATGTGCTGGAACAGGCGGTGCGGCGGGAACAGTTCCCTGAAGAAACCGAAAGCAGCTATCTTGAATTTATCAAATCCGAATTGGCGCCCCGCTATGCTGAATTTATCGGCAATGAGATTCAGAAGGCCTATCTGGAGTCCTATTCCGATTACGGGCAGAATCTGTTCGACCGCTATATCGCTTATGCGGATGCCTGGATCGAGGATGAGGATTACAAGGATCCCGATACGGGCCAGATTTTCAACCGTACCGTGCTGGACACGGAACTGTCGAAAATTGAAAAGCCGGCAGGCATCGCCAATCCCAAGGATTTCCGCAACGAGGTGGTCAAATTCGCGCTGCGGGCGCGGGCCAATAATGACGGCCGCAATCCTTCCTGGACCTCTTATGAAAAACTGCGTGAAGTAATTGAAAAGCGCATGTTTGCCCAGGTTGAAGACCTGCTGCCGGTGATCAGCTTCGGCGCCAAGAAAGATCATGAACTGGACGATAAACATTCGGAATTCGTCAAGCGCATGACCGGGCGCGGCTATACCGAGCGTCAGGTGCGCAGACTGGTGGAATGGTACATAAGGGTGAACAAGGCAGGATAGCGTTTAAAGAATCGGAGCAACGGCATGCATCATCACTTTATTGACCGGCGCGCAAATCCAAAGGACAAGAGCCTTGGCAATCGCCAGCGGTTCCTGCGCCGGGCGCGCGCGCGCATCAAGGAGGTGGTGAACCGTTCCGTGCAGGATCGCAATGTAACCGATGTGGCCACTGGCGAAACCATCACCATTCCAGCCAAGGGTATCGAAGAGCCGCAATTGCGCAATGCCCGCAGCGGCGGCAATCGTAACCGGGTATTTACCGGCAATAAGGAATATGTGACCGGCGATCAGATCGACAAACCCCAGGGTGGCAGCGGGCAGGGCGGCAAGGAAGGATCTGACGATGGCGATGGGGAGGAAGATTTCCGTTTCACCCTTAGCCGGGAGGAATTTCTGGATTTATTCTTTGAAGATCTGGAATTGCCCGATCTGGTGAAAACCAGCCTTCAGGAGGTGCATAGCGTCAAACTGCACCGTGCCGGTCATTCGGCATCGGGGACGCCCACCAATCTGAATGTATTGCGGACCATGCGCAATGCACATGGCCGGCGCATCGCATTGCACCGCCCCTCACGCGCGATGATTGAACGCCTTGAACAGGAAATTGCGGCGCTTCGCGCAAAGCCGGTGCTTGCCGCAGAAGAACAGGCGCGCCTGGCGGAGTTGGAGCCGCAATTGGAGGCGATGCTGCGCAAGATGCGCATCGTGCCCTATATTGATCCTGTGGATATCCGCTATAACCGCTACGAGACGCGGCCATCGCCGAACACCAAGGCGGTGATGTTCTGCCTGATGGACGTATCGGGCTCGATGGGAGAGCGCGAGAAAGATCTGGCCAAGCGCTTTTTCATGCTGTTGCATCTGTTTCTGGAACGCCGCTACAAACGCATTGAAGTGGTGTTCATCCGCCATACCCATCATGCCGAAGAAGTGGACGAGCAGACATTCTTTTACAGCCCGGAGACCGGCGGCACCGTTGTCAGCACGGCATTGCTGGAAATGCGCCGTATCATCAAGGAACGTTATCCGACCGGCGAGTGGAACATTTACGCCGCCCAGGCATCCGATGGCGAAAATTTTTCAGGAGATTCGGATCGCTGCAGGGAATTGCTGGTGCAGGAAATCATGCCGATGGTTCAGTATTATGCCTATATCGAGATATTGGATGAGCGCGAGTTCGATATTTTCCAGGACGCGCGTTCGGGGGCGGCGCTGTGGCGGGCCTATCAGGAAGTTTCCGATCAATGGCGCAATTTCGCCATGAAACGCATCTCGAAACCGGGGGATATCTATCCCGTCTTCCGCGAATTATTTTCCGGCAAAACCAGGGAACTAGCGGGTCAGGCGTAATATTCCTCAAACCATAGCGGCAGCATGGCCATGATCAGCAAGGCGAGCAGCACTTTACTCTTTGACGGATCCGACTGGAATTTTCCCACGTTGGAAAAAACCTATAAGGCGATTGAGGAAATCGCTTTGCAGGATCTGGGGCTTGATGTTTATCGCAACCAGATTGAAATCATATCGTCCGAGCAGATGCTGGACGCCTATTCCTCTGTCGGCATGCCGCTAATGTATCAGCATTGGTCGTTTGGCAAGCGTTTCGCCCGTGATGAAATGCTCTATCGCAAGGGCTATCAGGGGCTGGCCTATGAGATAGTGATCAATTCCAATCCCTGCATCAGCTACAATATGGAAGAAAACACCATGCCGATGCAGACGCTGGTAATGGCGCATGCCGCATTTGGCCACAATCATTTTTTCAAGAACAATTATCTGTTCCGTCAATGGACCGATGCCGACGGCATTCTGGAATATTTGCAGTTCGCAAAAAGCTATATCGCCAAGTGCGAAGAAAAGCATGGCGTCAGGGCAGTGGAGGAAATTCTCGATGCGGCCCATGCGCTGATGGATCATGGCGTGTTCCGTTTTCGCAGGCCGCCGCCATTGTCAACCCGCGAGGAAGAAAGCAAGCGCCGCCTTCGAGAGGAATATGAGGCCCGCACATTCAATGATTTATGGCGCACATTGCCCTCCAGGGGCAAGGACGCCGCCATGAGCGAAAGCGAAGAGGAATTTCAGCGCCGCCGCAAGCTGCTCAAGCTGCCGCAGGAAAATATTCTGTATTTTCTGGAAAAATTCAGCCCGGTTCTGGAAACCTGGCAGCGCGAGCTGTTGCGTATCGTGCGCACCATTGCCCAGTATTTTTATCCGCAAAAACAGACCAAGGTGATGAATGAAGGCTGCGCTTCATTTGTGCATTATTACATTGCCAATACGCTGTACGATCAGGGCCGCATCACCGAGGGTGCATTGCTGGAAATTCTGCACAGTCATTCCAGCGTAGTCATGCAGCCTGCCTATGATGATCCGCGCTATAGCGGTATGAACCCTTATGCGCTGGGCTTTGAAATGATGTGCGACATCAAGCGCATCTGCACCGAGCCGGCGGATGAAGACCGGGAATGGTTTCCGGACCTGGCGGGCAGCGGCGACTGGCGCGCGGCGCTGCGTTATGCCTGGGCCAATTACCGCGATGAATCTTTTATCCTGCAATATCTCAGCCCGCATCTGATGCGCAAATTCCGCATGTTCCTGATCACCGATAATGAAAATGAAAGCCAGTACAAGGTGTCGGGCATTCATGATGCGGCCGGCTTTCGCAAAGTGCGCGCGGCGCTCGCGCAATCCTATGAAATTGGGCGGATTGATCCTGATATTCAGGTGGTGGATGCCGATTTAAAGGGCGACCGCCGCCTTACCCTGCGGCATCTGGCCCTGGACAGAATTCCGCTGGACACCAAAGATCGTGATCAGTCGCTCAAACATTTGCGGCGGTTATGGGGTTATGATGTCAGCATTGAAAGCGTCGACCGGGATAGCGGCGCCCTGATTTCCGAAGCCCTGCTCACCAGCGACAGGCTGGAGACGAGCATCCGGTAATCCCCGGCCCTCACCCCCGCGGGAGGGGGTCAGGGTGAGGGCAAGAGCGATGAAGTCCGCTCACAAATTGCAATGATTACGCAAGCTGGGCTTATTTACGCGTGGCTATTGGCACATATTTGCGTTCTTTTGATCCCAGATAAAGCTGACGGGGGCGGCCGATTTTTTTACCCTTGTCGGTGATCATCTCATTCCATTGCGCCACCCAGCCGACCGTGCGCGCCACGGCGAAAATCACCGTGAACATGGAGGGCGGAAAGCCCAGCGCGCGTTCAATAATGCCGGAATAGAAATCGACATTGGGATAGAGCTGACGGTCGATGAAATATTTGTCGTTCAACGCAATTTTCTCAAGCTCCATCGCGATCTGCAACAGCGGATCATGCTTGATGCCCAGCACGCCCAGCACTTCGTGACAGGTTTTGCGCATGACCGTCGCGCGCGGGTCGTAATTCTTGTACACCCGGTGGCCAAATCCCATCAGCTTGCTGTGGTCGTTCTTGTCCTTGGCGCGGGAGATAAATTCTCCAATCTTGTCAACCGAGCCAATGGATTGCAGCATGTTCAGCGCCGCTTCATTGGCGCCGCCATGACTGGGCCCCCACAGGCTGGCGATGCCCGCCGCGATACAGGCGAAAGGATTGGCTTCCGAAGATCCCGCCAGGCGCACGGTTGAGGTCGAGGCGTTTTGTTCATGATCCGCATGCAGAATGAAAATGCGGTCCATGGCGCGCGCAATGACCGGGTTGACCTTGTATTCTTCCGCCGGAACGGAAAAACACATATGCAGGAAATTTTCCGCATAGCTGAGCTCGTTGCGCGGATACACGAAAGGCTGGCCCAGAGAATATTTATAGGCCAGCGCCGCAATGGTCGGCATTTTGGCGATCATCCGGTAACTTGCGACCATGCGCTGATGCGGGTCGTTAATATCGGTCGAGTCATGATAAAATGCCGACAGGGCGCCAACCACGCCGCACATTACGGCCATCGGATGGCTGTCGCGGCGAAAGCCCCGGAATACGGTGATGATCTGTTCATGCAGCATGGTGTGCATGGTGATGTCATGGACGAATTTCGCCTTTTGCTTTTTGTTTGGCAGTTCGCCATTCAGCAGCAGATAGGAAGTTTCCATGAAATCGCTTTTCATGGCCAGTTCGTCAATGGAATAGCCGCGATGGCGCAGAATGCCAGCGTCTCCGTCAATATAGGTAATTTGAGAATCGCAGCTTGCGGTAGAGGTGAAACCCGGATCATAGGTAAACATTCCGGTTTCTGCATACAGCTTGCGCACATCAATGACGCTGGGTCCTTCGCTGCCATGCATAACCGGCAGTTCCAGTGTCTTGCCGCCATAGTTAAGGGTGACCGAGTTGATTTTCTTTGCCGCAGCCGGCGCCGCCTTCGGTGTAGCCTTTGCAGTTGTTTTTGCCTTGCTCATCCATAACTCCTTGTTGCGGTGGTCTGTATTGCCCATATCACGACACTATCGCGCAATTATTAATCATATATATGTTGCGCTGCACAAGATAGTATCGCAAGCGATAAAAGATTCAATTAGTCACTCTGGTCATGGATACGGGCGAGGCTTTCTTTTTGGCCTAGGCTTAACAAAACGTCAAAAATTCCCGGTGATGTGGTGGAACCCGTCAGCGCGGCGCGCAATGGCTGGGCCGCCTGGCCCAGTTTCATGCCATTTGCCCCGGCAAATTCCCGTATACAGGCCTCAATGGTTTCGGCTGTCCAGTCATTCAGGACCGCCAGCGCCGCCGCCAGCCCTTTCAGGCGGGTGCGCGCCTCCGGCGTCAGCAATCTGGCGGCCGCTTCTTCCAGCGCCAGTGGCCGCTCTGCAAACAAAAAGCCGGCATTTCTGGCTAGCTCCACCAGATTGGTGGCGCGTTCCTTCAATCCGGGCAGGGCGATTTCCAGCCGCGCACGGCCCGCTGCATCCACCGGCTTGCCATTCAGCCGGGCAAGGGTTTGCAGCAGTTCGGGCAACAGGGCCTCGGGCGGCATTTCGCGCATATATACGCCATTCAGATTTTCCAGTTTGGCAAAATCAAACCGCGCGGCGGACTTGCCAATGCCCGCCAGATCGAACCAATGGATGGCCTGTTGCGTGGAAATGATTTCATCATCGCCATGCGCCCAGCCCAGCCGCAACAGATAGTTGCGCATCGCGTCGGGCAGATAGCCCATATCGCGATAGGCATCGACGCCCAGCGCGCCATGACGTTTGGAAAGTTTTGCCCCGTCCGGCCCCAATATCATCGGCAGATGCGCAAATACCGGCGCAGTCCAGCCCATGGCGTGATAAATCTGCAATTGCCGCGCCGTATTGGTGAAATGATCATCGCCCCGGATCACATGGCTGATCGCCATGTCATGATCATCGACAACCACCGACAGCATATAAGTGGGCGTGCCATCGCTGCGCAGCAGAACGAAATCGTCCAGTTGCATATTGCTGAAACTGACTTTTCCCAGCACCTGATCATCGACGATGGTCTCGCCGGTTTGCGGAACCTTGAGGCGCACTACGGGCGGAACGCCGGCGGGCGCATCGGATGGGTCGCGATCGCGCCACATGCCGTTATAGATGGGCGGCTTGCCCTCCGCGCGGGCGGTTTCACGCATGGCTTCCAGCTCTTCCTGGGTGCAATAGCAATGATAGGCCTTGCCGGCAGCCAGCAACTGGCGCGCCACTTCGGCATGGCGTTCACGCAGGGCAAACTGAAAAATCGGCGGCGCGTCCGCCTCCAGCCCCAGCCAGGCCATGCCCTCTATAATGGCGTCGATGGCCGCCTGAGTGGAGCGTTCCCGGTCCGTATCCTCGATGCGCAACAGAAATCTGCCGCCATGATGGCGTGCAAACAGCCAGTTGAACAGCGCCGTGCGCGCCCCGCCAATATGCAGAAAGCCGGTGGGCGAGGGCGCAAAACGGGTAATGATGGGCCGTGTATCTGACATGAAGCGGGCGATTCCAGTAAGGGGTTGCTTAATGCCAGCATGCTTAGCACACTTGCAGGCCAGGGGTTAAGTAGAGGGATTGCAGGTGGCGGTGGGACGGCTCGCGCCGGGAATGCGCACGCATATTCAGCTGCGGCTTGCGGCGCTGATTGTTGCAGGCTTGCGGCTATACACAGGCATTCGCGAGAATTTTCTGGCTGACCGCGCGCGTTGGGCGCTGTGGGCGCCGGTATTATTGTCTGGCGGTATCGGGATTTATTTTGCTCTGCCGCAGGAACCGGTTCGCATCGCGGGATTGGTTGCGGTGATTTTGCCGGCGCTATGCGTTTTTATTAGCCGCAACCGGCCGGGCATACAGCTTTTATGCATCTGCCTGATGCTGATCGCCGCCGGGTTCGGCGCCGCGCAATGGCGCAGTTTCACCCGTGATGCGCCGCTGATTGCGAAACGGCTGGGGCCGGTAAATATTACCGGACAGTTGATTGCGCTGGAACGCCAGGACAATGGGGTGCGCTATCTGATTGCGCCAGATATGATTACGGGTCTGACGCCGGAACATTTGCCGGCCCGCATCCGCCTGCGTCTAAGCGGCAAGGAACGGGTCGATGCCAGCCTTAAGGCGGGCGATCAGGTGCAATTGCGTGCGGTGCTGCTGCCGCCGCCCGGGCCGGTTAAGCCGGGCGGGTTTGATTATGGCCGGATGCTGTGGTTTGAGCGCATCGGCGCGGTGGGCTTTATTATATCTGCGCCACAGCTTTTGGATATGCCGCGCCAGGATGGGCTGATGCAGGACGCCGGGTTGCGCCTGACGGCGCTGCGCGACCGGCTGACGGCGCGGATTATCGCCGCCATTCCCGGCAATGCGGGCGTGATGGCCGCCGCCATGATGACAGGCGACCGCGCGGCCATATCCGATGACGTGAACACCGCCATGAAAAATTCCGGCCTGGCGCATCTGATTTCGATTTCCGGCCTGCATATGGGCATGGTGGCGGGCATATTGTTTTTTTCGCTGCGCGCCCTGCTGGCATTGATCGAGCCGGTGGCGCTGCGCTATCCGGTCAAAAAATGGTCGGCGGCGTTTGCGCTGTCCGGGGCCTTTTTGTATCTGCTGATTTCGGGAGCCTCGATTCCGACACAGCGGTCATTTTTCATGACGGGACTGGTGCTGACTGCGGTGATGCTGGACCGCACGGCGATTTCCATGCGCACCATCATGCTGGCCGCCAGCGTGATCGTGCTGATGGCCCCGGAAAGTCTGTACAGCGCCAGTTTTCAGATGTCGTTCGCCGCCGTGATTGCCCTGGTGGCGCTGTATGAGAATTTCAGCAGGCAATTATCCATCAGCACAAGTGAGGATGGATGGATGCGGCGGGCCGCAAAATATGTTCTGGCCATGCTGGCCACCAGTCTTGTTGCGGGGCTTGCCACCGCGCCATTTGCGGCGTTTCATTTCAACCGTTTTACCGTATACGGATTATTGGCCAATATGCTGGCGGTGCCGCTGACCGGCGCGGTGATCATGCCCGGCGCCGTCGCCGCTTTTATCCTGATGCCATTTGGCCTGGAGCGGCTGGCCTTGTGGCCCATGGGCTGGGGCGTGCAGGGGGTGATCAGCATCGCGCAATGGGTTGCGGGGCTTCCCGGCGCTGTTCTGGCGGTAGGACAGGCGCCGGACGCCGTATTGCTGCTGATTGCGGGCGGCGGGCTGTGGCTGTGCCTGTGGGAGCGAAGCTGGCGCTGGGCGGGGCTGGCGCTGGTTGCCATCGGCTTGATGATGTGGATGGGCGCCGCGTCATTCCGCCCGGATATTATGGTGGAAGGGCAGGGCCGCCTGATCGGCGTGCGCAATGACGCGGGCAATCTGATTGTAAACAGTGCAACATCCGCCCGGCATACAGGGTCCGAATGGGCCAATCAGGAGGGCCTGACGGGACAGCTGCTGACGGTCAAGGATGATCCGCTTGCCGCCTGTGATAGTCAGGGCTGTCTGTTTACAGCGGGCAATGGGGAGGTGATTGCTTTTGTGCGCAATGCCGCTGCGCTGGAAGAAGATTGCGCAAAGGCCAGTATCGTGATCGCCAGCATCTCCGCGCATCAGTGCAAAGGCCCGCGTCTGGTGATTGATGCGCCAGATTTATATTACGGCGGCGGTCATGCGCTATGGATCACCTCTGATACTGTTCGCATCGAAACAGTCGCGCAAAAACGTGGCCTCCGCCCCTGGGTTCCTGGGGCGGAGTAGGGGTTATTACATACTCTCCGCCGCTTCTGCCGCCGCTATTGCAGCAACGCTTTGTGAATGATTACCATAAGTCGCCCATGAGGGGTAATAGTCTTCAGACTGATTTCCCCATGTTTCCCATCCTGAGCGGGAGCCGCGCGCAAACAACTCAAGATACGGGCCACGGCTACATGCTTCGATTATTTTATATAGTTCATCGGGCTTGCGTGAATGTTCACGTTTTTGAGTCCTGATGATGTTCACCTGACTGCGTCCCGGCGCAAGGGTTCGCGCCTCTTTACCGCGCACTCCAAACAACACCAGCTCAGTCGTGTTGCGAAAATAAAACCCGACGCCGCGTCCATCAGGGCCGCCATCCTTGCGGACTTTATGCCAAACGATGTTGCCTTTGTACTGAAAGCCCCAGGATTCCATAACTCGAAGCCCCTCGGGGAGAAGCGCATTCGGCACCCATAAATACAAGTGAGAGGTATTGGCTGCGAGAATTTCGACGGGAAGCGCAATGATGTCTTCCAGAGTCATAGTGTCATAGCGCGACAAGCGCCGGTGTTCTGGGGCCATTTTTCCGGTACGGTTTTGGAAACGCCATGGCGGGTCCGCTAAAATGGTGGGAAAACTTTTGCCGCGAAAGCTTTGCAGCAGATCTTCATGTGACGAAAGATTCATCGCTGTGTCTTGTTTCATGAGAGGTTATCCTCAATGTAAAGGGATTTTGTTATTCCAAAAACCAGCAGGGGACATCCCCCTCCGCCGCCGCCTGCGATGCGGGGTAATAACTTGCCCATATGCGTGGTTGATGCGCCATAGCTTGAGCCACGGCCTATCCCCTTAAAAACATTCTGTAGATCATCGCATCGGGTAATGATGATTCCAACGCTTACGGCACGCAGTTCGAATAGCAAACGGAAATTGTTGAGATCGCGGTCGAAGAATGGGTCTTTATTGTTCCATTCAATTTCAAGTGCAACGCGATTTTTGAAGCAATCTACCGAGTGGGTTGGGGATTCAAGCTTATTGCCATCTACCAATATTTCCGTATCGAATTTCTTTTCGACCCACCCGCGTTTGTACAATTCACTGTCGATTGCTTCGGAAACCCTTGATTTGCTGCCTCCTCCCACGCTCACCCAACTCCGGTACCAGCGAAACCCGGCAAGCACATCAACCAAATCCGCCCATTCGGCGGGAAAGTCGTTATTAAGGATGGCGCAAGCATGCTTCCATTCGTGCACTTCATAGTTGGTGCGAATAATTTCAGGCAATAATTCAATCGGCACTTATGTTCTCCGCTAGCCACATCAATCAAGGCCTGTAATCCCAGAATATGACCCTAACCAAGCAAGTCTGATTCGCCCACTTTTGAAAAAAACAAAGCTTCCTTCCATAAAATGTTCTATATATGTTCTGATGGCGTGTCAATGAGTTTTGGGTGATGCCTCAGTGTGAAGATGCTTAAGTCAACGCGGCCTGCGTCCCTGGGTGCCGGTAATTGAATTGAAATTGCAGGCTGGTTCTACAATGCGGTGACGCCGCCATCGACGATGAACTCCGTCCCGGTGATGAACGCCGCCTCGTCGGACGATAAAAACACCACGGCGGCGGCAATATCGCGCGGCGCGCCAATGCGGCCAATCGGGTGCGCATTCGCCATTAATTCGCGCATTTCATTATCGCTGCGGCGGCCGCTGGGATGGGCCATCGCCAGATTGCCCATGGGCGTATCAATCAATCCGGGATGCACGGAATTGCAGCGTATGCGCTTTTTGGCGAATTCGAGCGCCGTGGATTTGGTGAACAGCCGCACGCCGCCCTTGGTCATGGAATAAACCGGCGCATTGCGCGATCCCACCATGCCGGCGACCGATGAAATATTCACGATGGCGCTGCCCACAGGCGCGGTGGCGGCGCGGCGCATCATTTCGGGCGCGCAGATTTTGGTGCCCAGAAACACGCCTTCCAGATTGATGGCGACCAGTTTGGCGAATTCCTCCTGCGTCGTCTCCAGAATGGATTTTGTAAGATAGGTTCCGGCATTGTTGAGCAGGATATCCACCCCGCCATAATTTTTGACGGCTGCGCCAACCGCATTTTCCCAATCGGCGGCGCGGGTGACATCCAGATGCGCAAAACTCGCCTCAAAGCCCGCATCGCGTATCGCCTGCGCCGTGGCGGCCCCGTCCGCCTCCAGCACATCGCCGATCACGACCTTCGCCCCATGCTCGGCCAGCCGCCGTGCGCATTCGCCGCCAATGCCGCGCGCCCCGCCGCTGACAATCGCCACTTTTCCATCCACCCGGTTCATGTGCATTTTCCCTGAAATGTTGTGTTTTCTCCCAGATAGAAAAGCATTAGGCTTCTCCGGACACAAGCATTAGATGGGAGACGGGCATGGCATTGGTGTTGCGCGAGGACAAAGAAGGCATTGCGGTTCTGACATTAAACCGGCCAGATCAGTTGAACGCCATGAATCCGGCGCTGTTTATCGCGTTGCGCGCCCATTTAGACGCCATCGCCGCGGATACGCAGGGCGTTGGCTGCGTCATCCTCACGGGTGCGGGCAAAAGCTTTTCCGCAGGCAATGATCTGCGCGCGATTGCGGCGGGCGAACGCGCGCCGTCGCGGCATTATCAGGCGGAGACCATCGAGGCGCTGGAGGCCCTGCCGCAACCCACCATCTGCGCGGTGCGCGGCAACTGCTATACCGGCGCGCTCGAACTGATGCTGGGCTGCGACATGCTGCTTGCGTCGGAAACGGCGCGTTTCTGCGACACGCATGGAAAATTCGGCATGGTGCCCTCCTGGGGCCTCAGTCAGCGGCTGCCGCGCCGTGTTGGCCTGCTCAAGGCCAAGGAAATCTCCTTTACCGGGCGCATCATTCCGGGTGATGAGGCGGTGCGCATCGGGCTGGCCAATGCCTGTGTGCCGGATGCCGAATTTGACGCCTATGTGATGCAGTTCGCGCGCAGCATCACCGCCAATAGCTGGCATTCGGCGCGCGGCAACAAGCTGCTCTATCAGAAAAGCCAACAGCTCGATCTGGCTGAGGGTCTGGTGTACGAGCGCGATTCAGGCCCGGGCGTTGCCCCGGATATGGCCGAACGCGTGGCGAATTTTGGCCGGAAATAGCCGCTAATTCACGATCCGCATGCCGCCGCCGTCGATGCGGATATTCATGCCATTGATCATGTGCGCGCGGGTGCTGGCGATAAAGGCCACCAGATCGCCCACCTCTTCGGTGCGCGCGATGCGCCCGGACGGGTTGCCGAACTCTTCCATGATGTGACGTTCGATCACGTCCCAGTCATCGCCCCATCCCATTTTCTGCGCGCGGCGGCGGTACATTTCCTCGACCTCGCGGGTTTTGATCAGGCCGGGGCTGATGGTGTTGACGGTGATGCCGGTATTTGCCAGCTCCAGCATCAGGCTGACGGTTAAATTGGCCAGCGCACCTTTGGATGCATAATAATGCGGCATGCGCGCATTGGGCTGGGTGGAGCCGATGGTGCCAAGTTGAATAACCCGCCCCCAGCCGCGCGCTTTCATTTGCGGAACCAGCAGACGGATCATGCGCGCCGCCGACAGCACATTTTTCTGATAGGCGTCAATCCACGCCTGCGTTCCGGTGGCGGCGTCCAGCCAGAAACCGCGATCCGCCGTACCATAATTATTGATCAATATATCGACCGGGCCCAGCGCAAGTGCGGCCTTGGCAGTATGTTCCGCGCCAGCGTCCGTGGTCAGATCGCCGGTCACCGCATGGGCCTTGCCGCCGGCATGGTTGATCTCGCTGGCGACGCGGCCGGCATCGTCCTGTCCGCTGGCGGGTTTCATGCCATGCACAATCACCGTGGCGCCTTCACGGGCCAGCACCTTGGCAATGCCTTCGCCGGTGCCCCGGCTGGAGCCGGTGACGAGGGCGGTTTTTCCAGAAAGCTGTAAATCCATGCGGAGTCCCTCAGTTAATCGGCTCGCCCAGATCATAGCGGCCTTCCATGTCTTCGATTTCAAGCACCCACAGATCCGGGTCGCGTTTTATCTGGCGGGCAATATAGGCGTCGGTGTCGGCTTCGGGCGAAGGCTCTGCGCCCGCGCGCGCGATCCACATCCTGCGTCCCTGCGCATTGCGCGATGGCGACAGCACCTGGCAGCCATTGGCAAAGCGATTCCATTTGATCAGCACTGTACCTGCCTTTTCGTCCCCCCGGCGCACCAGAACGGCTGGAATACCCAATGACAGGCAGCGCCTGATATGGGCGCTGACCCACATGGCGGCGGTCAGTACCGGTTCATCATAATCCACCACACCAGCCACCTTTGCGCTCGCGTTCCCTCATTGCGCGATGATAGATTATCATAAATCAAATTACAGCAGGGAGAATGAGCATGAGTGACAGATTAAAGGGAAAAGTGGCGGTAATCACCGGCGGCACAAGCGGTATGGGGCGCGGCACGGTGGAACTGTTCCTGGCCGAAGGCGCAAAAGTCGTTGTTGCTGATATTCTGGACGACAAGGGCGCGCAGATGGAAAAGGACTTCGGTCCCAATCTCGCGTTTCATCATACCGATGTGGCGGTCGAAGCGCATGTAAAGGGCGCGGTCGATCTGGCCGTTAAAAAATATGGCCGTCTGGATTGCATCTTCAACAATGCCGGCATTGGCGGCGTTTCCGGAGAGATTCAGGAAATCGACATGGAAGGTTTTGACAAGACCATGGGCGTTCTGGTCAAGGGCGTCGTGCTGGGCATGAAATACGCAGCACCCATCATGAAGGCGCAAAAATCCGGCAGCATTATCAGCACGGCCAGCGTTGCCGGGTTAAGCGGCGGGTTCGGCCCGCATATTTACAGCGCGGCAAAGGCGGCGGTGGTGCATCTGTCCAAAAGCGTGGCGCTGGAACTGGGCAAATATAATATCCGCGTGAATGCGATTTGCCCGGGCGGCATCGCCACCTCGATTTTTGGACGCGGGCTTGGCCTGCCCAGCCAGCTTGCCGACGAAAGCGCCAAAAAAATGGAAGAGGTGCTGGTCAATTTTCAGCCGATCCGGCGTTCCGGCCTGCCGTCCGACATTGCCAAAATGGCGCTGTTTCTGGCCAGTGACGACAGCACCTTTGTCAGCGGCCAGGCCATTGCGGTGGATGGCGCGCTGATGGCGGGACGCGAGCGCGCCCAGGGCGCGGGCCGTATCGCCGAAGGCATGGCCAAGGCGTTCGGCGACTTAATGAAAACTTAACGCCACATCGCCGCCATTAGCCGAATATTAGGGGTTTCGGCTTAACCCTATGCGCAACGCTCTGTGGCGTCCGCCCGGAGGTTGCGCATATTGGTTGATGGTGTTTCATGCTGGCGATTGGCGGAATAGTTTGCGTCTTTGTCATGGTATTTGGCGGCTATGTGCTGGCCGGCGGCAATATCATGCCGATCATCCATCATGCCCCCCTCGAATTGATGACAATCCTTGGGGCCGGTGTTGGCGCCTTTCTGATTGGCAATAGCGCACTCGTCGTCAAGCAGACGCTTGGGGGATTCGGAAAAATATTCAAGGGTCCGAAATGGGTCGCAGATGATTACCGTGACCTGCTGTGCCTGATGTTTTTATTGACCAAGACAATGAAAACCAAGGGCGCGATGGTGCTTGAATCGCATATCGAAAATCCCGAAGAAAGCGCGATTTTTTCGCATTACCCTAAAATTCTGGCAGACCATTTCGCCATTGATATGATCTGCGACACGCTGCGTATGATCTCCATGAATATGGATGATCCGCACCAGGTTGAAGACATGCTGGAAAAGCAGCTTGAAAAGCATCACCATGAATCGCTTGGCCCGTCGCATGCGGTGCAGATGCTTGCGGATGGCTTGCCCGCGCTTGGTATTGTGGCGGCCGTGCTTGGTGTTATCAAGACCATGGCCAGCATCAGCGCGCCGGTCGAGGTGCTTGGCGAAATGATCGGCGGCGCGCTGACCGGCACCTTTCTGGGCGTGTTTCTGGCCTATGGTTTCTTTGGCCCGTTTGGCACCCGTCTGAAAGATCTTGAGGACGAGGACTTCCAGTTCTACCGCATCATCCGTGATATGCTGGTGGCGCATCTGCAAGGCAATGCGCCGCAAATTTCCGTGGAAATCGGCCGGGGCAATGTCCCCAGCTATATCCAGCCCAATTTCCTTGAACTGGAAACCGCGATCAGCGAAATTCCGCCGGAAGTGACTGCCTAACGCTTGTTCCTGCCCAGTCTGGCGCATTCTTTATGCCTGTAGCAATCGGCCAGATGATCATTGACCATGCCCACGGCCTGCATGAACGCATAGACGATGGTGGGCCCGCAAAATTTGAATCCCTTTTGTTTCAGATCTTTTGCAATAGCCTGGCTCAGCGGCGTTTGTGCTGGCGCGTCCTTCATGCTTGCAAGGCGGTTTTGCAGGGGTTTGCCATCCACAAAATTCCATAAATAATTTGAAAAACCTTCCTGTTCCATGACCGCCAGATAGGCTTGCGCGCTGCTGATGGCGGCCTCGATTTTGCCGCGATGGCGGATGATGCCGGCATCCTGTAATAGCGCCTGAATTTTCTTCTCATTATAGCACGCGATGCGGGCGGGTTCGAACTGATCAAAGGCGGCCCGGAAATTTTCCCGTTTGCGCAGGATCGTAATCCAGGAAAGTCCGGCCTGAAAACCATCCAGTATCAGTTTTTCATACAATGCCCTGTCATCATATTCCGGCACACCCCATTCTTCATCATGATAGGCGATATAGAAGGGGTCCTCTCCAGGCCAGGGGCATCTAGTCTTGCTCATCGGTCAATTCCGGGAATGTGAGTGTCAGCCAGCCGGGACATACCACGCTCAGGCGGACCGAGCCACAGCTCAGCGCCGGTGCGCCGGGCGCCAGCGCGGACAGCCGCAGGAACGCCAGCGCGCGCGTCCCCAGACCGGTGCGCAGAACGCCAACTTCCCGGCCTTCCGCCATAATCGGGGTTCCCGGCGGCGGGCAGGCACCCTCAATATGCACAGGCAGGATACGCTTGCGCACAACACCGCGATGCTTCATACGCGAAACCAGCTCCTGTCCGACATAACAGCCTTTTTTAAAATCAACCCCGTTCAGTTCCTCGAAATTGGCTTCGAGCAGAAAGTTTTTTTCCACCTCAATATCCGCATGGCCTTCTGCAATGCCAAGCTCCAGACGCAGGCGGTGATAGGCCTCCGGGGATGAATGGCGCAGCGGCATAGCAGCCAGCGCATCCGGGGCAAGAATCATGCGTGCGCCCATCCCGGCTAATCTGGGATCTGTAAAAATAATCCCGCCAGGATAAGTGCGCACCGCGCCCGGCTGTGCCGGTAAATCCAATGCCTCCAAACCCTCCGGGCCAGGGCATGCCGCCACCTGATATGTTGCGCTGGCGTCGTGGATCGTAACTTTGGCCCTTAGTCTGTAGAAATTAAGACGCTTGACCAGCTCAGCCAACCGCACCGCCTCGCATTCGATCAGGAAGCTGTCATCTTTCTGAATGACAAAAAAATCAAACAGATATTTGCCCTGCGGTGTCAGCAGAGCTGCATAAATCGCCCGATTGGCGCTAACCAGATCCATCGTATTGGTGATCAGGCCCTGTAAAAATTCGCGCGCGCCGGGGCCGGCAAGTTCGATAACCCCCCGCTCCGGCAGTGGGCAAATCTGAGCTATATCCATTTAAAGCCTCCAGTCGTGGCAATTATATGGGCTTTTGCATGTTGCAAGTCCATTTCCTTTGCTATTAGAGCGGTATGAAAGTGCTTTTCATAACCTCTAACCGTATCGGTGACGCGATTCTGTCCAGCGGGCTGCTTGCTGCGCTGGTCGATACTTATCGAGATGCCAGCTTTACTGTGGCGGCAGGTCCGGCTGCCGCCCCTTTGTTTATGGATATTCCAAGGCTGGAGAAAATTATCGCGCTGCCTAAACAGCCCTATGCGGGGCATTGGTTCAAATTGTGGCGGGCCTGCGCCGCGACACGCTGGGAAATGGTTGTTGATCTGCGCGGTTCCGCCATTGCCTGGACTTTATGGAGCGCGAGGCGGGCAGTTTACCGGCCGCAATCCACCCAGGAACACCGGGTGGTTCAGTTGGCGCGGGTGCTGAAACTGGACGCCCCGGCGCAGCCGCGCATCTGGTGTTCCGGTGTGCGCTGGGACAGGGCTGCTGTTCTGGTGCCCGATTATGCGGGGCCCACAGTGGCGCTGGGGCCTGCTGCGAACTGGTGCGGCAAGCAATGGCCTGCCGCGCGCTTTGTGGAACTGGTGGCGCGCCTGACGGCGCAGGAGGGGCTTCTTCCTGGCGCACGGATCCTGCTGTTTGGCGGCCCTGGGGAACAGGAGATGACGCAGCCTTTGTTGCGGGCGCTTCCGGAATCCAGATGTATAGATCTTGTCGGGCGGGTGGATTTGCTGACTGCCTATGCCTGTTTGCGCCGGGCCAATCTTTATATCGGCAATGATTCCGGCCTGATGCATCTGGCGGCGGCTGCGGGCATACCGACGCTGGGCCTGTTCGGGCCAAGCAGGGAGGTGCACTATGCCCCCTGGGGCGCACAGGCCCTGGCCGTTCGCGGCCCGCAAAGCTTTGAAGATATTATCAGCGCCCCTGGTTATGACCATCGCTCGGGTCAATCCTACATGACCGGATTAACCGTTGAGCGGGTCTATCAGGCGCTAACCGAGCTGCTGGCCAGATGAAAAGCCCCGGACTGAGCATACTCGTTGTGGCGCATAATGAGGAAGCGCATCTGCCGGACTGTCTGGCGCGCCTGCAATTCGCAGATGAGCTGGTGGTGGTGCTGGATCGCTGCACAGATCGTTCCCGTGAGATCGCACTGGCTGCGGGGGCCAGACTGGTGGAAGGGGCGTGGCCGCTGGAAGGCACGCGGCGCAATACCGGCATTGCGGCCTGTAAGGGACCCTGGATATTGGAAGTGGATGCGGATGAGCGCGTGCCGCCAGCACTTGCCGAAGAAGTGCTGGCGGCGATACGCACTGCCGAACCGGGTTATTTTCTGATCAGGTTCGATAATTATATCGGCACGCATTTGGTCCGCTATGGCTGGGGCGCGTATAATGGGGCCAGTGCGGGACCGCGCCTGTTCAGCAAGGGCGCAAAAGTCTGGGGAGAGCAATCAGTGCATCCGCGCATTGAATTGACCGGCGTCCGGCGCTGGCTGAACACGCCCATTGATCATTATGTTGACCGCAATATTTCCGATCTGATCGCCCGCTTTGACCGCTATACAGATGCGCGGGCCAGAGACCTGCGCGAATCAGGCCAGCATGAATCGATGGCCAATAATATTCGCCGTATCTTTTCGCGTTTCTGGAAATCCTATATTACCCGGCGCGGTTACCGGGAGGGGCATTATGGCGTGCTGCTGGCCCTGTTTTCAGCAGCATATCCCCTGGTGTCCTATATCAGAGCCAGAATTGAAGGGGCGGGGCGCTAACAGATGATGATTTTAATTTTACCTGTTTACCCCCTCCCCAACCCTCCCCCTTGCAGGGGGAGGGAGGCATATGCGGCAATCGCCCTCCTCCCCCTGCAAGGGGGAGGCCGGGAGGGGGTCTGTAACCCGGCTCTGTTTCAATGCGTGCTGGGCTAGACAATGCGGGTGCTGCAAATCATGGCCGGCGCACCGCATGGGGGCGCGGAACTGTTTTTTGAGCGCCTGGTGCTGGCGCTGGCGCGCGCCGGGCTGGAGCAGCGCGCCGTGATCCGCACGCAGCATGCGCGCGCCGAAAGATTGCGCCAGGCCGGAATCGCCACATCAGAACTTCGCTTTGGCGGAATGCTGGATCTGCTTACCCGCGCAGCCCTGCGCCGTGAGATCGCAGATTTTCATCCCGATATCCTGCTAAGCTGGATGAGCCGCGCAGCTTATATGACGCCGCCGCGTTCTGCGGGACAATCCCGGCCCATTCATTGCGCCCGGCTGGGCGGATATTATCCGTTAAAATATTACCGCCGCTGTGACCATCTGATCGGCAACACACAGAGCATTGTTGACTATATCAAGGCGCAGGGCTGGCCCGCTGACCGGGCGCATTATCTGCCTAATTTTGCCGATGCGGTTTCTGCCCCGGCTTTGCCGCGCGAAAGTCTCGGCACGCCCAAAGAAGCGCCCCTGCTTCTGGCAATGGGCAGATTACATCGCAACAAGGGCTTTGACGTGCTGCTGCATGCGCTGGGGCAATTGCCGGACACTTATCTGTGGCTGGCAGGGGAGGGTCCGGAGGAAACCGCCCTGCGCATGCTGGCCGGTCGGCTGGATCTGTCCGACCGGGTGCGTTTTCTTGGCTGGCGCGATGATGGGCCTGCATTGATGGCCGCTGCTGATATACTGGTATGTCCCTCACGTATTGAGCCGTTGGGGAATGTCGTGATAGAGGCGTGGGCGCAGGGAATATTTGTGGTGGCGGCGCGTGCGCCGGGCCCGTCGGCACTTATCGAGGACGGGGTAACCGGCATGCTGGCGGATATTGATGATGCGGGCGCACTAGCCCTGGCTATCCGGCGCGGCCTTGACAATGCGGCTTTTCGTGCGGATGCGATAGCAGCCGGACGCAGCACCTATGAGCGGAATTTTACGGAGGCGGCTGTCGTGTCTTTATACCGGGAATTTTTTGAAAAAGTTGCGGCCTGATGTGCGGCATTGGCGGTTTCATGACGCGCGATGGCAGTACGCCGCCTGCAAGAATATTGACAGATATGCTGCATGCGCTGGGGCATCGCGGGCCGGACGGCGAAGGCCGCTATCTGGCGGGGGGTCTCGGTATGGTGCATACACGTCTCGCCATTATCGACCTTAAGACCGGTGATCAACCCATTTACGAACCTGAAGGCGCGGCGCTGGTTGCCAATGGCGAGATCTATAATTATCTCGAACTGAAACAGTCGCTGAGCGGGGTTCCCATGCACTCGCAATCGGACTGTGAGCCGGCGCTGTATCTTTACCGCAAATTTGGCGTCAGCTATGTGGACAGGCTGCGCGGCATGTTTGCCATCGCTTTATATGATCCGCGTGAGGATATGCTGTTATTGTCGCGCGATCCGTTTGGCATCAAGCCGCTTTATTATGCCGAAATCGAGCATGGCCTGCTGTTTGCTTCCGAACCCGGTGCGCTGCTGGCCACAGGATTGATCAAGCCGGTGGTGCGCGCAGAAGCTGCCAGTGAGTTGCTGCAACTGCAATTCACCACGGGCAGAAATACGATTTTTGAAGGTATCATGCGGGTGCTGCCCGGAGAAACGCTGGAGGTGGTGCGCGGGCGCGTGGCCGACCGCCACCGGCGCCGGGCACTGCCGCCGCCTGTAACGCGGGAGCAGGACGAAGCGGATGCGCTGGAGGAACTGGATCGTGTATTGATGGAAAGCGTTGCGCTGCATCAGCGCTCGGACGTTCCCTATGGGCTGTTTCTGTCCGGCGGCATTGATTCTTCCGTCATTCTGGCCTGCATGGCCAAACTGAATGATGCCCCGGTCATGGCGTTTACCGCGGGCTTTTCCGGAACGGATGTTCAGGATGAACGCGCGCATGCCCGCTTGCTGGCAAAACATGTCGGCGCCAGGCATGTCGAGGTGGAAGTCAGCGCCGATGATTTCTGGAATTTACTGCCGGAGATCGCGACCTTTGTCGATGATCCGGCAGCGGATTACGCCATTGTGCCAACCTATAAGCTTGCCGCCATCGCGGCGCGGGAACTGAAAGTCGTGCTATGCGGCGAGGGGGGAGACGAACTGTTCGCCGGATATGGGCGTTACCGCAGTGTGATGCGGCCGCTCTGGCTGGGCGGCCGCACGATGCGGCCCAGGGGCTTTCTGGATGGCATGAATTTACTGCGCGATGAATCGTCCAATTGGCGTGATGGAATCGCTGCTGCCGAAAGCCGCGTGACACTGCCAAACCAGACCCGCCTGCAACGGGCGCAGGCCACGGATTGCGAAGACTGGCTGCCGAATGATCTGCTGATCAAGCTGGACCGCTGTCTGATGGCGCATGGGTTGGAGGGCCGCACCCCGTTATTGGACCTTGAGGTCGCCAGGGTCGCTTATGGCCTGCCTGATCGTCTGAAGGTTGCGGGCCGGAAGGGCAAGGGGAAATATTTGTTGCGGCGCTGGTTGCAGCAAAATCTGCCCGAGGCAGATCCGTTTTCGCGCAAGCGGGGCTTTACGGTGCCGGTGGGGGAATGGATTGCCGGTAAAGCCGAACGGCTGGCGCCGCTGGTCGCGGGGCAACCGGGAATTATGGAAATGTGCAAGCCGGAAGGAGTGCTGAAGCTGTTTCGCAGCCTTGCAGGTCACGGCCGGCACGGACGCGAGGCGCGCGCGGCCTGGATGCTGCTATTCTATGCGCTCTGGCATCAGGCGCATATTGTGCGTTCGCGTCCAGGCGGGGACGTGTTCAACAGCCTGGCCACGCCCTGGCGGAACAGATAAAGACTGAGAAAATCAGGCTACCGAGCCGCCGCTTTCACGGATGGCTTTCTTGCGGGCAAGCTTGCGTGCGCGGCGAACGGCTTCGGCCTTTTCACGCGCCCGTTTTTCAGAGGGCTTTTCAAAATGATTGCGAAGCTTCATTTCACGAAAGACGCCTTCCCGCTGCATCTTTTTCTTCAGCGCTTTCAGCGCCTGGTCCACATTGTTATCGCGTACAACAACCTGCAATTATCCGTTCCAGTCCTGGTTAGTGTTAGAAAGCAAAGTCGGGGTCAGAAAGCGAAGCCAGGGCTGGAAAGCATAACGCCCGCCAAGACCCGGCAGGCCTTACGTTGTAGGAGCAATAGCCAAACTTTCAGGAAATGTCTAGCTTCAAGCCGTATATTCTCTGAAATCGCCAATTTATCAGTTATTTTAAAGGGTTAGAGCGGTAAGGTTTTAAGTTTGACCATGGAACACACTCTCTAGAGCGATTCATTGTTTATCCGAATCGGAAGGGGATTCCCAAATCGTTTGATTTGTGATTCAAGATGCCTGCTGGGGACAGGAGGCCAGCAGGCATGACACGACCCTATTCCAATGATCTTCGGGA
>Ga0209851_1000044_pt1 | contig 54559 bp, 60 predicted proteins | sample GWRWT4_14Oct14_FD_187195 | JGI IMG/M metagenome (GOLD analysis project Ga0209851, IMG submission 187195) | Sand microcosm microbial communities from a hyporheic zone in Columbia River, Washington, USA - GW-RW T4_14-Oct-14 (SPAdes) (version 2) | ecosystem: Engineered > Artificial ecosystem > Sand... | reverse complement strand
ATCCGTATAGCCTCCGTCAGTTCCCGATTTAACCTCATCTGACCCCCATCGCGTTGATGGATAAGCCAAACACTAAAATCGGACATTTGACGTGCTAACTAATCGGACATATCACGAACTCTCGACACGGTGATAAAATGCCACTTGACAGCCCGGCGTCAATTTCTGATCATAGATTGCAAAAGCATATCCAGAAAATGAAGGGAGAACGCCATGATCGGTAAAGGCGCCATTTCAGCCGACAGCCATGTGTCCGAGCCGCCGCATTGTTACATTGATTTTATCGACCCGAAATATCGTGACGATGCGCCGCGCATCGAGGCGCTGCCGGACGGATCGGAACATTATGTTATCAAGGGGCTGAAAAAGAATGTGCCGCTGGCGCTGCTGGATGGCGCGGGCTATTCGATCCCCGACAGAAACGCCCGCGTCGGCAAAATCAAATTTTCCGACACCCGCCCGGCGGGATGGAACCCCAAGGCGCGCGAGGCCGATCAAATCCGCGACGGCATTGCCGCCGAAATCATGTATGCCTCGGTCGGGATGGCGCTGTGCACCCATCCGGACCCCGATTATAAAAATGCGTGCATGCAGGCCTATAACCGCTGGCTGGAAACTTTCTGCGCCGGCCTGCCCAACCGGCTGTTCGGCCTGGCGATGACCGCCGTCATGGATGTCGATAGCGCCATAGAGGATTTCCGCCGCGCCAAGGAAATGGGCTTTGTCGGCATGATGATGCCGGGCGAGCCGGTGCATGAGGATTATGATCATCCTTCCTATGATGCGCTGTGGGAATGCGCCGCCGATCTGGGCCTTCCGATCTGTTTTCATATTCTGACATCGAAAAGCGGCGGATTTTCCCGCAAGAGCAATGCATTTCGCGGCCATTCGATGAATGGCTTCATGACCATTATCCGCGCGGTGCAGGATGTAATAGGCATGATGGTGCTGGGCGGCGTGTTCGAGCGGCACCCGAAACTGAAACTGGTCTGCGCCGAGGGCGACGCGGGCTGGATGCCGCATTATATGTACCGCATGGACCATGCGGCGAAATTCAATGTGGTCGGCGGCCTGCTGCGCGGGCTGACCAAACTGCCCAGCGAATATCTGAAAAGCAATGTGTGGATGACCTTTCAGGATGACTGGATCGCGTTTGAAACGGCGCATCTGCTGAATGACCGGCAGCTGATCTGGGCCAATGATTATCCGCACACGGATTCCACCTGGCCAAAATCACAGCAGCTTCTGTCGGAGCACGCCAGCAAACTGACCGAGGAACAGCGCCAGCGCATCATGCGCGATAATGTCGCCCAATTGTTCAATCTGCCCGCAGGCAATGAATCCTGGCAGATGAACAAGATGGCGGCGGAATAATTGTCAACATAGAGGAAGCATTAGATGATCCCGCAAGGCACCATTTCCGCCGACAGCCATATTGTCGAACCGCCAAACTGCTATACCGATTTTATCGATGCGAAATATCGCGACGAAGCCCCCAGGGTGATTCAGCGCGAAGACGGCGCCGATATTTATTACGTCAAGGGCATGAAAAAATCCGCGCCCATTGGTTTTATTGACGGGGCCGGTTTGACCGTCGCCGAACGCGCCAAACGCGCCCAGGCCATGAAGTGGGCCGAGGTGCGCGACGGCGGTTATGACGCCAAGGCGCGCGCCGCCTATCAGGATCGTGACGGCATCGCCGCCGAGATCATCTATGCGTCGCTGGGCATGGCGCTGTGCATTCACCGCGACCTGGATTACAAGGACGCCTGCATGAAGGCGTATAATCGCTGGTTGCAGACCTTCTGCGCCGATTCGCCCAATCGTCTGTTCGGCCTGGCCATGACGGCGGTGCGCGATGTGGACAGCGCCATTGAGGATTTCCGCAAGGCGAAGGAAATGGGCATGGTCGGCATGATGATGCCGGGCTTTCCGGGCTATGAGGATTATGACCATCCGGATTATGACGCGCTGTGGCAATGCGCCAGCGATCTGGACCTGCCGGTATGCTTTCATATCCTGACGGCGCGTGGCGGCGGCATTTATGACAAGCCGCGCGGCCATCCGATCAACACATTCCTCGGCATTATCCGCGCCGTGCAGGATGTGGTCGGCACCATGGTGCTGGGCGGCGTGTTTGAACGCAATCCAAAGCTGAAACTGGTTTGCGCCGAAGGCGATGCCGGGTGGATGCCGCATTACCGCTATCGCATGGACCATGCGGCGTTCAATCATGCGCAGAACGGGATTATCCGTGGGCTGAGCAAGCTGCCCAGTGAATATCTGAAAAGCAATGTCTGGATGACCTTTCAGGACGACTGGGTGGCGTTTCAGGCCGTGGCCGCCGGGATGATGGATGCGTCACAATTGCTGTGGGCCAATGATTTTCCGCATACGGATTCCACCTGGCCGCGTTCGCAGGCCCTGCTGGCGCAGCATACCGGCGCGCTGAGCGAGGCGCAGCGTCAGGCGATCATGCGCGATAATGTGGCGGGCGTGTTCAACCTGCCCGCGGGGAAACTGTCCTGGCAGATGCAGAAACAGGCGGCGGAATAGGCCGTGTGGGCGCACCCGGTTAACGGGAGCGCCCCACTTTCAAGCAGACTGGCTACTACTTCTTTAGCGTATCGCGAATTTCGGCCAGCAGCACTTCAACCTGTGAAGGCGCTGCCGGGGCTGCGGCCTCTTCTTTGACAAGTTTCGCTTTCAGCGCGTTGACATTCTTCACCAGCAGAAACACGACAAAGGCCACAATCAGAAACTTGATGATGGCGTTGATAAACAACCCATACATGATCAGCGGCGCGCCTGCCTTTTGCGCATCGGCCAGCGAGGCATATCCGCCCATCGACAGATCCAGATAGTAATTCGAAAAATCAATGCCGCCGATAATAATGCCGATAACGGGATTGATCACATCGGATACCAGCGATGTCACGATAGCGGTAAATGCAGCGCCAATAATAATGCCGACCGCCATATCGACAACATTGCCTTTGGCAATAAAGGTTTTGAATTCGTCCAGCACGTCCAGTCCTCTCCGTTCAGTGTATCAAATGACCTGACAGGCATGTTCGGCCTGCCCGGCAGACTGATCCTTTATATATCAGATTACAGGCAGGCCTTTGTGCCCCCTATCTCGGCGCCATGCGGATGGCGCCGTCGAGGCGGATGCTTTCACCATTCAGCATTTCATTTTCACAGATATGCCGCGCCAGACGCGCATATTCATTGGGATTGCCCAGGCGTGACGGGAACGGCACCTGTGCGCCCAGCGCCTTTTTCACATTTTCCGGCGCGCCCGCCAGCAGCGGCGTGTTGAAAATACCCGGCAGAATGGTCACGCAACGGATGCCTTCCTGCGCCAGATCGCGCGCGATCGGCAGGGTCATGCCGACAACGCCGTTCTTGGAGGCGGAATAGGCGGCCTGGCCCACCTGCCCGTCTTCGGCGGCAACCGAGGCGGTGTTGATGATCACGCCGCGTTCGCCATCTTCCATGATCGGATCCAGGCTCATCATGCCGGCGGCCGATTTGGCGATGCAGCGGAACGTGCCAACCAGATTGATCTGAATGATCATGTCGAAACGGTCGATCGGGTGCGACAGGATGGCGCCCGCATTTTTCTTGTCGCGTGACGCGGTTTTCATGGCGATGCCGGTGCCCGCGCAATTGATCAGAATGCGTTCCTGGCCGATGGCGGCGCGCGATTTGGCAAAGCCCGCAACGACGCTGGCTTCATCGGTCACATTGACATTGCAGAACACGCCGCCAATTTCCTTGGCGACTTTTTCGCCTTTTTCGGCGTTCATATCGAACAAAGCGACCTTGACGCCCTGTGACGCCAGTTCGCGGGCTGTCGCCTCGCCCAGGCCCGATGCGCCGCCGGTGATGATAGCTGAAACTTTATTGCTGAGGTCCATGGAACGCTCCCTGCTTTTAGTGGTTTTTCATCGGGCGTTTGTAGAACAAAACCGGACAAATGGGAACAATACTTGTCCGGATTGATGCAATCGCCTATATGCAGGCCATGGACATGGAGAAACCCGGTATTTACCTGCCTGCGGCCGTTGCGCGGAATAGAAGCACGGTCAAGGCGCGATTCTGGCCCAAATTCCGGCGCAGCCTGGCGCGGATACCGTTCGCGGCGGATCTTCTGGCTGCCTATTATTGCGCCTTTGACCCGCAAACTCCCGCGCGTGTGAAGGCCGTGCTGTTCGCGGCCCTGGCCTATTTCATAATGCCCGCCGACGCCATTCCCGACTTTATTGCGGGCCTGGGATTTACCGATGATCTGACCGTGCTGATATCCACCATTGCCCTGGTGCGCAATCATATGACACAGCAGCATCTGGATAAGGCGGCCGAATATCTGGACCGGCTAAAGGGCTGAACCTGCGCCCGCCAGGCTGGCCGGCCAAACTGTGTGACGGATGTTTCAATCCTGCCGGTTAGTTCCAGCCATGGTTAAAAATTCCGCAATAAATATGTCCCACAGTGATCCCTGTCACTCGTGCGTTCCCCCAAAAAAATTATGTTCCAAACGTGGCGTTAAGATTCTTCAGGCCACAATGAGGTACAGAGAAATTAGGGGTACGGACAATGGCTGCACCAGTGGATATTTCGGTCTCGCGCGGGAAGAACCGTTTGGCGGACCGCGAACCCAGGCACTCGGACGCTGGGGTTGAAATATTCATGCTGCCCTCTGATCTGCCTGTAAGTCTCTCCATGCATGACATTGCAGCGGTTCGCGAGTCGTTCGAGGAACATCACCGGCATGGGCTGTGGTGCGGATTTACGCTTATTGGTGAAAAACGTGATCCGCAAACCGGCGATCCGATTCGCGCCTCGCGCGTGGTATTATTTACGTTTGGAACGCGCCAGCCCTATTTCAATCTTACCCGCTGGCTGGACGGCAGCTTCGTTCTTGCAGACCGCAGCGGGCATGTGCTGCGCCGTACAAATAATCTGCGTCAGTTATTATCCGTGTTCGAACTAAATCTGCCAACTTTCCATTAGCTGTTTCCAGCGCTTCCCATTTTCAGCCAGTTAAGGCTTTCATGCAGGCGCGCAACGGGGCCCGCCACCATCATGGTCGGCGGCTGCAACCCGGCCTCCTGCGCCGCACTGGCGGCACGGGCGAGCGTGGTCAGCAGCACCCGCTGCTCTGGCATTGTCGCCTTTGAGACCAGCGCCACGGCTTCATCACCTGAGCGGCCTGCTTCCATCAAATGCCGCGAAATTGCGGCCAGTTGCCGCAATGCCATATAGATCACAATGACCGGCGACCCTCTGGATATGGCCTGCCAGTCCAGTCCGGCAGGAACATTGCCATCCGAATCATGTCCCGTCACAAATGTGACCGAAGAATTCATACTGCGATAGGTCACCGGAATCCCGGCATAGGCCAGGCCGCCAATGCCTGCCGAAATCCCCGGCACAATGCGGTAGCAGATCCCGTTTTGCGACAGGCTCAGGGCTTCTTCACCACCGCGCCCGAACACGAAGGGGTCGCCGCCCTTGAGGCGCAGCACGCGCAGACCGGCTTTGGCGAGCGTGATCAGCCGGTTGGAAATATCCGGCTGGCTGGCGGAGGGGCGCCCGCCGCGCTTGCCGGCATAAATCAGCGTCGCATCGGCGTGCGCCCATTTCAGGATTTCAGCATTCACCAGCGCATCATAAACAATCACATCCGCATGACACAGCGCATGATGCGCCAGCAGGGTCAGCAGACCGGGATCCCCCGGCCCCGCGCCCACCAGCCAGACCGTGCCTGGCATAAATTCGGGCATCTCAAACACCGGCGGATCGGCCATGCTGAACTGTTCCTGTTTTCTGCGTCTCAAGAATCTGCGCGACAAAGGCTTTTATCACGCCGGGGTGATTATTCAGATACCCCGCCTTGATAAACCGAATGCCGGGGTGCTGCGCCGCCACAATATTGGTCTGGTCATAAATTCGCGTTACCAGCATGCCGCTGAAAAGGAAATAGGGCAATATGACCACTTGTTTGCAGCCCAGCGCCGCCATCGGCCCCAGCGCCTCGGGAACAGCCGGTGCAGCCAGGCCGGCATAGGCAATCCTGACATGCGGAATTTTCAGACGTTCCTGGATCATCCGCACCGCTGTTTCCATGCTGGCCAGAACGCTGCTGTCTGATGCCCCGCGCCCGGCCACCAGCAGGCCGGTTTCAGAAAGTCCGGCAGAGCCAGCAGCCGCATTAATGGCGTCGAGAACCCGCGCGCAAGCGGCATCCGCCAAATTCGCGTCCGCGTCGAAGGCGCGTCCATAGCGGATCTGAACATCGGGCGCCTGACCCGAGAAATTTTGTATTATGGCTGGAATATCGCGCGACGCATGCCCGCCGCTGAACAATGTGCCCGGAATGACCAGAATGCTCCGGCACCCCGCCTGACGTAATTTTTCAAGTCCGTCAGGAATTGCCGGGGTGGAAAACTCCAGAAAACCCGTCTCTATCCTGAATTGCGGCAATCGCGCCGCCACATCGCGCGACAGTGCCATAAATTCACGCACGGTGCCGGCCTCGCGCCCGCCATGACCGCAGATCAGGACGCCCGTTGCAGTCATTTCAGCGCCGCAAAATGATGCGGCTTTGCATATGCCGATATTCCCATCCGTTGCGCTCCAGTTCAGGCGTGATGTCCTGCATACGGGGATAACCGTACAGGCCGCAAATTTCCAGCCTGCTGAATACAGATAGGCATTTCCTACCCATATAGTATTCTGAATTGGCCATACCAGATTAAACACATAGAAAGGCACTGCATGCCCGCCAGGCAGATCAGATTGTTCCGGCTTTTTGGATTTGAGGTCAAGCTTGACGCCAGCTGGGTCATCCTGGCGCTGCTTGTCAGCTGGTCATTGGCGACGGGCTATTTCCCGGCGGAGCTTCCCGGTTTTTCAGCGCCCCGCTATTGGGGCATTGCGGTTTTGGGGGCATGCGGGCTGTTTGGCTCCATCATTTTTCATGAGATGTGCCACGCGCTTGTCGCGCGATATTATGGTTTGCCTATTCACGGCATTACCCTGTTCATTTTCGGCGGCGTAGCCGAGATGGAGGACGAGCCGCAAAACCCCAGGGTCGAGTTTTTGATGGCGGTTGCCGGACCCATTTCCAGCTATTTTCTGGCATTTGTCTTTTTCAGCATGCTGCATCTAGCCGGGCCGGATTCCGGTGCAACGCCATTTACGGCGCTGCTGGGCTATCTTGTCATGATCAACACCATGCTGGCGACATTCAATCTATTGCCTGCCTTTCCCTTGGACGGGGGGCGGATGTTGCGGGCCGCGCTGTGGCACTGGAAAGGCAATATGCGCTGGGCGACCCGGCATGCGGCCCGGATCGGTGCGGGTTTTGGCATGGGGCTGGTACTGCTCGGCGTTCTAGCCGTGTTGCAGGGGGATATTGTTGGCGGCATGTGGATTGCGGTTATCGGCCTGTTCCTTCATCATGCCGCGGATTCATCCTATACCCAGTTGCGCGCGCGCCAGAATCTTGAAGGCCAGCCCGTTTACCGCTTTATGACCCGCAATCCCGTAAGTGTGCCGCCCAGGCTGAGCCTGCACGATCTGGTGCATGATTATGTCTATGTCTATGGTCACGATATGTACCCGGTCGTGGAAAATAATTTGCTGTTGGGCAGTATCGGGTTGAGCCAGATCAAATCCGTTCCCCAATCCAGCTGGCATGATGTGCGGGTTAGCGAAATCATGGTACCCTGTTCATCAGACACCGTGATTGACGCTAATGCCGATGCCGTGCGGGCCATTGCTCTTATGGAGCGCAGCGGCAACAGCCGCTTGCTAGTGACAGACGCGGGATATCTTGCGGGTGTCGTCGCCCTGAAGGATGTGTTGCGCCTGTTGGCCCTGAAACTCGATCTGGAATCACCGGAATAGACAAATGAAAATCAAGCACAAAAAAACATGGGTCGTTGTCGCCGATGGGGCGCATGCACGGATTTTTCTGAACCAGGGTCCTGGGACAGGACTGGTTCCTGCCCTTGATCACGATCTGATCGGCGTCAGGCTGCCCAGTCATGAAATTGGTTCGGACCGCCCCGGCGTCACTTTCAGCAGCGCAGGTCCAGGGCGCCATGCCATGGCGCCCTCTACAGACCCCCATGAGCATGCCGAGCACGAATTTATCAAACAGGTCGCCAAAGCCATCAAGGATGGACTGAACACAAAGGCCTATGAGCAGCTTTTACTGATTGCGCCCCCCAAGGCGCTTGGCGCATTGCGCAGCGATCTTGATCCGCAGGCGGCAAAGCTGGTTATTGCGGAACTGCATAAAGACCTGACGCATCTGAGCGTTCACCAGCTTGCAGAACATATCCAGGATAGTTTGAAGGTCTAGCGCATCTAAGGTCAGTTGAGAATTAACCCGCGATTGTCATTCCGGATGTTTGGCGAGCCCAAAAACCGCAGGTTTTTGGGTGGCGTGCCTTACAGTCCGGAATCCAGGGGGCACATGGTAATGCCTTTATGTGTGGTGCCTGGATTCCGGACAGCTCGCTTTTCCAGCGAAATCAAAGATTTCGGGAAAACCGGCTTCCGGAATGACAGCAATTCTCAACAGCCCCTAATGCACCATCATGACGGCCAGTTTGGCGTTATAGATGACATGGCGGGTGGCGCCGCCCAGGATGAGTTCACGGATGCGGCTATGGCCATAGGCCCCCATAACCAGTAAATCCACCCCCAGATCCGCCGCTGTGGACAGGATGACCTGACCCACGGGCGCATTGCCCAACGGCACCTGCTTTGCCTGCACCGTAATGCCGTGGCAACTGAGATAGGATTGCAGGGACTCCATGGCAAAGCTGTCCATCTCGCGGTTCTGCGCTGTCACGACAATGACCTCAGCCGCCTCTTCCAGCAAGGGCAGCGCGCCCGACAAGGCGCGTGCGGCCTCGGGGCCATTGTCCCAGGCGATCATCACTTTTTTGCCGATTTGCAGATTGCTCTGGGCCGGGATCAGCAGGCAGGGGCGTTGCGCCTCCATCAAGGTCGGCTCGATTTCATAGGCAAAATCGGAAATAGGGAACAGAGTCATATCCGCCAGACGGGCCGCGACCGCGGTGCGCTCCGCAGGATCGCCCATAGTCTCGATGAAAGCCGCTGTAGCTTTGTTTTTGCCCGGCAGGGGGACGGATTCTTCAATGCCGGCTTCTTGCAGCGCACTCAAAAATGCCGCTTTCGCGCGCGCGCATTGGCGTTTGTTGGCTTCGCTGACGGCGTTGACCAGTTCCGCGGCAATCTGCCCGGTAAGCGCCTCACCGGCAATGGGCAGGGCGTCTGTCGGATTACGGTTCACAAACAGGCATTCAACATGGGCCGCATAACGCTTGGCGGTATTCAATCCTGTTCGCAGGACGCGCTGATCGGAATCGGCGCCGGTCAGGGGAATTAATATTTTTCCGAGTCTCATGCGCTTTCTCCATCTTGCTGGGGACTTCCCCATTGAATGATACTTATTATTGACAATAACAACTTGATGCAGATCAACAAATCATCAAATGAATGCCGGGTCTGATATCCTGGCGGCCTGAGGGCGCCAGGATGATTAAGGGCAACAGATATAGTTCACGCCACGCCCAGAAACCTGAGCGCATTGCCGCCCAATATACCGGGCAGTTCGGCCGCGCTGACGCCGCTTTCGCGCAGAAAATCGCCCGGTTTTTGCTGGCGGATCGGGAACGGATCATCGGTGCCGATCATCAGCCGGTCCGCGCCGAACAGATCCTTGATCGCACGCAGCAGCGCCGGTTCATAGACCAGCGTGTCATAGTAAAACCGCCGTGCGGTTTCAAGCGGCGCCTCGGGCATCGCAGCCGCCATTTGCGGTGCGCTTTTATACACTTTTTGCAGCCGGTTGATAACCGTCATCGCCGAACCGCCGCCATGGCTGAACCCCAGCCGCAATGCCGGATGCGCCTGCATCACCTGGCCATTAATCAGCGAAGCGGCGGCGATCGCGCTATCGAGCGGATAGCCGAGCAGCCCGCCCATCAGCGGATTGGAACCCCAGCGTTCCTCGCCGACCGGTTGCAGACCATGCGCAAATACCGCCATGCCCAGTTCGGCTGCCGCCGCGAAAAATACCCTGAAACGCGGATCGCCCAGATCCTTGCCCATCACATGCGTGCCGATCTGCACCCCCTGCAAACCATAATCGCGTTTCAGCACCAGCAGTTCCTCTGCCGCGCGGTCCGGGTCCTGTAGCGGCACCATGCCAAGCCCGTAAAAATGCGCGGGCGCGGCATCCATCATATTGCGCAGAGTTTGCGCCAGATGCCGGCCCATCACCACGGTTTCCTCGACATTGAACCAGTAGGACAGCAATTCCGGCATGGGCGACAGCACCTGAATATCGACGCCATCCTCGGCCATCGTGGCGAGGCGCGCATCGACGTTCCAGCAGCGTTCATCCACCGGGCGGAACGGTTTGCCGCCGATCATCACCGTGGCGCGCGAGGGGTCTTTCGCGTCGCATTGCATGGAAGGCCAGCGATTGTTCTTGCCGCCCGACGGATCGGCGGGAAAATTCTGCGGCACAATATGGGCGTGGATGTCGATGGTTTTCATGACGCGGATAATCCTTGTTTCTCAGCCCACTCCTGACCCCCTATTGATAGCCGCATCTCCCGGACTCAACAAGGGAGTGGAATAAGCGCGCTTTGTAATGCGTGAATGAACCGGAACAAAACATAAACAAATCTTGACATTGGGGATAAAATCCTATAGAGTGCGACGTGGATTCGACCTTGAGGGGATGCCGATGCCGCTTTCCGCCGCCATGTCAGACGATCTTCAGCAGTTGCGCGTTGACCATGCGGCGCTGCGCATGCAGGTGGCGCTGCTGAAACTGGAACTGGCCTATGACCGGGCGGTAAAGGCCGAGGCACGGGCCGCAGCGGCAGATCCGTTTGAAGAGATGCTTACCGTCTCAGCCGGGCTGTCGTTAATTGAAGGCGTTATGAGAGGCGCTGAAAACATCACGCAAAGCGCGGCTGAAGATCATTTACATAATTTCACACAGCAGATGCGCGTTGCATTTGGCCTTCACGTGCTGTTGCCGGATGAACCTTACCTTCCCGTGTTCCTCAAGCAGCGTGAAATTGAATTTCTCACCACGCTGGGAAAAATATTCGACCGGGTTGACAGTGCGCCCTGGCCGCTGGCGGAAAAACATTTCCTGCATCATTCGCCCATGCGGCTGGAATTCAAGGCGCTCACCCCCGGCCAATCCTTGTTTGGGCAAATTGAGACGCGTCTTGAATCGGAAACGCTGCGCCATGCGCAGCGGCTGAGCCAGGGGCTTGACCGGAAACGCCAGCAGGCCATTGGCCTGCGGAAATATGTCTGGCGGACGCGCGGCGACGCCAAGGTGCGCACTGCGCACGCCGCCAATGATGGCAAAATATTTGAATGGCGCAACCCACCCGCATCCGGCCATCCCGGCGATGATTTTGGCTGCCGCTGCCGGGCGGAGCCGTTACTGGATGGCGCGGGCGATCCGTATTTTGAGCCGGTGGATGCGGTGCAGGTGGCGGGCCTGGGCAAGGTTATTTTTGAAATCATCCGGCGGGTTGCGGCCAAAAGAGCCGCACGGGAAGCCGCCGAACGCGCCGCCAGGGATGCGGCGAGAAAGCCGAAACCGCCGCCGCCTTCGAAGCCAGCACCGGGCGATATTTTCAAACGGCCCAAAGACGTTCCGGAGAATTGGCGGCAGGCGCCAAGCAACAAGGGGGAAGGAACTAAATTTGTTGATCCAAAGAATAAAAATAATGATGTTAGAATCCAGAAAGGCAACCCCGATTCAATATGGGAGAACCAGCGGCGGGATTATGTGCGCTGGCAGCGCAATGGCAGATATCTGGACAAGAACGGCAAACCGTCGGTTGACCGGGCGGAAACGCATATCCCACTCGACCAGTTTATCTTCAAGCCGGAGCTATTCAAATGACCGAAAAATTCATAATTAATCTACATATCCTTATCCCAGCGCTAGAAAATCTGGCGAGTGAGGCGCGGCAGCGCTACACCTGGTTTCCGAATGCGGAAGGCGACATGTCTTCTTTCGTTGAAGACGTTAATGGTGTATTTGATGATGCGTTAGTCACATACGCGCTTGAAGATAATCAGATCATCTATGATCGAAAAGTTACGGAAGCGTTACACGAATTAGATGATGCAGTGATGCCGGTGGATGAATTTCGTGGCCCCGAGGAGATTATCAATGATCCGCTGATGCGAGTGGTGCGCGAGAAAGCCGCGCGCGTTTTAGAGCTGATAAAAACCAGCAAACGCGAGGGGAACACGGTAGAATTCTGGCACGATGGTGAACCGGAGAGATAAGGGCGAACCGGCCATACCGGTGGGCATTTAGCCATGTTGAATATCAAATATATCGAAGAATTCAAGGCTGGTCATCCTTACCTGGTTGTGACAAGCGACAAGCAAGGTTTTATAGATGCCTATAATTTTTTCAGGAATAAGCCTGGCGGTTTCTTAAACGACAAATCCATTACCGGGCGCACCGATCTTGGCGCTTTGCGGAGCAATTCGCTGTATCTGACTCCGGAAGAATGCGTGGAGATTGCGGATCATTTTAAGAACGTAGTTGCCAGCGAAAAGCCGCAACATGCCTATTTCGACACTAAAGCACTACCGGACATCGAGATTATAATTTCTTATCGGGAATATGATGATTTATTTCAGATGTAAATTATGAAAAGCAAACCCAATTCCAGATGGGAAAACCAGGGGCAGGATTATGTGCGCTGGAAACGCAATAAAAGATGGCTGGATAAAAACGGCAAGCCATCCGATGATCTAGCGGAGACGCATATCCCGTTCGACCAGTTTATCTTCAAACCGGAGATATTTAAATGACTGAGAAGTTCAAGATATCCCAGGACATACTTATCCGGGCGCTGGAGATTCTGGCGAGTGAGGCGCGTCAGCGCTACACTTGGTTTCCGAATGCGGAAGGCGACATGTCTTCTTTTGATGAAGATGTAAATAATCTGTTGGATGACGCACAGGTCTTTGATGCGATTGAAGATAATCAGATTATCTATGATCGAAACGTGACTGCGGCGTTACGCGAGCTTCGTGATGCTGTGATGCCGGTGGATGAATATCGCGATCCCGAAGAGATTATCAATGATCCGCTGATGCGAGTGGTGCGCGAGAAAGCCGCACGCGTTCTGGAACTGATAAAAGCAAGCTCGCGCGAGGGAAACACAGTCGAGTTTTGGAGCCGGGGCGAGCCGGAGAGATAAGGGCGAACGGGTCATAAGCAAAATGGTTGCTACAGCATCGTGCTGCCGCCATTGACGCTGACGGTCTGGCCGGTGATGAAGGAAGCCTCGGCGGACGCCAGATAGCTGACGGCGGAGGCCACCTCGGCCATGTCGCCGGGCCGTCCCATCGGAATGACACTGAAGAATTTCTCCACCAGCGGGTGGCCGGTTTTCACGAACGCATCCAGTTGCGGGGTCGCCACCGCGCAGGGCGCAATCACATTGACCGTGATCCCGTCGCCGGCGAATTCGCGCGCCAGCCCGGTGGTTAATCCGTGCACGCCGCCCTTGGCGGCGTTATAGGCCGCATGGTCCCACAAGCCGTTGCGCACACTGTCGGCGCCGATGCTGACGATGCGGCCATATTTCGCCGCCTTCATAGAGGGAAGCACGGCGCGGCAGCACCAGATCGCGGTCCACAGATTGCGGTCGATGGTGAGGCGCAGCGTTTCCGGCGTATGCGCGAGAAACGGTTTGATCACGCCGCCGCCCGCATTATTCACCAGAATATCCACCTTTCCCCATTTTTTAAGGGTGGCGTCCGTCATGGCGTTGACCACATCTTCCAGCGAAAGATCGCCAATATGGGTGATCAGTTGCACCTTGCCGGAGCTGGCTATTTCATCGGCGCATTTTTTCAGCACTTCGGCGTTCGCATCGGCCAGCATCAGATGGGCCCCTTCCGCCGCCAGCCGTTCGGCGATGGCGCGGCCGATGCCCTGCGCTGCGCCGGTGACAATGGCCACGCGGCCCGCATGTGCTCCACTCATGGCTTTCTCCTATGCGATGGTTTCGATCACGCCCTTGGCGCCGAAGCGCGGACTGGGCGCGCCGCCCCAATAATCCAGCGTCTCCAGGCTTGGCTCCAGCATACGCGGGGCGCGCGGATTATGCTCGGGAAATTCCTCCATGCCAAAGCTGAATTCGATGGTCACCTCGTCGGGATCGAGGAAATAGAGGAAAATGCTGTCGGATGGCGGATGCCGACCCGGCCCGAACACGATGGGGATCTGCATTTTCTGCGCGCGGATATTGCCCCGGCCGACATCATCAATATCCGTGACCATGAAATTGACATGGTTCAGACGATTTTCCGTACCCTGACCAATGGCCAGGCTGTGATGATAGGGGTTGGGGAAGCAGCGCATAAAGGCGAACATGCCCGGAATATAATCCGAGATGCGGAAATTCAGCTGATCGGTGAAAAACTGCCGCGCCTGCGCAAAATCCGCCACGGTCATGACCACATGGCCAAGGCGGGCGATCTTGGTCACCTTTTGCGAGAAGGCCGGGATGAATTGCGAGATGGTGGCGTAATATTCGAAGGTCGCGCCGCTATTGGGTTCCGTCATGCGGAAGGTGCGGCCCTGTTTCAGCGCCTGCTGCTCGGTTGCCGCAATCCATTTGGGCTTCAGGCCGATTTCGGTGAAATGTTCAAAGGCGTTATCGAGCTGGGCGTCGGATTCCATCTGCCAGCCCACCCGTTTCAGCCCGCCCGTGGTTCCAGGATAAAGAATGATATTGTGATGGTCATTGCTGCATCGGAAAAATTTGCAGCCGTCCGGCCCATCACCCGAGGGATCCAGCCCCACCATATCGCGATAGAACGCAGCGGACTTTTCCATGTCGGTGACATTCAGCGCCACATAGCCGAGCTTTTTATATCTGAAATCCAGGCCCATCGCTTTCTCCCTTCAGCAGTGATGGAAAACAGTTTGCGCAAAGACGCGCAGATTGTCATCTGTTCTGTTCAGGCTGGCGACGTGATGGCCGCGCCCAGCGACATGTTGCTATTTTGTTCTTGACATTGGGTTAGTTTTCCTATAGGGTCGCGGCAGTCATTCAGTGTGCGGGAAATCATTATGACGCTGCCGACGATCATACATACGCAAGCCTATCGCAAGGCGTTTAATCTGTATCTGCGGCGCGGCATCCCCATTGAGCTGTCGCTGAAGGCGGCTTTGCAGGAACATCCCACCACGCACTATATCTGGCGAACGCGCGGCGACAATAAAGTGCGCGCCGCGCACGCCGCCAATAATGGCCGGATTTTTTCGTGGGACAACCCGCCGATCACCGGCCATCCGGGCGAGGATTACGGATGCCGGTGCTGGGCGCAGCCTTACCGGCCCGCAGCCCCTGAGTATCTTGATCAAACCGTCACCAGCAATGCGAAGGACGGCCCTACGCGATGGGAATGGGATGATTTTGTCATTCATTATTATACTGGCGGTAAAGCCCTGATAAAGCTTTCGGATGTTGGGCATCTGCAGGATATTATCGATATGGCAAAGGTGCACGATTTGGGAGAGCATCAAGTATTTGAGGGTGTGGAAATACAAGTATTAAAAGCTGCGCGCGCAGTTCAGCATGGAACTATAGCGGACACATTTATTAAAAGTTATGATTTCAGCCCCGTATCCTTTGTGCACGGAGATTCAACCGTTCAGGGGAAATTTTCGGGCACGGTCCAGACGGAAAATGAATATCTGATTATTACCGCCGCCGTGGATTACGAATTCAGTGATAAATTCAAAGATCCTTTGGATATTATTCAGCTAATTACATCGAGCTTCAAAGATATTGGCGAATTTATAAAAAAAGTAGCAGCCGCGAAGAAACTCAGCGTTGAGAACCTGCTGAAAATTTTTAGGGAAACTCCCAATATCAATGAAGATGATATCTATGACTGGATTAAATGGCTCTCAATAGCTGGAGGCGAGGAATATCCAATAACGGGTAGCTGGCAGACGGCGCTGCACGCCTATGTCCACAAGGACGCGGCGAAAAGTGACTATCCAAAAAAACAAGATAGATGAGCAAGGCTTTTTTCATATCAGCCAGGCAAGCCGTTGGAACACTGCTTCACTGGGTCTATTGGGCCTACCGTGTAGCCGCGATGACTATCGGCACGCTCCTTATGCTGGTGTGGTCGTTAGCGTTAGTTTGTCACTTTACAAAAATCGTATATCTACCCAACGGATTCCGGCTTGCCCCGACAAATTTTGACCGGAGCGATATACAGATAATAGACGGAGATGGTGCGCAGGTTGTCACCAGCGTTGACTCGATCATGTGGTGTAACGACACAATCTATGGCTATCGAAAAGAAGTTGTTGATCAGCATCCCGGAGTATTCCCAGGAGACGCGCCGGTCGGTAAAATTGGCGTTACCTACATGTTTATCTATGAGCGCGGGACTAAAGCCCTACAGCAATTTGAAACCGCCATTCATTACAATACAGGCATTCGCGGCAATTCAATAGGACGCCCCTTCTCGAAAGAAGAATTCAAATTTGATCACGAACTGGAAAACAGAAACCTGCCTGCCTTAGACTTAAAAAAAACGGTGCGGTACCTGGATATGATCAGCGGATTGGATAAAATCCCGGAGGGCGAACTTTGCCGGATAAGCGATAGCCGGATTAAAGGGTAGCGTCCCCTTTAATCCCTAAAGGGTAGCGTCCCCTTTAATCCCTTTAATCCCTTTAATCCCGATTGCATTACAATTTATGATCATACAAATGTTTTTGAACGAGGTCTTCGATTTCATTTAATAACGGCTCAACATTATTTTTCATTCCAAGATATGCTTGTTTCAGAAAATCTGTTGTACCCTCTCTTCCATCAAGACTCATTTTTCTGTCCACCCAGACGCTCCATAAGAATGTATCAATCTGAGAAAATTTATTTTTTAATCCTGGATTTATAAATATCCTGTTGCCTTCGTAATATTCATGGAAATCATTAAATGCCTTATAAGCCTCATGCATTTGCTTGATATCTAAGTATCCAGAGTAAACATTGATTTTGTTAGTTTTATTCCTGAGGTTTGCCGCTACTGCTTCTGGTATCTTTTCCTGCTCAATAAATTTATCTAAAGATTCTTTGTCATATCTATCGAGATCTGGCAGGCTCCTAAATGAGATCACAGCCCTATTTAGTTCCGTACGCAACTTCTGTAATTTGCACCACAAGTTTGGCAGGATGTCGTATTCCTTTTCTTGCGTCTTGAGTACTTTATTGAACATTGTGTTGATTTTTAGTTTTAACTTTTCCAATTCTGAATCTTGCTCATTTTTATATTTTTCAATTTCTTTTGCAAATCTGCTGTCTATCCAGCGTTTTCCTAGAAACACAAACAACGCATAAGCAATAGCTACACTGCCGCCAGCATAGATAACTGCGTTGCCAATTAATTGGGTGATGGTTTCATATGGTGTCATGGTGGCAAGATGCTCAACATTTAATGAAAGCTTCAAAAAAAAGCAAAAATAAGGTCAGGTCTTGACCTAACTGGGTGTCCGTGAAACCGGGGCTAGCGCAGTGCGGCCCCATTTTCCATCAACCACACGCCTCAAATAATAATGCTGATCTTGCCGAGTGCGCGGATGGAATCGAGATCGAGGATCGAGCGTTTTTCGGCGATTTTCGGCCCGTCCGGCCCCACGACGATCTTGTATTCATGATGGCCGATATAGGTGTTGGTGATGTCGTTTTTGGTGCGGTAGGTGACGAAGTTGCAGGTCACCGCATAGGCGTTTCCTTCAACACTTCGTATACGGACATTATGCACCGTATGCCGGGTTTTGGAGCGCGGCCATTCCGCATGGGCCATTTTCTTGTTCAGCCGCACCACCCGTTCGCCCAGGCGGAAACGGTCATCGGCGATGTAGAACAGCGAATTGGCGGGTGTTGACGCATCCGTGCAATCGGTGGAGGGCACCATATAGCGCGCGTCATCGGTGAACAGCGCCAGCCATTCATTGAGTCGCCATTCATCGAGCAACGCTGCCTCCAGATACAGAAAATCCTCGAAATCATGCCGGGTCATCGCCGGGGAGGCGGCTTCTTTCTGCATGGTCTGGCTCATTCGGCGGCCTCCTGCGCTGTCATTAAATTGTTCCATTGCCGCCAGAAGGCGCGCATCTGCAATTCATCGCTGGTGCCGGGTTTTTCACGCAGCATCCCCTTGGAAATATCGTTCCACGCGACGCCGCGCAGATTTTTATAGCCGCGCTGGCACATTTCCAACGCCTCGACATCATCGGGCGTGGCGAAACCGCCGGGGCCGAGAAATTCCAGAAAATTGAACAGGCGGCGTTCGCGCATCGCGCCGCTTTCCTCGCGCGGGCCAATCGCCCAGGCATTGACATGCATCCGGTCCGGCGACAGCGGATAAAAGGCGCGCAAGGTGACAGCCATAATATCGTTGAGCACCAGGTTCGGGAAAATCAGGATATTGCGGTTCATCAGCCCAATACGCCGGGCGCGTTCTTCGCCGTATTTTTGCGTCAGCCGGTCCATGATGGCGGCGACATCCTTTTTGCCGTCCTCGCCCCAGGCCGGCACATGCTGCGCCACGGGCCGCCCCCAGGGCGCGGAATATTCAATCACCGCATGGCCGCCGCCAAGCTGCTTTCCGCCGCCGCCCATTCCCACATTGGTCATGCTGCCCGCCGTGTTGGCCAGATAATCCATATAGGTCGCGTGCGTGGTGGCGGCGTGATAGCCGTCAATGCTGTTTTCGCACAGCAGTTTCCAGTTGGCGTCGATGGCATATTGTTGCGTGCCGCCCACCACCTCCATGCCGGTTTCGGCCTGGTCCATCACCAGATCAATATATTCCTTCACGCCGCCCAGATAGGCGTCAAGCGAAATGGCGTTACGGTCATAATTGATGAAATAAAGGCCACGGTAATTTTCCAGCCGCTCGACCCGCGCCAGATTGCTGGAGCCATCCTCATTGAATTTATCGGGATAGGCGTCCTTGCCGGGCTGATCGATCAGCCTGCCCTCATTGGAAAACACCCAGCCATGATAAAAACACTGGAACATTTTGGAACTGCCCCTGGCCTCGCGGCAGACAAAGGCGCCGCGGTGCGTGCAGGTGTTATAAAAGGCGTTAATCACGCCCTTGCCGTCGCGGTTGAAAATCAGATTGCGCCCGGCTATGGCGCGGGTGACGAAATCATTGGGTTTGGCCACCTCGGACTCATGGCCAAGATACAGCCAGCACCGCTCGAATATGCGTTTTTGTTCCTGCGCGAACACTTGCGGTTCGACAAAGGCGGTGCGCGCCACCTTGAACAGACCCCTGTCCCCATCATCAATGATATAAAGCCCCCGGCTGTTGCTCGACTGTTTTTCAATCATGGAAACACTCCTTATAATCACTCAGCCGCAGCCTGCATGGGTTGCCCGGTCATCAGCATATTCCATTGCCGCCAGAAGGCGCGCATCTGTAATTCATCATTCGTGCCGGGTTTTTCGCGCAGCATGCCCTTGGATATATCGTTCCAGGCAACGGCGTCCAAATTTTTATAGCCGCGCTGGCACATTTCCAGCGCCTCGACATCATCGGGCGTGGCGAATCCGCCGGGGCCGAGAAATTCCAGAAAATTGAACAGGCGGCGTTCGCGCATCAAAGCATCTTCCTCGCGCGGGCCCATCGCCCAGGCGTTCACCGTCATGCGATCCGGACTGAGCGGGTAAAAGCTGCGCACCGTAATCGCCATTACATCATTGATGATGAGATTGGGAAAGATCAGCAGATTACGGTTCAGGCTGGACATGCGTTCGGCCTTTTCCGCGCCCATGCGGGCGGCGAGCCGCGCCTTGATGTCCGCCACATCCTGTTTGGCGGCCTCGCCCCAGGTGGGCACCCATTGCGCAATCGGCCGCCCCCAGGGCGAGCTATATTCGATCACCGCATGACCATTGCCCAGCGCATATGCGCCACCCGCAATGCCCACCCGCGCCAGCGCGCCGCTATTGCCCAGATAATCCATATAGGTCGCATGGGTGGTCATGGCGTGATAGCCATCAACACTGTTTTCTGTCAGCAGTTTCCAGTTGGCGTCAATGGCATATTGTTGCGTGCCGCCGATAATTTCCATGCCGCTTTCCGCCTGATCCGCCACCAGATCAATGAAAGACCGCGCATTGCCGAGATAGTCGTGCAGGCTGACTGCGTTCCGGTCAAAATTAATGAAGTAAAAGCCGCGATACTGTTCCAGCCGTTCCACCCGCGCCAGATTGCTGGAACCGTCCGCGTTGAATTTATCAGGATAGGCGTCCTTGCCCGGCTGGTCGATCAGCGCGCCCGCATCGGAAAATACCCAGCCATGATAGAAACACTGGAACAGTTTGGAATTGCCCCTGGACTCGCGGCAGACAAAGGCGCCCCGGTGCGTGCAGGTATTGTAAAAGGCGTTCACCGCCCCCGTGCGGTCACGGTTGAAAATCAGATTGCGGCCGGCAACGGCGCGGGTGACAAAATCGCCCGGTTTCGCCAGTTCGGATTCATGGCCAAGATAGAGCCAGCAGCGTTCGAATATGCGCGTCTGTTCGAGCGCCAGCACATCCGGCGACACAAAGGCGGTGCGCGCCACCTTGAACAGGCCGCGCCCCTCATCCACCCGCAAATATTCCCCCGACGCCATCTTCCTGACACCCTTGTTCATGGTCTGCCGCCATTTTCAGTAGTTTATACACAGTGGCTTGCCATGCTAAAGTGTTATTCACCAGATATATTAAAATCGGCGGGAGCAAACGGCATGAGCGGCGGAGATGAGCTGATATCAAGTCTTTCAGGCCCTATGGGCTGGACACGCAAAGAGGTGCTGGCGCTGGTGGATGAGGAACGCGGCACGCTCGATCCGCGTATCTATACCGATGAGCGGCTATATCAGCTTGAACTGGAACGCATATTTGGCCGCGCCTGGATTTTTGTGGCGCATGAGGCGCAAATCCCGAAGGCCGGGGACTTCTTCACCACCTATATTGGCGAAGACCCGGTGCTGGTGGTGCGCCAGAAAGATGCCAGCATCCGCGTATTCCTGAACCAGTGCCGCCATCGCGGCATGAAACTATGCCGGGCGGACGCGGGCAATGCGCGCAGCTTCACCTGTTCCTATCACGGCTGGGCCTATAATACAGCCGGCGATCTGGTCAGCGTGCCGCACGAGGCCGACGCCTATTACAATGAAATCGACAAATCCAGATGGGGGCCGGTGCAGACCGCCAAGGTCGAAACCTATAAGGGGCTGGTGTTCGCCACCTGGGACCAGAACGCGCCCACCCTGGACACCTATCTGGGCGAAGCGAAATTCTATATGGACGCGTTTCTGGATCGCATGGAGGGCGGTACCGAAGTGATTGGCGGCGTCACCAAATGGGTGATCGGATGCAACTGGAAATTCGCCGCCGAACAATTTTGCAGCGACATGTATCATGCGCCGGTCAGCCATGTTTCGCCCACCATCGCCGCCCTGCCGGACGGCGTGCCGGCTGAATTCGCCAAATGGCCGGAGGCGGGCACCCAGTTCCGCGCCACCGTGGGCGGCCATGGCACCGGATTTTTCACCGGGCCGCAGAAATATATTCCGGTGGAGGAACGCGAGGACCGGCTGCTGCTGGGGCTGATCGGCCCGGTCGCGGGTAAATTCTATGCGCGGGAATCGCGCGAGGCGTGCCGCGAACGGCTGGGCGATGCCCGCGCCGACCGCATCAATGGCGCGCATATGACGATTTTCCCCACACTGTCTTTTCTGCCCGGGGTGCAGACCCTGCGCGCCTGGCATCCGCGCGGGCCAAATGAAATCGAAGTATGGGCGCTGACGGTCGTGGATAAAAACGCGCCGCCGGAAGTGAAAGAGGAATATCGCACCGGCGTGATGCGCACCTTCAGCGCGGGCGGCATCCTGGAACAGGATGATGGCGAAAACTGGGTGATGATCCAAAAGGGCCTGCGCGGCTTCAAATCGCGCCAGGCGCATTTCAACGCCGCCATGGGCAAGGGCCACAGCAACGCCAATGATCCCATGTGGCCAGGCGTCATCGGCAATGTCTATGGCGAGGAGGCGGCGCGCGGATTCTATTCCCATTGGGGCAAGATGATCGTCACCGATGACTGGGCCTCGCTCTATCCCGCCGCCGCCCCGGCCAAAGCAGCGGAGTAAGCCATGTCCGCACAGCCCGGCCGCCCTGCCCTGCCCGCCATCACCCCGCAACTGCAATGGGAACTGGAGCAGTTTCTCTATGCCGAGGCGGCGCTGCGCGACCAGCGCCGCTTTCGCGACTGGTATGCGCATCTGGCCGAGGATTTGCGTTACCGGATGCCGCTGACCTTTAACCGGCTGGCGCGCGAACGCGATCATGAATATTCGCGGGACAATGAAAGTTTTCTGTTCGACGACACCAAGGCCAGCATGCATGTGCGGCTGAAACGGCTGGAGACCGGCATGGCCTGGGCGGAAGAACCGCCTTCGCGCACCCGCCACATGATCACCAATGTGCGCGTGGAGCCCACAGACACGCCGGACTGTTTCATCGTGCATTGCTATTTTCATCTGTACCGCTCGCGGCTGGAACGCCAGACCGATCATCTGATTGGCGGGCGCACCGATCTGATCCGCCGCGCGGCGACGCCGCTGGGCTGGGAAATTGTCCGCCGGGACATCACACTTGATCAGTCCACGGTGCTTTCCAATAATCTGAGCATGTTTTTTTAGGGTTTGGATGCCGTAGTCAGGTGAACATGCCTATATTTCATGTCCCAACAGGTTGTTCACAGGAAAACGGGTTCCCTCCCCCTGTAAGGGGGAGGGTCAGGGAGGGGGTCAATGATGCAGCAAATTATAGTGCTGCCTTATTTTGGGCGCTTGCACATCGACCCCCTCCCAGCCTCCCCCTTACAGGGGGAGGAGGCGATTACCGCAAATTCCTCCCTTCCCCTGAAAAGGGCCTGAAGATGCAGGTGCCAATAAGGGGTGGGGTGAGGGTCAGTTTTTTAGAAAAGGCGGGATGTCTTCCGGGCCGATTCATACTAAAAGCATCACGCTCCAGATAAGCGCCGGGGCATAGTTTCATTCGCCAGGAAGCGCATCTTGCTGCTGCTGCTGTTCCTGTTGTTGCTGTTCCCGTTGTTGCTGTTCCCGTTGTTGCTGCTCTTCGGCGGCGCGCTGGCGGTCGGCTTCGGCCTGTTGAGCGGCCTGGGCTTCGACCTGTGCCGCCGCTTCGGCCTGTGCCGCCGCTTGCGCCTGCGCCTCGGCTTGCGCCGCAGCGGTAGCTTCGGCCTCGGCTTGTGCAGCTGCTGCTTGGGCGGCGGCGGCTTCGGCCTCGGCTGCTTGCCTTTGCGCCGCCTCGGCGCGCGCCGCTTCGTCCTGTGCGGCCCGCAGGCGAAGGGCTTCGTTCTGCGTGGCCTGAGCCGCTGCATCCTGCGCCGCCTGATTTTGTTCCGGAGTGGATAGATAAGTTTCCGCCTGAACTGGCGCGGCGCGCCCCGGATCGGCCTGTGCATCGCCTGCCCGGCCTGGCCCGGCAATGGCGGGGCCCGCCCGTCCGGTTATGTCCTGCGGGGAATGCGGCAATAAAAAATTGATCTGCGGGGTCTGCGGCAATGCGGGATCGCTCTGCGGCGCAACCGGCGCGGGCGCGAGCGGGGCCGCTTCATGACGTTCGCGTTCGCGTTCAAGTTCGCGTTCTGCGTGCCCAGATCTGTCCCTGTGGCCGGTGTCACGCCGCGGGCGCGGCCGGTCATGATCTTCCCAGTAGCCGCGTGTATGCCGTCTTTCGTGCCAATAATGCTCTTCCCGCCAGTCTCTTCTATTGTGCCGGAATTGCTCCTGAATGGCCCATTCCTGCCGCAATCTCAGCTGCGTATAATAGGCGTCGCGGGCCTGCTGTTCCTCGATCTGGTTGCGGTATTGCATACGGGCTTCTTCCTCTGCCCGTGCTTGCATGAAGCGGAGGCTGGTCTGGGCAACCGCATTGCCCTGCTGGGCGGAGCGTTGAAACCACTGCATGGCCTGCGCATAATCCTGGCGGACGCCCGTGCCTTCCAGATAGAGAAAAGCCAGATTGGCCTGTGCGTCGGCATGGCCCTGATTGGCGGATTTTTGAAAGTATTGCGCCGCCAATGCGAAATCTTGCCGCACGCCCTTGCCCTCAAGATACAACATGCCAAGATAATTCTGCGCCTCGGCATCGCCCTGATCCGCCGCCCTTTGATACCAGTGCGCCGCCATACCATAATCCTGCGCGACGCCTTTGCCCTCTTCATAAAGATAGCCGAGGCTGGTTTGCGCCGGAGCAAACCCCTGTTGCGCGGCCTTTAGATACCAGTGCGCGGCGGCGCTATAATCTTTGGCAACGCCCTCGCCGGTTTCATACATGAAGCCCAGATCCGCCTGGGCCGGCGCATTCCCCTGCTGGGCCAACGGCCGCAGGCTCTGAAAATCCAGAACGGGTTTCGGGGCCGCATTTACAGACGGACCTGCGATCACGGCCGCCGGAAGGCACAGGCCCAGAATAAAGCTTAGCACTGTGATTTTAATCATACTGCGCATCGTCTATCCTTCCCGGCCCGGCCCGGCAAGTGAGGTAACCCTGTCAACATAGGCCTTCATTGCGGCATTTCGGTGGCGGCGCGCCGCTTTGCGTCCTGCGCGCAGACTGTTATAACCTACCCTGACATTGGTTAAGGGCGGGAATATTTTATGGCGTTTGTAAAAGTATGCGCGGCGGCGGACGTGCCGCTGGATCAGGGGCTGCGTGTAGAGCAGGGCCCGGAACCCATTGCAATTTTCAATCTGGACGGCGAATTTTTCGCCATTGGCGACACCTGTACCCATAGCGACTGGCCGCTGTCAGAAGGCTATGTCGAAGACGGCCTGGTGGAATGCACGCTGCATATGGCGCGGTTCTGCATCCGCACCGGCAAGGTGAAAATGTCGCCCGCCTTTGAGCCGGTTAAATATTACCCGGTCCGGCGCGAAGGCGATGATATTCTGGTCGATCTTGAGGGTGGCGCCTACGCATAAGCGGAACACAGAAAAAGGAAAACTGGATGGGCTGGCTGAATGGGCGTGTGGCGTTAATAACCGGTGGTGCTTCCGGCCTTGGCGCGGCGGTGGCGGAGCGTTTTCTGGCCGAGGGTGCGCAGATTGCCGTGCTGGATAAATCGCCGGATAAAATTTCCGAACTGACCGCGCATCTGGGCAAGGGCGTTTGCGCAACCCAGGGCGATGTGCGCGAGCTGAAAGATCATCAGCGCGCAGTTGCCGCGACGGTGGAAAAATTTGGCCATCTGGATATTTTTATCGGCAATGCGGCGATCTGGGATTATGGCGCGAAACTGGTGGACTTGCCCGATGACGCCATTTCGGCGGCGTTTGATGAACTGTTCGCGGTCAACGTCAAAGGCTATCTGCTGGGCGCAAAGGCGGCGCAGCGTGAACTGGTGAAAAGCCAGGGCTGCATGATCTTTACGGTGTCCAATGCGGGCTTTTATCCCGATGGCGGCGGGCCGCTTTATACCGCGTCGAAACATGCGGTGGTGGGCCTGATCAGGCAATTGGCGTTTGAATGCGCCCCCCATGTGCGGGTGAACGGGGTGGCGCCTGGCGCAATTCCTACAGATTTGCGCGGTCCGGCGGCGCTGGGCCTGGCGGAGCGGTCCATCGCCAATGTCCCATTGCGGGAAATGATCAAGGGAAAAATGCCGATTGTGGATTTTCCCGCGCCCGGCGACTATGCTGGAGCCTATGTTCTGCTGGCGTCAAAAGAAAATTCGCGCATGGCGACCGGGACTGTCATAAACTGCGACGGCGGGTTTGCCGCACGCGGGGTGGCCACACCATCAGGGGGCATCAATCTGCCCCAGAAACTAGGGCTATAAGGGAGAAGAAAAATGGCGCAACAAGCGGACGTGAAGGTTGGCAGTTTTGGCTATCTCGGCATTGGCGTCAGCGATATGGACGCCTGGAAGGATTTTGCCGGCAATGTGCTGGGCCTGATGCTGGCGGGCGAGAGCAGCGACGGGGCCACCCTGCTGCGCATGGATGAAATGAGCCGCCGGTTCATGCTGTATCCAAGCGGCGAGGATGACGCGATTTTCTATGGCTATGAAGTGCCCGGCAAGGCGCAACTGGATGCGCTGGAGGCGAAGCTGAACAAGGGCGGCGTTGAAACCCATCGCGCCACCGCAGACGAAAAAAAATCCCGCGCCGTGGTGGATATGATCCATTGCAAAGACCCTTGCGGAATGCGGGTGGAAATTTTCTATGGCCCGAAAGTGGAGTTTGACAAGCCGTTCCATTCGCCGCGTTCCATATCCGGTTTTGTCACCGGCGAAATGGGGCTGGGCCACACGGTTTTGTGCGTGCCGGACATTGTGGCGGCGCGGCATTTTTATGAAGATCTGCTGGGCTTTCTGATCAGCGATTTTATCAGCATGGAGCTGGCCCCGAAATTCAGCATTGATCTGACGTTCCTGCATTGCAATCCGCGCCACCACACGCTGGCGCTGGCCCCGATCAAGGCGCCGAAAAAACTGTTCCATTTCATGGTGCAACTGGGCAATCTGGACGATATTGGCAGCACCCATGATCTGGTGAAATCACGCGGCATCAAGCTGGGCATGGATCTGGGCAAGCACACCAATGACCATATGGTGTCGTTTTATATGAAATCACCCTCGGGGTTTGAGGTTGAGTATGGCTGGGGCGCGCGCACCATTGATGACGCGACCTGGCATGTCACACAGCACACATCCGGCAGCATCTGGGGCCACAAACCGGGCGCGTAACGTCAAACAACCATACAGCAGGGAGAAGAAAATATGCCGTATACGGAAAAAGACACGAGCAAATTCGTGCAGGCGGGCAAGGTGCGGATGCACTATAATGAGGCGGGTTCCGGCGAGGCGCTGGTGCTCATCCATGGCGGCGGGCCGGGCGCGACCGGCTGGTCCAATTACCGGCGCAATGTCGAGGAGCTGTCCAAACATTTCCGCTGCCTGATCATTGATCTGCCGGGGTTTGGCAAGACCGACAAGGTGCGCCCCGACACCGGACTGTTCGCATTTTACGCCGAATGCATCAAAAACATGCTGGACGAGCTGAAAATCGACAAGGCGCATTTCATCGGCAATTCGCTGGGCGGCGGCACCACGCTGAAATTCGCGCTGGATTATCCCGATCGCGCCGGGCGGCTGGTGCTGATGGGGCCGGGCGGCTCTGTGCCGCTGCTGACGCCCTGGCCATCCGAAGGCATCAAGCATCTGTTCAATTTCTATGAGGGCGAAGGCCCGACCATGCAGAAGCTGAAAAACTTCATTGAGATCATGGTCGTCGATAAATCCGAATTGACCGAAGAGCTGTATCAGGAGCGTTTCGCCGCCGCGACCGATCCCGAAACAGTCAAGAACCCGCCGCTGCGCATGCGCAAGGGGATGCCGCTGGAGGAACTGTGGAAGGAAAATCTGGCGGCCCTGAAGCATGAGGTGCTGCTGATCTGGGGCCGCGAGGACCGGGTGATTCCGCTGGATATGTCGCTGTTCCTGCTCAACCGCATTCAAAAGGCGCAATTGCATGTGTTCCCCAATTGCGGCCATTGGGCGCAGTGGGAAAAGGCGCCCGAGTTCAACCGGATCGTTTCCGGGTTTATCAAGGGCTGAAAAATTTGTGGACTGATTGAATCTTTTCTTACCCCCCCACCCCTATCCCCTCCCCACGAGGGGGAGGGGAAGCGTTTGCGGCGTGCACTGAGCAAAGCCCCTCCCCTTGATGGGGAGGGGTTGGGGTGGGGTGAAGAGATGGAAATTCGGGTGCGTTAACTTGATCACAAAGTGGGCTGACATGCCGGGCAAAATTAATGTGGCGATCATCGGATCCGGCAATATTGGCACGGATCTGATGATCAAAATCCTCAGGCGGTCCAGCATTCTGTCCATCACGGTGATGGCGGGCATTGATCCGCAGTCGGAAGGTCTGGCGATGGCGCGCGAACGCGGTATCGCCACCACTGACAAGGGCATTGACGGGCTGGCGGCGATGCCGGAATTCGCCGCCGTCAAGATGGTGTTCGACGCCACCTCGGCGGGCGCGCATCCGCGCCATGACGCGGTGTGCCGCGCGGCGGGCAAGATCATGATCGACCTGACACCCGCCGCCATCGGCCCCTATGTCATTCCGGTGGTGAACAGCGATGCGCATCTGGACGCGATGAATGTGAATATGGTCACCTGCGGCGGCCAGGCGACCATTCCGATGGTGCACGCCATCAGCCGCGTGGCCAAAGTGCATTATGGCGAAATCATCGCCTCGGTCGCCAGCAAATCGGCTGGGCCCGGCACCCGCGCCAATATTGACGAGTTTACCGAAACCACACGGCTGGCGGTGGAAAGGCTGGGCGGCGCGGGGCGTGGCAAGGCAATCATTATTCTTAATCCGGCGGAGCCGCCGCTGATTATGCGCGACACGATTTTCTGCCTGTCGGCGGACGCCGACACCGATGCGATTTCGGCGTCGGTGAAAAAGATGGTCGCCGAGGTGCAGGACTATGTGCCGGGTTACCGGCTGAAGCAGGAAGTGCAGTTTGAGCGTTTCGGCGCCAATAATCCGGTGAAAATTCCCGGTTATGGCGAATTTTCCGGACTGAAGTCCTCGGTGTTTCTGGAGGTCGAGGGCGCGGGCGATTATCTGCCGCCCTATGCCGGCAATCTTGATATTATGACCGCCGCCGCGCTGCGCACCGCCGAACGCATCGCTGCGCACCGCTTTATGGATGTGAAAGCATGAGCGCACGCACCACGCCCAAGCGGCTTTATATTCAGGATGTCACGCTGCGCGACGGGATGCACGCGATCAGGCATCGCTATGGCGTCGATCATGTGATTAAAATCACCAAAGCGCTGGCGGATGCGGGCGTGGACGCGATTGAAGTGGCGCATGGCGACGGGCTGTCCGGCTCCAGCTTCAATTACGGCTTTGGCGCGCATACCGACTGGGAATGGCTGGATGCCGCGCGCGAAAGCCTGGGCGATACGGTGCTGACCGTGCTGCTGGTGCCGGGCATCGGCACGGCGCATGATCTGGATACCGCCTGGGCGCATGGCGTGCGTTCGGTGCGCGTCGCCACCCATTGCACCGAGGCCGATGTCGGCGCGCAGCATATTGCGCATGCGCGCAAGCTGGGCATGGATGTGTCGGGCTTTTTGATGATGTCGCACATGCTGGCGCCCGCGAAGCTCGCGGAACAGGCGAAGAAAATGGAAAGCTATGGCGCGCATTGCGTCTATGTGGTGGATAGCGGCGGCGCGCTGCTGATGCATGAGGTGGCGGAACGCTTTGACGCCTATGCCCAGGTGCTGAAGCCCGAAACCGAAATGGGCATGCACGCGCATCACAATCTGTCGGGCGGCGTCGCCAACAGCGTCATCGCCGTGCAGCATGGCGCAAGGCGCATCGACGCCTCGCTCGCCGGCATGGGCGCGGGCGCGGGCAATGCGCCGCTGGAAGTGTTCATCGCCTATGCCGACCGCATCGGCTTCAAACATGGCTGCAACCTGTTCGCGCTGATGGACGCCGCCGAGGAACTGGTGCGCCCGTTGCAGGACCGCCCGGTGCAGGTCGACCGCGAAACGCTCACCCTTGGCTATGCCGGCGTCTATTCCAGTTTCCTGCGCCACGCCGAAACCGCTGCCCAGACTTACGGCATCGACACGCGCGACATTCTGGTGGAACTGGGGCGGCGGCGCATGGTCGGCGGCCAGGAAGACATGATCGTCGATGTGGCGCTGGATCTGCTGGCGGCGCGGGGGAAAGCCGCGCCGGTGCGCTGAGCGGCGGCGGCTAATTCGAAACCTACCAAACCCATTCAGGGGCCTCAGGGGCCATGGGGCCATTTATCCATTGGCTTCTTGAATATGCCTGTCTTAATATCCCCTCAATCAATATGGTATTATCCATCCAAAACACAGAGGGAACGGGACATGTCACAGGCGGCGGTACAGGATTATGACGACAAGGAGCTGGATTTTGAGATTGTCATTATCGGGGCCGGGTTTTCCGGCATTGGCACCGGCATAAGGCTGCTGAAAAACGGCTTTGGCGATTTTGTCATTCTGGAAAAGGCCGAGAGCGCGGGTGGCACCTGGCGCGACAATACCTATCCGGGGCTGGCGGTCGATGTGCCGACGCTCAGCTATTCCTTTTCGTTCGAGCAGAACCCCAACTGGTCCAATCTGTATGCGCCGGGACCGGAGCTGAAGGCCTATGCCGATCATTGCGTCAATAAATATGGCGTGCGGCCGCATATGCGCTATGGCGTCGAGGTGACCAAAACCGTTTATGACGAGGCGCGCAATGTGTGGGTGACGCACACCACCACCGGCAAGACCTTTACCTCGCGCTATATTGTCAGCGCCACCGGCTTTCTGACCCTGCCGAAAATGCCGGACGTGCCGGGGCTGGATAAATTCAAGGGCAAGATCATTCATACCAGCCGCTGGGATCATTCCTACGATTTCACCGGCAAGGAAGTGGGCTGGATCGGCACCGGCGCCACGAGCATTCAGGCGATCCCGGAAATCGCGGATAAGGTAAAGCATCTGGATGTGTATCAGCGCACGCCGATCTGGCTGCTGCCGAAAAAAGACATGCCGATTCCCACGCGCTTGCAGAACGCCTTCGCCAAAATTCCCGGTGTGCAGCGCGCCGCCCGCATCCTGACGATCATCTTTACAGATATTGTCATGATCAATCTGCTGGTGTTCAACAAATATTTCAAACGCGCGGGCCGCGGCATCGAAAAGATCTGCGTCAATCACATCAAGGCCCAGGTGAAAGACCCGGCCATCGCCGAAAAGCTGATTCCGAAATATGATTTCGGTTGCAAACGGCCCAGTTTCACCAATAAATTCTATCCGGTGTTTAACAATCCCAATGTGGATCTGGTCACCGACAGCATTACGCATATCACCGAAAATGGCATTGTCACCAAGGATGGCAAGGAGCGTAAAATCGATACGCTGGTCGCCGCCACCGGATTTCAGGTGTTTGAAAAAGGCAGCGTGCCCACCTTCAGCATCGTGGGCAAGGGCGGCGTCGCCATCAGCGACTGGTGGGATCAGAACCGTTATCAGGCGTTCGAGGGCGCGACCGTGCCGGGCTATCCGAATTATTTCATGATGTTCGGGCCCTACAGCGTCTGCACCGCATCCTTCTTTGGCATGATTGATACGCAGTCCACGCATCTGGTGCGCTGCCTGAAAGAGGCGCGCCGGCGCAAGGCCAATTATGTCGAGGTGACCAAAGCCGCCAATGACGCCAATTTCGAAAAGGTCAAACGGCGCATGAACACCACCATTTTCAATGCGGGCGACTGCAAACTATCCAACAGCTATTATTTCGACCGGCATGGCGACAATCCGATTATCCGCCCGGTGACCGGCGTTGAAATGTGGCTGAAAAGCCGCTTTTTCAGCATGAGCAATTACAGTTTCGACACGAAATAAATCTATGCGCATTTTGTGATCAGATTGATACGCTCTCTTTCCCATTTTCTCACCCCTCACCCCGGCCCTCTCCCCCAAGGGGAGAGGGAGATATGAGTTCCGGGCGAGTTTCCCTCTCCCCTCGGGGGAGAGGGTCAGGGTGAGGGGGAAGGGAAAAGCGATTCAGTCCGTTCACATAATGCTCTATCAGCCGATCGCGCCCTTTTCGCGCAGGGCGCTGATCGTGGCGGCGTCCTTGCCCAGCACCTCGCGCAGCACCTCATCGGTATGTTCGCCCAGCATCGGCGCGTGGCGTTCAACCTTCCATGCCCCGGTTCCGAATTTCACCGCAGGCGCGGGCGAACGCATAACCACATCGGCCTTGGGGTGATGCACCTCCAGCAGGGATTTCTGCTGAACGATCTGCGGATCAAGATGCAGGCTATCGCGCCGGTTCACAACGCCGCACGGCACGTCTTCGCCATCCAGCAGCGCCATTAATTCCGTGCTGCCATATTTTTGATATTCGCGTTCGATAATTTCCCACAACTCGACCGCGTTTTTACCGCGCGCCGCGATGGTGGCGAATTTTTCATCCGCGGCAATATCCATGCGTTTCATGGCGCGGCAAAAACCCTGCCATTCGGAATCGGAACTGACGATGCTGGTGATATAACCATCCTTTGTGGGGAACACCCGGTACAGATCCGACAGGTTTGGCCGGCCTTCTTTTTCCTCGCCGACATAGATGTAATTGGCCAGCGCATCCGACCACAAAAATTGCAACGCCGAATCCAGCATGGACAGTTTGATATGCTGCCCGCCCTTGCCGCGCGCCTTGGCCAGCAGGCCCGCCGTAATCGCCTGGCACGCGGTCAGCGATGTCACCTTGTCGATCACGATGGTGCGCACAATTTCCGGTTTGCCGGTTTTGGGATCGCCCTGCACATCGGTGTAACCGGCGATCGCCTGCACGATCGGGTCGTAAACCCGCTTGTTGGAATAGGGCCCGTCGTCGCCAAAGCCGCTGATCGACACATAGACAAGATCGGGATTGATTTTTTTCAGCTGCTCATAACCGATGCCCATGCGTTCGGCAACGCCGGGCCGGTAATTCTGCACAAAGGCGTCGGCCTTGCGCACCAGATCGTAGATCAGCTCCTTGCCCTCGGGTTTGGCGGTATTCACCGTGACCGAGCGTTTATTGCGGTTCAGCACGGCAAATACCGCGCTCATATGGTTGCGGATAATCCCCATATAGCGGATCAGATCGCCAAGGCCGGGCTGTTCGATTTTTATGATATCCGCGCCCTGATCTCCCAGAATCGTGGTCGCAAAGGGCCCCGATACGATGCTGGTCGCATCAATGATTCTGATACCTTCCAATGGTCCTGACATGATCTTTCTCCTCTTGCGGTTTTTATGGTTGCATCCTGCCTGCCAGCCTACTATGGAACACAGGCTGAAAGAATGAAGGCGGAGAACGGACACCGAATCCCGGCTCTCCGTCTTCTGTTTTCTGTTCCGGGCCCGTAGCTCAGTGGTAGAGCATCTGACTTTTAATCAGGGGGTCGATGGTTCGAATCCATCCGGGCTCACCAAATTGCGCCAGTCCGGCCCAGGAACAGTTTAACGCATCCCCAGCCGCCGCATGCCGCCGGGCGTAAACAGTTCCTCATCCATTTCCACATTGAACTGCACCGGCTTTTGCTCGTTGCGCAGCCCCAGCACATGATAGCGCCCCCCCGAAACGTCATAGACAACATCGGAGCCAATAGCGCAGAGCGGCTGATCGTAATAATTGTACAGATGGCCTTCCTGGACACGGGCGATATTTCCGCCCGCGTCATAGAGCGCAGTGGCCAGCACGGTCCAGCTATCCTCGTCAATATACATGCGTCTGCGCGCGGCGATGATATGCGTCTGTCCGGGTTTCAGCTTGCCTTCCACCACCCATGTCCGGTGTAGTTCATACCGGACTGGTTCCGGGTTCAGATGGCCCTTATGCAGGATGTCCTTATATTTCAGATCCGGCGAGGCCAGCGCAAACGTGTTATAGGGAATGAGTTTTTCCTGCTTGCCCAGAAGCTCCCACTCATAGCGGTCGGCCGCGCCATTAAACACCTGCATATTATCGCTGGTGCGCATCCCCTCGCTGGTGGGGGTCAGGCTGTCATAGCCCAGGCCCATGGTGCGCTTTACCTTGCGTTCGCCGGGCCGGTAATTCCACACCCGGCGCCCTTCCGCCACCTGATCGAGCGTGTTGTGCATGACCATCAGCGAGCCGGCCTGTGAAGACGGGCTGACACCCTGTTTAAGGAAATGGAATATCACATTTTGCAGATCCTCGGTTTTGGCCAGTTCGGGATCGGCATAACGGTATATCCACTGATCCACGGAAACCTGAATCGTATAATCCCCGCCTCTGGTCGGCGTCGCCTCTGCGGATTCGCGTTTCACCCGGAAGCCCTGAAACCGCATTTCGTGATTCCACAATATTTCGCGCGCCGATTGCGGAATGGGAAAGGGCGACGCCACCGTCGCGCCGGTAAAGCCATTGCCTTCATGCGCCAGTTGCGCATTGACCGCATTGCGCTTGATCGCCTCATACACCACAGGCGGATAGGCGCAGGAGCGGTGGGTGGGGTAGACCTTCAGGAAATAGCTGTCCGGATAGGCCTTCAGCATTTCCTTATGGCCGTCGGTCAATTGCGCGTCATATTTTGCCGCGTCCGCCGCCGTAATTTTGTAAAGCGGCTGATCGGCGGCAAACGGGTCGGGCAGATGTTTGGCCGGGTCAATGGTAATGCCCGGCGGCGGCGCGGCTAGCCCGCCGTCCCAGGCGGGAATGGTTCCCGCCGCATTGCCCGCCTTTTCCGCCCCCATCGGGGTCAGATCGGCGCCCAGCCGGCTGGCCTCTTCCGGCGTAACAGCGGCAAACGCCGCGGCCGTACCCAACATTAACGCCAGCGCCGCGCCATATCCCGTTGTCCGTTTCATATACCGTTCACTCCCCTGCATAATTATTTATTTTTTTGCCACCTGCCACGCGGCAAGTGAATAATCAGCGCACCCCGAGCGCGCGCATCCCGGACGGGCTGAACTTGCTTTGTGCAAAGACCACCTCGAACCTGACTGGTTTTTGCTGATTGCGCATCCCGACAATATGATACCGCCCGCCCTTGATGTCATAGATGACTTCCGAGCCAAGCGCGCAGAGCGGCTGATCATAATAGTTGAATATGTGCCCTTCCTGAATGCGCGATAAATTGTCCGCTGGATTAAACAGGTCGGCGGCCACGGCAATCCAGCTATCTTCATCCAGATATATTTTCCGGCGCGCCGCGATGACATGTGAAAGGCCCGGTTTCAGCTTGCCTTCAATCACCCATGTCCGGTGCAATTCATAGCGCATGAAATCCTGATTCACATGCCCCTTTTGCAGAATATCCTTATACTGATGATCGGACGAGGCAAAACCATTGGTGGTGTAGGGAATGATTTTCTCCGTCTTGCCCAGCAGCTCCCAGTCATAGCGGTCGCCCGCGCCGTTAAACAGCTGGAACGTGTCGCTGGTGCGGATGCCTTCACTGGACGGGACGATATTGTCATAGCCGATGCCCATGGTGCGTTTTACCTTGCGCTCTCCTGGGCGGTAATTCCACACCCGGCGCGGTTCGGCTACCTGATCAAGGGTATTGTTGAAAACCGTCATCGCGCCCGAATTTGACGGCGGGCTGTGGCCCTGTTTGAGGAAATAGTAGCTGATATTTTTCATATCCTCGGTTTTGGTCATCTCGGGATCGGACCAGCTGTAAATATACTGGTCAATCGCGGTTTCGATGGTGAAATCACCCGAAGCAGTCGGCGTCGCCGAGGCATTGTCGCGCCACACCTTGAAACCGCGATAATTCAGTTCGTGATTCCACAGCACCTCACGCGCCGTTTTCGGTATGGGAAATGACGCCGCCATGGTCGCGCCGGCAACCCCATTGCCATCATTGGTAAGCTGCGCATTCACCGCATTGCGCCGGATCGCCTGATAGACATGATCGGGATAGGCGCAGGCCCGATGCGTTGGAAACACTTTCAAGCGGTAGGTATCGGGATAGGCGGCCATCATGGCCTTTTGCCCATCGGTCAGATTGGCGTCATATTGTGCTATATTGGCGGATGTGACGGTATATAGGGGCTGCTCCGATGCGAACGGATCGGGCAGATGTTTGTCCGGATCAATGGTGACGCCCGGCGGCGGCGCGCTCAGCCCGCCGTCCCAGGCGGGAATGGTTCCCGCCGCATTACCCGCCTTTTCCGCGCCAATGGGTGTCAGATCGGCCCCCAGACGATTGGCTTCCGCCTCTGGCACACCAGCCATGCCCGCCTGTATGCCCAATAATAAACCCGCAACGGCTGAAAGACTGAACACATGTTTCATGCTGGCGTTACTCCCGCATATTATATTTATTGGTGCGATCATCCTGCTCCGGTCAGTATGACCTCCACGACAGCCATGGTATTGAAAGTGACAATTGTGTGCAATAGGTCTAAGCCGGATGGATGCTACAGTTCCGCCAGACAGTATCGGACAGGAGTATAGACGTGCCAGAAAATTTTGACCTGATCCTGTCCGGCGCGACCCTCGTCAATCATGACGGGCGCGGTATTGCGGATGTAGGGGTGCGCGATGGGCGCACCGCCGCCATAGGCGATCTGCGTCAGGCCAGCGCTGGACGCCGGATCAATGCCAAAGGCCTGCATCTGCTGCCCGGCGTGATCGACAGCCAGGTGCATTTTCGCGAGCCCGGCAATGAACATAAGGAAGATCTGGAAACCGGCAGCCTGGCGGCGGTGATGGGCGGCGTCACCGCCGTGTTCGAGATGCCCAACACCAATCCTGCCACGACCGATGCCGCTGCACTGGCGGACAAGGTGCGCCGCGCCACCGCACGGATGCATTGTGATTTCGCCTTCTATGTCGGCGCTGCGGTGGAAAATGCATCGCAGCTGGGCGAACTGGAACGCCTGCCCGGCTGCTGCGGCGTGAAACTGTTCATGGGCGCATCCACCGGCAGCCTGCTGGTGTCAGAGGACGAAGGCGTACGTCAGGTTCTGCGTCATGGACGCCGCCGCGTGGCCATTCATTCCGAAGATCAGGCCCGCATGATGGAACGCAAGCATCTGGCGCTGGCCGGACAGGTGGAAACCCATCCGGTCTGGCGCGATGCGCAGTCCGCTATGTTGTCAACCCAACGTCTATTGCGCATCGCACGCGAAGAACATCGACGGGTGCATGTGCTGCATATTACGACCGCCGAAGAAATTACGCTGCTGGGCGCGCACAAAGATATTGCGACCGTCGAGGTGCTGCCCCAGCATCTGACGCTGGCGGCGCCCGAAGCCTATGCCGAGCTCGGCACACGCGCCCAGATGAACCCGCCCATCCGTGATGCGGTACACCGCACGGGGCTGTGGCAGGGAATTGCATCCGGCATTGTCGACGTGCTGGGTTCCGATCATGCGCCGCATACTCGTCAGGAAAAAGGGCTGAGCGCAGACAGCACGATGCGTTATCCGAATACACCCTCCGGCATGCCCGGGGTGCAGACTCTGGTGCCGGTAATGCTGGATCATGTCGCGGCGGGCAGACTGTCGCTGGAACGTTTTGTCGATCTGACCGCGCATGGCCCCAACCGGATTTTCGGCATTGCCAATAAAGGGCGTCTCGCCGTGGGCTATGATGCGGATTACACGCTGGTGGACCTGAAGGCCGAACAAATGATCACCGATCAGATGATGGCCGGGCGCTGCGACTGGACCCCGTTCCATGGCCGCAAGGTCACCGGCTGGCCGATGGGCACGATTATACGCGGTCAGGTGGTGATGTGGGAAGGCGCGCTGGAAACCCCGCATCAGGGCCAGGCCATCCGCTTTCAGGAATGTCTCTGACCCGCGCCGCTCAATGCACTGTCGGCGATCCGTTCAGATCAATTACCAGCCCCGCCACACGGATGGGTTCCGCAATGATCCTGCTGGCGCAGGTAACGCGCACCGAGTGCAGTTTGCCGTCCAGATTGGCCTGCCAGAAATCCAGAAAATGACACAGAACAGGAAATCGCGGGGCAAGATCAAGCCGCTGCCAGACAAAGCTTTGCAGCAAAACCGGATGGTCCGGAATATGATACAGAATTTCAGCAGTGGTGGGTCTGTATCCCTGTAACAAAAGTTCAAACTCTGTCATGAACTTCCTCATCACCAAGACATGTATTATAGTAATGCTCTTGCATCAGCCTTACCAGCCGGTTAACAGGCCTCTGCCACTAAAGGAAAAATCATATGCCAGACAATTTCAAGGCCATTTATGTCAGCAAAAGCGACACCGGCCAGTCCGTGGAAATCAAATCCCTGACGGATGCCGATTTTCCAGCCAATGCGGAAGATAATGTAACGGTCGCGGTCGAATATTCGACGGTCAATTACAAGGATGGGCTGGCGCTGACCGGCAAATCGCCGATCATCCGCACCTATCCGATGGCGCCGGGTATTGATCTGGCGGGCACGGTCACGGCATCCAGCGACCCGAATTTCAAGGTCGGCGGCAAGGTGCTGGTGAATGGCTATGGGCTGGGCGAAAATCACTGGGGCGGTTATTCCCAGCGTCAGCGCCTGCCCGGAAAATTTCTGGTGCCGCTGCCTGGCGCGTTCAGCACCGCGCAGGCGATGGCCATCGGCACCGGCGGCTATACCGCTATGCTGTGTGTGCTGGCGCTGGAAAAACAGGGCGTGCGCCCGGATCAGGGAGAAATTCTGGTCACCGGTGCGGCGGGCGGCGTCGGCAGTGTCGCCATCGCCCTGCTGGCCAGGCTGGGCTATAAGGTCGTGGCCTCCACCGGCCGGCTGGACGAGGCGGGCTATCTGAAGGATCTGGGCGCATCCGAGGTCATCGACCGCGCCACTTTGTCCGGCCCCGCCAAGGCGCTGGGCAAGGAGCGCTGGGCCGGTGTCGTGGACGCGGTTGGCAGCACGACACTCGCCAATGCCATCGCCCAAACCAGATATGAAGGCGCCGTTGCCGCCTGTGGTCTGGCCCAGGGTGCGGACCTGCCCGTCAGCGTCATGCCCTTCATTCTGCGCAGTGTAAAACTGATCGGCGTTGATTCCGTTATGGCCCCGATGGCGGCGCGGCTGGAGGCCTGGGCGCGGCTGGCGCGTGATCTGGACCCCGCCAAACTGGCCCTGATCGGCAGCCGGACAATTCCCCTGTCCGCCGTGCCCCAGGCGGCCCAGGATATTCTGGACGGCAAAATCCGTGGCCGGGTCATTGTTGACGTTAATGCCTGAAATAATAGCCGGTTAACTTGACAGGGCGCGTCCCGCACCCCTATATGCGCAAACCCGCACGGCAAGTCCCGGACCCTTGCAGGCCGGGGCGGGTATGCCGTCCTGTTATCCGGATGGCGGAGTAGCTCAGCTGGTTAGAGCAGCGGAATCATAATCCGCGTGTCGGGGGTTCGAATCCCTCCTCCGCTACCATAACCCCTTCCGCAGCCCTCCGCAAAAGCCCAATAAACCCCGGAAAACAAGGAGTTTTAATCCGCATCCGTCCACTGGCTTGCGCTGAAAAGCGTATACATCCGGCAAAATTGTGTATATATCTGTGTGTATATCGCACCTCTCGCTTGGGGATATACACAAATGAAGCTTTCGGACGCCGCATGCCGGAACGCCAAGCCAGGCACAAAAACGTACTCGCTGCCAGACGGCCTGGGCCTGTCTCTAACGGTGACGCCAAGCGGCGGGAAGCTCTGGCGGATGCGCTGCCGTTTCGAAGGTAAGGCCCGGCTGCTGGCGCTGGGGCAGTACCCAGACGTTGCACTGGCCAAAGCGCGTGAACGCCGCGATGAAGCCCGGCGGCAACTGGCAGACGGGATTGATCCGGGTGTGGTCAAAAAGGCGCGCAAAGAGCAAAAGCGCGAAGCCACCGAAAATTCCTTTGAGGTGATCGGGCGCGAATGGTTCGCCAAGATAAGCCCCAATTGGGCGCCGGGGCATGCCAAGCGGGTAAAGGCCAAACTGGAAAATGATCTTTACCCATGGATAGGGGCAAGGCCGGTGGCAGGCATTACCGCGCCGGAACTGTTGCAGGTGTTGCGCAAGATTGAAGGGCGCGGCGTGATTGAAACGGCGCACCGGGCAAAACAGGTGGCCGGGCAAATTTTCGCCTATGCCATTGTCACCGGGCGCGCCTTGAGAAACCCAGCAACGGACCTGCACAAGGCTTTAACGCCAATGCGGGGGGAACACTTTCCCGCCGAGACTGAACCAAAGGCCGTAGGCGCTTTATTGCGGGCAATTGACGATTATCCCGGATCGCCCACCGTGAAGGCGGCAATGCGGCTTGCGCCGCTGGTATTTGTGCGCCCTGGCGAACTGCGGCAAGCCAAATGGGCCGACATTGATTTTGACACGGCGGAATGGCGTTTCACCGCCAGCAAAACCAAAGTCCCGCATATCGTGCCCTTAGCCGCCGCCAGCGGGAGTTGCCTCCACGCGCTGCGCCATCGCCTACCGAGCCGTAGCGAACGAAATCAACATAAATGTTTTCATCCGTAGGCCAATGGTGTTGGAAGTCGTCGAGAAACTCCTGCCAGTCGGGGGGAAGGTGATGATGCTCGAAATAGCGCAACGGAAACGAGAAACCGTGGTCGATGCCGACCAGCGTGGGCACGTCCTCTGCAAGCCGCTCCACCAGCCATTCGGCGATCCCCCGCCGGGTCCAATACTTCTTCGCCGATGGTGGCGGCGGCGCTTCGACGGGCGAGGCGTCACCATCGGCCAGATAGACCCGCAAGTCTTTGAGGCTCGCAGTCGGCGTTTGCGCACCTGAATAGTCAATGCCGATGGTGCGGGCAAACCGGTTCACGTCGCCCAATCCGTCACGATCAAGCCGGGCACGCGCTCGAACTCGCGGCGGTTGAGCGTCACCAGCGCAGCATTGCGCCGCCGCGCCTGTGCCGCGATGAGGATGTCGTAGGGGCCGATCGGCGTCCCCTGCGCTTCGAGGGTGGCGCGGATGCCGCCCGCTTCGGCGGCGTCGTCTTCGTCGAACGGCAAGACTTCGATGCCCGGCGCAAGGAATGCCGCAAGCAGCGCCTCCATGCTCGAACGGCGGTTGCTCTTGGTATAGCCGTAGCGCAGTTCGAACAGCACCACCGCCGACAGCATCAGCGGCGCACGCCCCACTGTCTCGCGAAACCGCGCTTCGACCGCCGTAGCGCGGCCATTGATGATGCCGATGACGATATTGGTGTCGAGGCAGAACATGCTCAGTCGATCCCGAAATCTTCGGGTTCGACGGGCGGATCGTCTGGCAAGCCCTCAGGCAGGAAGTCCCGCGCGCCGAGCGCATCCAGCTTTGAGCGCCAGGTGTCGTAGTCGAAAGGCGGCTTTTCCATCGGCTCCAGGATCACCTTGTCGCCGACGCGGCTGACACGGACTTCGGTGCCCTCGAAGCGGAACTCCTTGGGCAGGCGCACGGCTTGGCTGCGGCCATGCATGAACAGCTTGGCGGTCGGCGGCTTTTCGGCGGCATGGGTCATGGGCGAACCTCAATAAGGTATCTATTTACGATAGATACCATGATTCCGTCTGGCCTTCAAGCCCGATGCAGGCGCGGCCCGCTCATTGCGCCGCCTCCATTTCGCGGGCGTCCACGGGCGCGAGGGCTTCGGCCAGGAGGGCGTCGAGCAGGCGGCGGCGGGTGGCGGCAGTATCGATTAGGCTCGCCTCCAGCCGGTCGCAGAACGCCATCAGTTCATCGACTTTGCTGACGATGCGGTGTTGTTCGGCGAGGGGTGGGATCGGGATAGAAAGCGGCTTCAGGTTGGCTGCCTTAATACCCTTTGCCGTCATTCCGGTTGCGTGCTTATCGATCAAGGTCAGCATTGACGTAGTAATTGCTTCTGCCCGAGCGGTGCTTGGCCACGAAGGCCGAACACATTTGGTCGAGAGTTCATGGGTGTAACTGCCCATGATGCAGGTTCTAGGGGTGCTTTGGCAATCTAGTGGCAAGTTGCCACACCCATGCTACATTCCGGCAACTTGCCTGAATGTGATGCAGGACGAACAGGGCAGCGGCAAAAATCTGTGTATATATTTGCGTATATGCGGAACGATATCTTATAAATTTTATGTTTATATCCAATAGCATGAAGGCAATATCCGGTAGCCTCCTCCGCTACCATTCTTCCCTGGGTCCATTCCTGGGGCACAGCTTGCAGCGTGTATGTGGGAGATTGGGGGCGCGGCCGGGGTGCGCCTGGGGCTTATCTGGTATTATGCCGTAAAAACAGGCAGGCCAGCGGCAAAGGGCGATTGGCCTTGGGCCTGTATCGCCGATTTACCACTGGCCTTGGTTCCCGTCAGGGATATGGCCGTTTTGATTAAACGGCCATATTCATTATTTCTTTTTCGCTGCCGGCTTCTTTGCGGCAGGCTTCTTCACAGCGGCTTTTTTCGCTGCGGGCTTTTTAACAGCAGCCTTTTTAACGGCAGGCTTCTTCGCTGCGGCTTTCGCGGCAGGCTTCTTCACTGCGGCTTTTTTCGCTGCGGGCTTTTTCACGGCGGCCTTTTTAGCAGCAGGCTTCTTCACTGCGGCGGCTTTCGTGGTCTTCTTGGCGGCTGGTTTCTTTACAGCAGCCATCTTCGGCTTACTTGCTTTCTTCATTGCCATTTTACCATCCTCTCTCATGTAAGGGACTTTGAACTCCGAGTCCCGGTGTGAATAACTAAGCGGACTACACTCCAATACCGGCCCATGCCGGCCCGCTATCGCTGATCAAGGCATTCGCCGGCTTCTACTTTCCCCAGATCCATAACCGTGATCTTCGTGAGGACCGGTAAATGTGCCATTGCAACCTCCGCCTATGAGGCTGCATCAGTCTGATGCGTGATCTGAATGGTACAGTCCAACTGGCCAGCATTCATTTACAGATTCAACGCACATCAACGATTCGACCAATGATTCGTAATCTAATTTATCAAACCTTCCGTCAATAAAAATTTTCCAGGTTTATGCGGTTTAGCCCGCTGCGTGCATTCAGACATGGCCGTTAGGCTCTATCTGACTTTTCCCGCCGCTGTTCCCGCCGCCAAACCTGTCCCTTCGCCTTCCTTCTTCCTGTGATGAAAATCCAGACCGCATGGTCATTGCCGGGCGGCCCGGCTAACGCGGCCCTCACCATCACCCGATCATCAGACTTCTGCGTCAAACATTTCATCCGCACACTGCGCATACCTGCATATCAACAATATGGTACTCACAACCGTCAGCGATATTAACTGTGACATTTACAAATAAACCCTTAACGCAATGTCGAATAAGTCAAGATTTTAGCCATTCTTTGGCGATCCAGCCGGTAACGGCGATCACATTGCGCCATGCCGGATAAAAAACTGCGCAAGTCAGGATCGAAAATAATTTGAAGCGAAAGCAAATTCCCCGCATCTTCTGAAAGTCTGAAACTTCCGCGAAACAGCGTGAAAATTGATGCAGCGGCAGCAAAATCATATGTTCGCAAAGCGGGTGAAGGCAGCGCGTTGCGGCGCACGCAACCGGTGCAGCGGCCGTCGCAGCAGCGGCGGCTGAAAGAATTTCAGCGCGCCAGACGCCGCGCATTTCAAGTGCGGCCTACTTGCAACACCTGCCAAAAAAAAATTCTTCGGGCTCAAAAAAATGCGCCGGAAAAAAATTTTCTGTTCGCATATAGCATTTTTGCGTAGGCGCGCGGCACGATCTGCTGATTCGAAATCAGCCTGTCTTGCCGCTATCGCGCCTGGCGCCGGAAAAAATCCGGTGCTTCTACAGCCCGAATTTCTGCTTCAGGGCGTCATTCAGCATCTGCGGATTGGCTTTGCCGCCAGTGGATTTCATCACCTGGCCGACAAACCAGCCAAGCAATTTGTCCTTGCCGCTTTTTACCTCGGCCACCTTGTCCGGATTGGCGGCCATGACGGCATCAATCGCTGCATCAATGGCGCTGGTGTCGGTAACCTGGCGCAGCCCGCGTTCCTCGACGATCTTTTCAGGGGCATCGCCGGTCGCAAACATGATTTCAAACACATCCTTCGCCAGCCGGCTGGACAGAGTCTGATCGGCGAGCAAATCCAGCAGGCGCCCCAGCGCATCCGCCGAAACAGGTGAGTTTTCAATGCTTTTGCCAGCTTCATTGAGCGCGCCGAACAGATTGGTGATGACCCAGTTGGCCGCAATCTTGGCGTCCCTGCCCTTTGCAACCTGTTCAAAAAATTTCGCAGTATCGCGGTCTGCCACCAGCAGGCTGGCATCATAGGCGGACAATCCATAGTCCGAAATGAAACGCGCCTTTTTGGCGTCGGGCAGTTCCGGTAAACTTTCCGCGATCTCATCCACCCATTCCTGTGTCAGCACCAGCGGCAGCAGATCGGGATCCGGGAAGTACCGGTAATCATGCGATTCTTCTTTTGAGCGCATCGAACGGGTTTCGCCTTTAACCTGATCATACAACCGGGTTTCCTGGCGAATGGCCCCGCCCTCTTCGATGATTTCGATCTGTCTGCGCGCCTCATATTCGATGGCCTGACGTATAAAACGCATCGAATTCACATTCTTGATTTCACAGCGCGTGCCCAATGGCCCGCCCGGCTTGCGCACCGACACGTTAATATCGGCCCGCATCGAACCTTCCTGCATATTACCGTCGCAGGTGCCGAGATAACGCAGAATGGTGCGCAGTTTTTCAAGATAGAGCGTCGCTTCTTCCGCCGAGCGGATGTCGGGCTGCGACACAATCTCCATCAACGCCACGCCAGAGCGGTTCAAATCCACATAGGACATGCTTGGATGCTGATCATGCAGGCTTTTGCCCGCATCCTGTTCCATATGCAGCCGTTCAATACGCACCACGCGCACGCCGCCATCCGGCAAATCCACCCGCACCTCGCCCCGCCCGACAATCGGATAGGTAAACTGCGAGATCTGATAGCCCTGCGGCAGATCGGGATAGAAGTAATTTTTGCGATCAAACACAGAACGCAGATTGATCTGCGCGTTTAACCCAAGCCCGGTGCGCACCGCCTGCGCGACACAGAATTCGTTAATCACCGGCAACATGCCGGGCATCGCCGCATCCACCAGACTGACATGTTCATTTGGCTCGCCGCCAAAATCGGCGGGCGCGCCGGAAAACAGTTTGGCTTTGGAAGATATCTGCGCATGGACCTCCATGCCGATAATCAATTCCCAATCGCCGGTGGCGCCGGTGATGTAGCTGCTTTTTTCGCCGTGTTTGGCGTCATATATTTCCTGAACGGGCATGATCAGGTTCTCCACCAATGTGCCGGGCGCGCCGTAAAGGCCGCGGCTTCTTCCAATACGCCCGCGGCGCGCAATAAAGTTTCTTCATCAAACGCCCGGCCGAGCAATTGCAGGCCCAGCGGCAGGCCGTCTTCCGACAATCCCGCCGGAACAGAAATACCCGGCAGCCCGGCCAGATTGGCAGGCACCGTAAAGACATCATTAAGAAACATGCCGATCGGATCATCGTTGCGCGCGCCAAGCGCAAATGCGGGGCTGGGCGTGGCCGGCGTCAGGATGGCGTCCACCTTTTCAAACGCGGCCTTGAAATCACTGGCGATCAGCGTACGCACCCGTTGCGCGCGCAGATAATAGGCGTCGTAATATCCCGCCGATAATACATAGGTGCCAATCAAGATGCGTCTCTTTACCTCCGCCCCGAAACCGGCGCTGCGCGACCGTTCATAGGTTTCCGTCAAATCCTTGCCCGCCACCCGCAGGCCATAGCGCATACCATCGTAACGCGCCAGATTGGACGATGCCTCGGCGGGCGCGACAATATAATAGGCGGGCAAAGCATATTTGGTGTGCGGCAGACTGATTTCAACAATCTCCGCGCCAGCGTCTTCAAGCCATTTTGCGCCTTTGCGCCAAATGGATTCAATGCCCTGCGGCATACCATCCACCCGGTATTCCGCCGGAATGCCTATGCGCAGGCCCTTAATATTACCGGTCAGCGCCGCTTCATAATCCGGAACCGGACGGTCCACGCTGGTGGAATCTTTCGGATCATGCCCAGCCATCACGCCCAGCAGAATGGCAGTATCGCGCACAGTGCGCGCCATCGGCCCCGCCTGATCCAGCGACGAGGCGAAAGCGACAATGCCCCAGCGTGAACAGCGGCCATAAGTGGGCTTTAACCCGACAATGCCGGTGAACGCGGCGGGCTGACGGATAGAGCCGCCGGTATCCGTGCCGGTAGCCGCCAGGCATAGACGCGCCGCAATCGCCGCCGATGATCCGCCGCTGGACCCGCCCGGCACCAGTTTCAAAGTATCGCCCGCGCGCCGCCAGGGATTGATCACCGGCCCGTAAAAGCTGGTCTCATTGGAGGAGCCCATGGCGAACTCGTCCAGATTCAGCTTGCCCAGCATCACGGCACCCGCATTCCACAGATTGGCGGTAACAGTTGATTCATAGGCCGGGATAAAGCCATCCAGAATATGGCTGGCGGCGGTGCTGAGCACATCTTTCGTGCAGAATAAATCCTTGATGCCCAGCGGAATACCTTCCAGCGCCCCGCCGCCGCCCGTGGCCAGCCGCTGATCCGACGCCCGCGCCATATCGCGCGCCCGGTCCGGCGTTTCGGTAATGTAGCAGTTCAGCTCGCGCCCTGCCGCCATCGCGGTCAGATAGGCGTCCGTCAGCTCCAGCGCGCTGAAACGCCGGGCGCGCAACCCGTCACGCGCCTCCGCCAGGCTCAAATCGGTTAAATCCGTCATGCGGCGATCCTATTCAACTATTTTCGGCACGACGAAAAAGCCATGCTCGGCCAGCGGCGCGTTGCGTAGCACCGCCCCCTGCACATGGCCATCGGTCACACTGTCGGGGCGTTTTTTCAATGTGGTTTGAACTGCGCTGGTCATCGGCTCTACCGCGCTGGTGTCCACCTCGTTCAATTGCTCGGCCCATGCGAGAATAATATTCAACTCTTTCGCCATCGGCTCCAGCATCTCATCGGCGATGGCCAGCCGCGCGAGCCGCGCAATACGCCGGACGGTATCTGTATCAACGCTCATATCAACCCTGATCTGGTTCAATTTACTGAAGGCGGAACCTATCATGCCCGGCGGGGGCGTGAAAGGAGGTTTGACAGGACGGGGCCAATACCGATACTGCCCAAATGCCATTATTTCCGGACATTAACGCACTGAAAGCCGAGCTGGCGCCCGCACAGCGCCTGCTGGGCATGGATGTGGGCGAAAAAACCATCGGGCTGGCCCTGTCGGACCTTGGGCGGATGATTGCGACCCCCATGGAGACCCTCCGCCGGGGAAAATTCGGGACAGATGTGCAAAAACTTGCCGCCATTATCGCAAAACAGCAGGTGGGCGGAATAATCATCGGCCTGCCGATGAATATGGACGGCAGCGAAGGCCCGCGCGCCCAGTCGGTGCGGCAATTCGTGCGCAATCTGCTGAAGCATTTTCCGCTTCCCATCGCGCTTTGGGATGAACGGATGTCAACAATGGCGGTCACCAGGGTGCTGATTGACGCCGACGCCAGCCGCGCGCGCCGCGCCGAGCTGGTCGATAAAATGGCCGCCGCCTATATTTTGCAGGGCGCGCTGGATCGCATGGCGCAGGGGAAAAGATGAACCAGAATATCGTTATGACCGCGCAGCGGCTTGGTTTTGACGCCATGCATATGCTGCGCAGTTTTATCGCGCATCATTGTCTGACCAGCGCCGCGTCGCTCAGCTTTACCAGTCTGCTGGCGATTGTGCCGCTAGCGGCCATTGGCATTGCCATCCTGTCGGCGTTTCCGGTTTTTGCCGGTGCTGGAGATATGCTGACAGGCTTTGTGCTGAAAAATTTTACCCCCGATGCCAGCGCCGCCATACAGGAATCTTTCCGCACCCTGGTGAGCAATGCCGGCAAGCTGACCGGGGCTGGCATTCTGTTTTTGATTTTCACCTCCTTCATGCTGCTTTATGAAGTGGAAATCACCTTTTGCCAGATCTGGCAGGTGCAGGAAAAGCGCACATTGATGGCGCGCATGATGATTTTCTGGACGGTGATGTCGCTGGGCCCCATTCTGATTGGGCTTGGGCTTTCTATTTCCGCGCCCTATTTTGCCGCCATTCTCAGCGGCAACAGTATAGCGGCGCAGTCGGCCGGGCTGCTGACGCATATGCTTCCGGTATTTCTGGAAATTGCCGGATTTACTCTGCTTTATATGGCGCTGCCGAATGCACCGGTCAAATTCAGCCACGCAATATTGGGGGGCGTCATTGCCGGGCTGCTATTCGAAGCGGTAAAATCCGGATTTGGAATTTACATCCGCAACTTTGCTACCTATGACGCCATCTATGGCGCGCTGTCTGCGCTGCCGGTGTTTCTGATCTGGATGTATCTGTCCTGGGCGGTTACATTGTTTGGCGGCGTCATTGCCGCCGAACTGCCTAAATTGAGTGACGCGCGTGATCATTCGTAATGCAGCCGAGGCCGATCTGCCCGGCATTCTCGCCATCTATAATGAGGTGATTGTCAATTCGACCGCCGTCTACGCGCTGGCGCCAGTGACGCTGGATAATCGCGCCCAATGGCTAAATGCGCGTCAGGCGCAAAACTTTCCGGTGCTGGTAGCGGTTGAAGCGGATGAGGTTCTTGGCTTTGCCTCCTATGGCGAATGGCGCGGCGCCTGGGCGGCCTATAAATTTACGGTCGAGCATTCAGTTCATATCGCGGCGGCCCATCGCGGAACCGGAATCGGACACCAGTTGATGCTGCGCCTGATAGAGACCGCTCAGAGCGCCGGCCTGCATGTGATGATCGGCGGCATCGACGCCGAAAACGCGGCATCGATAAAATTTCACGAACGGCTGGGCTTTGCGCCCGTAGCCCATTTCCGGGAAGTCGGCTACAAATTTGGCCGCTGGCTGGACATGGTGTTCATGCAGCGCCTGCTTTCACCCGCACACACGCATCAGCCAGACAGCCCCGCACAGTAAAGCGCCATTGCCCATGCTCATCATTCTTGCCGCATTACTACCCGTCTTTCTGATCATCGCGCTGGGCTGGGTGCTCCAGCGCACGGGATTTACGGACAGCGCCGCATGGCCGCCGATGGAACGGCTGATTTATTTCATCCTGTTTCCCTGTCTGCTGGTGCAGAATCTGGCGAGCGCCGATCTGGGCGGCATTGATATTGCGCCGATGGGGGCGGCGCTGCTGAGCGCAATCTTCCTCATGGCCGCCGGTCTAAGCATACTGCGCACGCGGCTGAATCTTACCGGGCCGGAATATTCCAGCCTGTTTCAGGGGGCGGTGCGGTGGAACGGCTTTGTTGGCATTGCCGCGGCCAGCAGCCTGTTTGGCACAGCGGGCCTGACGCTGATGGCCATCGCCATCTCGCTGATGGTGCCCACGGTGAATTTACTGAGCATCTATGTGCTGACCCGCCATGCCAGTGCGGAACCCGCCAGCCTGCGAGTGGCGCTTGCCGCCGTCATCCGCAATCCGCTGATCCTCGCCTGCCTGACCGGAATAATTCTGAACCTTTCCGGGCTTGGCCTTGCGCCGCTTGCAGATGAGACGCTGAAAGTGCTGGGCGCGGCGGCGCTGCCGCTGGGCCTGCTGGCGGTCGGGGCCGCGCTTGATCTGTCGCATATGCGCCAGTCCGGCAGCACGATCCTGCTGGGAACCGGGCTGAAAATGCTGGGTATGCCAATATTGGTGGTTAGCACCGCCTGGCTGTTCGGCGTAGAAGGCCTGACCCGTGATGTCGCCATTCTATGCGCCTCGGTGCCGGGGGCGACATCGGCCTATATATTGGCGCGGCAACTGGGCGGAGATGCCCCCATGATGGCTGGCATGATTACAGCAAGCACCGTCACCGCACTGATCAGCATGCCGCTGATACTGGCGCTGTTTATCTAAAGATCGTCTTCGTCCGGCAGATCTTCTTCCAGGATCGCCATGTGGAAATTATAGCACAGGTCGCCATCTTCCTTGTCGCGGCTGACCACGGCGATAAATTCTTCTTCGATAAACACTTCCACGGAATCCTTGGTGGCGGTTTTGGGGTCCAGCGTAATTTTCTGGTTACCCAGGGTATCGCGCAGAAACTTCTGCACTATCCTGATTTCGGTTTTGTTCATGCTTTTCACGCTCCTGGAACTTCATATTGATACTGTTGTTAGCAGAGGATCTCGGCGCTGGCTATATATAGCGTCTCATCATAGACGGCGCTTGCAGTGTGCGCCCGCTGATCTTACGCTGAAGCCAGACAAATTGCCCCTACAGACGGAGATCAGGAATGACCAGCACACCAGCCTATATGCCGCCCAAAGTTTGGAAGTGGGACACCGGAAGCGGCGGACGGTTTGCAAATATCAACCGTCCCATTGCCGGGGCGACACATGAAAAAGATCTGCCTGTAGGGAAACATCCGCTTCAGCTTTACTCGCTGGCCACCCCCAATGGGGTTAAAGTCACGGTACTGCTTGAAGAGCTTTTGGCGCTGGGCCACAAGGGGGCCGAGTATGATGCCTGGCTGATCAATATCCAGGACGGCAGTCAGTTCAGCAGCGGTTTTGTGGCCGTCAATCCGAACTCCAAGATCCCAGCGCTGATGGATCGCAGCGCGCCAAAGCCGATCCGCGTGTTTGAATCGGGCGCCATTCTGCTGTATCTGGCCGAAAAATTTGGTGCGTTCGTGCCGGAGGATCCGTATCTGCGCGCGCAATGCTATTCCTGGCTGTTCTGGCAGATGGGCAGCGCGCCCTATCTGGGTGGCGGCTTCGGGCATTTCTACGCCTATGCGCCGGAGAAATATGAATATGCCATCAATCGCTTCACAATGGAGGTCAAACGGCAGCTTGACGTGCTGGACCGTCACCTGGCGGAGCAGCAATATTTCTGCGGCGATATGTACAGTATCGCCGATATGGCCATCTGGCCCTGGTATGGTGCGCTTGTTAAAGGCACCCTCTATGAGGCAGGTGAATTTATCGAGGCGCACACCTACAAAAATATAATCCGGTGGACGGATGCCATTGCCGAACGCCCGGCAGTCAAGCGCGGCCGCATGGTGAATCGCAGCTGGGGCGCGCCGGAAAGCCAGCTTCCCGAACGCCACGACGCCAGCGATTTCGCCGCCAAAAAGGGATAGGCCGGGGCGCCTGCGCCTGTTTGAGCGGGAAATGTAGGAGGGGCTGTCTGGCCGCATCCATTGATGCACGCAGCAATATCTCTTCGTGCACGCCCCCGCCCTGGCATATATGATCGTAGCAATTACACCTTCGGGGGGCACGATGAAAGTTGGACTGTTACAATTCTTTTCCTGGACCGGGCGTGGCCCGGTTACAACCGTGTATGACCGGGCAATGGACCGTGTGGCGCGCATGGAAGACAGCGCGTTCGATTGCATCTGGCTGGCGGAACATCATTTCACCAATTACAGCGTCTGCCCGTCAGTGACGCTGATGGGCACCCATATTGCGGGGCGGACAAAACGTCTGCGCATAGGCACCGCCGTTACGCTGAACGCTTATTACCATCCGCTGCGGCTTGCCGAGGAACTCAGCATGCTGGATATTTTTTCCAACGGCCGCCTCAACTGGGGATCGGGCCGGGGCTTTGATCCGGTTGAGTTCACGTTGTTTGGCGTCACCGCAAACGATGTCTATGACCGCTTCCGTGAGACGGCGGATATTGTCCAGAAGGCCTGGGCGCAGGAGCGCTTCAGCCATCACGGAAAATATTTCAACTATGACAATGTGATGGTGCTGCCGCGGCCATATCAGCAGCCGCATCCGCCCGTATATCTGGCGGCCGATTCACCCGATTCCATCCGCAAGGCCGGGGCCGAGGGTTATACCATCATGCTGGGGCCGCACGCCTCAAATGCTGAATGCAAATATAAGATGGAGCTTTATCATCAGGTGATGCAGGCGAATGGCCATGTCGTGGGCAATCGCGATCTGCCGATTGTGCGTTATGTCGCGTTGGCCGAAACCCGCGCCGAGGCGGAGGCCGTGGCCCGGTCCAGTTCCGGCTGGACCGTTGGCGCCTATGCCAATCCAAGCAAAACCGCGCATCTGGGGACTGGCGCTGCCGCATTCACAACCCAGACAAAGGTCGATCCGGTAGAGCGTTATATTAATGATGTCGCTATCTTCGGCACGGCGCCGGAAGTCGTGGACCGCCTCAAACAATTGGAGGCTGAGATCCCCATGAACTATCTGATGCTTGCGCCCATGAGCCACGACTCATTTCTAAGATTTACCAAGGACGTACTGCCGAAGCTGGTTTAGAGCGTGATAATTTCAGGTTCGTTCACACTTCACCCTCTCCGTGTCATTGCCCGGCTTGTCCGGGCAGTCCAGAACCGCAAACTCAGGTCTTTGGGTGTGGCCCCCGGGACCGGCCTTGGCCGACCCGAGGACAAGCATGGATTACCCGATCGAGCCGGGTGATGAAAACAGTGGGAACCCATGGTCTTTGCTAAATCTGTGTTGCTCTCGAGAAGTTGGAGGACAAAGACATAGCCATGCATGAAACGCTGAAACTTCCCCGTGTTGATATTCAGGCGCTTCGCGGCCTTGCGGTGCTGCTGGTTGTCTTTTACCACACAAAGATCGGCAACGTGGCGGCAGGCTATCTTGGTGTCGACATATTCTTCGTGATATCCGGGTTTCTCATCACCACACTTGTCGCATCGGGAATTGATCGTGGCACTTTTCGCCTAAGGGATTTCTATTTCAGGCGTGCGAAACGTTTATTACCGGCAGCCTATGTCACATTTGCGGTTACCGCCATCCTAGCGCCATGGGTACTGAACCAGCAGGAGCTGAGAGACTTTGCCGCGCAAATGGTTGGGGCGGTCACTTTCACCGGCAACATCGTTCTTTGGCAACAAACGGGATATTTTTCGAGCGCCGCTCCCTTAAAACCGCTGCTGCATATTTGGTCCCTTGCAATTGAAGAACAATATTATTTTCTGCTTCCAGCGGCGCTACTTTTTATAAAACCCACGCGCTGGCTGGCAGGCGCCGTGATACTGGCCGCACTGAGTTTTGGGCTTTGTATTTTTGGCGAGATGTTGGCGCCAAGCCCGACCTTCTATCTTTTACCTAGCCGGGTTTGGGAGCTGCTTATCGGCTCCATTGGCGCATTGTGGGTGCTGCGTGGTCGCACGAATGAAAACCACGCGATAACTGGCGCTCTAAAGTTGCTTTTTATTCCCTCTTTGCTGTGCCTGCTTGTATTGCCCTTCATGCCGTTCAAGGGCGCGAATCTGGGGGCAAATGCCGCCATTGTTTGCATGGCAACCCTGATTGTGATTTTGCGAAACAGCGCTTGGCTCAATTCTGCATTTCCCACCAAAATTCTGGCTTCTGTTGGCGATTTTTCTTACTCGCTTTATCTTGTGCACTGGCCAATCATTGCATTTATGGAAAATTGCTGGATGGGGTTCAGTCCTGAAGTGCCAATAGATCTAAGACTTGCTACGCTTGTGCTCTCATTCGTGTTTGCTTATGCCCTATATCGATTTATTGAGGATCCGATAAGAAAGAGTAGCCTGAGTTTATCAAAGCCATTATTCGTCAAGCTGGCTCTTTCGTCTGCGCTACTGGTTTTGATGACGCCGGCTATGATGTATGCATTGCCATCACAAATAGAGTTTAGCGAGGTGAGAAGGCATAACTATGGCTTCTCTGAAAAATGTGAATACAAAGAGCTTTTCGCGCCGAGGCCTGAGTGCCAGAACAGTGAAAACCCAAACCTGATGGTCTGGGGTGATTCATATGCAATGCATTTGGTCGCTGGTGTGGCAAACGAATGGAAAAGTGGCGGGGTGATACAAGCTACCCAGAGTCATTGTGGCCCATTTCTTGGTGTGGCAATGCGCCGGATAAAAACGCTCAAACTAATGGCTGACATAGATAATTTGCGAAGACGCGACTGTATCGGTTTTAATCAATCGGTCATGGAATTTTTGCGCGCGACGCCTTCAATTGAGACTGTCATACTCTCAAGTGCATTATTCGCAATCCGGCCATCGAAAGGGTACGAGCATGTGGTTCAGAAAGGCGATGAATTTAGTTCATTGCCTGTCAGTCCCGCCACCGTACTTGCAAGCCTGAGGCGCACGGTAGAAGAGATTCGCGCAACTGGGAAGCGTGTTGTGTTGATCGCCCCGCCTCCGTCTACTGGCTTTAATATTGGCGATTGCCTGGAGCGGCAGCTCAGTGGCAAGTTAACTTTCGGCGGACGGTCGAACTGCGATATTGATCGCGCGCAATATTAGACTAAACGCGCTGATGCGTTGGAATTTTTAAAATCGGCTGTCTCTGATGCTGACATTGCTGTCATTCGATTCGATCCATTGCTGTGCGATTCAAAATCCTGCAAGACGTTACTGGATGGCACTATGATTTATCGCGATCTAGGTCATTTGTCATACGCTGGATCGGTGTTGGTGGCCGAACGTATGCAACTCGCACGGCTTATCCGTGAGCAAGCGAAATAACTTTTTTGCTGCGGGGCTTCGGTCACAACAAATGCCTGAACAGAATTGGGGTCAGGTCTTGACATAACAGTTTTTACCGCTGCCAGAATGAAAATGGGGTTACCTCAGACCCCTTTATTTTTGACCGCTTTATTTTACTCATTGTCATTACCCGGCCCCCCTCACTGTCATTACCCGCTGCATGCGGGTAATCCATGCGACACGCGGGGGCCTGAGTTTAGGGTGGATGTAGTTTGCCCGGCTAAACCGGGCAATGACAGTGGGTGGGGTGATTCAATCTAAAATCATCCCGATCTAGCGGAATTTCCCGCGCTGTCGATCGCCTGTCACAATTTGCTGGCCAGATAGTCAATTGTG
>Ga0209851_1000036_pt1 | contig 61457 bp, 61 predicted proteins | sample GWRWT4_14Oct14_FD_187195 | JGI IMG/M metagenome (GOLD analysis project Ga0209851, IMG submission 187195) | Sand microcosm microbial communities from a hyporheic zone in Columbia River, Washington, USA - GW-RW T4_14-Oct-14 (SPAdes) (version 2) | ecosystem: Engineered > Artificial ecosystem > Sand... | reverse complement strand
AATTTCTTCTGTAAACTCAAACAGTTCCGAGCCATCGCCACCCGCTACGACAAACTGGCTCGTAACTTTCTGGCGGCTGTTTATCTCGCTGCATCCGCCATCTGGCTTAACTGAAGACACGCCCTAGATCAAGCGGACCTGAGCAACGCGCACTTGGGGGAGACTAACTTGTCTGGTGCTTATATGCGCGGCGCTGACCTAAGTGAGGCCAACCTGCTCAGGGTGCAAAACCTGACGCAAGAACAGATCAACGGCATTCAATATCTTCCCGGCCTTCCCCCCCAAAACCTTCCCGCTGGCTTGACCCTGCCGAAACCTTACGACCCATGACGCTGGTCCATTTACCGTTACCCATCGCAAGCGTCCCATCGGCGGGGATATGGCCAGGCGGCTTGCGGATGTGACAAACCATTTTGACCCAAACGGGTGCACGAGTCATAAGACAAGCGGAGTGGAATTAGGTAAAGTCGTCCCACCCACGGTGTCACCCCGGATTTATTCCGGGGTCCAGGGCCACAACGAAAAGCCTTTGTTGGTGGCCCTGGACCCCGCAACAAGTGCGGGGTGACAGGTGAAGGGAACGTGTGCTGCAACCTAAACGCAACTTGCGCCAGGACAAAACAGGGAGACGAAACATGAAACTCGGCATGACGCTTGGCTATTCCGGTGGGACTTTTGAAAATCAGGTGGGGCTGGTGCGCGAGGCGGAAAGCCTGGGCTTTGACAGTGTGTGGACAGCCGAGGCCTGGGGGTCGGACGCGGTGTCGCCCGCCGCCTGGCTGCTGGCCAGCACCACGAAAATCAGGGTCGGCACCGCCATCATGCAGATGTCGGCGCGCACCCCCGCCATGGCGGCGATGACGGCAATGACGCTGACGGCGCTGTCGGGTGGACGGTTTATTCTGGGCATTGGGCCGTCCGGGCCGCAGGTGATTGAGGGCTGGCATGGGGTTCCCTATGGCCGCCCGCTGACCCGCACCCGTGAATATATCGAGATCATCCGCAAGATTCTGGACCGCAAGCAGCCGCTGGAGCACAAGGGCTATCATTATCAGATTCCCTTTATGGGCGAAGGTTCAACCGGGCTGGGCAAGCCGCTGAAAAGCATTCTGCATGGCGATCCCAGCCTGCACATCGTTACCGGCGCGATTTCGCCTTCCGGCATTGCGGTTGCCGCCGAAGTGGCCGATGGCTTTATTCCGGTGTTCATGAACCCGGAACGTTTCGATGTGTTTGAAGGCGCGATCAAGGAAGGCTTCGCCAAGGCGGGGGGCAAAAAGAGCATGGACACATTCACCATCTCGCCGTTCGTCAACGTCATCATCGGCGATGATCTGGAAAAATGCCGCATCCCGGTGAAAAATTTCCTGGCGCTGTACATTGGCGGCATGGGCGCGCGCGGCAAGAATTTCTACAATGATTACGCGGTTCGCCTCGGCTATGGCGGCGAGGCGAAACGCATTCAGGATCTGTATCTGGATGGCAAAAAAGCCGAAGCAGCCGCAGCAGTGCCCGATAAATTATGCGACGAAATCGCCCTGCTGGGCCCGGCGGACCGGGTGAAAGACCGTTTGCAGGCCTATATTCAGGCTGGCAAAAACAGGCATATTACGTCCCTGCTGGCCGCCGGGCTGCGCCCGGATAGTATGCGGCTTCTGGCGGAAGAGGTGCTATAGGCTGTTGGCCCTGCAAAGGGAATCGGGAGATGTTTTTTCTCACCACCCACCACACCCCCTCTGTGTCACCCCGGAATAAATCCGGGGTGACAGACCGGGATTGAGGGGAGCTTCAACCTAATCACCATTTACTCAAAACAAAAAATAGGATCAACTATCGTGAAATCGCTTGAGACCGCGCTGGAGCGGCTGATGTTTGGCAGCCGCTGGTTGCTGGCGCCCCTGTATGTCGGACTGGTGCTGTCGATCATTCTGTTGCTGATCAAATTCGCCAAGGAGTTTTACTTTCTGGCGGGCGGGATCATGACCGCTGAAAGCGGTGATGTCATTATCGGCATCCTGTCGCTGATCGACATTACCCTGATCGCCAACCTGCTGATCATTATTGTCTATGCAGGTTATGAGAACTTTGTTTCCAAAATGCATACGGGGGACCATGAAGACCGCCCCGACTGGATGGGACATGTGGATTTCTCCGACCTGAAGATAAAGGTTATCGGCTCGATCGCCGCCATTTCCGCCATTGAACTGCTAAAGGCGTTTATGAACGCGGAGGGATTGACCAACGCCCAACTCGGCTGGAAAGTCGGCATTCATCTGACCTTTGTTGCATCCGGGGTACTGTTCGCCCTAATGGACCGGCTAAACCCGAAACATATGCATGCAAAGCCTTGAGCCAGAGCCGCGAAAGCACCATATGGGTAAGGCCTGCCCACAATCCGGGATGCATCAGATATAATTTGTTTTAGGGGAGCCTGGTTCTGCATGGATTCACGTAGCATTCCACTGCACCCCGATCCAAATCAGGCAAATTACCCCGGCTTTATGGTGGAGGCGCATTCCAGCCCTGTTGCCGATATTTTAAGAAATCTGGAGGTATCTGCGGCTTCGGGTCTTGACCAGAATGAGGCTGCCCAGCGCCTGGAGCGTTTTGGCAGAAACCTGCTATCCGAGAAGCGTCCCCGATCGCGCTGGCTGTTGTTTCTGGACCAGTTCAAAAGCTATCTGATTATTGTGCTGCTGTTCGCCGCCGTTCTGGCGGGCATGATTGGCGATATGACCGATGCGCTGGTTATTCTGTTTGTCATTTTACTCAATGCATTTCTGGGCTTTCAGCAGGAACAGCGCGCCGAGAAAAGCCTTTCCGTTCTGAAGAAAATGCTGGCCACCAATTGCCGGGTCCGCCGTGGCGGCGTGGCGATGGAGGTGCCTGCGGAAGAACTGGTCCCCGGCGATATCGTGCTGCTGGATGCAGGCAGCCGTGTGCCCGCCGATGGCCGGTTGATTCAGGCGACCACCCTCGAAATTGATGAGTCTCCCTTTACAGGCGAATCTGTCCCCGTCAGCAAAACGGCGGAAAAAATTTGCGTCGCCAAAATCCCACTGGCCGAACGCGCCAACATGGCATTCATGAACACCTGCATTACGCGCGGGCGCGGGGAATGTGTGATTACCGCCACGGGCATGCAAACCCAGATCGGCCATATTGCGCAAATGATGGAATCGACCGAGCCATCCATGACGCCGCTACAGATACAGCTGGATGCCGTAGGCAGCCGGCTGGCGCTGCTTGCGGGTGGTGTTGCCGTGCTGCTGCTGGTATGGGGCGTGGCGCGGGGCGAGCCGTTGATGGAAACCCTGCTGACCGCCGTGGCGCTTGCGGTTGCCGCCATTCCTGAAGGCCTGCCCGCCGTGGTGACGGTAACCCTGGCGGTCGGCATGCATTTGATGGCGAAAAATCAGGCCATTGTGAAACAGCTGTCATCCGTTGAAACACTGGGCTGCACCACCGTAATCTGTTCGGATAAAACCGGCACGCTGACCCTGAACCAGATGATGGTGCGGGCATTTTATTTTCAGGGCCGGCGCTTTCAGGTCAGCGGCAATGGTTACAAAAATGTGGGGCAGATCAGCGCCGCCGATGCAGACGCCCTGCCGGATTTTTCAGCGCTCCTGAAACCGGCCGCACTGTGCACGGATTGCACGGTAACAGATGGCAAGGTGTCGGGCGATCCGATGGAGGGTGCGCTGGTGGTGCTGGCCGCCAAAGCAGGCATCCGTTACACCGAATTGCAGATGCAGGTTCCGCGCACGGCCGAAATCCCGTTTGAGTCCACGCACAAATTCATGGCGACATTTCACCGCCAGGGTGATCTGGTGCGGCTTTATGTCAAAGGCGCGCCAGAGGTTTTATTTCCCCTGTGCATTAAAAAACTAATGGCAAATGGCGAAGCGCCACTGGACACCCACACCGCAATAGCGGAAGTCGAACATATGGCGGCGCAGGCGTTGCGGGTTCTGGCTGTGGCGTATCGTGATGTGCCGCTGGAAGAATTTGACATGTGCGGCGATCTCATTGCGCTGGTCCGCGACTTGACCCTTGCGGGGATTGTCGGTCTAATGGACCCGCCACGCGAAGAAGCCCGTCAGGCCATCGCGCTGTGCCATCGCGCGGGCATCCAGGTAAAAATGATCACCGGCGATCATAAACTCACCGCCGCCGCCATCGCCGCTGAACTTGGCATCACGGGCGAGATCATGACGGGGGCAGAACTGGAAAGCCTGTCCGTTGAACAATTGACCGAACGTCTGGACCATGTCGGAATTTTTGCCCGCGTCGCGCCAGAACACAAGGTCAAGATCGTACAGGCCCTGAAACGCCATAATCATGTGGTGGCCATGACCGGCGATGGCGTCAATGATGCGCCCGCACTTAAAGCTGCCGATATCGGCATCGCCATGGGGATTACTGGCACCGACGTCGCCAAGGAAGCGGCGAAGATGGTGCTGACCAACGACAGTTTCGCCACCATTGTGGAGGCGGTGCACGAAGGCCGACGCATCTATGACAATATCGTCAAATTTTTGCGTTTTCAGGTGTCGACCAATGCGGGCGCTATCCTGACGATGCTGGTGGCCCCCTTGTTTGGTTTGCCGGTGCCGTTTACTGCGCTGCAAATTCTGCTGGTTAACATCATCATGGATGGACCGCCCGCCATGGCGCTGGGGCTTGATCCGGCACGCCCGGACTTGATGGCTGTGCAGCCACGAAGCCCGGATGAGCGCGTTTTATCATGGGGACGTCTTGGGATAATCGGTTTTTACGGGGCGATCATGGCGGCGGGAACGTTAATAATGCTGGCCTATGGGGTAGCGACGGGCGACACGGAACGCGCCACAACACTGGCCTTTACGACCTTTGTTCTGTTCCAGTTCTGCAATGCTTTCAATGTGCGGTCCGAGACCAGCTCTGCGTTCGCACACAATTTCTTCAGCAACTGGCAATTGTGGGCGGCCCTGGTAACGGTTGTCAGCCTGCTGGTTCTGGTAGTCAACTGGCCGCTGGCGCAAGAGATTTTTCATATGCGCCCGCTGAGTGCGCTTGACTGGGTACTGGCGACGTCCATCGCGCTGTCCGTGCTGCTGATTGAAGAGGCGCGAAAATTGCTGTATGCCGCCTGGCGCCGCAATGCGCATACCAGATAATATTTACCAAAATGGAAGGCATTAAAATAGGGCGTTTCATTATTTGACTGAAGCGCCCCGCTTAAGCAATTGCGAGGAGCGAAGCGACGTGGCAATCCACCAAGCCTTCGCAAGAAGGCTACGGCTGGCAAAGGAGCCACAAACTCAGGCCTTTGCGTGAGACTCTGGATCGCCACGCTTCGCTCGCGATGACGAAGTATACGTTTGTGATTCAGTCTAAACAGAAGCCGGTCTAGGAGCCGTCAGGCAAAGGAAGACCGGAATCTTCCAGCCATTGCGGGGTAGCCGACAGGGGCAGGCCAGTAGTACAGGTCTACAGGCCTTTGAGCCGCCTGCTTCCCTTTACTGCTGGCCTTTACACCCGATCCGGATGCAGCCGTTTTCATAAAACGGCTGATATTACTATTTCGCGGCAGGCTTCTTCACCGCTGCTTTTTTCATCGCAGGGCGCTTCATCGCTGCTTTCTTCGCGGCGGGTTTCTTTTTAGCAGCGGGCTTCTTTGCTGCTACTTTCTTCACCGCAGGCTTCTTCACCGCAGCTTTTTTGGCCGCAGGCTTCTTCACAGCAGCTTTTTTGGCCGCAGGCTTCTTCGCTACGGCTTTTTTCGCTGCCGGCTTCTTCACCGCAGCCTTCTTCACTGCCGGCTTCTTCACCGCAGCAGCTTTTGTGGTCTTCTTGACGGCCTTTTTCTTGGTCGCCTTCTTGGGTTTGCTCATAGCCATGTTCAGTCCTCTCTAGTGTGTGGGACACAGCAACTCTCTGTCCCGGTGAAAAACAAAAGCAGGGTACTCATTCAACCCGGCCCTTTCGGGCCTGCTATCGTCGATCGAAGCATTCACCAACCAAACCCCAATATTAAGATCAAGCACCGGGGTTACAGTTCCTGCCTCCACATCTTCTACCTCTGAAGCTGCACCAGTCTTTTGCGCCAACCGCATCCTGAAGACCCTATTGCCCATCTTCATTTTGCACATCCGGCGCACATCAACGATTCGACCAATGATTCGTAATCTAATTAATCAATCCTTCCGTCAATAAAAATATTCGCAATATACTTTGACTTTGCTTCAGCGTGATCTTCAACCCGGTTATTCAGGCAGCCCATGCGCCCTATCCGGACGTGTTAACAATTTATGACCAGGCTCTGTAAGCCCATCATCCCGGCATGAAATGGCCATTTGCCGGACAGGCCACGCCACGCTGTGCGGTGCAATAGCGGCACGGCGATTGAATCCGGCAAAACCGTTCTGAAAACTTTTCGTCCGTGTACTGCTCATATCTGCTTGCTCTGGATGTGTTGTGCACAATAGTTGCGTATATTAACTGCGCCATTTACCAATAAACTCTTAACAAACCCTGGGAGAAGCCAGGATTTTGGCCATTCTCCGGCCATTGCGGCCAGTTTGGCGCTGCACTATTTCAAAGATGACCGGAAGTATGACCGGACAAAAAAGCGCACTATATTGCCAGACGGAAATATACTTTCCGGGGATTACACCGGGTCAAACTGTGACGCTGAAAAAGCGCTAGCCGTTCAGTTTCTGCGCTTTTCAGGCGTCCGCAGGCCTCACATCGCGGCTTTCTTTTTTGCGAAATCCGCATTCGCGGTCATCTGCAAAACATCCGGTCCAGCAGAACGGCAAACACCCCCGGCACGCCAAAAACAGAAGTGCGGCTTACAAGCAACACCTATGGAAAAATTTTTATGCGGCGATCAAAAGGGCTGACATGACCCGGACATTAGACGGCTGATTCGCATTTTCGAGTCAGCACGCGTCATGATTTGCTGAGTCGAAATTCACGCTCAACATGCATCCAAGATGCGTTGCAGGTCAAAATCCGGGTCACTCATAACCCGAATTTCTGCCGCAGCGCATCATTCAGCATCTGCGGATTGGCTTTTCCGCCAGTGGATTTCATGACCTGGCCGACAAACCAGCCCAGCAATTTGTCCTTGCCGCTTTTTACCTCGGCCACCTTGTCCGGGTTGGCGGCCATGACGGCGTCAATGGCCGCATCGATCGCGCCGGTGTCGGTTACCTGACGCAGCCCGCGTTCCGCAACAATCTTTTCAGGCGCGTCACCGCTCAAAAACATGATTTCAAACACATCTTTCGCCAACCGGCTGGACAGGGTTTGATCCGCCAGCAGATCCAGCAAGCGTCCCAGTGCATCCGCCGAAACGGGAGACGTTTCAATCGTTTTACCCGCTTCATTCAGCGCGCCGAACAGATTGGTGATGACCCAGTTTGCCGCAATCTTGGCGTCACGCCCCTTCGCAACCCGTTCAAAAAACTCCGCCGTTTCCCTATCCGCCACCAGCAGGCTGGCGTCATAGGCAGACAATCCATAGCCGGAAATAAAGCGCGCTTTCTTGGCATCCGGCAGTTCCGGCAAACTTTTGGCGATCTCATCCACCCATGTTTGGGTTAGCTCCAGCGGCAGCAGATCAGGGTCGGGGAAGTAGCGGTAATCATGCGATTCCTCTTTCGATCGCATTGAGCGGGTCTCGCCCTTTACCTGATCATACAGCCGGGTTTCCTGACGGATTGCGCCGCCTTCTTCAAGGATTTCGATCTGCCGGCGGGCTTCATATTCAATGGCCTGGCGGATAAAGCGCATCGAATTGACGTTCTTGATTTCGCAGCGCGTACCCAATGGACCGCCGGGTTTGCGAACGGAAACATTAATGTCCGCGCGCATCGAGCCTTCCTGCATATTGCCGTCGCAGGTGCCGAGATAGCGCAGGATCGTGCGCAGCTTTTCCAGATACAAGGTCGCTTCTTCGGCCGAACGGATATCGGGCTGCGACACAATTTCCATCAACGCCACGCCCGACCGGTTCAAATCCACATAGGACATGCTGGGATGCTGATCATGCAGGCTTTTGCCCGCGTCCTGTTCCAGATGCAGCCGTTCGATGCGCACAATGCGCGTTCCGCCGTCCGGCATATCGACCCGTACTTCGCCACGCCCGACGATGGGAAAAGTGAACTGCGAGATCTGATAGCCCTGCGGCAGATCAGGATAGAAGTAATTTTTGCGATCAAACACAGAACGCAAATTGATCTGCGCTTTCAGGCCAAGCCCGGTGCGCACCGCCTGCGCGACACAAAATTCGTTAATCACCGGCAACATGCCGGGCATGGCGGCATCCACCAGGCTGACATGTTCATTGGGTTCACCGCCGAAATCTGTAGGCGCGCCGGAAAACAGTTTGGCCTTTGAGGAAACCTGGGCATGCACTTCCATGCCGATGATCAGTTCCCAATCACCCGTGGCGCCGGCGATATACCCGCCCTGCTCGCCGTGCCTGGCGTCATAAATTTCCTGTACAGACATGATTAAGCCCTCCACCACTGTGCGGGACGCGCCGTAAACGCCGCCGCATCTTCCAGAACGCCCGCCACGCGCAACAATGTCTCTTCGTCAAACGCCTTGCCGAGCAGTTGCAGGCCCAGCGGCAAGCCATCCTCCGACAACCCGGCCGGAACCGAAATGCCCGGAAGCCCCGCCAGATTGGCCGGCACGGTAAACACGTCATTCAAAAACATGCCAATCGGATCCTCATTGCGCGCGCCAATGGCGAATGCCGGACTTGGCGTCGCGGGCGTCAGAATGGCGTCCACCTTTTCGAACGCCGCCTTAAAATCATTGGCGATCAGGGTGCGCACCCGCTGCGCGCGCAGATAATAGGCGTCGTAATACCCTGCCGACAGCACATAGGTGCCGATCAGAATGCGCCGTTTTACTTCCGCGCCGAAACCCGCGCTACGCGATTTTTCATACGTATCAGTCAAATCCTTTCCCGCCACGCGCAGGCCAAAGCGCATGCCATCATAGCGCGCCAGATTGGACGACGCTTCCGCCGGGGCCACAATATAATAGGCGGGCAAAGCATATCTGGTGTGCGGCAGGCTGATTTCAACGATCTCGGCGCCCGCATCGCGCAACCAGTTTGCGCCCCTGCTCCACATCGCCTCGATGCCCGCAGGCATGCCGTCCACGCGGTATTCCGCCGGGATGCCGATACGCATGCCCTTGATGTCGCCGGTCAGCGCCGCCTCGTAATCGGGTACGGGGCGATCCACGCTGGTGCTATCTTTCGGATCATGCCCGGCCATGACGCCCAGCAGGATGGCCGTATCGCGCACGGTGCGCGCCATTGGCCCCGCCTGATCCAGCGAGGATGCAAAGGCCACAATGCCCCAGCGCGAACAGCGGCCATAGGTTGGCTTCAGCCCGACAATGCCGGTAAAAGCGGCGGGCTGGCGGATGGAACCACCGGTATCCGTGCCGGTCGCCGCCACGCACAGATGCGCCGCAATCGCCGCCGATGACCCGCCGCTGGAACCGCCCGGCACCAGTTTGGCGGTGTCGCCGGTTCGCCGCCAGGGATTGATGACCGGGCCGTAATAACTTGTTTCATTGGAGGATCCCATGGCGAATTCATCCAGATTGAGCTTGCCCAGCATCACCGCACCTTCGCGCCACAGATTGGTGGTGACTGTTGATTCATAGGCTGGCTTAAACCCATCCAGAATATGACTGGCGGCGGTGCTCAGCACATCTTTGGTGCAGAACAGATCCTTGATGCCCAGCGGTATGCCTTCCAGCGCCCCTGCCTTGCCCGATGCGATGCGGCTATCCGACGTGCGCGCCATCTCGCGCGCCCGCTCCGGCGTTTCGGTGATATAGCAATTCAGCACCCGCGCCGCCGCCATTGCCGCCAGATAGGCGTCGGTCAGTTCCAGCGCGCTGAATTTTTTGGCGCGCAGCCCGTCGCGAGCCTGGGCCAGGCTTAGTTCGGTTAAATCCGTCATGCGCAGTTCCTACTCGACAATCTTTGGCACGACGAAAAAGCCATGCTCGGCCAGCGGCGCATTGTGCAATACCGCTTCCTGAATATGGCCATCGGTAACGATGTCAGGACGCTGTTTCAGTGTGGTTTCAACGGCGCTGGTCATCGGCTCGACTGCGCTCGTGTCCACCTCGTTCAATTGCTCGGCCCAGCCGAGAATCACATTCAGTTCATGCGCCATGGGCGCCAGCCCCTCATCGGTAATCGCAAGCCGCGCCAGCTTTGCAATGCGCCGGACCGTATCTGTATTTACGCTCATATCTGCCTTGTTTTCATTCTGTTCAGTGCTGGCCGGAACCTATCACGCCCGCCCCACCTGCGAAAGGAGGTTTGACAGCGCCGGGCCAATACCGATACTGCCCAAATGCCTCTTTTACCGGACATTCTCACATTGAAAGCCGAACTTGGTCCCGCGCAGCGCCTGCTGGGCATGGATGTGGGCGAAAAAACCATTGGTCTGGCCCTGTCCGATCTGGGGCGCATGATCGCCACGCCGATGCAAACCATCCGCCGGAGTAAATTTTCCGTCGATCTGGAAAAGCTGGCCGCCATTATCAGCGCGCAGAATGTGGGCGGCCTGATTATCGGCCTGCCGATGAATATGGACGCCAGCGAAGGCCCGCGCGCCCAGTCGGTGCGGCAATTCGCCCGTAATCTGCTCAAGCGCTTTCCCCTGCCCATCGTGCTGTGGGATGAGCGCCTGTCCACGATGGCTGTCACCCGCGTGCTGATCGACGCCGACGCCAGCCGCGCCCGGCGCGCCGAACTGGTCGACAAAATGGCCGCCGCCTATATTCTGCAAGGGGCGCTGGACCGGATGGCGAACAGGTGAAGGGGGGATGGATAATTAATGGCGTGGTTCTTATTCATAGATGAAAGCGGGCACGATAAAGGCGCATCCCCCTATGAAGTGCTGGCCGGGATCGCCATTCAGGACCGGGATATCTGGAATCTGGTGAATGCGCTGCATGATGCAGAAATCAGAAATTTTGGCAGACGTTACAGTCTCGGTCCCGCTGAGCTAAAGGGAAAGAAACTTCTAAAAAAGAAAGTTTTTAACCACTCAAAGCTAAACACGGCCATTGCACCCGAAGAAATTGCGCCCCTTGCCAAGGCGGTATTGGACGTTGGGGCTGGCGCAGATGCGCGTCATTTTAAGGCGCTCTCTATGGCCAAGTTAGCTTATGTCAGGGAAGTTTTTGACATTTGTGCGCGGTTTCGATGCAAGGCATTTGCCAGTATAGTCGAAAAAGATGCGAACCCGACAAATGCCGGCGGCTTGCGGAAGGATTATGGTTATCTTTTCGAGAGGTTTTTCTATTTTCTGGAAGACGCCAAATCACCTCAAGAGCAAGGGGTCATTGTATTCGATGAGCTTGAAAAATCTCAGAGTCACATTCTCATTGACCAGGCGCACCGCTACTTCAAAGATACGGCCACCGGCAAGCACCGGGCCAGCCTGATCGTCCCGGAACCGTTCTTTGTTCACAGTGATCTGACCACTGGAATTCAGATTGCCGATTTAATTGCTTATTGCGTGTCATGGGGATTCAGATTGCCCCAGATGACGAAACCTGCCCGTCTGGAACTGGAGCCGTTCGTTGCGCAGATAAAAAATCTCCGTTTCAGGACAATGCGGGAAAGAAACAACAATCCAAATTTTGAGATCTGGAGCTTTACCCACATAAGCGACCTACGCACCCAAAACGAAAAGGATTTCGCTCAATAAAAAAGGCAATGCAACGCTTGCGCGCCCCAAAGCCTCCGGACGCAATATATATGGTTGACTGATAATTTTCCATTAATTTCACTTAACTCCAGATATTATAAAAAAATCAAATATTTCAATTACTTGGTTCTTTATGTGAAGGGGCGCTGGACCGGATGGCGCGGGGGTGAAGATGGACAATGCATTAATTGCGATGGCGCGGCGCTTTGGTATGGACGCCCTGCATATGCTGCGCAGTTTTATTGCGCATCATTGTCTGACCAGCGCCGCATCGCTCAGCTTTACCAGTCTGCTGGCGATTGTGCCGCTGGCGGCGATTGCGATAGCTATTTTATCCGCCTTTCCGGTTTTTGAAGGTGTGGGAGATACGCTCACGGGATTTGTCCTCAAAAATTTTACCCCAAACGCCAATGCCGCCATTCAGGAAACTTTTCGTAGCTTCGTTGTAAATGCTGACAATCTGACAGGGGTTGGCATCCTGTTTCTGATTTTCACGTCGCTCATGCTGCTGTATGAAATCGAGATAACTTTCAGTCAGATATGGCAGGTTCCGGAAAAGCGCACCCTGATAGCGCGCATGACCATTTTCTGGACGGTCATATCGCTGGGTCCGATTCTGCTTGGGCTGGGTCTTTCGGTTTCCGCGCCGTATTTCGCGGGTGTTCTGACAGGCGACGGCGCGGCGGCGCAGTCGATTGGATTGCTGGCGTATTTACTGCCCGTCACATTGGAAATTGCCGGGTTTAGTTTGCTCTATATGGCGCTGCCGAATGTGCGGGTCAGAATTAGCCATGCGTTGCTGGGCGGTGTCATTGCAGGACTGTTATTCGAGGTGCTGAAATTTAGCTTTGGCGTCTATATCCGGAATTTTGCGGCTTATGACGCGATCTACGGCGCGCTGTCGGCGCTGCCGGTATTTCTGATCTGGACCTATCTTTCGTGGGCCGTGATATTGTTTGGCGGCGTTGTGACCGCCGAGCTGCCGAAACTGCGAGACGCAAAATGATCCTTCGTGACGCCACGGCGCAAGATCTTCCCGGCATTCTCGCCATCTATGATGACGTGATCGCCACAAGGGGGAGGGGATCAAGAGGCGGAGCGACCTGATCAATGATTTGCAACAGCAAGGCCAGGCGCTTCAATCTGATCAGAAAACACTCTGATCATTCCTGCATGATCAGGTCAGGGCCGGATTTTGGCGCGGCACCCTGGGCGCGCTTGAGTTCGATCTGCTCGCGGGTCAACTGAAACCCAATAAGGATTTCAAAACCCAGGCCGTCCTTGCCTTCGGGCACGGTAAATTCGATGTCATCATATTCCTGGGCAAAGAAAGCCTCGGCCTTGCCGGACTTGAATTTGACTGTACCCTTGCGGAGATCCTTGCTGATTACCTCACCATCGGGGTTTAACAGCGCCACGAAATAGGGATATTCATATTCGTTGGAAGGTGCCGCTGGCCCGGTTCTGGCCCGCGCCTCAAAGCGAATGGTTGCAGTCATCTCGCCTTCCTTCAGTTTGCACTCAAGCAAATGGGCGCGCATGAATTCCAGCTCATAGGCGGTATTCGCCTGATCACGCCCGGTTCCATCACCGAACACGCGCAACGCCGACGCATCCGACAGCACGCCCACTGCGGGGCAGGCCAGGGGCACTTTACCAAAGTCTTCACCAGAACTACAGGCTGCGGGTAGCAGAAGAAGCGCGCCAAGCAGCGCAATACGGGAAATCACATGCATATGTTTAAATTGTCACTTATCAGCCAATGGTTCAGGGGTATCGATAGGCCGCCCCTTAATCTCTAGAGCTTGTTGTGGGCGCCGTCACACATTGGGGGCTTGCTGGTTTTCTTGCAGGCGCAGAAAAACACCTTGCGGTCTGCATCGGCCTTATAGGCTACCGGTGTAAAGCTGCCGCCCTTGTGGGCGCCGTCACAGAAGGGCTGGGTCGCGGACTTGCCGCAGGCGCACCAGAAATAATTCTTGCCAGCAACCACATCAACGGCAATAGGTTGCTTTCCGGCGATTACAGGCTCTTCCATGGCGAACTCCTTCAGACTCTTGTATGGTTGGGGCTTGAGGGCAGTCTAATGGCAAATGTTGAATGAAGCAAATGGCCAAACCGGCTTTGACACTTTATCTGGCGGCGCCGCGCGGGTTTTGCGCAGGCGTTGACCGGGCGATCCAGATCGTCGAAAAGGCGCTGCTGAAATATGGCGCGCCGGTGTATGTGCGACATGAAATTGTGCATAACCGGCATGTGGTGCAAAGCCTGGAGGCGCGCGGCGCGATTTTCATTGATGAGCTTGACCAGGTGGTGGCGGGCCGCCCGGTAGTATTCTCGGCGCATGGCGTGCCAAAATCCGTACCCGAGATGGCGCAAATGCAAGGCCTGTTTTATATTGACGCCACCTGCCCGCTGGTTTCCAAGGTGCATATCGAGGCCCAGCGCCATCATGGCATGGGTAGCGAAATCGTGTTGATTGGTCATGCAGGACATCCCGAAGTTATTGGCACGATGGGACAGTTGCCCTCTGGCGCCGTAACCCTGCTGGAGACGATTGCCGATGCCGGGCAATTTCAGCCGCGCGATCCGGCGCGTCTGGCCTATATTACGCAAACCACGCTTTCAGTGGATGACACGGCGGAAATCATATCCGTGTTACGCAAGCGTTTCCCTGATTTGACCGGGCCGCCGCGCGAAGACATCTGCTATGCAACCAGCAACCGTCAGGCGGCGGTAAAGGCGATTGCCGCGCGCTGCGATGTCTTGCTGGTTTTGGGGGCGCCCAATTCCTCAAACTCCATGCGCCTGGTCGAAGTGGCGGCGCGTGCGGGATGTAAAAAGGCGTTGCTGGTGCAGAACGCCAGCGAGCTTGATATTGCAAGCTTTGACGGCATCCGCACCCTGGGTGTAACTGCGGGGGCGTCCGCGCCGGAAATTCTGGTGCAGCAGGTGCTGGCCGCCTTTGCCGTGCATTATGATACGCACATTGAAGAAGTAGCCGTGACCGTTGAGGATATAGAATTCAAACTGCCCCGCACATTGCTTGAATAGGCAGGGCTGAGGAAACGCACATGGCGGTTTACACAGAAGTCTCTGACGAAGAACTGGAGGCGTTTATCGCCGAATATGATATTGGCGAAGTGACATCCTGCAAGGGGATTGCTGAAGGGGTTGAAAACAGCAATTTTCTGCTTCGCACGGATGGGGGGGGTGGCAATTATATCCTGACCCTGTACGAAAAGCGGGTTACGCCTGCCGACCTGCCCTATTTTATCAGTCTGATGGAATATCTTGCGGGGGGCGGTATTTCCTGCCCGCTGCCCGTGCATGCACGTGATGGGCAGGCGCTGCGCACCCTTGCCGGCCGCCCTGCTGCGATTGTGACATTTCTGGATGGCATGTCGGTGCGCCGGCCACGGCCGCAGCATTGCGCCGGTCTTGGCGAGGGTTTGGCGCGTTTACATCTTGCCGGCCGGAATTTCCCGATGCAGCGCGCCAATGCCTTGTCGGTGCAGCATTGGCGGCCGCTTTATATGCGTTGCGCCGAACGCATGGACAGTTTTTCCGCAGAGCTGCGTGTGGAGCTGGATACGGAACTGCAGCAGATGGAAAAACACTGGCCGGAAAATTTACCGGCTGGTATTATTCACGCTGACGCCTTTCCTGATAATGTTTTTTTCCTGCATGACAAACTAAGCGGATTTATTGATTTTTATTTCGCCTGCAATGACGCCCTTGCCTATGATATTGCCATCTGTCTGAATGCCTGGTGTTTTGAGGCCGATGGCGCCTTCAATGTCACCAAGGCGCGTCTGATGCTGGCCGCCTATCAGGCGGTTCGTCCGCTTACACCAGCCGAGATGGCGGCGCTGCCGCTGCTGGCGCGCGGGTCTGCGCTGCGTTTTTTGCTGACGCGCCTGCATGACTGGCTGTTTCCTGTGGATGGCGCATTGGTAAAACCGAAAGACCCGCTTGAATATCTGAACAAGCTGCGTTTTCACCGCGACATATCGGACCCAGGCGCCTACGGGATTGATACATGAGCAATGTGCATCGCGACCGTGTGGATATTTATACCGATGGCGCCTGTTCGGGTAATCCCGGACCCGGCGGCTGGGGGGCGCTGCTGGTCCATGACGGGGTGGAAAAAACCATATGCGGCGGTGAAAAAGAAACCACCAATAACCGCATGGAGATGACGGCGGCGATTGAAGCGCTGAAGGCGTTAAAACGGCCCTGCAATATTCATCTGCATACGGATTCATCCTATCTGCGGGACGGCATCACCAAATGGATTCATGGCTGGAAGAAAAATGGCTGGCGCACCGCCGATAAAAAGCCCGTCAAAAATCAGGATTTATGGCTGGAACTGGAAACCCAGCTAGAGCGTCAGCAGGTGACGTGGCACTGGGTGAGAGGCCATGCCGGCCATACAGAAAATGAGCGCGCCGACGCCCTGGCCAATCAGGGCATGGCGCCATTCAAACGCTAAAGCGGGATGATTTCAGGTCCGTTCATTAGCCTCATCGTCTTTGCGAGGAGCGACGCGACGCGGCAATCCAGAGTCTCACGCAAAGGCCTGAGTATGTGACTCTGGATTGCCGCGCGGCTACGCCGCTTGCAATGACGGCGAAAAATGCGATTCCATCTAAAATCATCCCGCCATAATGCAGTACAGCGTCAGTTGATTGAATTGCCCACATTTTCTGCGCTCAATGCTGCGCGCATGCCCGCGAACATGGTTTTGATAATGTCGCCCTCATAACGGACTGAGCGGCCATTTCTGCTAAAGCGGGCCCAGACATCCGTCACCAGAACCAGCGAGCAATTGCACGCGCCCAGCGTCCAGTATTTGTCTACGGCTGTTGTCAGGAAGTCCCTGAAGGGCAACGGGCTCCCCTCTTTTATCAGCGCGTCATAGGCCTGATCGCATTCCTGCAGGATGCTTTGCGTATTCCTATAGGCATTACGCACCCGCGTCAGGATATCCTTCCGGAACATCATCAGGCTTTCGCGTTCTGATCCGACCATCTTGCGGATATCTATCGGAACAGAATCATCTGACTGCAGGAATGAAAGCAGTTCGGCAATTCTGGGCCGGATGTGCTGCAACTGATACTGATAGTAGGAAACGCCCTTCCACGCGCCGAACACTTCCGGAATCATGGCGGCTTCGATGCGGAACGCCGCGATAAAGGCGGTTGCGTCAGTGGAATCCGGATCCCATATGCCATCGATAAAGGATTGCGTGCGCTTTTCCGCCTCGGCCGGTGCAAGGCCTGCATAGGCGCGTGAAACAATTGGCCGCACCCGTTGTTCGATGACCTGGCGGACTTCCGCTTCTTCTTCTTTCGCGACGTCCAGATAATGCTCATCAATGGACATTTTTTTATCCGCAAGCACTGATTTGAGCAGAAACGGATCAAATGACGGCACCTCCTCCAGAACGCGCAGCAATGCCAGATCATTCGCATGCGCCGCTGCATCGGCGATATTAATACCGCAATGATGTTTCATCATTTCGGCAAATTTCGGCTGTCCCATGAAAATGGCGTGACCGCCCAGATCGGGCTCGTTATGCACCTTTGGCACAAAAATCGCCGTTTGAATTGGGCGGCCAAGCAAACTTTTCGAACCCGCAGGGCCGGGACGCGCCCGCATGTCCTTGGGCGATCTATCGATAGCGAAGCTGGGCTGCTTGAAGATGATGGTCTGGTTCAGTTCTTCGCTCTGAAACATGCGCTCTGCCGGCTGAAGTTCACGCGAAACATCAAGTATTCGGAACGAAACCGCCGAACTTGCCTGTAAAATATTCTCAAGAGGAACTGACACTTGCGCCGCCTTCCAATAAGGGTAGGCGCATATAATGGACAAATACTGTTAGCAAATTCTGAATATCACCCGGTTAGATAAAAAACCTAACCGGGTGAAAAAGGCGGGAATATGCTTATAGTTGTGTCAACATGGTGTCCGCGCCGCTTTTTACAGCGCCCGCCGGAGCATCTTCGATGTTCAACTGTTTAACAACGCCATCGACCACCAGCATGGAATAACGCCTGGAACGCACGCCCAGCCCCATTTTGGAGAGGTCCAGATCAAGCCCCAGCGCCTTGCTGAAAGCCGCACTGCCGTCACCCACCATCAGAACCTTATCACCGACATTGCGGTCCTTGCCCCAGGCGCCCATGACGAAAGCGTCATTAACCGACAGGCAGGCGATGGTGTCAACGCCCTTGGCTTTGATTTCACTGGATTTTTCAACAAATCCGGGGAGATGCTGGTTGGAGCAGGTGGGCGTAAACGCACCCGGAACCGCGAATAGCACCACTTTCTTGCCACCGAACAATTCTGCGGTTGTAATCGGCGCTGGTCCTTTTTCGGTCATATGCATCAGAGTAGCTTCAGGTATCTTGTCACCTACTTGGATGGTCATCTTCTGTCTCCCTTGTTGTGATCTGGAATTATTCGCAGCAGTTTACTCTGTTCATGCCTATTCCGCCAGTTTCACCTGCTTTTCAACAGCAATTTCTCCATCCGCCAGGGTCAGGGTAATGGTTTGGCCGATAACCGGCTGGGCAGGATCAAGCTGTGTTACAGCCAGACTGAAAGTCGCCTGATGCCTGCCGCTTAAATAACTGACCTGAGGCGCCGAAAAAAGCAGATCGGCCGGACCGTCGGCAAACAGATCCGGTATGTTAAAACCCTGACTAGCCTCGGCCTTTACCAGCAAAATAGTTTGCGCCCCATTTTTCTGCACATGGGCAGCGCCAATGCGGGGCTGGCTATTTTCATCCTGTTGCCGGGGAACCCGGGCCAGCGCCGCCTGCAAAGCATCACGATCTGGCGTGGCATTGGCCAAACCTGGCGGCAGGGTCAGGCGAAGCACCGCCTGTTCTGGCGCACAGATGTCCTTGCACACGGCATAGTCCACCTGAATTTCCAGCTTTACCGGTTTCGTGGCATCGTGCGGCTGAACATAAAACAGAAATATCACCGGGCCGTCATAGCCATAGGATTCCTGCCCCTGAAGGTGCAGGCGTTTTGGCGCGGGCCATTTGATTTGCGGCCGATCTGTATTGTCATGCGCGCGGAATGTAAAAACCGGCGGCAGACCGCTTTCACCCGGCGAACGCCAATAAGTTTTCCAGCCCTGGCGCAGTTCAATCCGTACACCGAGCAATATTGGGCGGCCATCCCCCAATGCGGCTGATGCGCCAAGCAGTTCGATATGCGAATAATTGGGTGCGGCCATTGCCCTGAAAGACGCCAACGCCGCACAAAACGCCAAACCAATTATAAATGGCATAAAACGCATATCAGAACGCACCGCTCAAAGCGGCAGTTCCAGTTCCAGCATATCGCGCGCCGGGATGGCGGCGTCGCCTGGCGCAATCGCGCCATGAATTTCTTTCATATATTTTGCAAGCCTGCCTGTCTGCACCCCGGTAATCACAAATCCGCGTTTTTGAAAAAAACCGGCAGCCCGCAGATTATTGTTACCGGCGAGCACCGCCAGCTTTCTACAGCCCTCTGAACGTGCAAAATCAATCACCGCCTGCAAAAGCGCGCCGCCGCACCCCTGCCCTGCATGCAGACTATCCAGACAGGCCAACTGGCAGCGATCCCCGTCAATCACAAAGCTGGCGAGCCCTGCCAATCCGTCCGCATTCCTGGCCGTAAAACCCGGCAGCGCACATACATCAAGCACCCCGGTATGGACTGGCGTCTGCACCGTACCGAAGCGGGCCTGCATGAACCGCGCAACTGCTTCGCCGTCCGTCTGTTTGATGCGCGCCAGATGCAGCTGCGCACCACTCAGTTCACGCAGAATCTCTGCGCGATTGCCATCAAGTTCCGGCGGCGCGCCACGGGTGGACGGGTCGGGAAACGCCGAAAGCTTGATGGGATTTCCCGCCATGTGCAATGTGCCCGCCACCGTATCCTGCGCGGTCACGACCATATTGCGCACCTTGATCTGCGGGTCGGCAAGAATTTGCGCAACATTGTTAATCGGCCCCGCCGGAACGCCGCGTTCGTGCAATTGCGTCAGCCAGTGCGCCACAGATGCTTTGCCCAATGCCGCCTCAAAACATTGCTTCAGCGCCTCGACATTTTTATTGCGCAATGGGCCGCTGATAAAACGCGGATCATGCTGCAATTCCGGCAGGCCAAGCGCGTCCAGCGCCAGGTGGAACAGTTTGTCGTTGCCCGCAGCAATAATCACATAGCCGTCCTGGGCCGCATAGGCTTCGAACGGCGTGATCGAGGGATGGCGCGCGCCAAGCGGCGCTGGAATTTCGCCGGTAGTGAAATACCGCACGATGGCGTTTTCCAGAATTGCCAGCTGGCAATCCAGCATCGAGACGTCAACCTTGAGGCCCCTGCCGGTTTCAGACCGGTGGTGCAATGCCGACAGAATACCAATCGAGGTGAACAGGCCCGCTGTAATGTCGCCGATCGAACTGCCGACGCGGGTGGGTGGACCGCCGGGATAGCCGGTCAGGCTCATAATACCGCCCATGCCCTGCACCACCATGTCATAGGCCGGACGGTCCGAATAAGGGCCGGTATGGCCAAAACCGCTCGTGGCGGCATAGATCAGATGGGGATAGCGCGCCTGCAACACCTCCCAGCCATAGCCCAGCTTTTCCATGGTTCCCGCGCGGTAATTTTCGACCAGCACGTCAGCATGATCCAGCAATTGTTCGAAAATCGCACGATCCGCTGGCGCCTTCAGATCCAGCGCAATGGAACGTTTTCCGCGGTTTAGTGACATGAAGTAGGCCGAGCGATCCCCAATGAACGGCCCAAAGGCGCGCGCGTCGTCACCACCAACAGGCGTTTCAACCTTGGTGACGGCAGCCCCCAGATCCAGCAGGGTCATGGTGCAATAAGGGCCCGCCAGCACCCGTGAAAGATCGACTATCCTGATACCATTCAATGGTCCGCTATGGGGCCCTGACTTTGGCATCGCGCTGCTTTCCTGAGTTGTTTGTGACATGCGGTTCAGGCTTTCTGATCCGGGTCCGGGTCCAGGCGCAACGCATCCATTGTTTTGCCCTGCTTTTCCTGTTCGCGGCGGACGGCGTCGCGGACCTGTTTGGTAAGCCCGAATTTTATGCGGTTCTGGCTGGCTGTTTTAAGTCCTGCCTGCTTTGCGCGCTGTTTACGCGCTTTATTAAGATTGACGATCTCGGTCATGGAGACATTATCCACGTTGCTGTATGTTTTTGCCAGAATAATAAGGAATAGATTCGCCATATGCGGCAAGTACGCAAGTTCAAACGTCCAGCGTCCCGTTTCAGGAAGATTGCAATCGGCATAGCAGCCGTGCTGGCCGGCCTGGTTGCGGCTGCGCTGATATTGCCGGGATATATTGACTGGAACCGCTTCAGGGGTGAAATTGAGCATCAGGCCAGCGCCATTACGGGCCGGCAGGTTCGCATTGAAGGCGCAATCGGTTTCAGCATGCTGCCGCGTCCGGCACTGTCCCTGGAAAATGCGACACTGGCAAACAGCGTGGGAGCGACAGCGCCTGTCATGCTCAGCCTGGAACGGCTGGAGGCGCAGCTTGGCATGCTGGCGCTGCTTTCCGGGAAAATTCAGGTGGCCAATTTCCGGCTGATTGCGCCGGTGCTGAATCTGGAAACATTACCAGATGGTACACACAATTGGGCGTGGCAAACAGACGCGAAAAATAGCCGCCCGGGGATCAGGTTTGACAATGTGCTGGTTGAACGTGGCAGTCTGCGGTATCGCAACCATGTTGCCGGGAATGATATTGTTACAAGGGAAATGGATTTACAGCTTTCGGCGGGATCCCTGCAGGGGCCGTTTACCGCGAAGGGATCCTTGCGGCTGCAGGATGTGGCGATCCGTATTGATGCGGCGCTTGGGAGTTTTGCGCCGGGAAGAACAACCTCACTTACCATAAAATCCGTGTTGCCCGGCGGTACAGCCATCGATTTTACCGGCGGCATGACGGCAGATGGCGGCGTTACAGGAAGCCTGAATAGTCAGGGTGCGGATTTAACCGGCCTGATTGCTTCCGTTGCCCAACTGGGCGCGCCTGCCTTATCCGGTGTCCAGCCTGCAATTTTACGTCATGCCTACCGGATTGAAAGCAGTCTTGCCGTTGCCGCCAATAGCCTGAAATTCGATAAAGTAAAATTGAGCCTTGGCGATAACACGCTAACGGGCAGCGTAGCGGTTGATACGCAGGCGGCCCCAATATTTACAGCCGCATTGAATGCATCCAGCCTTGATCTGGATGCGTTACAGACCGCTGTCGCGCCCAGCGCCGCAGCGCAGCCCGCGCCAGAAAACAGCTTCATCATTCCACATGATATATCTGGCGTTCTGCGCTTTACCAGCAATGCCGTCAGGTTGAGGGGCGGCAATATCCGCGACATCATTTTCACCACCACCGTAGCGGATGGCATTGCCACGCTGGATGAGCTTAGCGCGCAATTGCCCGGCAGCACTGCAACCCGGATTTCCGGCAAGCTCACGACAGCCAGGGGTCAACCGCAATTCATTGGCAAAGTTGATCTTCGGTCCGAAAATTTGCGTGGGTTGCTTGGCTGGCTTGGCGTTGAGGCGCCTGATATGCCGGAGCGCAGCCTGAGCCGTGCAGAATTAGCGGCGGAACTTGATCTTTCGCCCGAGCTGGCGCAACTGAATGAAATCGTGGCCGGGATTGATTCATCAAATCTGACCGGCAGCCTGGTCCTTGCGATGCGCGAACGCACCGCGCTGGGAATCGATCTGAACATCGATCAGTTGAATGCAGATAATTATTTTTTGGAAAAGAGTGATCCGGTTCAGAATGCAACGCCTACGGATCATAGTACGCTCGATACCGCGCCCGCCCCCATTGCCGGGTCAGCATGGGGCGCCGCCCGCACCCTGATTGACAGCCATGACAGCAATTTCAAATTAACGGTTAAGGCGCTCACCTATCGCGGTGTGCCCATAACCAAATTGCAGGCTGATGGGTCTGTTATTAATGGCGCGCTTGCAATCAACAGTTTCGCTGTCGCGGATATGGCTGGAACCGCATTCAGTATTAGTGGCGTGCTGAGTAACCTTGCGACGGCCATGCAGGGGGAAATAAATCTTCGTCTTGCATCAAATGATCTTGGCGGGTTTGCCCGCACCATTGGCGTCACCTTGCCAGTGCCTGGTGCGCAATTGGGAAAATCTTCTGTCGAGGCAAAATTTCTGCTGGCCAATGCAGGCGTTGAAGCCGTGATCAACGCGCTTTTTGGGGAGACCTCATTGCAGGTCTCAGGCGGTGTAAATGGGCTTGCGCCTGGTATGATCGCAGCTGCTGGTGAACAGACAACGTTTCAGGCGCGGCTATCGCTCGCCAGTCCCAGTCTGCGAAAAATTGCTGCCCAGGCTGGACTCGAGATTTTCCCGACGGATGCAGAGGAGGCTGCGGGCCTTGCCTTGAGCGCAGCGCTTGCCCGTGCAAACGGGGAAATCAGTGTAAGCGCGTTGAACGGCGCCATTGGCACAATCCCCGTGCAGGGGCAGGCCAGCTGGAACACCACAGGACCAAAGCCGGTATTGCGGGCAGAAGTAACCGCAGGCGAAATTCTGCTAGATCATTTTTTGCAGGCCACACAACCAACGGGCGCCGGAATAAAACCCCCAAACCGGCAATTGCCCTGGTCAGGGGCGCCGTTGGAATTGTCATATCTGGATCAGCTTGAAGCGGATGTAAGACTTGATGCTGGACGGTTTTCCGCGCGTGGATATGACATCACCAGGCCATCCATGGTTTTTGAAATTCGCAATAACCAGGCCAGTCTGAAAAAGTTCACCGGCAGCCTGTTTGGAGGTGAAGCCAGCGCCACCGCGAACCTGCACCGTGGCGTGAGCGTGCCGGAATTTACCGCAGAATGGAATCTGAAAGGCGCAGATATGGAAGCCGCGAGCGCAGCACTTTCTGGCGCCCCGGCAATTACCGGCAGCCTGGATTTTTCCGGCAAGGTAAAGGGGGCGGGCGCCAGCAGTTTTGCGCTGGTCTCAAGCCTTGAAGGGCAAGCCCGGATTACCGCTATTGACGGGTTCATCCAGGGCATTGACCTGCCGGCATTCAGCGCCCGGCTTGCCAGCCTGGAACGCGCCGCAGATTTTGTGAAAATTGCAGATAGCGTGTTGCAGGGCGGGAATACACCCTACAAACGCATCAGCGTGCCCTTTACGATTGCCGAAGGCGTCGCACAAAGCAGCAACCCCGTAATCAGCATTGCATCTGTAACGGGAGCGCTGGAGGCCAGCATTGATTTGCCGCGCTACTGGTTGAACGCTGAAGCCAGCCTGACGTTGAACGACCACATGAACGCCCCGCCGCTGGGCATTGCCTATATCGGATCTCTGAACAATCCGGAGCGAAGCTTGCGCACAGACAGGCTGGAAAATTATTTCACACAAACCCTGATGTCCAAAAGCCTGGAACGGGTAATCAACAATAGAAACGCGCAAACGGCGCCTGCTGTTGCCATCCCGCCACCTGCCCCGCCAGTTCCTCAACAGGCGCCGCCACCTCCAGCGCCGCGAGAAGAAGGCACGGCGCGCAAGGTGCTTAATGGTATCCTGAACGGCTTAATAAAGGACAAGCCAAAATGAAACGCCTTCTTGCGGTGCTTTTTTTGATACTGCTGTCTGGCGTAGCGGGGCTCGGTTATCTGGCGGTTCAGTCCATTGAGGACAGCCCGCTTGTTACGGAGCAATCCACCATCGCAAATACAGAACAGGCCAGGCGCGTTAAAAATCTGATGCAGCGTTTTAAAGCAGGGTCCAGGACGAAAAACCCCTGGGCTGAACTTTCCGTGTCCGAACAGGATCTGGAAAGCCTGCTGGCGTTTGCCGCGCGCGGCATGCCAAACGCACGCGCTGACGCACAGATATCGGAGCGTGGATTGCAGGCAAAGCTAACCATAGAATTACCTGCAAATCCCATGGGGCGATATTTTAATTTAAGTTTCGGCCTATTACCGTCTGAACAGGGGCTGGTGCTTAGCCATTTCTCACTGGGCGGGGCTTCCCTGCCGCCCGATTTATTATTACCCGTTATCGGATCGGCGCTGGATGCCTTGTTGGGTAACGGTAATGGCGCAAAAATTATCGGCACAGTTAGCGCCGTGCGTTTTTCAGGCAAGGAGATGACGCTGGCCTATGCGCCATATGAAGGCGGTTCAAAAGAGCTGATATCGCGTATTGCCGAAAATGAACAATTGCGTATCGCTGACCCGGAAAGGATACAGATATACTTTGCCCGTTTGCAGGAAATCGCGGCAGAACTGCGCGGCGGCTATGTATCGCTAACCCGGTATATGGGGCCGGTGTTTACGCTTGCGGTCAGGCGTAGCGCGGCAGATGGCGGGAATGCCATTGATGAAAACAAGGCTGCGATTCTGGCACTGGCAATATATTTTGGGGATGATCGCATGTCAAAACTGGCCGGAAATTCTGAGAAGAATTTTTTTTCCAGCTCACGGTTTGGCAGCCACAATGTCACCATTAAGGGCCGTCATGATCTGGTGCAGCATTATCTGACATCTGCGGGATTACAGCTTGCCGCAGGTGTAGACATTGCCAACGCCATTGGTGAATTCAAGGAAATCGCGGATACATTGCGCGGCGGCAGCGGGTTCAGTTTTTCCGACATTGCCGGTGATCGCGCCGGCGTTGTGCTGGCGGAGCGAGCGGTCAACGCGACAAACGCAAAGCGGATTCAAGACAAGTTGGCCAATGTCAAAAGCGAGGCCGAGTTTTTTCCCGATATTGCGGGCCTACCCGATAATATGACCCAGACCCAATTCGAAAGCCGTTTCGGCGATGTCGAAAGCCAGCGCTATCTGGATTTGATGGCGGACATTGAACGCCGGATTGCCCAGGTTCCGCTTTATGGAGCGAAATGATGCAACCGGTACTGCCCATTGATATTGAATCTGTTAAGGGCTTTATGGACCCCGATGAAGGCGCGGCATTGCATGATGCGGCGCGCGATATTTGTGTGCGCGGACCGGTGATGGAAATCGGTTCCTATTGCGGAAAATCCACCGTCTATCTGGGCACCGCCTGCAAGGCGCGTGGTGCACTGTTATATGCGCTGGACCATCATCGCGGGTCGGAGGAAAACCAGCCCGGCTGGGAACATCACGACCCGGACACCTGGGACGCCAACGCGGGCGCCATGGATACGATGCCATTCTTTCGGGACACGCTGCGGCGCGCGCAACTGGAAGACACTGTTATTGCGATTGTCACCAAATCAAGGCTGGCGGCGCGGCACTGGAACACACCGCTTTCAATGCTGTTCATCGATGGCGGTCACGCGCTTGAAATGGCGATGATTGATTATCGCGGTTTTGCCCCGCATGTCATGCAGGACGGCATTCTGGCCATTCATGATATTTTTCCCGATCCGAAGGATGGCGGCCAGGCGCCTTACGAAATTTATAAACTGGCACTGGCGTCAGGACTGTTTGAAAAACTGGCGATGGTAAAATCGCTTGGACTGCTGCGCCGCATCCTCGTCTAACACATCGATGAACAGGCGCGATGCGGGCGTTACACCGCATAATGCGTCTGCCGCCAGCAATACCGCGCCCGCCGTCCATGCTGGCATTTCCTCCGGCCACGGAACATTTTCCACGATCTGGTAGCCCATCCAGTAGGCGCCGCTGTCATGGCGGTATTTATGCACCCAGCTAAACATCTCCATCGCCCGCACCGGCTGACCCGAGGTCAGCAGCGTCAGCACCAGCTCGCAGGTTTCCGCAACGGTAATCCAGGGCTCGTCGGAGACACAGCGGCAGCCATGTCCCGTCTCGACAAAAATATTCCATTTGCCGGAAAGCCGCGAAAACGCAGCATCGTCACGCAGTGCGCCAGACAGCACCGGATAGTACCAGTCCATCGAATAGCGTTCCTTGGATTCCCAGGTCCGGTCAAACCGGTGGGGCTTATGGCGCAGCGCATCGCCCAGCCGCGCACGCGCAAGCGCCCATTCCCCATAAGGCTCATGCAATTCCCTGGCAATATGAATGGCGCATTCAAGGCTTTTATAAATCGAGGAACAGCCGGTTATCAGCGCATCGTCCGCATCGCGAGAATCCCAGGCCGCCCAGCGGATTTCGCCATGTTCCGATTGCAGGGACAGCACAAAACCCATGGCCGCTGAAACAGCGGGCCACATGCGCACGAGAAAATCCCTGTCCCCGGTAACCAGATAATGATGCCACACGCCCACCGCAATATAGGCGCAGAAATTACTGTCGCGCACCGGCGGCTCGCCAGCCGGGGCATCCCCATCGAACGTGGCTTTTTCAAGGTCGATGGGAACAGACGCGCCCAGTTCGCCCCACCAGGAACCATCCGCCAACTGATTATCCACCAGCCAGTCATAGGCTTTGATGGCCGCATTCCAATGCCCCAGAATGCTAAGGCCCATAGCCGCCTCCACATGGTTCCAGGGATCCACCACCCCGCCATCAAACCACGGGATGGCGCCATCAGCACGTTGCAGATGTAAAATACGTGTGGCGGTGCCATCAAAAAAATTTGGCGGAAACTGGCCTTTGGCCAAATATAGTTTTTCCATATCCCTGCTTCCTATAATGTTCTGGCGAAATACATCACGACGCTTTTGCCCATGATCGGGCTAGTTAATTTATCCAGTATGCGGGTCAATAAAGGCCGCTGAAGAATATCCCATTCCAGAAAACGCCGGTATACGCGCACCATACGCGATGTTTCCTTACGATCCCAGATCATGCATTGCAGCCACCAATAGGGCGAATGCAGCCCGTGCGCCCAATGCCGCCGTGTAAAGCGCAAGCCACGGCGTTCAATATCGCGGCGCAAAACACCGGAACGGAAAATGCGAATATGCCCGCCGGGTGAGTTTGCATAACCGCCGGGGCTGAGTTTCCAGCATATCCATTCGGGCCAGGTGCGCGGCACACTGACGGCCAGCGTACCGCCCGGTTTCAGCACCCGGTACACTTCATCAAGCGCGCTTTGGTAATCGGGAATATGCTCCAGAACTTCTGAACACAGCACCAGATCAAAACAGCCATCCGGAAACGGCAGTGTCAGCGCATTTGCCTGTGCAAAACTGCAATAGCGTTGCGGGTTGGATTCCAGGTCCGGGTTCAGTTCCAGCCCACGCCGCGCCTTGCACAAATCCTCAAATCCCAGATCGACGCCGACGGCATGCAGCCGTTTGGCAAAGTAAAGCGCATGCAAATGCCGCCCTTCGCCGCAGCCAAGGTCCAGCACGACATCCCCATCGGAAATATCGAGCCGTTCAATTTCGATCGTGCGCATGGCGATCCAGCAACCGGTAATAATATTCTGTGAGATTTCGCGCGCAGAGGGGCCAACTGAATTCACGCACAATGCGTTCGCGGCCCAGTGGCCCCAGCATTTCACGTTTGGCCGGATTGCGCAGCAGACCGGCAATGGCGAGGGCCAGTGCATCGGCATCGCCCGCCGGTACAATCACGCCCGCATCGCCCACAACTTCTGGCAGCGCGCCGCCCGTGGTGGCGACCAGCGGCACGCCGCAGGCCATGGCCTCGCCCGCAGGAAAGCCAAAACCTTCATATAATGACGGGCTGACGGCGACGGTGGTTTCGGCATAGAGCCGCCGGATTTCATCATCGGTGATGCCGGTAACGAAGCGCACTTTCGATTTGATGCCCAGTTCGTCCAGTAACCGCTCCGTTGGACCGCTGCGCAATTTTCCGACTACGACCAGTTCAAGATCGGGAAAATCCTTTAACAATTTGCCATAGGCCCGCACCAGATAGACCAGGCCTTTCAACGCGACATCGGCGCTGGCGGTCGCCATCAGGCGGTTGGGCTTGCGGGTGATTTCCGGCATGGGGCGGAAGGTTTCGCAATCAATCCCCTCAAAGATAATTTCCATCTGTTCGGGGCGCACACCGAATTGCGCCATCAGATCGCGATGGGTGGATTTTGATACGGCAATGATATTGGGCAATTGCCGGGCCACGCGAATTTGCATCTTCACAAAACGATGCCAGCGCCAGGACAGAAATTTATAAAATGGGTTTGTCTGCGCTTCGATCGCCAGCTTGCGGTCCATGGTGATCGGATGATGGATGATGCTGACAACGGGCAGCCCCATGCGCTGCAAATCCAGAAGACCCGGACAGATGGTCTGGTTATCATGCACCAGATCATAGTCGTGCACCTTGTCCTTCATATAATCGGCCAGGCGCCGACCAAAGGTATAGATTTCGGGGAAGCCGCCCGACATGTGAATGAAATATTCGGCCCAGTCCACGGAATTTTTCCAGCGCTTCAGGGGCAAACCGAACGAGGGCCACTTCGCCGCATACAGATCCAGCGAGGGCAGCTTGATCAGCCCCACACGCGGATCCAGATGCGGATAGGGCGGACCGGAAATCACATCCACATGATGCCCCATATCCACCAGGGCGCGGCTGAAATGGCGCATATAGACGCCCTGCCCCCCCGTATAGGGATCGCTGCGATAGCTGGGCAATAATATGCGCAACGGCCTGTCGCGATGCGGCAAACCGGTGTTTCGCCCTTGCTTGCGCAGGGTGGCGGGAATGGTCTCAATGTTCATGGGCTATCCTGTAAAATGGACAAAATTGTTCATATTCGATTCAAAAGCAACCCCCAGCGCACCCTAATTCATGGGGCCGGGGGGAGATTCCGCAATTTCCGGCGGGTTTCCAGCCGGACCCGCCTGATGATGATGCAGCCGCCACAGCCGCCCCTCACGAATAAATATATTGGTTGCAACAAGATAGCGCCCGCCAAGAGCCTCATGGCACAGTACGTAGGCGCAGTCCCCCAGCACCACGGGCTTGGGCGCAAGGCAGCGCACATCGGGCGGGGTTGCCCCCTGTAATATCGCGCGGAAGCTTTCCAGAACCGCAATCCGGCCTATAACCGGGTTCCAGCCGGGATGTGTGCAGCTGATCGTCGGGGCATTGGCCCAGATTTCCGCCAGCCCCTTCAGGTCGCGTCCGGCGAAGGCGCGGTAAAAAAACTCATTGGCAAATAGCAGGCTTTGCGTGTCGCTCATATGGTTTCCTCGCAGTCGCTCATCGGGTTATCTCCCGGATAAAGACAGTTTTTCCATCATCACATTACGTTCCGGACCCAGCGGCGGCCCAAGCAGCGCTGCATTGCGTCCGCGCCCGCGCAACAAATACCGGCCAATGCGCAAAAGAATATCCGGATCCTGCAAAGCCAGGTTCGGATTTTCCAGCATATGAAAGCCGCGCATCAGGGCGCGCATCACCTTGATATCGCCGCGCGAAGCAGGACGAATGCCATCTTCGAAAAAACGCCGCGCCAGACGGGCGCGCAAACCGGGATGATAGTCCCCGTTGCGCAGGGCGCTGGCGCGGCGGATCGACTGGCTGTCCTGCCTGACCATCAGATCATAATAGGGACGAATTTCGCGACGCATCATCCTATCGAACAATAAGGCGCGTTCAAATGGGTTGCTGTTTCTTGCACAAATTTCCGCCAGCAGATGCGCCTGCAAAAATCCGGCCGAACAACCCCGGCCATACAACGGATTGCTGCACACCGCACCATCGCCGATGATAAAAAAATTCAGCGCCACAGGATTGCCCTGCGCAGTGAAATGCCGCCAATGGCTTCGCAACCCGCCCATGGCGAATACCGGCGACATCGGTTCCGCGCGGCCCATATCCGTCCAGGGCGCGACACCGGGCAGCAATGCGCAGATATGATCGAAAACCTCCGGCGCGCGAATGGCTTCGCACAATTCCACCTCAATGTCCGGCGCCGCCAGGGTCAGGGAAAACCAGCCATTATCGGCACGAAACACGCCATATTTTATATATCCCAGATCACCTACGGATGGATGATTGCTACGCGGCGGCTCCTGCATATCCGGACGCAGACGGTAATGCCGGGTAAAATAAAAAATACCTGCGGGCGCGGTTTCTTCCTCCACGATAGCGCCAGATTTTTCGAGCCATGCCGGGCTGCGTGATCCGCGTCCTGAAGCATCTATGGTCAGATCGGCATGCAATTGCTGCAAGCCGGTTTCACTTTCCAGTTCCACACCGGTCACGCAACGTGACGTGGCCTGTGTGTCATATAACAACCCATGCACTTTACGGCCCTGCATGATTTCCACATTGCGCATCGCCGCCACATGCCGGCGCAGCACCAGTTCCAGCGTTATCCGGCGGCTGGAAACAAAACTGAGATCGGCGTCTTCAGGCGCCGGAACATAACTGGCCAGCAAGCCCGGGGGCAATCCATCCCTGAATTCCAGAATACGGCAACCTGCGCTCTGCATATCCGCAAGCAGGCCGGGATAATGATCGCGCAGCAGATTGGTCAATCGCGCAAGAAAAACGTGGCTGTGGCGCATCTGGGCAACGCCGCGCCGCGCCCAACCGGAAAAGGCGGCATCGGGACCGCCGCCGGGCGGCGCATCGTCACGCTCAATGACACGCACATGCCAGCCCAGACCTGCCAATGCCAGCGCCGCTGCAAGGCCGGAAAATCCTGCGCCAATGATAATGGCCTGTTGTGGATGTGAGATGCTTTCCATCAATCGCCTGCTTTTGGAAAAAATACCGCGCGTAGCCAGCCCGGCCAGCTATTACCCGCAGTAAATATTTTATCCATGGACGCCTCCCACCGGGTGAAATCTTCCGGGGACAGATGAAACAGGCTGGCGCGGACTTTTATCTCATGATCTGGATCAAGCTGCTTGACCACTTTTGCAGGGTTTCCTGCGGCGACACAGTTGGCCGGCACATCACTTACGACAACCGCGCGCGCGCCAATGATGGCGTTATCACCGATGGTTACGCCCTTGGCGACAAATGCGCCGTCACCAAACCAGACATTATTGCCAACCGTAATGGGCGCACTGGCGCCGATTGATTTTGTGCGGTCATATATATCGTGCCAGTCCGCATCGGTCAGATAGACGCCATAGGCGAACATGCAGTTATCGCCAATCGTGATGCTGCTGGCCGAGGAAAGCCGCACACCGGGACAGATCAGGCAATGATCGCCAATACGGATTTCACCATTGCTGTCTTCGCCACGCCAGACGCACAACTGCACCGGGGCAAAGCGCGCCGACAACAGATGCAGGTTACGGCCCGCAGAAATATTTTCGCCAAAAATACTGACGCTCCATGGGCTGAGTATTTTGTGGCCGGGGCCGATGCTGTCAAATGATGGAACCAGAAAATGCCGCGTCCAGGCATCCGTGAAATACGCCACCAAACGCTTCAGTAGAAATGGCCGATGTTCTTTGCGCATCTTTTTTGCCGCCATGTGTAGATACAAACCCTGCCGGGTTACACTAGACTCTTTCCGGGGTTGACTGAATCAACAAAACCCCTTCGTCGCTGCGAGCGAAGCGTGACAGTCCAGGAGTTATACGGCAAGGACTTTGCCTGTGACTCTGGATCGCCACGCCGCTTCGCGGCTCGCGATGACATCGGAGTGTATTGACCAAAAACAGAAAGACTCTAAAGCAGGAGGTAGCCGAATGAAAGTGCGCGTCAGCGGCGGCAAGGGTTTGGCGTAATCAGGCGTCAGCCATAACCGGCGCAACGCGCCTTTCGCGCCCTGTATAGTCCCTGCTTTTATGGCGCCGGCGGCACGGCCCGAAATAGCTTCTTGCACTGATAAAAGGCCGTGGTTTGTTGACGATCGACATCAGGCGAAGATAGATTGCGTTTGCGGATACCGGCTTGGCCAGAAATTCCGTCACCCCGGCATCGCGCGCACTGTATACATGCTTGCGGTCAGAATAGCTGGTCAAAAAAATAATCGGCACATACGGGTTTGGGCTGTCGCTGGCCTTACGGACAAGCTCCGTGAATTCGATGCCATCAATGCCCGGCATTTCCCAGTCGACAATCACAATATCGGGATTGTAGGCACGCATGGCCTCGAACCCATCCGCACCGTCAATGGCCTCATATACATATTGGAGTCCCAATGCATGCAGGATCGTATTCACGATCTTGCGCATGTTCGCATGATCATCGACGATTAAAACGGTAAGCTTGTCCAGCGGATTATCCGGCACGCAAAAAACTCGCCGCAATGGCGGCGCTCCACGCCCAGACATCCCCATGCCTGGTTGTAGCACAAGAAGAAACAAAACCATGGCGCACACAATAAAAGGTTAAGGGCGCGCGGAACCCCAGTAATTATAGGCCATGATGCGGGGCGTACCGGGTAGATACATGGTCTGCAAGTCGTGGATCTTGAACCCTGCCGCCTCGATCAGGGCCGGGATGGCCCGGTTGATGTTGCAGCCGCCGCCAATGGGTTTCCAGAACGGGTTGATCCGGTTCTGCCAGGCGGCAACCGAGGCATCCGGCGCAATGCCATGTTCGCAAAACAGAAGCTGTCCATCAGGCCGAAGCACCCGCAACATGCCCCGCAACGCCGTCAACGTATCGGGAATGGTGCACAGGGTGAATGTCGTCACCACGGTATCGACGCTTTTGTCTTCCAGCGGAATATTTTCACCGGGAAGATCGATAAATTCCACCTTGAACGGCGCCTTGCTGACGCGATCCGCAGCCAGGGCGCGCATCTCGTCCGAAGGTTCCAGCGCGTACAGCATGTCAACCTTGGCGCCGTCATAATAGGGAATATTATGGCCAGCCCCCGAGCCAATTTCCAGAACGCGGCCACGCGCCAGCGGCACCACTTTGGCGCGCTGGCGCATGATGGGTTTGGCGCCACAGGCGCAGTTGATCAGTTTTGGTAAAAAATACTTTTCATACAGGCCCATAGCCGCATTCCCTGAGTGTTATTGCGTGGTCCAGCCGCCATCAATCACCAGTTCCGCCCCGGTTATGAATGAAGCTTCATCCGAACACAGGAACAGCGAACCATTGGCGATTTCCACCGGCTTGCCAAACCGGCCCATCGGCGTTTTGGAGAAGATATCGTCGATGGCGTCTTTCGGCAGGGTTTTCGCAAGCGGCGTGGCGATGATACCCGGATGCACGGAATTGATGCGGATGCCCTTTGTCGCATATTCCAGCGCCGCCGCCTTCGTCATCAGCCGCACCGCGCCCTTGGAGGCGTGATAGGACAACATGCCCGGGCTGCCAATAATTCCGTAGACGGATGATATATTGACAATTGCGCCGCCGCCAGCCTTCAGCATTTCCGGAATGGCGGTTTTCATGCCGTACCACACACCCGTCTGGTTAACGGCGATGGTTTTGTCCCAGCTAGCCTGGGTTTCCGTGGTGACGCCGCCCATCATGCCAATGCCCGCATTGTTCACCAGCGTGGTGAGCTTGCCATACAGGTTCACAGCTTTCTTGACCGCATCATTCCAGCTTGCCTCGCTGGATACATCCAGATTGGTAAAGGCCGCCTGGCCGCCGCTATTGGTGATGCCAATCGCGTCCGCTACGTCCTTGCCCATTTTTTCCTGTATGTCGCCGATCAGCACCTTGGCGCCCTCTGCGGCGAAGGCATGCGCATGCGCCTCGCCTATGCCGCTGGCGCCACCGCTGATCAATACGACTTTTCCTTCCAGTCTTCCGGCCATGTCTGGCTCCTATTTCTTGAAATAGTTCATGGGATTGTTGGTGGTCAGCGTATTGATCTGCGCATCTGGAATACCAGACTTGCGCAGTGCAGGCAGAATATTGCGCGAAATGTGCGAGAAATTCCAGTTCGGCGATCCCTTCATCATGCCGTCCAGCACCCCGGTGTCGCGCCCGCGCCAGCAATGCAGCGCGTCATGCGACAACATGATGCGGTCAAAGCCAACACCAAGCAGCCCGATCAGCGACGCCATGCGCATCTTGTCGGAACAGATGGTTTCAATTCCGAAGCGGTCAAAACCAAGCCAGGCGCCGCGTTGCAGAATTTCGAAATAATAGCGCATATCGCCCACACCACAGGAATGGCCGATCATCACCTTGTTGAAATCGACGCCTTCTTCCTCAAAAATGTCCAGCGTGTGCGAGCCATGCGGATCGAATTCATCATTATGGCACAGGATCGGCACACCGGTTTTGCGATGCGCACGCGCAGCGGCGCGCATGCATTTTTCCTCAATTTTGGTAATGCCCTGTCCCTGGGGCGTAACGCCATGAATGCCGCCGGACGCCACCTTGATCAGGCCCGCGCGGATGCCGGTCTTGCCGACGCCTTCCTGAATTTCATGCGTATAAATCTCGGCAATGCCGTCAATATCCATCATGCGGAAATGCGGCGGAATGCCCAGCGCGTCGTTATACAGACCCGTCGCCACAATCACATTGACGCCGGATTTATCCGAAACCTCTGCGGCGAATTCCACATCGCGGCCCAAATCCATCGGGCAGGGATCAACAATGCTTTTAACTCCAAGCTCCTTGATCTCTTTCATCTTGACCACAGCGCTGGCGACTTCTTTTTTGCGGTCAATATCCTTGGGATCCAGCTCCCAGCCGGGCCAGCCGACCGAAAGATGCTCGTGCACCAGTGTAAATCCCAAATCCTCTGGCTTAATCGTTCCGGTTGCTGAATTAACAGTCATGTCAGATCTCCCTGTTGAGCATTGTTGCTATTGGGCTCTTTTGAGCCCGTTATTACTGCGCGGTCCAGCCGCCATCAATTACCAGTTCTGCGCCGGTGATGAACGAGGCCTCGTCTGTGCATAAAAACAGCGAGCCATAGGCGATTTCTTCGGGTTTTCCGAAACGCGCCATCGGCGTTTTGCTGTGAATGCTTTTCACCAGCGCCTCTACTTCCGGGCCGCCGCCTGAGAAGGTTTTGGTCAGGATGGGCGTTTCGATGATGCCCGGATGCACTGAATTGATGCGAATGCCCTTGGTGGCGTATTCCAGCGCCGCCGCCTTGGACATCAGCCGCACCGCGCCTTTGGAAGCGTGATAGGATAACATGTCCGGACTGCCAATAATTCCGTACACTGAGGATATATTGACAATTGCGCCGCCGCCCGCCTTCAGCATTTCCGGGATGGCGGCTTTCATGCCATACCACACGCCGGCCTGATTGACGGCGATGGTTTTATCCCAGCTCGCCTGGGTTTCCGTGGTGACACCGCCCACAATGGCGATGCCTGCATTGTTGATCAGTGTGGTCAGCTTGCCATACAGGTTAACGGCTTTCTTGACGGCGTCACCCCAGCTTTTTTCGCTGGTGACGTCAAGATTGGTATAGGCCGCCTGGCCGCCGCTATTGGTGATGCCGATAGCATCCGCCACTTCCTGGCCCATTTTATCCTGAATATCACCGATCAGAACTTTCGCGCCTTCGGCGGCGAACGTGCGCGCATGCGCGGCGCCAATGCCGCTGGCGCCGCCCGTGATCAGTACTACTTTGCCTTCCAGTCTTCCGGCCATGTCTGTTTCCTATTTCTTGAAATAGCTGCGGGGATTATTAGTGGTCAGATTTTTGATTTTTTCCTCCGGCACACCGGCGGCGCGCATTTGCGGCAGGATGTTGCGCGAGATATGGGCGAAATTCCATTTCGGATTGCCCTCCAGCATGGCGCTGAACCCGCCACCCGCGCGACCGCGCAGACAATGCACCGCGTCATGCGACAGCATGATGCGGTCATAGCCCACCGCCAGCAGGCCCATCAGACCGGCCAGACGCAGCTTGTCGGAGGCAATGGATTCAAGGCCAAAGCGGTCAAAGCCCAGCCAGGCGCCGCGATCCAGAATATCGAAATAATATTTCAGATCGCCCACACCGCAGGCATGCCCGATCAGCACCTTGTTGAAATCCACGCCTTCTTCCGCCATGACGTCCAGCACCTGGCGGCCATAGGGTTCGACCTCACTATTGTGGCACAGGATCGGCGCGCCGGTGGCCTTTTGCGCTTTTGCAGCGGCACGCAGGGTCAGCATTTCCGCCTTGCTGATGGCGTTGCTGCTCGCGGTCATGCCGGGAATGCCGCCGGTCGCCACCTTGATGATGCCTGCCTTGATGCCGGTCTTGCCAATGCCATCGGTCAATTCGCGCGTGTAAATTTCAGCGATCGCGTCGGCATTCATCATGCGGAAATGGTGCGGGATGCCCAGGGCTTCATTGTACAGCCCGGTGGCGATAATCACCTGCATGCCGCTTCTGGAGGCGCATTCAGCGGCGAATTCCGGATCGCGGCCCAGTTCCATCGGGCATGGATCGACAAAGCTTTTGACGCCCAGTTCCTTGATTTCTTTCAGTTTAACCACCGCGCCCGCGATTTCGTCCTTGCGGTTAAAGTCGTCCGGGTCCAGTTCCCATCCCGGCATGCCCGCCGACAAATGTTCGTGGATCAGCGTAAAACCCAGATCTTCAGCGTTTACTGTGCCCGTAACGGTATTGATCGACATGATACTCCTCCCTGCCAGACTGTTATTATTATTCCGCTCACTAGCTAGCTTGCTGCGGATTGGTTTAATTTGCAAATGTTTCTGTTATGACAGTGCAATACAACGGGGAGAGTATGTATGGGCAACGATAAAATGGACGGGATCGAGCGGCAATTTACCGGAATTACCGAGCGCGGGCTGGAGGATTTGCGCAGCCGCATTGGGGTTCGTATCGAGGATACGCTGGAGCCATGGTGCCATGAGGCGACCCGCGACAATATTCGCCATTACGCGCACGGCATCGGCGATGACAATCCCCTATGGTGCGATCCGGCCTATGCGGCAGGCACAGCCCACAAAGGCATTATTGCGCCACCCTCGTTTCTGTTTGCCTGTGACCGCATTATTTCGGGTTATGTCGGCGGCCTGCCCGGTGTGCACGCCATGTGGGCGGGAGCGGATTTCAACTGGCACAAAAATATCCGCCGCAATGATGAATTGCGCACGGAATCCTGGCTGAAGGAACTGATCCCGCATGAAACGCGGTTTTCCGGTATGGCGATACAGCAGATTTATCATGTGAATTTCTATAATCAGGACGGCGATCTGCTATGCGAGGCGGATAGCTGGTGTTTCCGCACCGACCGCGACATTGCCCGCGAACGCGGCACCAAATATGACGCGGTCAAGGCCGCCGCGCCCAAAATATATAGCGATGCGGAACTGGTGGAAATTTACCGCCACTATGCCCAGGAAGAGGTGCGGGGAAAAACGCCGCGCTATTTTGAAGATGTGAAAGTGGGTGACAAACTGCCCACCATGGTCAAGGGGCCGATGACGGTTACCGGCTTTATCGCCTATGCGCAGGGCTGGGGCGGGCTGTATATCCGCGCCAACAAGCTGAACTGGCAGCAGATTCACAAACATCCGGGCCTTGGCATCAAAAACCGGTTCGGCATTCCCGATTGCCCGGAGCGGGTGCATTGGGAAAGCGAATTCGCCGCCACCGTCGGTGCGCCGGAAGCCTATGATTACGGGCCGGAGCGGTTTTCCTGGCTGACGCATCATCTGACCAACTGGATGGGGGATGATGGCTTTTTGCGCCAGACAAAAGCGCAAATACGGCGTCATAATCCGGTTGGCGATGTGCTGTATATCAACGGCTCGGTCACAGGAAAACGCCAGGTTGGCAACGAAAACATTATCGATATCGAGCAGCGGGCCGAAAACCAGGACGGCGAATTATCAATTTTTGGCACGGCGCAGGTGCGCCTGCCGGACAAAAAATAATGTCTGGCAGGCGGTGTTTTTTAATCAGGCCATAAACATTTCATGAAACATTCTTTTTGAATTGGTCGCGCTTTGATCCGGATCCGACCTGGAAGGGAAAAATTTGTCCACCATAACCAAACAGAAAATTGAAAACTGGATGTTCGAGCGGGCGTTGCCGCACTGGCATGCGCATGGGGTTGACCGTGCACATGGCGGGTTTATGGAACGGCTGGCGCTTTCGGGCGTGCCGGATGCTGTAGATTTCAAGCGCATCCGGGTGCAGGCGCGGCAAATATATGTGTTTTCTCATGCGTCCCTGATTGACCTCAACCCCGCGCGCCAGGCCAGATGGCAGGATGCAGCGGCGCAGGGTTTTGATTTTCTGACGCAAAATTACTGGCAGGGTCCGGCGCGCGGCTGGGCGAAAACCGTCACGCCCGAAGGGACGCTTCTGGACAGGGCCGCCGACAGTTATGATCAGGCTTTTGTGCTGTTTGCAGCCGCGTGGCATTTCCGCGCATCGCGGGATGCGCGCGCATTGGAAATTGTAAGACAGACACTGGATTTTTTCGACCAGCGCATGGCGTGCACAGCGCATGGCGGATATTTCGAAGGACTTTCGGATACAGGAGAATTGCTACGGGGGCCGCCGCGATTGCAAAACCCGCACATGCATATGCTGGAGGCGATGCTGGCGCTGCACCAGGCAACGGGCGATGCGGCCTATCTGAAACGCGGCGCGCATCTGTTTGAATTGTTCCGTACACGGTTTTTTGATATGGACACACGCAGCCTGGGTGAATATTTCACCCGTGAATGGCTGCCAGTGGATGGCCCGCAAGGACAGATTGTTGAACCGGGGCACCATTTTGAATGGTCATGGATTTTGTATAATTTCGCCAGAATTTCAGGCGATTCGCGCGCCCATGACGTGGCGCATCTGGCGTATGAATTCGCCAGACAACATGGCGTTAACGCGCACAGCAATCTTACCTATGACGAAATTGACCGCAGCGGCGCGATCATACGCGCCAGCCACCGCCTGTGGCCGCAAACCGAAGCCCTGAAGGCCTATGTGGCCACCGCCGAACATGGACCAACTGCGGACGTGCGTGAAGCGGCCCGCCTGCGCATTGTACCCGCAGTTGATGCGATTTTTGACAATTATTTTTTCCCGGACACAGGCATCTGGAATGATCAGCTTGATATCGCAGGCAGGCCAGTTTCAGAATTTGTACCCGCCACGTCGCTCTATCATCTGTTCCTCGCTTTTGCGGAAACCCTGCGGTTTTACGACGCAAACAAATCTGAATAATATTAAAAAACCCTTGAGCATCATTTTGAAACGCTTAGCCTGGCTGCAATCTTGCGGCAAAACATATCGCGTGAGGGAGGTTCTTTATAGAGGATGGCCTGCTGCAAATTGGCATGGCTGGTGCCTTCGACCCGCGCCAAGACGGGCTTGAACTGGCCAGGGCGCATGGGGTCGTGATCAAAACGATACGTCATGAAAATTATGTTGACAGTGTCCGATTTCACGTCAGGTGATCTCATGAAGTCTGCGCGTTCTACAATATTGCGGTAAATCTGCTCCTGGATGACCGCAACGATTTTAGACTTCCAGTGGTGATGGAAATATCCCTTACGAATCAATTGAGTAATGTACCGTTTGTAGACGTTATCCCAATTCAGTCCATATGTGGGGCGGCGATCAAGTTGATCTCCACGCCGGAGAGCGCCATATGCCCGACTTACTGAGCCAGTGATATCGATGGCCTGAAGCTCCACTGATAAAAACTGTCCAACACTTCCATTCGACTGCATATCCGCAATAACAAAATCGACATTGCCAAAACCCGCCATTTTTACCTCTGGTGCGATCTGCGGGTTCTCTGGTGGCGGACCCGGCCAGCAATACGCAACAACATCCTTGAGAAAATCGACAGCATGAAACCGCTTCGGACACACGCAGATCAGATCGTCCGAAGGATTCAGCGGCTCATTGTTTCCACGCCATATGGAGCAGACCGGATACGGCTCATCGGGGTAAGACGTGCTACGCTTGGGGCATCGGGCGCCGATGAAAGGGCATTTGAAATTCGCTGATACTGGATCAACACCCGGAACTGCACGGACACCAAGAATTTCGCCAACGACGTTCTCTGGTCTATAAGGCAAAATGCAATTCCTTGGCCCGCAAATCCATAGGGCCAATCACGGCGCGTTTTCTTCCAAATGGTTGAGCCGACAATACCGATTGCGCTATATGCTTGCCCAGTAAAGGAGGAACAGCATTTCCAACTTGAATATACTGCTCGGTTTTTGGACCGTTGAATACAAACCAGTCCGGAAATGCTTGTAAGCGTGCCGCTTCCCTCACTGTCAGAACGCGGTCCTGCTCAGGATGTATGTATGCCCCCCAATGAAGATCACATTTTGTCAGGATGGTAGAGGCCAAGCCATCTTTTTTGAGTCTTCCATACCGCTTTGTATGATCGCACCGCCGTGCCAACTTCATCCCGGTCGGCAAAAGACGATTTGGCAGGTCGCGCCAACTGCCACCTTCCGGAATGTACTTCATCCGCTCCAGGTTGACATTTGCAAGTCGTGGGGCCGCATGGTTCTCAACGGTATTGCTTTGCTCCCGCACGTAGCGCTGAAAATCAGACATAGGGTCGTATCGGTAAGCTTGCGCTCCAACTGGCGCCTCGCCATTTGAAAGCTTAGGTAAATCACCAATAGCCTCCCACACCGTCACAAATGGCTTCAAACCAGGTCCGTGTGTAGCTTCGGGCCAAATAACGGGGGCCCTCAAACGATTGCCAATAAAAAAAATTCTGCGGCGTTCTTGGGGAACTCCATATTGTTCAGCACGAAGTATCTTAGTTTCAACATTGTAGCCCAATTCACTTAACCCATTGACGATCTCCCTCATCGCAAGACCGCCTCCTGCTGATGTAATGCCCGTCACATTTTCCATAACAACCCATTTGGGCAACAACCCATCGACTATGCGGAGATATTCCCGAAACAAGTTGCTGCGATCATCATGAAGACCACGCTGATGATTATATACGCTAAAAGCCTGGCAAGGAGGGCCGCCGATAAGGCAATCCAGTTCGCCCCTCCGCAGTTTCGCGGTCCGCAAAAAATCCATGGCTGAAAGTGATTGTATCTGACCAGGAAGGAAAACCGCGCCGTGATGAGTAGCAGTATAGGTCATACCTGCAAATTTATCTGCGTCATTGCCAACGAGGACGCGAAATCCAGCCTGACGAAAGCCTTCTGACAAGCCACCAGCCCCACAAAACAGGTCGATTACTGTTGGCGAATGGGCTTGTTTTTTCCGACTCATCAAGCGCCCCCTACTAAATCCATACATGATAATTACCCTTTTTGTATGAGGGCGTTAAGTATTTAATTCGCAAACAAATCCATCTGATCGCCGGGCCGGGCCGGGGCGCGGAACTGCGAAATATCAAGTTTTGGGGTGGTTGCGTTAAACCCGATCCGGCGCACCGCGATCTGAAAACGCGCGGCGATCATGTCCGCATAGGGGCCGCGTCCGCGCATGCGGGTGTGAAAGGCGGCCTCATAATCCTTGCCGCCGCGCATATCCTGTACCAGCGCCATCACCTTGTCGGCGCGATCGGGAAATTCCTGCACCAGCCATTCGCGAAACAGGGTTTTGATCTCCAGCGGCAGGCGCAGCATGACGAAGCCCGCACTTTGCGCGCCGGCCTTGTGGGCGGCTTCCAGTATCGCCTCGATTTCCATGTCGTTGATGGCCGGAATAACCGGCGCCACCATGACCCCCGTCGGGATGCCCGCATCGCTTAAATTGCGGATGGTTTGCAGGCGCCGGCACGGCGTCGCCGCGCGCGGCTCCATGCTGCGCGCAAGGCCGCGATCCAGCGTCGTCACCGAGACAAACACCTTGGCCAGCCCGCGCGAGGCCATATCGGAAAGAATATCAATATCGCGGGTGATCAGCGCCGATTTGGTGACAATCGATACCGGATGATGATAGCGGTTCAACACCTCAAGAATACCGCGCGTGATGCGATAGTGTTTTTCGACCGGCTGATAGACATCGGTATTGGTGCCCATGGCGATGGGTTGGGGCCGGTAATTGGGATTGCGCAATTCCTTTTCCAGCAGTGCTGGCGCATCGGGTTTCGCCAGCAGCCTGCTTTCAAAATCCAGCCCGGGGGAAAAGCCCAGATAGGCGTGGGTTGGCCGGGCAAAACAATAGATGCAGCCATGTTCGCAGCCCCGGTAGGCATTGATCGAGCGGTCAAAGGGAATGTCGGGCGAGGTATTGCGCGCGATAATGGTGCGGGTCGTATCCATCATGACCGTGGTTTTGCGCGGCGGGGGTGGCGTATCCAGCATGCCCCAGCCATCATCCAGTGTCACATTGTGAACCGGCTCATACCGCCCGCTGGCGTTGGAAACGGCGCCCCGGCCCCGGCGTCCCTCTGGATGGACAATCGCCGCGCCGTCACGAACCTGTACCATAGACTGATGCATCTTCGCCTCACTAAACACAAAAGAAACATAAGACGAACATAAATAGAACATATCATAAAACATGTAAAGTCTTTTTTTGCCCCCCCGATCCAGCGTAGATTACGCCCATGTTGAGCGTCATCATCCCAACCCTGAATGCGGATGCGGCCCTGCCGCAGGCCCTGGGCGCCCTTATTCCCGGGGTGGTCTGCGGCCTGATCAAGGATGTCATTATCAGCGATGGCGGCTCCATCGATGAAAGCCGCGAAATTGCCGAAAATGCCGGCTGCATCGTGGTAACCGGCCCCGCCGGGCGCGGAACACAACTGGCGCGCGGCGCACAGTCTGCGCGTGGGAACTGGCTGCTGTTTTTGCATGCCGATACGGTGCTGTCCACCGGGTGGGAGGAAGAGGTTGGGCATTTCATGGCGCAGACCTATAGCCACGGCTATGCCGGGGTGTTCCGGTTTGCGCTGGATGATTTCAGGCCCCAGGCGCGCCATCTGGAATGGCTGGTGGCGCTGCGCTGTAAATTGTTCGCGCTGCCCTACGGGGATCAGGGGCTGCTTATCCATCGCAGCCTGTATGATCAGCTTGGCGGTTTTGCCAAAGTGCCGCTGATGGAAGATGTCGATCTGATCCGCCGCATTGGCCGCCGACGGCTGATCTATTTTCGCAGCACCGCGCTGACTTCTGCCGCGCGGTATGTTGCCGGTGGGTATTTGCGCCGTCCGTTGCGCAATCTTTTCTGCCTGTCGCTGTATTTTCTGCGTGTACCGCCACGCCTTATTGCCCGGCTATATGGATGATGCGGCATCTGATTATTTTTACCCGCGCGGCGCAACTGGGCCGTGTGAAACGGCGGCTGGCGGCAGATATCGGCGCGCTGGCGGCGCTTCGCTTTCATAGCAAAATGCAGGCGCAACTCGCGCAGGGCGTTGGCAAAGACAGAAGATGGAAAACCTGGGTGGCGATCACGCCAGACGTCCGTACACAGAATGGTTTACTATCCGGCACACAAATATTGAATCAGGGGCGCGGCGATCTGGGCCAGCGCATGGCGCGATGTTTTCGCGCGCTGCCGCCCGGGCCAGCCGTGCTGATTGGCAGCGACATTCCGGACATAAATGCGGCGCATATTGCCCGCGCATTTTCAGTGCTTGGACGGCGCGACGCGGTGTTTGGCCCCGCCAGGGATGGCGGCTACTGGCTTGTGGGGCTAAAACGCCTGCGCCCCATAGGCGGGCCGCATGGGCGAAACCTGTTTCGCGGGGTGCGCTGGTCCGGCCCGCATGCGCTGGCCGACACCATCAAGGCAATGGGATTGCATGCGCGCACTGGATTTGTGGATACCCTGCCGGATATAGACAGTGCCGGAGATTACCATCACTGGCGGCGTTTATGTTCTTCCAGGCGCGGCATGATCTCGACAAAATTGCAGGGACGGAAGCGGTAATCCAGCTGCCATTGCAAAATCCCGTCCCAGCCATCCTTGCAGGCGCCGGGTGATCCAGGCAGTGCAAACAGATAGGTGCCCGCCGCAACCCCCGCCGTTGCACGTGACTGAATGGTGGAAACGCCAATCTTGGCATGGCTGATGGCGTGAAACACAGCGGAAAAACCGTCAATTTCCTTTTCATACACGGCATGGAAAGCTTCCGGCGTCACATCGCGCCCGGTCAGGCCGGTGCCGCCGGTGGAAATCACCACATCAATGGCCGGGTCCATAATCCAGCGCCGCAATTGCGCAATGATCAGATCTTTATCATCGGTAATGATCTCGCGCGCCGCCAGATGATGACCTGCGGCCTTGATTCGCGCCGCCAGCACATCGCCGGATTTGTCATCGGCGCGGGTGCGCGTATCCGATACGGTAAGAAGCGCAATATTGACGGGAATAAACGTCCGGCTTTCGTCCAGCTCCGGCATACGCGTCAGCCCTATCTCAGATTACATCGCGCCAGTGGCGCCTGGCGGCGTCAAGTGTGGCCAGCCACCTTCAGCAACCGCATCCAGGGAATTCCCCGGCACACCCATCCTATGCTGATAAATCCAGTAATCCGCCAGTACCTGCTCAACATAGTTGCGTGTACCGGAATTCGGAATACTTTCCAGGAATAACAGCGGATCTTTGGTCCTGGCCTGCTTGCGCCAGCTATCAACGGCCCCTGGTCCCGCATTATAGGACGCAATCAGGGAGAATAAATCCGCCGATCCCGCCGTAACTTGCAGATGCCTGATATAACGTTGCCCAAGCATCAGATTATATTCCGGATCAAACAGGCGGTTGCGGCCCGCACCATGCAGGGCTTTGTCGCGCGAAATAAAACTGGCCGTGGCGGGCATTAATTGCATCAGCCCGCGTGCCCCGCCTCCGCCTTCGGCGCTGGCGACGAAATTGCTTTCCTTGCGCGCGATGGCGAACAGCAAGGCTGGATCCATCGTAAAACCGCCCTGGGGACGCCAGCCCGGAACCGGATACAGACCCGCCAGCCAGACCTGACCATTGGTGCGCGCGGTTTCGGCGATACGGATCTGGCTTCGCGGTAAATTCAGGGCCTCTGCTACCGCCAGCAGCCGCCCATCATTTTCCAGCCCAAGCCGGTTGTGCAATTGCTGCATTTCCTTATCGGCCAATGCTGTCTGTCCTGCCTCATGCAGGGCCAGCATCCGGACAAACCCCGGCTGGCGCTGCAGCGCTGTAATATCCGCCTGTGTCAGTTGCGGCAGGGCCCAATCAAAGGGAAGCTTCTGCCCCAATTGCCGATAGGCCAGCATGCCATACATGGTATGCGGATAGCGCGCCGCAGCCTGCAAATACCGGTTGACCTTTTGCGGCTGGCGCGCCGCCAGATTGGCCCGCGCCGCCCAATAGGCCGCAGCCGTCAATGAGGCCTGACTCGCATAAGGGGAGTTCACATCCGCCATCGCGGAAAAATGCTGCACGGCCTGATCAATGCGTCCAAGTCTCCAGGCCGCCAGTCCAGCAGTCCAATGGGCACCGGGTACGATTTTGCCATTACGCTGGGCAGCCCCGGACGCCAACAGTAAGGCGTCCTGGTCGCGGCCATCCTGGAAATATGCCGCAGCAATGGACTGACGCGCCATATCTGTTTCGGCGGCATCAAGGCGGCGGCCAATATCATCACGTTGCAGATAGGCAAGCGCCGCGTCCGGATTGCCCTTTTTTAGCAGGCCCTTTAGATGCAACTGGATAACAACGATCTGCTGCAAGGCGGCCCTGGAACGCGGAACCGGCGAGCGATAATCCCTGACATTTTCCGCCGCAGAACCTGAACGGCTACGCATAGTAACGGGGCGGCGTGGCGCAGGCATCCCGCCGGCGCGTTTACGCAGCGCAAGTTCATAAATCTGTGCGGCCTGGGGATGATCAGCATACTGATCAAGCCATTGCTTCAACTCACTGTAACTGGATCGATAAGCCGCAGGGTGCAAATAACGCTGCGCCAGCACATGCCCGGCCAGCCGCTTGTCTGACAGACCCGCCATCAAACGGCTGGATCCGCCTATATTCGCCTGCTCCTGCAGCATAAAAATCTGTCGGTATGTTTGCGCTTCGGATTCCGAGAGAATGCGCGGCATTTCAACAGCGCGCGCAGGCGCGGGGGCGGCAACCCATGCCCCCACTACAGCCAGGGCAAGATACAGCACCCGAAAAACAGCAGCAGTCTTATCCCGTATGAGATTTTCTGCCTTCACCCCAACCCCTTTTGTTGTTGGTTAATAGTAACCCGGAAGCGCCCTGGCTTACAAGCCCCAATCATCACCCATTAGACGTAAAATTAGTTAACGGGCAATGAATCGAGACGTGCACGCAGTGCGATTAAATCCTGCCAGGCCTGCCTTTTTTGTGCAGGCTGGCGCAATAAAAAGGCAGGATGATAGGTCGCCAATGCCGGAATTTCCCTTTCTCCGGCGTGATATAGCTTCCAGCGGCCGCGCAGGCGCATAATGCCTTCGCTGGCGTTGAACAGCGCCTTGACGCTGATGCCGCCCAGCAGCAGCAGCAAATCCGGTGACGCCAGTTCAATATGACGTTCGATGAACGGCAGGCACATAACAATCTCTGCGCTGGTGGGGGTGCGGTTGCCCGGCGGGCGCCAGGGCAGAATATTGGAAATATACACCTGGCTGCGATCCAGATTGATAGCGGCCAGCATGCGGTCCAGCAATTGACCGCTGCGCCCGACAAAGGGCAGACCTTGCAGATCTTCATCGCGCCCCGGCGCCTCGCCCACCAGCATGATTCGCGCTTTGGGATTGCCATCTGCAAACACGGTATGTTTGGCTGTCGTCTTTAAGGCGCAGCCCTGGAAATCTTCCATCGCCTGCCGCAAGGTTGCAAGATCATGACAGGCGGCGGCAATTTCGCGTGATGAAGCCAGACTTCCTCCCCCCCCCTGTAAGGGGGAGGGTTGGGGAGGGGGTCTATGAGACGATCGTAAATTCCCGGCGATCCTATTGATCCCCTCGCTCTGCTCCCTTATCCTCTCCCCAACCCTCCCCTTTTCAAGGGGAGGGGCCATCGGCGCTATCTCTGCGCCGACACTGAAACGATCAACAGGGTGCAGGCCGATGGCCTCATCCGCGCCCGCCTCCAATTGCCAGCGCAGCAGCGCCAACACCTGTTCGCGAGTCTCTGGTTCCCCGGTGTTCATGAGTTGAGTATAGCAGCGCCTGCAATCAAGAACCAGACTGTTAGGTCTAATGCCCCGCCAGGAATTTTTCGGCTTCCAGCGCGGCCATGCAGCCGAGGCCAGCGGCGGTGACCGCTTGGCGGAAAATCTTGTCGGTCACATCGCCCGCAGCGAACACGCCGGGAATTTCGGTGGCGGTGGAATCGGGGGTTTTCAGCAGATAGCCGTCCTTGTCCATCGGCAATACGCCCTTGAAGATGGCCGTGGACGGGCTGTGGCCGATGGCGATGAACACACCGTGGGCTGACACTTCCTGTGTTGCTTTGGTTTTGACATTGCGTAATCGCACGCCTGTTACCCCCAGCGGGTCTTCTGTGCCAAGAACTTCATCAATTTCGCTGTCCCAGATGAAGCTGACCTTGGGATTGGCAAACAGGCGGTTTTGCAGAATCTTTTCCGAGCGCAACGTGTCGCGCCGGTGCACCAGCGTCACCTTGCTGGCGAAATTGGTCAGGAACAGGGCTTCCTCGACCGCCGTATTGCCGCCGCCAATCACCAGCACTTCCTTGCCGCGATAGAAAAATCCATCACAGGTGGCGCAGGCGGAAACGCCAAAGCCCTTGAAGCGTTCTTCTGTCGGCAGGCCCAGCCAGCGCGCCTGGGCGCCGGTTGCAACGATCACCGCATCGGCGGTGTAAACATCGCCGCTGTCGCCCGTGCACACAAATGGCCGCGATGAAAAATCCACCTTCGTAATATAATCATTCATCAGCCGCGCACCCACATGCGCCGCCTGATCGCGCATCTGTTCCATCAGCCAGGGGCCCTGAATGGTGTCGCGAAAGCCCGGATAATTTTCCACATCGGTGGTGATGGTCAATTGCCCGCCCTGATCAAGGCCCGTCACCAGAATGGGCTCCAGCATGGCGCGCGCGCCATAAATGGCCGCCGTATAGCCAGCGGGGCCGGAACCGATAATCAAAAGGCGGGAATGATGCTGTAAAGCCATATTATTTTTTCCGGATTTCCTGCAAGGCTTCGTTGATTTTGAACAGTACGACAATCAATTCTGACCACACCCGGGCGGCGAACATGCCGCCCGCAATGACCATCAGGCCCGTGATAAAACCGCCCGCCACCATGGTCCCAATGCCCGAAACAGCGGCTACCAGAAGCAATACCCAGTAGAAAAAGGTAATGACTTTAGGAACAATCATATTGTCCAGATACAGCAAGTCCCGCATGGCGTTTTCTCTCCTGTTACAGGCGCGCCGCTATTGATGCCGCCTAATCTTCCGTAGACGAACCATTCAGCATATCCGGATGCGGCATGCCGATGATATTATAGCCCGCATCGACATAGTGAATTTCTCCGGTCGTGCCCGCTGACAGATCGCTGAGCAGATACAGGCCCGCGCCGCCCAGATTTTCCAGATCCACATTCCTGCGCAGCGGCGCATGTTCGCGCGCCGTGCGGTAGACATAGCGCGCCGAACCAATGGCCGAACCTGCAAGCGTGCGCATCGGCCCTGCGGAAATCGCATTCACCCGGATGCCCTGCGGCCCCAGATCGGCGGCGAGATAGCGTACACTGGCCTCCAGCGCCGCTTTGGCGACGCCCATGACATTATAATCCGGCATGACTTTCACCGCACCCATATAGGTCAGCGTGACGATCGCGCCGCCATTTTTCATCAAAGGGGCTGCACGGCGCGCCACTTCGTTCAGCGAGAAACAGGAAATATCCATGGTGCGCAGGAAGTTTTCCCGCGTTGTATCCAGAAACCGGCCCTTGAGTTCTTCCTTGTCAGAATAGGCAATGGCGTGCACGATAAAATCTATCCCGCCCCACACGGTTTGCAGCATGGCGAAAACATTATCCATGCTGTCGCGGTCCGACACGTCACACGGGACCATCAGGCTTGATCCGACTGAATCCGCCAGAGATTGCAGACGTTTTCCAAAGGCTTCGTTCTGATAGGTAAACGCCATTTCCGCACCATGTTCGCCCAGGGTTTTGGCGATGCCCCAGGCGATGGAATGATCATTGGCGATACCCATTACCAGGCCGCGCTTGCCAGCCATTAGTTTACCCGTGCCGGTCATGCGCCGATCCTTTGCTGAGTGTTCATGATCTTAAGCTAGCTTCGAGAAGGCCAGGCAAGCATTGGTGCCGCCAAAGCCAAAGCTGTTTGACAGCACCGTATTCAGTTTGGCGTTATCCATCCGTTCCCGGACAATCGGCATGCCGGCCGCTTCCGGTTCGAGATCCTCAATATTGGCGGAGACGCAGACAAACTGATTGTTCAGCATCAGCAGTGAATAGATCGCCTCATGCACGCCGGTTGCGCCCTGACTGTGGCCGGTCAGGCTCTTGGTGGAATTGATAGGCGGAATTTTATCGCCAAACACGGTGCGGATGGCTTCCAGTTCCTTGGTGTCGCCAATCGGCGTCGAGGTGCCATGGGCATTGATATAATCCACCGGTCCCTTAAGCCCCGCCATCGCCATACGCATGCAGCGCACCGCGCCTTCGCCCGATGGCTGCACCATGTCGATGCCATCTGAGGTCGCGCCATAGCCGGTCAGCTCGCCGTAAATTTTTGCGCCGCGCGCCCTGGCGTGCTCCAGTTCTTCAAGCACCACACAGCCGCCGCCGCCCGAAATCACAAAGCCGTCGCGGTTGGCGTCATAGGCGCGTGAGGCCTTGGTCGGCGTATCATTATATTTGCTGGACAGCGCGCCCATGGCGTCGAACAGCACCGTCAGCGTCCAATCCAACTCCTCGCCGCCGCCTGCAAACATCATGTCCTGCTTGCCATATTGAATCTGCTCCGCCGCAGCACCTATGCAATGGGCGCTGGTCGAACAGGCGGACGAGATGGTGTAGTTCAACCCCTTGATGTGAAAGGCCGTGGCCAGATTGGCCGAGGTGCTGCTGGACATATTGCGCGGCACCATGAACGGGCCGACTTTTTTGGGTCCCTTTTCGCGCGCCGTATCGCAGGCCAGCAGAATATTATGCGTCGATGGGCCGCCGGAGCCGACAATAATGCCGGTGCGTTCGTTGGAAACCTCCGCAGGCGTCAGCCCCGCATCGCGGATCGCCTGTTCCATGGAAATCCAGGCATAGGCCGCCGCGTCGCCCATAAAGCGTTTCAGCTTGCGGTCCACCACTTCTTCCAGATCAATTTTCAGCGTCCCCGCGACATGGCTGCGAAAGCCCATGTCGCGATAGGTTTCGACAAATTCGATGCCCGAACGGCCTTCGCGCAGACTGGCCAGAACCTGCTGACTGTCGTTGCCAATACTGGATACGATGCCCAAACCGGTAACTACGACACGTCTCATGACGCTCTCCTTGCGCTATTGCGGCGCTTCGCCTGCCTTGAACAGGCCTACTTTCAAATCTACGGCGCTGCAGGTCTCATTGCCATCCACGCTGATGCTGCCATCGGCAACACCCATGACCAGCCGGCGGTTTATCACCCGCTTCAGATCAAGCCGGTAGGTTAGCAGTTTGTGCCTGGGCTGGACCATATCCGTCAACTTTACTTCGCCAACGCCCAAAGCGCGGCCCCGGCCTTGCGCCCCCAGCCAGCCCAGAAAAAACCCCGTTAACTGCCACAGCGCGTCCAGCCCCAGACAGCCGGGCATGACCGGATCACCCTCGAAATGACAGGCAAAGAACCATAAATCCGGGCGAATATCCAGTTCCGCCACCACTTCGCCCTTGCCATGCGCGCCACCCGTATCAGAAATCCGGGTAATACGGTCAAACATCAGCATGGGCGGCAACGGCAATTGCGCATTGCCCAGGCCAAACATCTGCCCATGGCCGCAGCGCAGCAAATCGTCATAACTAAGGCTGGCCGGTTTATTCGGCATAAGACATACCTTCGGGGTAGAATCCAGATTTCGTGACCTCAGGTAACATATCGTAACAATCCGCGAAAGCGGTTTAGGAAATATTACGCGCCCCGCACCAGTGCCAGCGCAGCCTGAAAATCGCCGGCGAACTGTAGTGCGGGTGAATCGGCCCCAAAGCCCATCTGGTTCAATATCTGGCGCGGCTGTGGCTGAATGCCTGTAACAATAACCTTTGTGCCATGCGCCTGGCAGCGATGCAGAAAATCCCCCAAAGCGCCCACTCCGGTCGCATCCACCATCGGCACATCGCGCATTCTCAGGATGAATGTGCCTGGCCAGGGGCCGATGAGCGCATCGAGAATGTCCCCCAACCGCCCGGCATTGCCAAAAAACAGGGGACCATTCAGCCGGAACACTTCAACTCCCGCCGGCAGATTATCGCGCTGGGCAGGACCGCCATTCAGGCGAGGCTCGAAATCATCCTCATCATGCTGCCACAGCGCAGCGCCAAATTCAGTGGTTTCCACCTGCGACATGCGGTGCATGAACAAGATCGCCGCCAGGACAACGCCGACCTCGATGGCGACGGTCAGATCCACCATCACCGTAAGCCCGAAGGTCAACAGCAACACTACCATGTCGCCACGCGGCGCATGCATCAGACTACGGAATTTCTCAAGCTCGCTCATATTCCAGGCGACAATGACCAGAATGGCCGCCAGCGACGCCATCGGAATAAAGGACGCCAGCGGTGACAGCAGCAGGATAAACAGCAGGATAAACAGTGCATGCAGCATCCCGGCGATGGGCGATCTTGCGCCGGAGCGGATATTGGTGGCCGTGCGCGCAATGGCGCCGGTTGCAGGCATGCCGCCAAACAGCGCTGAGGCCATATTGGCCGCCCCTTGCGCCACCAGTTCGCAGTTGGAGCGATGCCGCCGCCCGGTCATGCCATCGGCCACCATCGCTGATAACAGGCTTTCAACGCCGGCCAGAAACGCAATGGTGAAGGCGCTGGGCAGTAATTCCTGCAACCGCGTGAAACTGATTTCCGGAAAGTTGGGCATTGGCAAACTGCTGGGTATGCCGCCAAAGCGCGAGCCAATCGTGTCAACCGGGATGTTCATCAGATAAACCAGCAGCGAGGCCGCAACAACGGCGATCAAAAATCCGGGTAGTTTGGGGGCCGCGCGCCGCAGCACAATAATCACGCCCAGCGCACCAAACGCTACGCCCGCCGCCCACGGGCTGAAACTGCCGCGCGCCTGCCAGAACGCCCCCCATTTGGCAAAAAAATCCGCCGGAACGCTGGCCAGCGAAAGCCCGAACAGGTCGCCGATCTGGCTGGAAAAAATAATCACCGCAATACCGGATGTAAAACCAGTCACCACCGGATCGGGAATATATTTTATCCAGTCGCCAAACCGCGCAATGCCCGCAATGAGCAACATTACGCCCGCCATCAAGGTGGCCAGCACCAGCCCGTCATAGCCATGCGCATGAATGACATTGAAGACCACAACCACAAAGGCGCCAGTCGGCCCGCCGATCTGAAACCGGCTGCCGCCCAGCGCGGATATCATAAATCCGGCGACGATCGCCGTAACCAGGCCCTTATCCGGCGTGGCGCCCGAAGCAATCGCCAGCGCCATGGCCAGCGGCAAGGCGACAATCGCCACCGTCAGACCCGCAATCGCGTCATCGCGAAAATCCCGCGCCTTATAGCCTTCACGCAAGACGGTAATCAGCTTTGGCACAAACAGATGCCAGACGGGAGTTACAGAATGTTTTACAGCGTTATGCATTTTTGCGTGCTCCCAGACTCGATAATCAGTAATTTAGCACATTGACCCCATGATATCTGTGGACAAATGCCCCCTGTGTACAGATATTGTGGACTATGGAGAAACACGTACCCTCCCCCCAATTTTCAGACGCGCTGGTCAGACTGCGCGCAGTGAAGCTGCGCCCTACGCGTCAGCGTGTGGCTTTGGCCCGGTTACTGTTTGAACCCGGCGACCATCATGTTACGGCGGAGTTGCTGTTTGAGCAGGCCCAGGCTACGGGGGTGAAAGTCTCGCTGGCGACCGTGTACAATACCCTGCATCAGTTCACCGCTGCGGGTTTGCTGCGCGAGGTCGTAGTCGATTCCGCATGCACCTATTTCGATACGAATGTGACGGACCATCACCATTTCTTTTTCGAAGATCGCGGCGGGCTGGTCGATATTGACGGTGCGAATGTGGATATTCATGGGCTTCCTGCGGTGCCGGACGGGGCCAGGATTTCCCGTGTGGATGTCATTATCCGGCTGTCCCGGCAAGGCTAGGCCTGCCCGGAAAAGCGCGTCATTGCACTTTTATAAATTAAAACGATTCTAAACTATTGACGTTGCCGCCCTGCCCCGCTATATTCACTATGGTAAACGGGCACCGTCCCACCTAGCATAATTCAGCCCTAAAAAGGGCATCATCCAGCAAGGAGCAAGACCAATGGCAGCACTGGGAACAAGCAAAACCCTCGACAATCTGAAAGCCGCCTTTGCCGGCGAAAGCCAGGCCAACCGCCGCTATCTGTATTTCGCACAAAAGGCCGACGTGGAAGGCTACAATGATGTGGCGGCGGTATTCCGTTCCACTGCAGAAGGCGAAACCGGCCATGCGCACGGCCATCTGGAATTCATGGAATCTGTAGGCGACCCGGCCACCGGCCTGCCCATCGGTTCCACCAGCAACAATCTGAAGGCGTCTGTTGCCGGCGAAACCCATGAATATACCGATATGTATCCGGGCATGGCGCGCACCGCCCGCGATGAAGGCTTTGCCGAAATCGCCGACTGGTTCGAAACCCTCGCCAAAGCCGAAAAGTCCCATGCCGGACGTTTCACCAAGGCGTTGACCACGCTCGATAGCTGAGACGGATGGTTACTGATTGATTCGCAGCTATGGCTTCGTCAATTGCGAGGAACGAAGCGACGCGGCAATCCAGAGTCACAAACACAGGCCTTTGCGTGAGACTCTGGATCGCCACGCTTCGCTCGCGATGACGCTGTTATAAACTGAGCGTAGGAACACCCATGAAAGAAGGCAGCACCGAGGCTCCCACCCGTCACGCGCTGGACTGGAATAATCCCGATTTCTACGACATGGAAAAGATCGATGCGGAACTGCATCGGGTGTTTGACATTTGTCACGGGTGCAGGCGCTGTTTCAATCTGTGCGATTCTTTCCCGCGTCTGTTCGATCTGGTGGATGAAAGCCCCACCGGCGAACTGGATAGCGTAGACAGCAAAGACTTTGCGCCCGTCATCGAAGCCTGCACCTTGTGCGACATGTGCTTTATGACCAAGTGCCCCTATGTGCCGCCGCATGAATTCAATCTGGATTTTCCGCATCTGATGCTGCGCTATCGCGCCGCCGAATATAAAAAGGGCAATGCGGATTTTGTGCCCGGACAATTGGCCGAGATGGACCGCAATGGCGCCCTGGCGCGGCCATTGGCGCCGCTGGTCAATTGGGGATCGTCTACCGGTAATAAGCTGACACGGCCCATCGTCGAAAAAGTGACGGGCATTGACGCCAAGGCGGAATTGCCAAAATTCAATTCCAAAACATTCGTGATGTCCGCGAAATCCACGCCGCCCGAGGTGAACAAATCCGCGCCAGCCTATGGCCGCAAGGCGGTTCTCTACGCCACCTGTTTTGTGAATTACAATAATCCCGGCATCGGCATGGCGGCGCGCGCCGTGCTGGCGAAGAACGGCATCGAGACCGAAGTGGTCTATCCCGCCTGTTGCGGCATGCCGTTTCTGGAACAGGGCAATCTGCCGCGCGTCGCCAAACAGGCCGATAAGGTGTCGCGCGAACTGATCAAATGGGTCGACAAGGGCTATGATATTATCACGCTGACGGCCAGTTGCGGGTTGATGCTGAAATTCGAATGGCCGCTATTGCTGCCCGAAGACAAGGATATCGTCCGCCTGTCCAAATCCACCTTCGACATAGACGAATATGTTGTCGATATTGCCAAAAAGCCGGGCCTGGCGGAGGGCATGCAGCCGATTGCGGGCGGCGTCAGCCTGCATCTGGCCTGTCATGCGCGCGCCCAGAATATGGGGGCCAAAGGCGCGGAAATGCTGCGCATGATCCCGCAGGTCAAACTGGATGTGATCGAGCGCTGTTCGGGCCATGGCGGCACGTTTGGCGTGATGAAAAAGACCCGGCCATCGGCCATGAAAATCGGCAAGCCCGCCGCCGCCACTGCACGCAGCCAGGCCAACGCCTTTGTGGTTTCGGAATGCCCGCTGGCGGCAAAACATCTGTTGCAGGTGATGGAGGGCATTGACGGCGAGGCGAAAATTCCAGAACACGCCCATCATCCGATCGAACTGATGGCCCGCGCCTATGGGCTGGTGACATGACGAATACGCGCCGCGCCATCAGCCGGGCCGATCTGCTGCCGATGCAGGACTATGCCGCTGTGCGCAAACAGCGCCGCGCGGAAATGGTGGCGCTGAAGCAGAACCGCCGGGTCGAGGTGGGGCCGGTGGCGACGTTCTATTTCGAAAATTTCGACACCATGCTGCAACAGATTCAGGAAATGCTGTATATCGAAAAAGGCGGCGAAGAACAGATCGAAGATGAACTGAGCGCCTATAACCCGCTGATCCCGCAGGGGTCGGAGCTGGTCTGTACCCTGATGTTTGAAATTGAAGACCCGGTGCGCCGTGAACGGGTACTGCGCACATTGTCGTATATTGAGCGCGATACCTTTATACAGGTGGGGGCAGAGCGCATCAAAGCCGTGCCGGAACCCGGCGAAGACCGCACCCGCGAGGATGGCAAAACCTCGGCCGTGCATTTTCTGCATTTCCCGTTTACGCCCGCGCAGATCAAGGCATTCCGCGATCCCAACGTACAGATCATGCTGGGCTTTGAGCACGAAAATTACGCCCACATGGCGCTGCTGACGCCGCCAACACGCGCCGCACTCGCGGGTGATTTTGATGGCTAGGCAAGATTGAAACTCCGCCTTTCCCGATATATTCGCCCAAGCCGGGGCTTGTTACATGCGGGCGGGCGCCGTTTTGCCTGCGCTATCGGACGTGGTGGTATCGTCACCAACAAGCGCGAAGGCGATGGCGCAACCCCCGCAGGTGAATTTGAATTGCGCCGGGTATTGTACCGCGCGGATCGCATGCCATGCCCTGATACCGCGTTAGAACTTAACCCCATTGGCCCGCGCGATGGCTGGTGTGACGCGCCTGGCCACCCTGAATATAATTGCCAGGTACAGTTACCGATAAATGCCAGCGCCGAACGCCTGCGCCGCGCCGATCCGGTGTATGATATTGTTGTGGTGCTGGGCCATAATGACGCGCCGGTCATTGACGGCATGGGCAGCGCGATTTTCATGCATATTGCAAAACCAAACTTGGCGCCAACAGCAGGCTGTGTCGCGTTGCGCCGGAACGATCTGCTGGCCATTTTACAGATGTGCGGCCCCGGCAGCAGCCTTATCGTGCAATGACCCCAGCATTGCAGCGCCTCCGGCAAAAGCTCCGGATCAAAATCAGGCAATAATGGGAATATGCTGCGTCAGCGCTTTACGAAATGCGCGGTCCCGTTTGATGCGCCCTTCGCGGGACTGCGCAGCGCTGCGGTCCTCGGCGCGTTCGGAATAAATCAGCCGCCATTCCCGGCCACGGGTAGAACGCGCGCCAGTTCCTGCATTATGTTCGGACAGGCGCCGTTCCAGATCGGTCGTGCAGCCAACATAGGTCCGCAAACCCCTGACGTCGTGGCTGCCGAGCACATAAACAAAATAGGATTGTATCAGGTCCGGCTTTTTCTTATCCCCCATGGAACATTCCTATCAATACATCTGAAATGTTATCAGTGGTAAATATTTAGTAAGAATCACCTGTGCCGCAAGCATCAATGCACATAAGTGTGACCATATAACTTTTAACTTTAGCCATTTTGCGCTCGTCCGACTCTACCTGCTTTTCTTGCAAAATCAAGGAGCTTTGGCAGTTTCGCCGATTTTCGGGTAAGCGTTCCTAGGCTGTTTCATTATTTGACTGAAGCGCCCCGCTTAAGCGTCATCGCGAGCGAAGCGACGTGGCAATCCACCAAGCCTTCGCAAGAAGGCTACGGCTGGCAAAGGAGCCACAAACGCAGGCCTTTGCGTGAGACTCTGGATCGCCACGCTTCGCTCGCGATGACGAAGTATAAATTTGTGATTCAGTCTAAACAGAAGCCGCTCTAAATATCAGAAGCCGCCGGGCCAAATATTTATGATCGGCGCAAGACCAAACAGAACAATTACGGCCGGACCGCACACCATCAGAAAGAAAACGATCCTCGACGGCCATTCGCCATTCCAGAACGACGGCGGTTTGCGCCAGCCGGGCCAGGCCGGTTTACCCCAGTCTGGCGACCCATTGATCCCCCAGTAACGGTCTACCCAGTATCTGGGCGGACTTGTGTTCAGTGAAAAGAAATTACCCCACCACTCCCGAATCACATGCATCCTTCCCCCTCCCGCAGGAACGCATCACCCATGCAAACACAAAACTTTTTTGTACGACTGCCAAAACAGGATTGGAAACCGCTTCTCCAGGAAACCCATCTGACAACATACTAGCTGGTGGGTGATGCAGGATTCGAACCTGCGACCCGCTGATTAAGAGTCAGCTGCTCTACCAACTGAGCTAATCACCCGTCCCAGATAGAACGGTGCATATAACAAAGCCCGAGCAAACTGTCTATCATTACCGGTAAACAGGTAATTTATGGCGTTAATAAGGCGCTGATGTGCGATCCAGAAAAGCTGCGCATTCCGCGATATTCTGTACATGAAGGCCCAGCATATGAGATAAATCCATACGTAAATCGCCCTCGTCAAGCTGTGGAATCATTTCTTCGAGTTTGCGCACGACCCAGTCCTGGCCGCGATTGAGAAACGCAAGCCGCGCTTCCAGCCCTGGCCTGGCCAGCACTTTTTCCAGAAAACTGCCCGTAAGCGTTGTGGGGGCGCCGCCCAGTTTCGTCACCCAACCGGTCAGCATGCCACAGCACCAGGCCTCGTCGCGGCGCACCTGTTCGATAAGCGCTTCGGCGGGACCGCCTGCATAATCGCGACAAAAAACAGTTGCGGCTTTTGCGCCCGCGCGTTCGGCTTCCAGCAGCGCATTGAGAAAATCACACAAGACTGAATTATCGGGTCCGCCCATACAATGCCCCCATTAAAAGAATATTCCGGCGTTTTCGGGTATTGGCACCCCGCGATGCACGGAAGCGCTCAGCACCAGACCAAATCCGAATAACAGGGTCAGCATAGCAGTGCCGCCATAAGAAACAAAGGGCAGTGGCACGCCCACCACCGGGATCAGCCCCATGACCATGGCCATGTTGATAAACACATAGAGGAAGAAATTCAGAATTACCCCAAGCACGATCAACCGGCCAAATTGATGGCGCACCCGCAGGGAAATGACATAGCCATAGGCAATCACCATGCCAAACAGGCAAAGCAGAAGGATGGCGCCGATCATGCCCATCTCTTCTGCAAACATGGTGAAAATAAAATCCGTCTGCATTTCCGGCAGAAAATCCAGATGGCTCTGGGTCCCCTGCATATAGCCTTTGCCAAAAATCCCGCCGGAACCAAAGGCTATTTTCGATTGCATGATGTGATACCCTGTCCCAAGCGGATCCTGTTCAGGGTTCAGGAATGTCAGCACACGGTTTTTTTGATATTCGCGTAAAAAACCCCATGCAATCGGCAGCGCCGCCATGACCGAGGCAATCGCGCCTGCAAAATAAATCCAGGAAACACCTGCCAGAAACATCAGCCCGCCAGCCCCTGCCAGCAACAGCAACGCCGTTCCCAGATCCGGCTGACGCATCACCAGCCCAACAGGGATCAGCACAAGCCCCAGCGGCAACAGCAACGATACCGGACGCGATATACGCCCCGGATTCATGCTGTGATAATAACGGGCAAACACCATGACCAGGGCGATCTTCATAATTTCCGATGGCTGCAATTGCAGGAAACCCAGATCAATCCAGCGCTGCGCGCCCATGCCGATCTCGCCGGCAATCTCAACCCAGATCAGCAGCACAAGGCCGAAACCATAAATGGGATAGGCCATGCGCATCCAATGCCGGATGTCAATCATCGCCACCGTCAGCATCATCATCACGCCCATGGAAAAGCGCAGCAAATGCATCCCGGCCCAGGGCGTCCATCCACGGCCCGCCGAATACAGCACCGCCGCCCCCACACAGGCGATCACAGCCAGCATGACAACCAGCGGCCAGTTTATACGGCTGAATTTCATCCGCAGGGTCAGCGATGACGACGCCCGCGTTGTGTTAGCCGAACCGATAGCGGATTCAAGCGCCATGTTGATTATCAAACATCATGTGGGTCAAAAATGGATAACCCTGCCATAAGCATCCAGTACGCTTTCGTGCATCATTTCACTTAATGTGGGATGCGGGAAGATGGTGTGCATCAATTCGGATTCTGTAGTTTCCAGTGTTTTGGCGACGCAATAGCCCTGGATCAGTTCGGTAACCTCCGCGCCGATCATGTGCGCGCCCAGAAGTTCGCCGGTTTTGGCGTCGAACACGGTTTTCACCAGGCCTTCCGTGTCGCCCAGCGCGATGGCCTTGCCATTGCCGGCGAAGGGAAAGCGGCCCACACGCACTTCATGGCCCGCCGCTTTGGCGGCGGCTTCGGTCAAGCCCACGCTGGCGACCTGCGGCATGCAATAGGTGCAGCCCGGCACATTTTTTGTTTCCAGCGGATGCAGGCCTTTGACGCCCGCGATGCGTTCGGCGCAGATTACGCCTTCGTGGCTGGCCTTGTGCGCGAGCCAGGGCGGCCCTGCCAGATCGCCGATGGCATAGATGCCCGGCACGCCGGTTTCGCACCATTCATTGACGGCGACATGGGTTTTTTCGACCTTGACGCCGGCGGCTTCCAGGCCGAGATTTTCCACATTGCCGACAATGCCGACCGCCATGATGACGCGCGCAACGGTAAGCGATTCCATCTTGCCGCCGCCCAGATCAATGCTGGCGGTGACAGTGTTAGCGCCGCGCGTCAGGCGCTTCACGCTGGCGCCGGTATGAATTTTCATGCCCTGTTTTTCAAACGCCTTGCGGGCCAGCGCGGAAATTTCCGCATCCTCCACCGGCAGAATGCGGTCCAGCACCTCGACCACAGTCACATCGCTGCCCATGGTGCGGTAGAAACTGGCGAATTCAATGCCGATGGCTCCCGATCCCACCACCAGCAGTGAAGGCGGAATGGCTTCCGGCACCATCGCCTCACGATAGGACCAGACCAGTTTGCCATCAGTTTCCAGCCCCGGCATTTGCCGCGCGCGCGCGCCGGTGGCGAGGATGATGTTTTTCGCCACCACTTCCTGGGCCTTGCCATTGGCGGTGACGGTAATTTTTCCTTTGCCCGCCAATGCGGCGACGCCTTCAATCACCGTGACTTTATTTTTTTTCAGCAGGTGTTTGACGCCGCCGTTCAGGCGCGCCGCCACATCGCGGCTGCGCTTGACGATTTTGGCGGCGTCAAAGCGCACATTATCCGCCGCAAGGCCAAAGGCGTCCAGATGCTGCGCCAGATGATACACTTCGGCGGATCGCAACAGCGCCTTGGTCGGAATGCAGCCCCAGTTCAGACAGATGCCGCCAAGCTGATCGCGTTCAATAATCGCAACGGATAATCCTAGTTGGGCCGCGCGGATCGCCGCCACATACCCGCCCGGACCGGAACCGATTACCGCTACGTCGAAAGAATTTTCAGCCATCACTTACACCAGCATAAATTGACCGTCATTGCCGCGTCGCTACGCTCCTCGCAATTGTGTGTTGGAGATGTGCTAAAGAAGGTGTGTGGGCAGGTGACCGTTCGCAATGTGGGTTTACGCCCGTCGTCATCTTGGCTCCCTGCCCACGTTTCTCCTAACCGCTTGAATG
>Ga0209851_1000034_pt1 | contig 63410 bp, 62 predicted proteins | sample GWRWT4_14Oct14_FD_187195 | JGI IMG/M metagenome (GOLD analysis project Ga0209851, IMG submission 187195) | Sand microcosm microbial communities from a hyporheic zone in Columbia River, Washington, USA - GW-RW T4_14-Oct-14 (SPAdes) (version 2) | ecosystem: Engineered > Artificial ecosystem > Sand... | reverse complement strand
CCGCCCCGCCGTCCGGGCTACGCCCTCCCGGCAAGGCGGCCCTTAAGCGCAAGCGTAGTCGGACATATCATGTGTCAACTAATCGGACATCTTTATTCGCTATCGACAGACTTAATGTTGTTACATTAATGGGGCCCCTCTAATGAAACGCCCCGCCGATCAGATCGCGCGCGATCACCAGGCGTTGCACTTCGCTGGGGCCTTCGCCGATGCGGCGGATGCGCATTTCGCGGTACCAGCGTTCGAACGGAAAATCCTTGGTCATGCCATAGCCGCCGAAAATCTGCATGGCGCGATCGACCACCCGGCCGCCCGCCTCGCTGCCGACCAGTTTCGCCATCGCCGCCTCGGTGCGGAACTCCTCGCCCCGGTCGGCCTTTTGCGCGGCGTCGAGGCACAGATAGCGCGCGGTGCGGATATCCAGTTCATTATCCACAATCATCCATTGAATCGACTGGCGCGAGGCCAGCGGGCCGCCAAATGTATTGCGGATTTTGCAATATTCGATGGCCATTTCCTGCGCCTTGATGGCGACGCCGACGCAACCCGCCGCATAGGGAATGCGCTGGCGCGTGAGGCGGTCATTGGCGATGGCGAACCCCTTGTTCACCTCGCCCAGAATATTGCTGTGCGGCACGCGCAGATTTTCGATCTGGATTTCCGTGGCGTAGCGGGTGGAACGCAGCGTATGCACCACCCGGCGCACATAAAAACCGGGCGAGGGCACATCGACAATGAAACAGGTCACGCCGCCGCGCCCCTTATCCGTGTCAGTGCGGGCGAACAGCAGGCCGAAATCGGCGCGGTCGGCGCCGCTGATGAAAATCTTTGAGCCGTTCAGCACCCAGTCATCGCCATCGCGCACCGCGCGGGTTTGAATGGCGCGCGCCGGGTCGGAACCGCCCGAAGGTTCGGTCAACCCGAAAAACGTGCTTTTTTCGCCGCGCAGCGTGGGGAAAAGATATTTTTCCTTTTGCGCGTCGGTTGCCTCGAATAATTGCGCCAGCCCCGCGCCGCCAAACACACCATAGGCCGGATTATACAGGCCCGCGCGATGCTGCGTCAGTTCCATCGCGATCAGCGTTTGCGTGGTGGTGTCGAGATCAGGCCCGCCAAATTCCGGCGGAATACCGAGGCCATAAAAGCCCATATCCTGGACCTTGGCGACAAGGCGCGCCTTGTCCTCGGGTTCCAGATCGCCCGCATCAGGATCAAGTCTGTCCTCCAGCGGCAGAATTTCCTCACGCACAAATTTGCGCACCGTATCAACAATGATACGCTGCTCATCAGTCAGTTGATAATCCATTTTATTCTCCTATAGCGCTATGACTTTAAGTTGAACCGGAATGCAGTGATTTTCTCACCCCCTCACCCTAACCCTCTCCCCCAGGGGGAGAGGGAACTTGGCCCGGAACTCCTCTCCCTCTCCCCTTGGGGGAGAGGGCCGGGGTGAGGGGGAGTGATTCAATCTAAAATCATTCTCCTAGGCGGGCGTCAGCCGCCCCAATTTGTGTTTCAACTCGCGCCGGTTGCGTTCCGGCAATTCGCCATGATCGGCGACATGCAGCATCAGTAATTCCTCGTGGCGGCTGAGATATTGCATATTCACTTCATAGCGGAACAATGCGGGGCGGCCTGCGCGCGCCTCCATTTCGCGTTGCAATTCGCTGTTCAGGCCGAACAAAGTCCGCCCGCCCGCATAGCCGATATAATAAATCGACCCATCCGGTTCGGCCAGGTGATAGACGCCCAGATAAGCGTGTACATCTTTCAGGCTTTCCGGCGTTAGGGGCTGAAACGGTTTGGTGATGCGAATGCCCATGGGATTTTCCTATGCTGTGATCATTTGCGAAAGAATTAAATCTTCCGACCCCCACCCCAACCCTCCCCCTTGCAGGGGGAGGGAGGAGCTTTGATCTGGCGCCTCCTCCCCCTGGAAGGGGGAGGCCGGGAGGGGGTCAAAGCGCCCGTCTGAAACTATCATGATCTACCGCCCGATAAATTTGGCGGGGCGTTTTTCCAGCCGCGCCTTGACGCCTTCCTTGCCGTCCTCGCTGACGCCGCACTGGGTGACCAGCGCGTCAATGTCCCTGTGATAGATGCCGTCGCGGAACGCCATTTCGCGCACGATCAGCGCCTTCATCGCCTTCAGCGACAGCGGCGCATTGGCGGCGAGGCGCGCAATCAGTTTTTGCGCTTCTTCTTCCAGTTTTTCGGGCGGCGCGACGCGGGCGATAAAGCCCATATCATACATATGTGTGGACGGGAACGGATCGCCCAGCAGCAGAAACTCCCGCGTCTTGACCGGCCCCGCCACTTCCAGCAGTTTTTTCGCCAGAAACCAGGTCGGCGCCAGGCCGATCTGCGCCAGCGACATGCCAAAACGCGCCGTCGTGCTGGCGATCACAATATCGCAATGCAGCGCCAGTTCATTGCCGCCCGCAATGGCGTCTCCCTGCACAATGCCCAGCACCGGCAGCGCATAGGTTTCAATCGCATAGAGCATTTTTTCAATCGGGCTGACGCCGGCATTGGTGCCATCGCGCGATTTCAGATCCATCCCGGCGCAAAATACCGGCCCTTCGGCGCGGATGACCGTCAGCCGTTCTTCGGCGGGCGGCGTGACGCTGAAGGCCTGTTCCAGCTCGGCCAGCATCTGCTGGTTCAGCGCATTGCGCTGTTCGCCGCGCGTCAATGTAACGGTGCGCACGGCGCCCGCGCTTTCTATGCGAATAAAATCCATCTTCTTCCCCCTGTCTGTTTTCTTATTTCGCTAAATCATATAGGCAATCATGCCATCACCCTATATGATTTCGTCAACAGAATTAATTTTGACAGGGGGGTGAACTATGGAAACCGTTGGACTAGGCATGGCGTGGGAGGATTTGCCGGTTGGGCGAAAATTCCGGACCCTGGGGCGCACCATCACCGAGGCGGATCTGGTGGGTTTTATCAATGTGACCGGCATGGTCGAAGTGCTGTTCACCGATGTGGAATATGCCGCCTCGCATGGCCCCAAGGGCGGGCGGCTGGTGCCCGGCGCGCTGGCCTATTGCATCTGTGAGGGACTGCTGGTGCAATCCACGCTGCAACGCACGGGGCTGGCCTTCCTTAATATGGAGTTTGACATCAAGGGCCCGACTTTTGTCGGCGACACGGTGCATGTCGAGGTCGAGGTTCTGGAATCGCGCCCCACATCGAAGGACCCGCGGCGCGGTTTAGTCCGTACCCGGAACAGTATTGTCAAGCAGACCGGCGAAACGGTCATTGTATACACGCCAACGCGCCTGGCCGCCGGCCGCGCCATGCGCGATGCGCAATAAGGATACAGTTATGCAACAATATGGCCTGACGCAGGAACAAAATATGCTGCGCGATATGGTGCGCAAATTCGCGCTGGAAAAGGTCGCGATGCGCGCCCAGGAAATCGACGCCAGCGCCGAATATCCGCAGGACATGTTCGATGCGCTGCGCGAGCTTGGCCTGTTTGCGCTGCCATTCCCGGAAGAATATGGCGGAACGAATTCGATTCTTTCGTCCTGCATCGCGGTCGAGGAACTGGGCCGCATCTGTTACAACACCGCCTATCTGCTGATCGTTCAATGGGTGCCGTTTGGGGCGGTGCTGTTTGGCGGCAATGCCGAACAAAAGGCACGTATTCTGCCCGGGCTGGCCAGTGGCGCGTTGCGCGGCGCGATTTCCATCACCGAGCCGGGTGCGGGATCTGATGTGGCCGGCATCACCACCCGCGCAGTCAAAACGGATGGCGGCTATGTTCTGAACGGCAACAAGATTTTTTCAACCAATTCCGCGATCGCCGATTTCGTTATCTGTGCGGCCAAGACCGATCCGACCAAACGCCATGGCGGCATCAGCGTGTTCATTCTGGAAAAAGGCATGAAGGGTTTCACCATCGGCCGCGGCGAACACAAGCTGGGCTCGCGCGGGGTGCCGTCATCGGCCATTCATCTGGATGACTGCTTCGTGCCGGAGGCCAACCGGCTGGGCCCCGAAGGCGAAGGCTTTCTGCTGGTGATGGAGGCCTTTAACAAAAGCCGGCCGATCATTGGCGCGCGCGGCGTCGGACTGGCCCAGGGCGCGCTTGATCTTGCTGTCGATTATGTGCGCGATCGCCAGGCCTTTGGCCAATCGGTCGCCGAATTTCAGGGCGTGCAATGGATGCTGGCCGATATGGCGATGCAGACAGAGGCGGCCCGCCATCTGGTCTATAAATCGGCGGCCATTGTGGATGGCGGCGCAACCGGCAAGGAACTGGCCCCCATCGCCGCCATGGCGAAATGTTTCGCCACAGATGTGGCCATGAAGGTGGCAACCGATGCGCTGCAACTGTTTGGATCGGCTGGCATTTCCACCGATAACCGCATCGAGCAATATTTCCGGGACGCCAAGGTGTTGCAGATCATCGAAGGCACCAACCAGATTCAGCGTAACATCATCGGCAAACACGTCGTCAAAACCTATTGACGCATTCATATTCGGGAGAAAGCGCCATGACCACACGCGAAGAACTGATCGCACGGGCGCGCGCCATGGTTCCGGTGCTGCGCGAACGCGGGCAGGAGGCGGAGCAATTACGCCGCTGCCCGGATTCGACATTCAGGGAATTTCGTGAAGCGGGGTTTTTCAAAATCCTGCACCCGAAAAAATATGGCGGTTATGAGCTGCCGCCGTCGGTGTTTTTTGAGGTCTGCCTTGAAATCGCCCGCGGTTGCGGCTCTGCGGCCTGGGTGCTGGGCATTGTCGGCGTACATAACTGGCAATTGCCGCTGTTTGATCCGCGCGCGGCTCAGGATGTCTGGAAAGATGATCCGGATGTTCTGATCTCATCTTCCTATGCGCCCACCGGCAAGGCCGAACGTGTGGCGGGCGGCTTTCGCGTTTCCGGGCGCTGGTCCTTTTCCACCGGCTGCGATCATTGCACATGGGTGTTTCTGGGGGCGGGCGTCACCCATCCCAATGGCTCCAATGATCTGTTCACCTTCCTTATTCCCCTGGGCGATTACCGCATTGACGATAACTGGTTTGTGTCCGGCCTGTCTGGTTCCGGCAGCAAGGATATTGTGGTCGAGGACGCCTTTGTGCCGGACCACCGCACCCATTCCATGGTCGGCGCCTTCCGCATTCAGAACCCCGGCGCGGAGGCCTTTCCCGGCCCGCTGTATAAATATCCCTTCGGACAGGTATTCGCCAACGCGCTGGCCGCGCCGCCGATTGGCGCGGCAATGGGCATGATCGAGGTTTTCTGCGAACAGACCAAAGTGCGCAACAATGCGCTGGGCATCATCGCCGGCGGCGGTTCTTACACCAAAGACCCCTCCATGCAGATGCGGGTGGCCGAAGCGGATTCCATGGTGCGCGGCGCGCATCTGCGTTTGCTGGATAATTTCGGGCAGATGGCCGCCATTATCGGCCGGGATGGGGTATTGCCCTTGATCCTGCGGGCGCAGGCGCGCTGGGACGCGGCCTATGCTTCCGTGGTCGGTATGCGCGCCGCCGATCTGATCATGGAGGCGGCGGGCGGGCGCGCGCTTCAGACCAGCAATTATCTGCAACGCACCTTCCGTGATGTGCACGCCATGCGCGCGCATGGGGCAAATACCCCGGAACCGCCAGGCAGAAATTTCGGCGGCATGCGGCTGGGCCTGGATAATGCGGAATTATTTCTCTAGCCACTGTTCCCATCTGACTGGAGAGGCTGTTATGGGCGAAGTCATCGGTATTGCATATCGTGAAAAGCCCCGCGCACCGATGCAAAATGTGGCGCAATCCGAAATCACCGTCGAGGCCGGGCTGGCCGGGGATTGCCGAGGCACAATGCGCGGGCGCCAGGTGACCGTACTGACCGAAGAGGGCTGGCGGGCCGCCTGCGCGGAACTGGGCGAGGAATTGCCCTGGACCACACGGCGGGCCAATCTTCTGGTGCGGGGCGTCGATCTGACCGGCCGCGTGGGGACAAGGTTGAGGGTTGGCGAGGCGGTGCTGGTAATCACCGATGCATGCGATCCCTGTTCGGTGATGGAAAAGGCGCGCAAGGGCCTGCGCCGGGCGTTGATTCCGGGCTGGCGCGCGGGCGCAACCTGCCGGGTGGCGCGCTCTGGCCTGGTTCAGGTGGGGGACAGGGCCGAACTCCAGGATATTTAGATCGGTAAGATTTTAGATTTGTTCAAAATACATCTACACCGTCATTGCTGTAGAAGTCAGATAATTCGCTTACAAGAAACCTAGGTTAAGTGAAGGTTCGAAGACTAAAAAAAGAGTGTCACCCCGGATTTATTCCGGGGTCCAGGAGTCTCAAATGAAGGCCTGAGTTTGTAACCCTGGACCCCGCAACAAGTGCGGGGTGACAGCGTTTTTTAAGTCCATTAACGCCACAATCTTGTCAGCGAATTATCTGACTTCTACAGCAATGACGTGGAGGGGGATGTGATTCAACCTAAAATCATCACGCTCTAAGATAAGCAAAAACCGCCCCGCGGCCTGCCGCGGGAGGAAATAACTGCCGCCCGCAACACCCCATGCGTCAATAACCTTATTGAATTTCAATGGTTTAACTGACGGGCTATCTGGCACATGCTTTGCTTTTACACCTGTCACATAACCCAGCACAGGAAATAAAATGATTTCGACACAGGATCTTGTCACCACCGCCAAATTTCTGGTTGCACGTGATGGCGCGGCCAGCGCCCTTGCCTTTGCCGCCAATGGGCTGGAAGCGATGACCGCCGCCAATCAGCAGGCCCTGATCCCGGACTGGCGCGCGCTTTACGACCTGATTGCGGAAGCATCTCTGGGCCGGCTACAGGCCAGCCCCACCCTGCACTGAACCGGCTATTCGGCGGGGAGGGCGATTTTTTCCGGCTGCATCACCGGTGCAGCACGCCCCGCCGGTCTTTTGATCACGCCAAGCCGCACCCCAACCCGGCATAGTGCCGCAATCGCGCAATCAATCTGTTCATCCGTATGCAGTGCATTGACGCTTGAACGCAGCAATGCCAGGCTGCCCGGCGTGGCGGGCGGCAGCGCCAAATTCAGATACACGCCTTCCGCCAGAAGCTGTTTCCAGAACTCCACCGCCGTGTCGCGATCCGGCATTTTTACGGCAACCACCGGATTGGGTTGCGGGCCAAGCGGAAAGCCCGCCTGCGCCAGTCCCGTATAAAGCCGCAGCCCGTTCGCGCGCACCCGCATGCCCAGCGAACCGTCATGAGAGATGCGCGCCAGCGCCGCAGAAACCGTCGCGATGATGGATGGCGGCAGTGACGCCGTAAACATATAGGGACGCGCCGCAACCCGCAGCAAATCAAATCCTTCAAGGTCGGAAATCGCAAAGCCGCCCATCGCGCCAAGGCTTTTGCTGAAAGTGCCCACCACAAAATCAACATCGGCCTCAACACCGGCCGCCTCGCACAGGCCCCGCCCGCGTGTCCCCAGAACACCCATGGAATGGGCTTCGTCTACGATCAGATAGGCGCCGGTTGCGCGCTTGACCGCGGCGATTTCGCGCAGCGGCGCCGTGTCGCCCAGCATGCTGTATATGCCTTCGGTCACAATAATCCGGCAGCCCGGCTTGCCTTTCAGCCGGCCAATGCGGCGCGCCAGATCGTCCGCATCATTGTGACGGAAGCGGATAATTTCGGCACTGCTCAAACGGCAGGCGTCATAGATGGAAGCATGGCTGTCCGCGTCAATGAACAGATGATCCTCGCGCCCCGCCAGCGCCGAAATCAAACCCAGATTGGCCTGATATCCCGTGGAGAACACCATCGCGGAACGTTTGCCATAAAATTGCGCAAGCTGTTTTTCCAGCGCGGCATGTCCGGCATAGGTGCCATTGGCAATGCGCGATCCCGTGGTGCCGGTTCCCGACTGGCGCAGCATATGCACCCCCGCCTCAATGCAATCAGCGTCAAAGGTAAGGCCGAGATAATTGCTGGTGCCAAACAAAAGCACGCGCCTGCCATTGACAATGCCTTCCACCGGCGAGCGAATTTCATCGAAATGCACATTTAGCGGGTTTTGACCGGTAATGGACAGGTCTTCAAGGGTGCGGCGGATATCCTCGAACTTTGCGAAAATCGACATCAGACTTAATCTTTCACAAGAGCTTCAATGGCATTGCTCAGATCACGGATGGTCTCCACATCGGAAATCTGATCAAGGGGAATGAGAATGTCAAAGCGCTCCTCAAGTTCCATCACAAAATCCATAATGGCGACGGAATCCAGCCCAAGGTCGCGTGCAATCCTGGTGCCTGCAGAAACCGGAGTCCCTGGCGGAATCATCCCGGCCAGCACTTCAATGATCTGTACCCCGATACTGTCCAGTTGTTGCGCCAATTTGCCCCACCCTCTAACCAGACGCAGATCCCGCGCCGCAGACCGTACCCTTTAGCAAGACCTTCTTAATTCCTTAACAGTACTTTAACAGCCTGCCACTAGTGGTTATCGCCGATTGACCCAATTTTTCAAGCATTTTTAACGCGCCGTCAATCCAGACCGGCGCGTTTACCGGCGTTTGGCAGCCAGCCGCGCGTCTGATACCAGCCGATAGTCTCCCGAAAGCCACAGTCCAGGTCGATTTTTGGCTGCCAGAGCTCCGGGGGCGGCTGCTGTTCTGGCCGTGACGACCAATCCGGGTGCAGAATTTCCTGCGCCTTATCTATGGTTAACATGCCGTCAGCCGCGCCGGCGCGCGCGAGCAGCGTCCCCATGAGTCCGGCAAGGCGCACGATCCACGGCGCAAGGCGCAGCCCGGCAGTGCGCACGCCCAGCGCATGCGCCGCAGCCTCGGTGAATTCTTCCCAAAGATATCCCTGCTGGCGCGCATCCGTGATTTCATACAGGCTGCCGGCCTGCCCCGCCGCGCACAGCGCCGCAACAGCGTCCGCCACATCCGCTGCGTGCACCAGCGACACAAGCGCCGTTCTGCTTCCGGGCAGAAGCGCAATGCCCCGGCTTACCGCCTTCCATACTGTCAGCGTTTCGACATCCCACGGCCCGTAAACCGCCGTGGGGCGCAGTATGATCCATTCATGAAGCGGCGCCAGCCTGGTGCGGACAATGTCCTCGGCCGCGCGCTTGGAAGCGGCATAGGGCGACAGATGCGGCGCGCGCGCGGTAATGGATGAAATCACCAGCAGCCGCGCCGGCATGCCCGCGCCATTCAGCGCATCAACAAGATTAGCCGTACCCTGAACATTGACGGTCTGAAAGTCACACGCGTTGCGCGCCATTATCAGGCCCGCGCCATGCACCACCCGATCCGCATCCCGCACCAGCGCCCGCAGCGCTGCGGGATCCGAAAGATCGCCCGCAACCACTTCGAAATTCAAATCCGCAAACTGATCATGCACCGGATAGTTCCGCGCCAATATGCGCACCCGCCAGCCCTGCGCTATCAGTGAACGGACAATATACCGGCCCAGAAATCCGGTTGCGCCCGTGACCGCAACCGTTCCGCGCATCGCCTAGGCCTGCTGGTGTGCGCGCATGCCGCCGGCCGCGCCATCCGCTATGCCCGCCAGATAAAGCTGGCGTGCGCGTGTGCGGCTAAGCTTGCCCGAAGAAGTTTGCGGCAGACTGTGCGGCGCGACCAGCATGACTTCGCAATCCAGCCCCGCTTTGGCGCGAATCGTTTCTATAATCGCCATCCGCAATCCTTCGCGCTCGCTTTCACTGGTTTTGCGGCAATGCGCCAGCAGCACAACCCGCTCTTCTGAAGATTCATCCACTGAAAACGCCGCCACATCGCCGCTGCGCAATCCTTCCACTTCCTGCTCCACCGCCCATTCCAGATCCTGCGGCCAGACATTGCGGCCATTGATCAGAATAAGATCCTTGCTGCGCCCGGTAATCACCAGCGACCCGCCGCTTAAATATCCCAGATCACCCGTATCCAGCCAGCCATCCGCAGATAAAGCGCGCGCGGTTTCCTCCTGATTGCCGAAATATTCCCGCATCAAGCTTGGCCCGCGCACCAGCACGCGCCCGGCCTGGCGTTCGCCAAGAACCACGCCATCTGAATCACGAATTTCCAGTTCATGATCCGGCAGCACCGGGCCGCAATAGACAAAATTGCGGCCGCGGCCGGTATTGCTTCCATTCGCCTTGAGCGGCGCCGCCACGGCCGATGCCTCCAGCAGATCCAGATCGACAGTATCGGTCTCAATACCTGTCGCCAGCGGCGCAAAGCTGATGGCAAGGGTTGCTTCCGCCATGCCATAGCTTGCGACAAAGGCCTGTTTGCGAAAACCGCTGGGGGCGAAACTCTCGGCGAACTGCGCCAATACGGAATCCCGGATCATATCGCCGCCAATACCGGCCACCCGCCAGCGCGACAGATCAAGATTTTCCGTGCGCGCCCCGCCAGCGCCCCTGCGCGCGCACAGATCATATCCAAAGGTTGGGCTGAACGATAAAGTTCCGCCATTGCGCGATATCAGGCTTGGCCAGATCATCGGGCGGCGCGCAAACTCTCTGGTCGAAACATAATCGACGGACATCTGGGTTGTCACTGGCACCAGCAAAAACCCCACCAGCCCCATATCATGATAAAATGGCAGCCACGAAACACAGCGGTCACTGGCAGTGATTTTCAGGCCATGCAGGGTAATGGCGCGGCAATTGCTGAGCAGCGCCTGCTGCGTCACTGCAACGCCCAGCGGAAACCGGGTGCTGCCCGATGAATATTGCAAATAGGAAAGCTGACCGGGCAGAATATCCGGCAAGGCCTGGAAATCATCCGCATACGCATCAAATACATCCCGCGTGCCCACGGCCCTGAGCGCCAGTCCCGCCGCCGCTTCGCGGGTCATCTCCAGCAGCGCATCCGGGCAAAGCGCGGCGCTGGCCCCCGCATTTTCGATCATTCTGCGAATATGGCTGACATAACCGGCCCTGCCGCCAAAGGCCATCGGCAATGGCATGGGCACTGGAACCAGCCCGGCATACTGACAGGCAAAAAAGGCGCGCACGAAATTGCCGTCGGTTTCCGCGATAATGGCGATGCGCGCGCCGCTCTCCAGCCCGGCCGCGCGCATACGCCGCGCCAGACTTTGCGCCTGGGTGCGCAAATCCGCATAGCGCAGCACCTCCAGAAGCTCGCCCTTTCCGGAATAAAAATTCAGCCCCGCCTGGCCCAGCGCCGCATAGTCCAGCGCCTGCGTCAGGGTTGTGAAATCAGCGGGACGATAAATGCCTCCACCAGAATTGGCGGGCAATGCTTCCTTCATACTGTTTTGTCTCCATGGCCGGGGCAGATCCGGAACCAGTGTAATGATACTGTTCTGCGCTTTGTCACTGCGACTTGTCTCTGTGCTTTTACGCGCTCAGGGCGTGCCTGCGAAGCCATTTTTCCACAAAAACAAGCTGGCCAATCATATTGGCCAGCGAAGCAATAAGTAAGGCAAGTCCAGCACCTGTCAGCCCTAACCAGGAACATAAAAAGTACATCGCTACAATATACAGTCCCGTCGTCACCAGACGCACCTGCAATGCCGAAACAGCCTGACCCGATGATATCAGCATCGGCTCCAGCGGAAAAGACCATAGCCGGACCGCGGCGGCCAGGCCCAGAACCACCATAACCCCATAGGCCGGCGCAAAACCCGGTCCCGCCACGGCCCATAACAGCCAGGGCCCTGCAAGGATCAGAACTCCGGCCAGCAGGATGGCGCCCAGCCCGGCAAGCGAAGCGGCGCGCAGCATGAAGCGCCGCATTTGAGCAATGGCATTATCCGCCATCAATCGCGCCAGTTCGGGATAAATTGTCGGGGTCAAAAGCTTGACAGGGGTCGTGATGGCTTCGGTAAGCTGGCGTGCGATCCGGTACAAGGCGGCCGCAGCGGCGCCCAGTAACGCGCCGGCCGCCAGCGTTCCAAAATGCGTCAGCACAAGCTGTAGCGTCGTATTGACATTGGCCGACCAGACAAATTTCCAGACATTACGATCCGGCTTCCAGAATGGCCCGGTTTCCTCTGTTGGCGCCGCCTTTGACCCCCAAACCCCGCGCTGGCGCAATTCATGCACCGCCATGGCGATCAGTACGAAGCAGGGGACTATTTCAGAAACCATCCAGGTCAGCAGATAGGCTTCCAGTCCGGCCTCATGATAAAAGGCCAGCGCAGCCCCCAACAGCTTGATCAGCGCCCCGACACTGCTCTGTATCGCCGCCAGATCGAAACGGTCGAACAGGCGCAGCACGCCGATTGTCGTGGCAATATCCAGAAAAAGCACGCAAAACACATAATAAGCCGCCAATTCCACCGTGCGCGGCGGCCAGTCAAAAATATAGGCAGCCAGCGGCAGGCCCAGCAGCGCCACAATCAGCCCGGCCACCGCGCCCAGCCCATCCAGGCGCATGGAAAAACGTAAAATCCGGCGCAAATCGCTGAGGCGCTGCGCATTCCAGGCCGGCGTGCCATAGGTCAGAACAACCTGCCAGGATTGAAATTTGGTAATATCGCCAATTGCCAGCGTGTAAGTATGGATCAGAATCAGGGTGCCAAAAGCCTCCAGGCTCATGCCCCGGGCCGCCAGCGCCAGATAGCCGATGCCGAAAATCGCCGTGACCGCCTTGCCGCCCAGCAGCAGCGAGGCATTGGCCAGCAGACGCCGCAACAGCTGGTCCGCGGACCAGTTCTTCCAAACTGTCTTTAGTCCCGGCCGTGCTTGGCGGGCAGCCTTTTCGGGATCAGGCAGGGGCATCGCTGCAGGGCGTCCTTAAGGTTTTTGGGAGGTTTTTGGGGAGTTTTGCCGGGTTTTCGTCCATGATCCAGCCCCCTTTATAGCAACCCTCCCGCCGGCGGCAATCATTACATATTTGTTATTTCAGCCTGAATCTGAGCATGCTACACAAATTAGCGAAGCGTCCGGCCGTTGGGGCGGCGCTGTATGGCCCGTAGCCGAATCGAGAACCGGGGTAGCCAGAATCGGGGTAGTATGAAAGCAATTATTTTAAGTGCGGGTCAGGGACGGCGGCTTCTGCCCTATACGGCCAGCCTTCCCAAATGTCTGGTTCCGGTCGGCGGGCGTCCCTTGCTGGAATGGCAGTTGCGCAATCTGTACCAATGCGGCGTCACCGAGGCCGTGATCGTTACCGGTTTCATGTCCGGCGCCGTCAGCAGCTTTACCGGGCAGCTAAAATTTCCGGGCTTCAGCCTGCGCATCCTGTTCAATCCGTTTTTCGCCGTCGCCGATAATCTGGCAAGCCTGTATCTTGCGGCCGGCGAACTTGCCGGCGGGGGCGTCATTCTCAATGGTGACACGCTGTTCGACCCTGCCGTGCTGGACACGGTCCTGCGCGAGGCGCTGGCCCCGGTCAGTGTTACCATCGACCGCAAGGCGCGCTATGATGATGATGACATGAAGGTTCAAACCGATGGCAGGCGCCTGGCCGCAATCGGCAAGACCTTGCCCATGAGCCAGACCGATGGCGAATCCATTGGCCTGTTGCACCTGACCGCCGGCGGGGCTGAGATGATGAAATCCGCGATGGAAACCGTGTTGCGCGAACCGGATGGATTTCGCCGCTGGTATCTGTCTGCGGTGGATGCGCTAGCGAAACATCATTTCGGCGCCGTGGAAACAGTCTCGATCGAAGGCCTTGGCTGGTGCGAAGTTGATTGCCCGGCCGACATGGCGCGGGCCGAAACGCTGGTGCGGGGCTTTGCGTCCATGCAGGATAAACCCAAGGCAGCTTCGGCGTAGAAGTCCGTCAGCGCATTTCAGCCGCCAGAATCCGGGCGGCCAGTTCGAGATCCGCCTGCTTGTCCACATCTATCGCCGCCTGGGCAAAGGGCAGACGCACCACGCCAAGTTCCGCACCGCAGCGCCTGCCCAGTTTTTGCAGCGCATGGCGCAGATCAAGCCGCCCGGTCACGAAGCGTAAAATCACCCCCAGCCCGAGCATCCGCATCAGCCGCATAGGCCGTTTGCGATTATCCTCAACATGACGCCAGAACGCCACCACGCCTCTGGCTTTGGCATTGCGCAGTAAAAATAAATTCGCACCGCTGACCGCAGCATCGGAAAATCGCAGATAGGTGCGCACCGTTTGCGGATAGGCGGCCATGATAATGGCCTGCTCAACCACTGCCGCAACGGCGTCGGCATCCGGGGCATGCGCCAGAAAATGCGTGATCATCCCGGCGCGCAACAGAGGATGATCCGCAGTCGTCACCAGCAGCGGCCAGGCATGATCCGCCCTGTTCAGCACCGCCAGCACACTTTCGCCCGGCGTCGCTGCGGCTGTCACCAGCCGCACCCGTCCTGTTTCAACATGCGCCGCCACCGCCGCAAGCGCCAGTACCGGTTCCGGCTGCGCAACCGAAATCAGAATCCCGCCAATCAAATCGCAGGCCAGCAGCGCTTCGACCACCCGCGCCAGCATGGCTTGCCCGCCGATCTCGATCAGGGCCTTGTGCGCAACCCCATTGGCCGTACACAGATCATCCGGCGCGCCGCGGCTGCCCGCGAGAATCAGGGCGGTGCATTTCATCACAGCGCCTTGCCATAAATGCGATAGGTCTTATAGGGCCGGGCGCCAAATTTATCGAGTATGTGCCGCATCGCCAGATTGTCTTCCAATATCCAGGACAGTTCCACCTGGCGGATACCCATTTCCCTGGCAGGCTCCCAGACCGAGGCGATCAGATGCATCGGTATCGCCGCCCCCAGCATGGTGCCGGAAACGCTGCGGCGCACACCCATCAGCGGAACCCGCGCGCTTGTCAGCCCCTGAATCTTCAAACGCCAAAGCAGTTTTATCCAGCCCAATGGCAGCAGCTTGCCGCGCAAATCCCGTATCGCTTCATTGATATTAGGCAGCACCACAATAAATCCGGCAGGCTGCCCGTCCACCTCGGCAAAGCGCACCAGCCGTTTATCAAGCAGCAGCCGCAAATGTTTGCCAAGCGTCGAGGTTTCGGCCTGGGTCATCGGAACAAAGCCCCAATTGCCGCTCCAGGAATCATTGAAAATATCCACCAGAGTCCGGATCTCATTTTCATAGTCGGAAAAATTCAGCCCGCGCAAAACCACATTTCGGGATGGCGTCCGGCGCAACATGGCGCCGCCGGATTTTGACAGGGGATTAGATAAATCCGCGATATAGGCATGCATGTCTTTTTCCTTGGAAAATCCAAGCCTTTCCAGATGCCCGCCGGCATAGGCCGGATCATGGCCCATCATCAGCATCGGCGGTGTTTCAAATCCCTGCACCAGCAATCCGGTCTCTTCCTTGATCGACATGCTGAACGGCCCCAGCATGCGCCTTACGCCGCGCGCCCGTAAAAAATCCCCGGCGGCCTGCACCAGGGCGGCGAACACATCCGCATTGTCGATGGCGCTGATACATCCAAAATGCCCGGTTCCGGCCATGCCCGCCTGTGCGAGCAGCGGATCCAGTTGCGCGCTGATGCGCCCCACATCGCTGCCGTCCAGCTGCGCAATGAACAGGCCCACATCGGCGGTTTTGAAAAAATCATTATGGCGCGGCGAAAAAGCCTGTGCGCGCTCCATACGCAGCGGCGGTATCCATAACCGGTCATCCCGGTGAACCCTGTACGGCACTTCAATGAAGCGGCGCAGCAGTTTTTCGCCCGCCACGGGAATGATGGTAATGCTCACAAACCTATCCTTCGCGGTGCGCCAGCAGACTGGAAGCAGCCAGCGCAAAAATCAGCATGGGGCCCCATATGGCCAGCAGCGGCGGCATCACGCCCGATTCACCCAGCGAACGGAAAACCCCGCTGGCCAGCAGATAACCAAATCCCGCAACAAGCGCCACTCCAATATCGCGCGCCCGTGACGGATAGCGCGACGTGCCAAGCGCCAGCGGCGCCGCTGCCAGCAGCATGATCATGGGCACAAACGGGGCCGCAAGCGCACCGTAAAAATTGGTCTGGTGAAAAGCGGGACTGTTGCTGCCGGCCCATATATCCGTTTCAGGAATGCCGGGCTGATGCAGCCGCACCCGCGCATTCATTATTGTCGCGGCAAGGATATCGACAGGCTGCGGCCCATGTTCCAGAACCAGGCTATCCTGCAGCGCCGATGCGTTCCCCTGCCGGTTGATGCGCTGGCTTGCCACACCATCAAAATGCCAGTCACCCTGCACAAATCGCCCCTCACGGGCTGTGCTATGCTCCGTCACCCGCCCGTCCGCGCCGCGCCGGATCAGCGTCACATGGCGCAAGATGCGCCCTTCATCTTCTGCGCGCCCGAACGCCAGAATCACCCGGCCCGAGCTGATCCAGTAGGCGGCCTTTACCGGCTGATCCGCGCCTTGCGCCTCCAGCTCCGCCTGAATGGCAGGAACCGGCTCGCGCAGCATTTCATATACCTGAATTTCCGTATAGGGCGCGGCCACAAAGCGCATGACGAAATAGATCACACCGATCAGCAGCGTTATGGGGGCCAGCCGCGCGACAATCCAGTATATCGTCACTCCCGAACCGCGCATGGCGACAATTTCATTATGCCCGGCCAGATTGCTGAAGGTGATCAACCCGCCGATCAGCGTCGCGGCAGGCAGCACGCTGGCAATAATGCTTGGCGAAAGTATCAGCGCATAATAGGCCAGATCACGCAGTTCGCCGCGCCGTGACAGCACCATATTCGCATTATCGAGCAGATCCAGAAGTTCCGCCAGCGCCCCAAGCGCCAGCAGCACGGCGCCAGTGCTGAGCGCAAACATCCGGCTCAGATACAGGACAAAAGTCATGCTTGTCTTTTGCTTTCAGGCAACAGCGCGCCGGCCAGTCCGGAGACAAGCCTGTCAATGCCCGCAAAGACGGGGTCAAACGGATTGCCGCCCGGCGTGGCATCGCTGCGGTGAAAGCTCAACAGGCAGAAGCCCGCGAATAACAGGAACGGCAGCCAGATGGCCGTCAGTGGCGAAAACAGTTCGCGCTCAATCAGACTGCTGCCGAACTGGATCATATGATGATACAGCACCAGGATCAGCCCGCCCGCCGCAATGCCGGTGGCGCGGCTGGCGCGCTGGCTGGCAATCCCCATGGCCATGGCCAGCAGGGGCAGAAAAGGCAGGCAGACCGCGCGCACAATGCGGCTGTGAAATTCCGCTGAGAACCCCGCGCGCATGGCGCCGGGCGGTGTTTCATCCGCCAGCCGCCATAATTCAGTCAGCGTCAGCTCACGTCCATCTTTGCCGCGCGGGCGGAAAGGGGCGGCGTCGAAGGCAAAATCACGGCCAAAAGTCACACTGGAAAAATCCACCGTCATGGTTTCAGCATTATTCCGGATGGTGGTGCGCGCCCCTTCACGCAGTACAAGCTGCAAGCGCCTGCGGCTTTCATCCGCCAGCAGCGCGCCGCTGGCCGCCGTGGTCAGAATTTCCGTGCCGTCGCGCACCTCGCGGATGAATATACCGGCCAGCCGCCGGCCCGTTGCATCCACTTCATCGGCATAGATTGTCAGCCCGTCCCCAAGTTTGGCAAAGACCCGTTCATTGAGGGTGGCGTTCCACGCCGTCGTGGTAACCACATGAATGATTTCACGATACAGATAGCGGCTGAACGGCTGCACATAGCCAAATAATAAAATACTGATCAGGGCAAAAATCCCGCCCGCAAAAACCAGCGGGCGCACGATGCGATACAGCGACAGTCCCGCGCCGCTGATCGTGATCAGCTCATTATTGGCGTCAAACCTGGAAATGACCACGAACAGGCTAATAAAAAATGTAGCCGGCAGCGCCAGCCCCAGATAATGCGGCAGCAGATTGATGGTAAGCTGGAACACCAGTTCCAGCGGCCCGCCGTGACTGGTCAGCAATTCCAGCAGCCGCAATGTGCGCTCCAGCAGCATCGCCGCCAATGTGATTATCAGCGAAAATAATAAAGGCCGCGATGTCTCGCGCAACAGATAGGCCGTAATCAGTCTGGAGGAGGCCACATGATGATTGCTCACGCGCCGGCCCACATTGCCCGCAGGGTCCGGACCAGCTGCTGCTGGGCATCAGGCGAAAGCTGCACCGCATGATCCAGGCGCGGCGGCCCCGGCCAGCCGGCGTCCGCAAAGCTTTGCCCGCCATAATCCCGCGCCCCCTCATAGCGGGGGATGACATGAAAATGCACATCGGGATCGACCATCATCAGCATCAGATAGTTGATTTTCTGATAGGCTGCAAATTCCCTCAGCAGCCGCTCAATATTCTTCAGCACGGGCTGCAATCCCGCCAGGGCGTCCGCGCTGACATCGCCAAACGCCGTCACCGGCTCGCGGCACACCAGCACCAGCGCGCCCAATGTCACCTGTAGCGGGCGCAGCAGAACCAGCCAATGCGCCGTCTCGGCAATGCAGCCGTCCGGATAGCCGAATCTGCGGGCAGTCGCGGAAATAGGCTCGGTGTCTGGCATTTCGATTCGTCCGGGATTTCTGACGGGAGACGCAGTATAAGCCATGCATGACCCAGACTTCCATACAGGCTTTATGCAGGCTGCACACTTCGCCGCTGGCGGTCCTTGCCGCTTTTGCCGGCCTGGCCGCTCTGATGCTGGCGCCGGCAAAGGCCGCCGATAGCGGCAAAGATCGTATTTGCGGCCCGCAGGACCCGACAAGGCTGCAAATTACCGTGCAGAATATCCGCAGCGCCAGCGGCACGATTACAATTATGCTATATGGCGACAGGGACGCGGATTTCCTCAAAAAAGGCGGCCGCCTGTCACGCATCCGCGTGCCCGCCAAAACCGGTGAAATAACCGCCTGCATGCCGGTTCCCGCACCCGGAAGCTATGCTTTGTCGCTCTATCATGACGAAGACGCCAACCGGAAGCTGACGAAAAATTTTGTCGGCCTGCCCATTGAAGGGCATGGCTTCTCAAGGGATGCCGCGGTTACATACCGCCTGCCCGATCTGGACGAAGCCGTATTCACCGCCTTGCCCGGAGACACGCATCTGCGCATTACGCTGCGCTATTAAATCCCCTGGGCAGCGGCGCATATGCAAGAACCTGTCAGCACACTGCCGCCGGCGCGATTTATTAGTGTTTAATGTCTTTTTAACCACAGCCATTTTTCTTAACCGTAGCTATATATCATACTTGATTCCTGACCGCCGTCCGGAAGCTGCTGTATTAAGACAAATTGATGCTATATTAGCACCATGATTACCGAACTGAACGAACGCTCCCGCGGGATTTTCCGCGCTCTGGTTGAGGCCTATCTGGCCGAGGGCATGCCGGTCGGCTCCAAAAGCATCGCCGCGCAATTGCCGACCTCACTCAGTTCCGCCACCATTCGCCATGTGATGAAAGACCTGGAGGATATGGGGCTGCTTTACGCGCCGCATACCAGCGCCGGGCGGATTCCAACCCAAAGCGGTTTGCGCATGTTTGTGGATGCGCTGCTGGAAATCGGCAATGTGACGGAAAGTGAGGCGCGCGAGATTGAGGCCATGGCCGCTTCACAGGGAACCAAAATAGAAGATGTGCTGGCCGATGCCACCGCCCGGCTGTCGGGGCTGGCGCGCTGTGCCGGGCTGGTTTTGTCGCCAAAGCATGAGGCGCCGCTAAAACATATTGAATTTGTCCATATTGGTCCGGGACAGGCCTTGACCGTGATTGTCGGGCAGGATGGCCATGTCGAAAACCGTCTGATTTCGGTGCCGATGGGCATGACGGTGGGCGCGCTGCAACAGGCCAGCAACTATCTGAATTCACGCCTGCTGGGCCGCACGCTGGAAGAGGCGCGCAGGCAGATCCTGCTGGAACTGGAAAGCAAACGCCTGGAACTGGATGAGCTGAGCGCCAAAGTGGTGGAGGCGGGTCTTGCAATCTGGGGCGGGGGGCATAATCGCAATGCAGGGGCCTCGCTGATTGTGCGCGGTCATTCAAATCTACTGGAAGATGTACATGCGCTGGCTGATCTTGAGCGTATCCGTACCCTTTTTGAAGATCTGGAGGGGCAGAATGACCTGATTCAGCTTCTGGAACTGGCCCGCAACGCGGAAGGCGTGCGCATATTTATCGGCTCGGAAAACAAGCTGTTCAGCCTGTCCGGCTCGTCATTGGTGCTATCGCCCTACCGCAACAAGAATGAACAGATTGTCGGTGTGATTGGGGTTATCGGTCCAACCCGGTTGAATTACGCCCGCATCATCCCTATGGTTGATTATACCGCCAAAATTGTCGGGCAATTGCTGTCCTAGCGGAATATCCGGTCTAAACTGCTTAAATCCTGGGGAGATTGATCATGTCTATAAGCTTGGCCCCCCCTGCAATTCAGAGCGGTAAGATCAAGAGCTTCGGCGCTTTTGGCCCTAAATACGAAATATGCAGGATGCTTCATCAATTGGCCGATGGTGACTGGATGGTTTCTATAAAAATGGTTGATTCCGGAGAGATGACCGAATATCGCCTGTCTCGCATAACCAGCGATCCTGACGCGCTCTGATGTATGCCATTGCATTTGATCTCGTTGTAAGAGACACAGAGCGCCACACATCCGAAAGGTATGTCGCAGGCCTATGCCTATATTGGCGCTATTTTGCATTCGCTTGGTTTTACACGGGTTCAGGGCAGCCTGTATGTCACCGAAAATGAAGACATGGCCAATCTGTTTCTGGCAATAGAGGCATTGAAGGAAAACGCCTGGTTTCCTAAACCGGTCCGGGATATCCGGGCATTTCGCATCGAACAATGGTCTGACTTTACAGCTGTGGTAAAGACAGGCCGTAAATAAGCAGAAGCAATGAAACGGTTAGAATATGAGTGATACGCAAGACCAGCCGCAGGATGCGTCAACAGACGAAATTCAACCCGAACCGGCGCAGCCCACGCCGGAAGAGCTGATTGCCCGGCTGATTGCCGAGATGGCGGATCTCAAGGACCAGCTGCTGCGCGCCGTGGCCGAGGGCGAAAATATCCGCCGCCGCGCCGCCAAGGAAAAGCAGGATGCCAGCAAATTCGCCATTGCCAGCCTGGCGCGCGACCTGCTGGCGGTGCCCGACACGCTGGATAGGGCCATTGCCAGCATTCCCGATGAGGTCCGCGCCCAGGAGGGCGTAACCAGCCTGATCGAGGGCATGGAACTGACCCAGCGCCAATTATTGGGCATTTTTGAACGTCATGGCATCAAGCCGATCCATCCGATGGGAGAGAAATTCGACCCCAATTTTCACCAGGCCATGTTCGAGGCCCCCGATACCGGCCAGCCGGATGGCACCATCGTGCAGATTCTGCAAATGGGCTATGTTATTGGCGACAGATTATTACGTCCGGCGATGGTCGGCGTGGCCAAGGGCGGCGGCCAGAATGCAGCTACCCCCGGCAGCACGATCGACACCTCCGCATGATGCAGGCGGCTGTAAATTTTCTCTCGGCCCGCCGCCGGAGTGGGTTGCGGCCTGCACTGGCGGCCCCTATATACGCTTCACACAGTCGGGCCCGGTATTCAGGGGCCGGCTGGCCGTGTGCCATGACATGGGGTCTGACGCACTAACCAAATGATTAATGGGGGCCTTTCGGGCGCCATTGTGGCCCGGCGGGCCTGCCGCAGGAGTGAAAAACATGGGAAAAGTTATCGGTATTGACCTTGGCACCACAAATTCGTGCGTGGCCATCATGGACGGCGCCACACCGCGCGTCATCGAAAACGCCGAAGGATCGCGCACCACCCCCTCGATTGTCGCCTTTACCGAAGATGGCGAGCGGCTGGTGGGACAGCCCGCCAAACGCCAGGCGGTGACCAATCCGGAAAATACGCTGTTTGCCATCAAGCGCCTGATCGGACGCGGATTCGCCGATCCGACGGTTCAGAAAGACGCCAAGATGGTGCCCTACAAAATCACCAAGGCCGCGAATGGCGATGCCTGGGTCGAGGCGCATGGCCAGAAATATTCCCCCAGTCAGATTTCCGCTTTCATCCTGCAAAAGATGAAAGAAACCGCCGAAGCCTTTCTGGGCGAAAAGGTCGATCAGGCCGTTATCACCGTTCCCGCCTATTTCAGTGACGCCCAGCGCCAGGCCACCAAGGATGCAGGCAAGATCGCGGGCCTGGATGTGCTGCGCATCATCAATGAACCCACCGCCGCGTCGCTCGCTTACGGGCTCGACAAGCAGGATGGCAAAGTGATCGCGGTTTACGATCTTGGCGGCGGCACGTTCGACGTGTCGGTGCTGGAAATTGGCGATGGCGTGTTCGAGGTGAAATCCACCAATGGCGACACGTTCCTGGGCGGTGAGGATTTCGACATGCGGCTGGTGAATTATCTGGCCGATGAATTCAAGAAAGAACATGGCATTGATCTGCGCAATGATAAACTTGCGCTGCAACGCCTCAAGGAAGAATCCGAAAAGGCCAAGATCGAATTATCAAGCACGCCGCAAACCGAAATCAATCTGCCCTTCATCACCGCCGACAAAACCGGGCCCAAGCATCTGACCATGAAGCTGACCCGCGCCAAATTCGAGGCGCTGGTGGATGATCTGATCCAGAAAACCGTTGCCCCCTGCGCACAGGCGCTGAAAGATGCCGGCCTTACCGCCGGCCAGATCGACGAAGTGGTGCTGGTTGGCGGCATGACCCGCATGCCCAAAGTGCGCGAAGTGGTGAAAAACTTTTTTGGCCGCGAACCGCATAAGGGCGTCAATCCGGATGAAGTCGTCGCCATGGGCGCGGCCATTCAGGCGGGCGTGTTGCAGGGCGATGTCAAGGATGTGCTGCTCCTCGATGTCACGCCGCTGTCGCTGGGCATTGAAACGCTGGGTGGCGTGTTCACCCGGCTGATCGACCGCAACACCACCATCCCGACGCGCAAGAGCCAGGTGTTCTCCACCGCCGAGGATAATCAGTCGGCCGTGACCATCCGCGTATTTCAGGGCGAACGCGAAATGGCGGCGGACAATAAATTCCTCAACCAGTTTGATCTGGTGGGCATTCCCGCCGCGCCGCGCGGCGTGCCGCAGGTCGAGGTGACCTTCGACATTGACGCCAACGGCATTGTCAATGTCGGCGCCAAGGACAAGGCCACCGGCAAGGAACAGCATATCCAGATCCAGGCATCGGGCGGATTGAGCGACGCCGATATCGAAAAAATGGTCAAGGATGCCGAGCTGCACGCCGCCGAAGACAAGGCGCGGCGCGCCCGTGTCGAGGCGCGCAATCAGGCGGAACAGTTGATCCATTCGACCGAGCGCACCCTGAATGAGGCGGGCGATAAAATCGACACCGCGCTGAAGGGTGAGGTCGAGGCCGCCATTGCCGATCTGCGCAGCGCCATGCAGGATGAAAATGCCGGCGAGGCGGAGCTGGCGCCGAAGATTCAGGCGCTGATGACCGTCTCGATGAAGATGGGCGAGGCCATGTACAAACCGCAGGACGATGCCAGCCCCGGCGGCCGTGCCGAAACTGATGACAGTGTCGTTGATGCGGATTTCGAGGAAATCGACGAGAGTCAGAAAAAAGACTAGTTCAACATTCCGGCGCGGGAAAATTTTCCGCGCCGGTTTCCGGCAGATGCAGGCGGCGATAATAAGATTGCGATAATAAGGACGGGCGGGAATGTCTAAGCGTTGCTTTTATGAAACTCTGGGGGTTGAACGCGGCGCCTCTCCGGAGATCATCAAAAAAGCCTATCGCAAGCTGGCCAAGGAACATCATCCCGACCAGAACCGCGAAAACAATCAGGCCGAAGCGCAATTCAAGGAAATCACCCACGCCTATGACATTCTGAAGGATGATCAAAAACGCGCCGCCTATGACCGTTTTGGTCATGCCGCCTTTGAAAATGGCGGCCCGCGCGGCAATGGCGGCGGCGACGGGTTTGGCTTTTCCGATCTGTCCGATGTGTTCAACGATCTGTTCGGCATGGGCAACCGGCGCACCAATAACCGCACCCGCGGCAATGATCTGCGCTTCAATATGGAAATCAGCCTGCTGGACGCCTATCTCGGCAAACAGGCCGATATCCGTGTGCCTTCATCCGTAAGCTGCGAACCCTGCAAGGGCAGCGGCGCAGAAGCAGGCTCGCAGCCCGCCGTCTGCGTGGGTTGTAATGGCGCGGGCAAGGTGCGCGCACAGCAGGGCTTTTTCACGATCGAGCGCACCTGCCCGTCCTGCAACGGGCGCGGCCAGGTGATCAAAAGCCCGTGCAAGACCTGCCGGGGCGCGGGCCGGGTGCAGAAAGAACGCACTTTGAATTTCGCAGTGCCGCGCGGCGTGGAGGAAGGCACCCGCATCCGTCTGGCGGGCGAGGGCGAGGCGGGGTTGCAGGGCGGGCCGCCGGGCGATCTGTATGTGTTTATTTCCGTGACGCCGCATCCGATCTTTCAGCGCGAGGGACATAATCTGTTCTGCCGCGTGCCCATATCCATGACCAGCGCGGCGCTGGGCGGCGAGATCGAAGTGCCATCAATTGAAGGCGCACCCACGCGCATCGCCATTCCCGAAGGCACGCAAAGCGGCCGCCAGTTCCGCCTGCGCGGCAAAGGCATGCCCCCGCTGCGCGGCACGGGCTTTGGCGATCTGTATATTGAAACCGTGGTCGAAACGCCGATGAACCTGACCAAACGCCAAAAAGAACTTCTGCGCGAATTCGCCGAAGGCGGCAGCGAAAAAACCTCACCCGAATCCACCAGCTTCTTTGCACGCATAAAAGATTTGTTCGCGGGCAGCACTGCCGCGGCGGGAGCGGTGAAGACGGAGGGGTAATCTGCCCCGGCCGGCCTTACACTTTGGCAGTTTTGACGGCCCATTCTTGCTTTTCGGCATTTTTGAGCCAATTTACAGGTGCGCGTGAAGCATTGTATGCCTCAAATGCACCTCAGAAATTCGTCTGCCCCAATTGTCTTTGTGCGCGGCATGTGTTTCGGGCAAACTGATTCCGATAAGAAATCACCATCGGAAAGGAAGCCACATGAAACTGTCAAAACCCCGCATTCAGCCGCTGCCGGAAAGCCAGTGGAGCGCAGAACAGAGGCCCGCATTTGAAGCCGCCAAAAAGGGCAAGAGCGCGATCAGCGACGCGGTCGTGTTCAATGTCATGGGCACGCTTGGCAACCATCCTGAAGCCGCCAAAAAATTCAATGTCTGGGCGTTTCATGTCATGGGCGACAGTTCCACGCTGGGGGCGCGCGAACGCGAAATCCTGATCCTGCGCATCGGCTGGCTGTGCCAGGCGGAATATGAATGGGCGCAGCACGCCGTCATCGGCCGTAAATGCGGCCTGTCGGATGCGGAAATCGCGCGCATCAAGGAAGGGCCGGACGCCAAGGGCTGGAGCGAACTGGACAGCCTGCTGCTGCGCGCAACAGATGAGTTGCACAAGGACGCCTGCATCTCGGACGCGACCTGGAACGGCCTTGCCAAACATTACAACACCCAGCAACTGATGGATGTGGTGTTCGCCGTGGGCCAGTATAATCTGGTGTCGATGGCGCTGAATTCGTTCGGCGTGCAGCTGGATGAGGGGCTGAAAGGTTTCTGATCGCGGCGCAAAAAAGTGCTTTTACAAGTGCTGTGAAACAGGGCAGACTGATCTCTTATAATAAATAATAAGGGGGAGGACGCCGTCATGAAACTATCGAAGCCGCGCATCAAGCCGTTGGATGAAAGCGAGTGGACGCCGGAACAGGCCAAGACTTTAGGACGTCTCAAGGGCGGCAGCACCGAGTTCGGCGCGAAAATGCATGTCTATAATGTGCTGGGCACGCTGTCGCGCCATCCGGAGGCCAACAAGAAATTCGGCGTCTGGGCCAATCATATCATGGGGCCGACAAATACGCTGCCGCCGCGCGAGCGTGAAATTCTGATCCTGCGCATCGGCTGGCTGTGCGAGGCGGAGTATGAATGGGGCCAGCATGTGGTGTTTGGCCGCGCCGTTGGCCTGACGGATGAGGAAATCGCCCGCATCAAGCTTGGCCCCGACGCGCCCGGCTGGAGCGAACATGACGCGCTGCTGCTGCGCGCCACAGACGAGCTGCGCAAGGACGCCTGTATATCGGATGCGACCTGGAACGGGCTGGCCAAACGCTATAACACGCATCAGCTGATGGATGTGGTGTTCACCGTGGGCCAGTATAATCTGGTGTCGATGGCGCTGAATTCATTCGGTGTGCAACTGGATGAGGGCGTGAAAGGCTTTTAGTCAGGCCGCCATGCGTCATCTCATTCTGCGAAAGGCAGAGGGAAAAAAATAAAAATAAATTGCAGGGAGAAAAACCATGTTGCATCTGATTTTCACGCGCCTTAGCGCGCTGGCCATGGCGGGCTTGCTGCTGCTGGGCAGCCCGGCCCCCGCGCAAAGCGCGGACACGGCCGCATCGCAGGACAGCCAGCCGGTGAAAATCCGCCTCTCCGCCCCGCGCATTCCCCCATTGGCGGAAAGCAAATGGACGGAGGAACAGGCCAAGGTGCTGGGCCCGCTCAAGCAGGGCGCCCCGATGTTCGGCACAGTGTTGAAGGCGCATAATGTGCTGGCCACACTGGCGCAGCATGAAGAAGCGCGCAAAAAATTCGATGTCTGGGCCAATCATGTGATGGGCGCAACCAATACTCTGCCGCCGCGCGAACGCGAAATACTGATCCTGCGCATTGGCTGGCTCTGTCAGTCTGAATATGAATGGGGTCAGCATGTGGTCATTGGCCGCGCCGTTGGCCTGACGGACGAGGAAATCGCGCGCATCAAGCTGGGGGCCGACGCAAAGGGCTGGAGTGCACATGACGCGCTGCTGATCCGCGCCGCCGATGAACTGGACAAGGACGCGTTTGTATCCGACGCCACCTGGAACGGGCTGGCCAAAACCTATAATACGCAACAGATGATGGATGTGGTGTTCACCGTGGGCCAGTATAATCTGGTGTCGATGGTGCTCAATTCATTCGGCGTGCAGTTGGACGAAGGCGTGAAGGGCTTTTAGCGGTGCGTCTGCAAGGTAAAAAGGCCATTGTCATCGGCGCCGGGCAAACGCCGGGCGAAACTATCGGTAATGGCCGCGCCACCGCCATCCTGTTCGCACGCGAAGGGGCCGAGGTGATGTGCGTCGATAAACGCCTGCAATCGGCGCAGGATACGGTGGATATGATTATAGGCGAAGGCGGTAGCGCCTTTGCCTATGAGGCCGATATCACCAGCGAGCCGGCCAATGTGGCGCTGGCGCGCGTCGCGCGCGCCAAAATGGGCCGCATCGACATTCTGCATAATAATGTCGGCAGCGGCGCGGGCGATGCGCCGCCGCATAAATTATCCGAAGAAGTTTATGACCGGATCATGCTGGTCAATCTGAAGGCCATGTGGCTGACCTGCAAACATGTGATCCCGGTAATGCGTGAACAGAAATCCGGGTCCATTATCAATATTTCCTCGGCCGCGGCGGTGTCATCTGGCGGCATCACGGCCTATGAAATTTCCAAGGCGGGGGTGAACAAACTCACCCAATCCATCGCCATGACCAACGCCAAATATGGCGTGCGTTGCAATGTCATCATGCCCGGCCTGATGGATACGCCGATGGCGATTGAAGGCAATGTGGCGGCGCGCGGCATTTCGCGCGAGGAGGTGCGCGCCATGCGCGACCGTATCGTGCCCTTGCGTGGCAAGATGGGCACCGGCTGGGACGTGGCCTATGGCGCACTCTATCTGGCGTCGGACGAGGCCAATTTCGTCACCGGCGTGGCGCTGCCGATAGATGGCGGCCATGCGGCGAAGGTGGGATAATGCATTGGGAACGTCATACGACCCCTCTAATTCGTCATCGCGAGCCGCGAAGCGGCGTGGCGATCCAGAAGTCAAAAACTCAAGCTTTTCCTTGTGGTTTCTGGATTGCTTCGCCCCCAAAAGAACTGGGGGCTCGCAATGACGGAGAAAGGTGATTTTTCTTTTTCTTTGGAATGGTGTGATCGGGTTTTTTCAATTTTGACGCATACGGATTCTTGCGGGCCTTCATTTTAGACAAATTGTACTGTTCTTTCATGGCCGACCACCTAGGTAGCACGCTATTCTTTATAGCAAAAACTGGATAACACATAACAGGGAGAAGTGGCATGAAAGACGTAAAGGGCAAGGTGGCGTTCATCACGGGTGCGGCCAGCGGCATGGGGCTGGGCATGGCGCGGGCCTTCGGCGCGGCGGGCATGAAGGTGATGCTCAGCGATATTGAGGACAAGGCGTTACAGGAACAGGTCAATGATCTGAAAGCCAAAGGTTATGACGTGGCCGGCGTCCAGGTGGATGTCACCAAGGAAGAAGCGCTGCATAATGCCGCCAAAAAAACCATCGAGACTTTCGGCAAGGTGCATGTGCTGTGCAATAATGCGGGCGTAGGCGTAGGCGGCAAAAGCGAGACCTGCGACATGCGCAACTGGCGCTGGTGCGTGGATGTCAATATGTGGGGCGTCGTCTATGGCTTGCAGGCGTTCGTGCCGCTGATCAAATCACATGGCGAAGAGGGCCATGTCGTCAGCACCGCCTCGATGGCCGGGATGTACGGGGTGCGCAATCTTGGCCCCTATAATGCGGCCAAGTTCGCCGTGGTCGGCATTATGGAAACCATGATGGCGGAAAACAAAAACACCAATCTGGGCGTGTCGGTGCTGTGCCCGGGCGCGGTCGCCACCAATATCGGCAATTCCACCCGCAACCGGCAGCAGGAATATGGCGGCGCCGCGGCCCCCAGCACCATGGACATCACCAATGAGGCATTGGCGCAAGGCCTGCATCCCGATGTGGTCGGCAAACAGGTGCTGGAGGCGATATTGAAAAACCAGCCCTATATTTTCACCGATCCCAATATGCGCAAAATGATTGAATCGCGCTTTCGCAAGATCCTGTCCGGCTATGACTGGGCCGATAGTTGCGATGCGCTGGCGGGCGTCAAGCAGGGCAGTTTGCAGCGGTCTTAACATAAGCTCCGTCAACGGAGCAATCAGCGGGAGAAAGACAAAAAATGAAGGACGTAAAAGGTAAAGTGGCGTTCGTCACGGGCGCCGCCAGCGGCATGGGGCTTGGCATGGCGCGCGCCTTTGCCGAGGCGGGCATGAAAGTGATGCTGGCCGATATAGAGGCGGGGCCGTTGCAGCGCGAAACCGGCGCGCTGAAGGCCAAAGGCTATGATGTGGATTGCGTGCAGCTGGATGTCACCAAAATGGCGGATGTTCATGCGGCTGCGAAAAAAACCGTGGACCGCTTCGGCAAGGTGCATGTGCTCTGCAATAATGCCGGCATTGGCGTGTTCGGAAAAAGCGAAACCGCCAATATCAAAAACTGGCAATGGGTGGTGGATGTCAATCTGTGGGGCGTCGTCTATGGGTTGCAGGCCTTTGTGCCGCTGATCCTCTCACATGGCGAAGGCGGGCATATTGTCAGCACATCCTCCATGGCGGGCATGGTGGGCTTGAGCGGCGCGGGGCCCTACAATGCCACCAAATTCGCGGTAGTCGGCATTATGGAAACCATGATGGCGGAAAACCGCAAGAGCAATCTGGGCATTTCGGTGCTGTGCCCGGGCGCGGTGGCGACCAATATTTCCACCTCCACCCGCAACCGGCAGGATGAATATGGCGGTGCCGCGCCGCCTAGCTCCAAGGAACGCATTGCCGATGTGCTGGCGCAGGGCCTGCATCCCGATGTGGTGGGCAAACAGGTGCTGGAGGCGATTATCGACAACCAGCCCTATATTTTCACCGATCCCGCCATGCGCAAAATGATTGAATCGCGTCATAAACGCCTGATGGCGGGCTATGACTGGGCCGACAGATGCAAGGCGCTGTCCGGCCAGAAACAGGCAGGCGGTATCCCCGGCGGCATCTTGAAGGAATAGCGGCGCGCTTGACCTGCTGTCAGGATTAGGCAAAGCTGCGGCAACAATAATTGCGGGGCGTGAGCAAAAGCCCCGCTTCACATCAGCACAGGGAGGCGTCTGTAACAACAGGCGGCGCAATCAGCATGAAAGACGTAAAGGGAAAAACAGCCTTCATCACTGGCGGCGCCAGCGGTATGGGGCTTGGCATGGCGCGCGCCTTTGCCGAGGCGGGCATGAAAGTCATGGTCGCCGATATTGAAGCCGAAGCGGCCAAACGCGCGGCGGCTGAATTGACCGGCAAGGGCCATGAAGCCGCCTGGGTGCAGGTGGATGTCACCAGTCTGGACGCCATGAAGGCGGCCGCGCAGAAAACTGTGGATACTTTCGGCAATGTGCATGTGCTCTGCAACAATGCCGGCATCGGCGTGTTCGGGCACAGCGAAACCTGTGACATGCGTAACTGGCACTGGGTGGTGGATGTCAATCTTTGGGGCGTGGTGCATGGGCTACAGGCCTTTGTGCCGCTGATGCTCGCGCATGGCGAACCCTCCCATGTCTCCAGTACGGCATCAATGGCCGGCATGGCGGGACTGCGCGGCGCGGGGCCATACAATGCCACCAAATTCGCCGTGGTGGGCATCATGGAAACCTTCGCGGCCGAACATCGCAAGGATAATATCAGCGCCTCGGTGCTGTGCCCGGGTCTGGTCGCCACCAATATCGCCAGCTCCACCCGCAACCGGCAGGACAAATATGGCGGCGCGGCAAAAGCCAGCGACAAGGGCATTTCCGCTGCCGAGCTGGCCAAGGGGTTGAACCCCGACGCGGTCGGGCGCGAGGTGCTGGAGGCCATTCTGGAAGATCAGTTCTATATTTTCACCGATCCCAGCCTGCGGCACATTGTCGAAACCCGCAGCAAGCGTATCCTTCAGGGCTATGACTGGGCGGCAAACTGTAAATCGCTGAAAGGCGAAAAGCAGGCCGATGGGTTGCCCGGCGGCCTGTTGACGAAATAAGCAATAATCACAATCCAGCAAGGGAGGCGTCTGCTTTGGCGGGCGGTAAAAACAGTATGAAAGACGTAAAAGGCAAAGTGGCGTTTATTACCGGGGCGGCCAGCGGCATGGGCCTGGGCATGGCCCGGTCCTTCGCTGCGGCAGGCATGAAAGTGATGATCGGCGATATTGAACTGGCCCCCGCCCAGCGCGCCGTGGACGAGTTGAAAGCCAAGGGGCTGGAGGCCGCCTGTGTGCAGGTCGATGTCACCAGTCTGGAATCGGTGCAGAACGCCGCCAAAAAAACCGTGGACACGTTCGGCAAGGTGCATGTGATCAGCAATAATGCCGGTATCGCGGTCGGCGGATACAGTGAAACATGCAGTATCCGCAACTGGAACTGGGTGGTGGATGTCAATTTGTGGGGCGTTGTGTACGGCTTGCAGGCTTTTGTGCCGCTGATCCTGTCACATGGCGAAGGCGGGCATGTGATCAGCACCGCCTCGATGGCGGGCATGGTCGGGTTGCGCGGCGCGGGCCCCTATAACGCCACCAAATTTGCGGTTGTCGGCATCATGGAAACTTTCGCAGCCGACCATCGCAAGGATAATATCGGCGCATCCGTGCTGTGCCCCGGCGTGGTGGCCACCAATATCGGCAATTCAGGCCGCAACCGGCCCGATCAATATGGCGGCGCGGTTGCGCCCAACCCGCGCGACCGGACGGCGGAAATGCTGGCGCAGGGCCTTAATCCCGATATTGTCGGCGATCTGGTGCTGGAAGCCATGCAGGCCGATCAATTATATATCTTCACCGATCCAGGCCTGAAACATCTGATCGAAACCCGCTGCAAGCGTATCACCGACGCCTATGACTGGGCCGCCAACAGCAAATCACTGAAAGGCGTGAAACAGTCAGGCCTGCTGCCGGGATAGGGTGTATCGGCGCCGGATTTTTTCTTCTGAGCGCCGTCTGCCTTTGCTCTGCGAGCTAAGGGCTGACCCCCACCCCGGCCCTCCCCCTTTCAGGGGGAGGGAGTCCTTGCGTCTGGCGTCCCCTCCCCTTGAAAAGGGGAGGGACAGGGAGGGGATCAACGGGTTAACGTAAAATCATCACGCTATAGTTAGAAAAAATCCGTCTAAAGAAATTCCGTCCAGGGATCATTACGTAACAGGAGAAGAGCATGAAAGTCGGCTTTATCGGCATCGGCAATATGGGCGGCCCGATGTGCCGCAATATTATCAAGGGCGGCCATGATGTGACCGTGTTCGATCTGAACCCGGCGGCGGTCAAAACATGCACCGATCTGGGCGCAAAGGCGGCGGCCTCACCCAAAGAGGTGGCGTCTCTGGTGGATGTGGTGATGACCTCGCTGCCCATGCCAAAGGATGTGGAGGCGGTGGCGCTCGGGCCAAACGGCATCATCGAGGGCATTCGTCAGGGGACGATATATATTGATCTGTCCACCAATTCGCCGACCATGATCCGTAAAATCGCCGCCGCGTTTGCACCAAAGGGCGTGGTCACGCTGGATGCGCCGGTGTCGGGCGGCGCGATCGGCGCGGAAAAAAAGACCATCGCCATTATGGTGGGCGGCGACAAGGCGGCCTATGACCGCTGCATGCCCGTCTTTGAAAGTTTCGGGCAGAATATTTCGTTCCTGGGCGCGCTCGGCAGCGGCGCCATCGCCAAGATAGTCAATAATATGCTGGCTTTCAGCAATATGGCGTCGGCCGCCGAAGGGCTGATGCTGGGCGCTGCGGCGGGGATTGATCCCGAAGCCCTGAATGAGGTTATCCGCAACAGTTCCGGCAACAGCATGGCCTATCGCGGCGTCGCGCACAAAACGCTGAACGGCGACTGGTCGGCGACCTTCACCATTGATCTGGCCTATAAGGATCTGCATCTGGCGCTGGAGCTGGGCGATGAGCTGGGCATCCCGCTGCCGCAGGGCGCGCAGACGCATAATCTGATGCGCATGGCGCGCGGCATGGGCTTTGGAGGTGATGACGCCACCGCGATCATGCGTGTCTATGAAAAAACACTGGGACGGGAAATACGCAAAAAAAAATAATCGCGGGGCACACAGGTGAACACTGATAATGGGCCGGAGAAAACCGGCCTGATCCCTGCGGATTTGCCGGTGGTGTATCGCACCGGCTATGTCCGGTATGTCGTCGGCATACTGACCGTCGTATATGTTTTCAATTTCATGGACAGGCAGATCCTGTCGATCCTGATGCAGCCGATCAAGCAGGAAATGCAGCTTAGCGACACCGAGCTGGGCTTTCTTGGCGGGGTCGCCTTTGCCATATTTTACGCGACCCTGGGCGTGCCGATTGCACGGCTGGCGGATCAATATTCGCGGGTTAATCTGATCACCATCTGTCTGGGCCTGTGGAGCTGTATGACCGCGCTGTCGGGCCTGGCGGCGAATTTCATGCAATTGCTGGCGGCGCGCATCGGGGTGGGCATTGGCGAGGCGGGCGGCGGCCCATCATCGCATTCGCTGATTTCGGATTATGTGCCGGCCCAAAACCGCTCCACGGCGCTGGGCGTGTTTGCGCTGGGCGTGCCGATCGGGCTGATGGTGGGTTTTCTGGCGGGCGGCTGGCTCGAAGAAAATTATGGCTGGCGGGTGGCGTTTATGGCGGCGGGCATTCCGGGTCTGATTCTCGCCGTCATTCTGCGGCTGACGGTGCGTGAACCCAAACGCGGCCATTCGTCGGGCGAGACGGACATCATCCATGCAGATCAACCCTCGATGAAGCAGGTGGCCAACCATATGCGCGCCATCCGCACCTTCCGGCTGCTGGCCATTGCCGCCGCGATGCAGGCCTTTGCGGGCTATGGCCTGATCCAGTGGCTGCCCAGCTTCCTCACCCGCAACCATCAGATGAGCAGCACGGATATCGGCTTCTGGCTGGCGATGACGATTGGCGCGGGCGGCGCGATCGGCACGATGGGCGGCGGTTATTTCGCCGATCTGCTGTCGCGTAAAAATCTGGCCTGGCAATTATGGCTGCCGGGCATAGGCAGCCTGTTGGGCGCCTTTATCTCGTTCGGCATAATGCTTTCACCCGGCATACCGGTGCTGCTGTTTTTTGTGTTTCTGCATTCGGTGGCGGTCAATGCCTATCTCGGCCCGTCTTTTGCGGTGACGCAAACTTTGTCGCCAGTGCGGATGCGCGCGCTGGCCAGCGCGCTGCTGCTGTTCGCGATCAATATTGTTGGCCTCGGGCTTGGGCCGCAAATGGTGGGCGCGCTAAGCGATCTGCTTCGCCCGGCATTAGGCGATGAATCGCTGCGGTACGCCATACTGGCCGGGTGCATGACCTATTTTGTGGCGGCGCTGTTTTTCGCATTGGCGGGGCGTGCGGCGCGCGCGGATTTTGCAACTGCGGCGCGGCTGGCGGGGGATTAACGGGGGATTGGATCATTGAACAGAAAGGAGCAGCCCGAATCCGGCGATCCGGTGGTGTATAGCCGGGGCTATGTCAATTATGTCATTGGCGCGCTGGCGATGGTCTATCTCGTCAATCTGACCGACCGTCAAATCCTTGCCATTCTGATGCAGCCGATCAAGGAGGAAATGCAGCTTTCCGACACCGAGCTGGGTTTTCTGGGCGGCATCGCCTTCGCAATTTTTTATTCGACCCTCGGTCTGCCGATTGCGCGGCTGGCGGATAAATATTCCCGCGTCAAAATTCTGACTGTCTGTCTGGCCTTATGGAGCGTCATGACGGCGCTGTGCGGTCTGGCGTCGAATTTCTGGCAGTTGCTGGCGGCCCGCATCGGCGTGGGCGTCGGCGAGGCCGGCGGCAGCCCGCCATCGCATTCGCTGATCGCCGATTATGTTCCGGTGGAAAAGCGCGCCACCGCCATCGGTCTGTTCGCCGTCGGCGTGCCGCTTGGCCTTTTGTCGGGCTATCTGCTGGGCGGCTGGCTGGAGGAATTATATGGATGGCGGGCGGCGTTCATGGCCATCGGGCTGCCGGGCCTGATTGTGTCCCTGATTGTGTGGCTGACCGTGGAAGAGCCGCCGCGCGGAAATTCGCAGGGCGGCGTGAAGGTGCAGGCGGAAACACCGCGCATCATGGCGGTGGTGCGGCATATGTGGGCCGTGCCATCCTTTCTGCATCTATCGCTGGCGACCGCCATGCAGGGCTTCGCCACTTATGGCATCTATCAGTGGATACCCAGTTTCATGTCGCGCAGCTATCAGATGCAAAGCGGCGAAATAGGCAGCTGGCTGGCGCTGGTGATTGGCGTGAGCGGCTTTTTCGGGACTATCCTGGGCGGCTATTTCGCGGATGCCCTGTCGCGCCGCGACATGCGCTGGCAGATGTGGCTGCCGGGCCTGTGCATGTTGCTGGCGCTGCCCGCATGCCTTGGCATGTATCTTTCTTTCGGGCTGTATCTGTCCATGTTCTTTCTCGCGCTGGTGGTTTTTCTCGTGAATGTATGGCTTGGACCCGGACTGGCCATCACCCAGACGCTGGCGCCGGTGCGGATGCGCGCCATGGCCAGCGCACTGCTGCTGTTTGTGCTGAATATTATCGGCCTTGGCATGGGGCCGCAGGCGGTCGGCATCATGAGTGATCTTCTCGCGCCCGCCTATGGCCAGGAATCGCTGCGTTATGCCCTGCTGATTTCCAGTTCTTTTTACCTTTGGTCGGCGTATCATTTCTGGAAAGCAGCTGTAACCCTGAAACCGGACCTGAAACAGGCGATAGAATAAATATAATAACAAGGGGGAAAACATGACCAGCCTTGACGAGGACGGCGCCGCAACGGCCGCGCTGGTGCCCGCACATGAACCGGCGGCGCATTTCAGCAAACCCTATATCAATTATGTCATCGGCATGCTGACGGTGGTTTATGCGGTCAATCTTATCGACCGGCAAATTCTGTCGATCCTGATGCAGCCGATCAAGCAGGAGATGCAGCTTTCCGACACGGCGCTGGGATTTTTATCCGGCATCGCCTTTGCGATGTTTTACGCCACGCTTGGCATACCGATTGCCCGGCTGGCGGATAAAAGTTCGCGGGTGAATATTATTTCCATCAGCCTGGCGCTATGGAGCTTTATGACGGCGCTGTGCGGCGCAGCACAGAATTTCTGGCAATTGCTGGCGGCGCGCATTCTGGTCGGCGTGGGCGAGGCGGGCAGCGGGCCTTCCTCACATTCGCTGATCGCCGATTATGTGCCGCTGGAGACACGCAGCTCCGCGCTGGCGATTTATTCGCTGGGCATTCCCATCGGCATTATGATTGGTTTTTCGGTTGGCGGCTGGCTGGAGCAGTTATATGGCTGGCGTATTGCGTTCATGGCCGTGGGTGTACCCGGTCTTATACTGGCGGTCATTGTCCGTCTGACATTGCGCGAGCCGCCGCGCGGCCATGCAGATGGCGTGGCGCAGGCGGATAAAGCCGAACAGCCGCCGCTGCGCGAAGTCGCCAGCACCATGTGGAAACGCAAATCCTTCCGTCATCTGGTGACGGCGATCGGCATTCAGGCCATTTCGGGCTATGGCGTTCTGATCTGGGTGCCAAGCTTTCTGCATCGCAGCTATCATATGACCAGCGCCGAGGTTGGCACGGCCTTGGCGCTTATTCTTGGCATTGGCGGCATCATCGGCACGGCGGCGGGCGGCTATCTGGCCGACCATCTGGCAAAGCGCACGGTGCGCTGGCAATTATGGATACCGGCGCTGGGGGGCCTGGTGGCGGTGCCGTTTAGTTTCGGGACTTATCTTTCCGGCACAGCCTTTGCCACACTGGCCTGGTTTGCGGTGCCGATTATTTTCGCCAATCTGTATCATGGCCCGGTATTCGCCATGGCGCAGGCGCTGGCGCCGCTTAGAATGCGCGCCATGGCCGCGGCGATCCTGTTATTCATGAGCAGCTTTGTCGGCATGGGCATCGGACCGCAACTTGCGGGCATTATCAGCGATTTGCTCGCACCCGCCTATGGCGCGGATTCGCTGCGCTATGCGCTGCTGTGTATTTCCATGGCGCATATATGGTCGGCGGCGCATTTCTGGCTGGCGTCAAAAACCTTGCAGGAGGACTTGGCGATTGCGCAATAATAGGGGCATAATAGCAGCCCATAACCGCAGGGAGAAGAAACCATGAGCCTCGGAGTCATCGCAAAGATCAAGATACAGCCCGGCAAGAATGCCGAGTTTGAACAGATATTTTCTGAACTGGCGGCAGCCGTGCGCAAGAACGAGCCGGGCAATAATTTTTATGCCCTGCACAAATCCAAAACCGATCCGCAACTTTATGTGGTGCTGGAAAATTACAAGGATGCGGCGGCCTTTGCCGCACACCGCGAATATCCGCATTTCAAGGAAGGCGGCAAGAAAATGGGCGCCTGCATGGCCGGCGCGCCCGAAGTCGAATTGCTCGACGGCGTTTAAACCTCATCTAACACCAGCAAGGAAGCAAAAATGACGATAGGAATCGTAGCGAAACTGAAAGTGGCGCCAGGCAAGAATGCCGAGTTTGAGGAGATTTTCTCCGTACTGGCGCGCGCCACCCGCAAGGATGAGCCGGGCAATAATTTTTACGCCCTGCACAAATCCAAGACCGATCCGCAAACCTATGTGGTTCTGGAAAATTACAGGGACCAGGCAGCGGTCGATGCGCATATGAGCTCACCGCATTTTCAGGCCGGTTTCAAACAAATGGGCGCATGTCTTGCGGGCGCGCCGGAAATCGAATTTCTCGACGGCGTCTGATCAGCCTGTTGACCGGTGACAGTATAGTTTTAATTTCCCGTAATTGATAAATACCGTCACCGGTCAGTCTCAAAAATCCTGCCTGTATAATGTTTTTTACAATGGCAGGCCGGTCAGCAGGCGCGGCAGGCTGCCCACCTCGCCCGCTGCGTGGCGCATGGCCAGACGGCGCAGCGGGCCGATCTGTCCAGTCAGGCCTATGCCAATATCCCGGGCCAGCCGCACCCAGGGCGTATCATTGGAAAACAGCCGGTTGAGTATATCCGTCACCGCAGCCAGGCTGACATTGTCAAAGCGCCGCCACGCCTGATAGCGCGCCAGCACGCTAGCGGCGCCGATATCCAGCCCCAGCCGGTGCGCATCCACCAGCACCTCTGCCAATGCCGCCACGTCACGCAATCCCAGATTCAGCCCCTGTCCGGCGATCGGATGGATCGTATGGGCTGCATCTCCCGCCAGCACCAGACGCTGCGCAATATAGTCACGGGCATGATGGAAGGATAAAGGATAGACCCAGCGCGGCCCTTCAACATGAATATCACCCCACTGGCTGCCGAAGCGGGCGCGCAATTCGGTCTCAAAATCCGCCTGCGCCAGCGCCATCAGGGCCTTGGCGCGCGCGCCGGGTTCGGTCCAGACCAGCGAGGATCGCTGTCCTGTCATGGGCAGAATTGCAAACGGCCCGCCGGGCAGAAAATATTCATGCGCCAGACCGCCATGCGGACGGGCATGGTGCACCGTGGCCACGATGCCCGACTGGCCATAATCCCATGCGACGGACTTTATCCCAGCCCCCGCACGCAACAGGGAATCCCGGCCATCTGCGGCAATACACAAGCGTCCATAAAGCAGGCTGCCATCGGACAAACGCACGGCAATCCCGCCCGCATCCGGCACAGCCGATACGGCCCTGCTTTCGCCGCGCACGCGAATGGCGGGCACATCGCTTATGCCCGCATGCAGGACGCTTCGAAAAAACCGGTTTTCCAGAATATAGCCGAGCGGCCCGCCGGAAATATCCCCTACCCCGTCAAGATGATCGAAATGCAGGCTGAGCGGCGAGGCGCCCCGGCCCAGACGGCCATCACTTACCATGATATCCAGAATGGGTTGCGCCCCGCTGACCAGTTGCGGCCAAATCCCCAGCGCGCTCATCAGCCGTACCGAGGCGCGGCCAAGCGCCGAAACCCGCCCGTCAAAAGCCGTGTCCAGCACGGTTTGCACAGGGGTTGCATCCAGCACCAGCACTGACAGTCCCGCCCGGCCCGCCGCAAGGGCAAAGCTCAGGCCAACCATGCCGCCGCCAACCAGAATTATGTCAGCATCATATTGCATTATACGCACCTTTGCCTATTTTTTGTGCGATCTGCACTAAAATTAGCCGCTTATGGGCGTCACCCTTTCGTGCCCTGCCTGCCGCCGGGTTAATTCCGCCCGAATCGCGCCTGAATCGCCAGCCCCGGATAAAGTGTGATGGCTATTACAAATCGGCACGTTTCTTGAATTTAACCTGTCAGTAACGTCAAACCAGATGGGAGAGGATAAAGCCCATGAAACTCGTAATGGCAATCATCAAGCCGTTCAAGCTGGACGAAGTGCGCCAAGCCCTTACCAGCCTGGGCATAGAAGGCATGACTGTAACCGAAGTAAAGGGTTATGGCAGGCAAAAGGGTCACACGGAAATTTATCGTGGCGCAGAATATGCGATCAGTTTTCTGCCCAAGCTGAAACTGGAAGTGGCCATTAATTCCGATCAGGTCGATTCGGTCATCAGCGCCATCGTTGCTGCTGCCCGCACCGGACAGATCGGCGACGGTAAAATCTTCATTTCCCCAATTGATCAGGTCGTTCGCGTCCGTACCGGCGAAAAAGACGCCGATGCGCTGTAAGCGGCTTATGGAGACTCATATGCACATGTTTATCAAATTTTCCGTTCTGGCCCTGGTTCTGGCACTATCCGGACTTGGCCTGGTTGACACTGCCCTGGCGCAGGATGCGGCCGCCGCGGCGCCCACTGTCGATTCCGGCGATACCGCCTGGATGCTGACATCCACCGCGCTGGTGCTGATGATGACCCTGCCGGGTCTGGCGCTGTTTTACGGCGGTATGGTGCGCAAGATGAATGTGCTGGCGACCGTTACCCAGAGCTTTGCCATCTGCTGTCTGGTGGCCGTGCTCTGGGTGCTGATTGGCTATAGTCTGGCCTTTGGCAATGGTACGCCCTTTATCGGCGATATGAGCCGTGTTCTGCTGAAGGGCATGGATATGAGCGCGCCATTCCTGCTAGGAGCGGGCATGGAGACCGGTTCGCTGCAATTCACCATACCCGAAAATGTGTTCATGATGTTCCAGATGACCTTTGCGATCATTACACCCGCACTGATCACCGGCGCCTTTGTGGACCGGATGAAATTTTCATCGCTGCTGGTTTTCACTGCGCTATGGCTGCTGATTGTCTATGCGCCCGTCGCACATTGGGTCTGGCATCCGATGGGCGTGCTGTTTGGGGCCGGTGTGCTGGATTTTGCGGGCGGCACCGTGGTGCATATCAATGCCGGTGTGGCGGGGCTGGTAGCCGCGATCATTCTGGGCAAGCGTGCCGGCTATGGTGCGGGCGGCGGGCATAATTTCGCCCCGCATAATCTGGTGCTGAGCATAATCGGCGCATCGCTGCTGTGGGTGGGCTGGTTCGGGTTCAATGCCGGTTCCGCCGCCGCCGCCAATGGCCGCGCCGGCATGGCCATGACGGTCACCATGGTGGCCGCTGCTGCGGCCGGCCTGTCCTGGATGTTGACGGAATGGTCGTTGCGCGGCAAACCCAGTGCGCTGGGCCTGATTTCAGGCGCCATATCGGGGCTTGTCGCCATTACGCCTGCATCCGGCTATGTCGATGCCTCAGGGGCCATTATTATCGGCCTGGTAGCGGGTATCCTGTGCTATTGGGGCGCCACCTGGCTGAAACATGCGGGCGGCTATGACGACAGTCTGGACGTGTTCGGCGTGCATGGCATTGGCGGCATTGTCGGCGCGGTGCTGACCGGTGTCTTCGCCATAAAGGGGATCGGCGGCGTTTCGGGCCTGATCGAAGGGAATAGCGCGCAGGTCCTGACCCAGATCATGGGCATCGCCTATACCGTCGTCTGGTGTGCGCTGGCCACGGCGGGCATCCTGTATCTGATCAAATTCACCATGGGTCTGCGGGTTGAGCCGGAGCAGGAACGCGACGGGCTGGATCTGTCATTGCATGGCGAAACCGTTCTTTAGATCGGTATGATTATAAGTTTGACTATGCAACACACTCTAACCTGTCACCCCGGATTTATTCCGGGGTGACAGGGCCACATAGAAAGGCCTGAGTTTGGTTCCCTGGACCCCGCAACAAGTGCGGGGTGACACTGTGGATGGGCTGATTCAATCTAAAATCATTCCACTTTAGATAAACGGATAAACTGCCCCGGCCCTGCCTGCGGAAAATGTTCCGCCATCCCCGTAAGTGTTATACACTTGGACCCTATTTTACGGGCGAGGACAGATGGCGGATGGTACAAAATTTCCGGAGCAGCAGGCGCGGACCCGGCGTGAGCGCAAAAAAGTGGCGGCTGTAAAATCCGTCAATCTGGCCCTTCAGGGCGGCGGGGCGCATGGGGCCTTCACCTGGGGGGTGCTTGACCGGCTGTGCGAAGCGCCGCAGCTTTCCATTGAAGGGATCAGCGCCACCAGCGCCGGGGCCATGAACGCCGCCGTATTTGTTTCCGGACTTGCCAAAGGGGGGCGCGAGGGGGCGCGCGCAGCGCTTGAAAATTACTGGCGGCTGGTGTCCGAGGCGGGCGCGGCCAGCCCCTTGCAGCAGAATTTTTTTAATAATTTATTTGGCTTTGGCGCACCCGATCAATCACCGGCTTTCCTGGCCTTTGACCTGATGACGCGGATTTTGTCGCCCTATCAGTTCAACCCGCTTAATCTCAATCCGTTGCGGGGCATCTTGCAGCGCAGTGTCAATTTCGAGGCGCTTCGTGCCGGCAACTGTCCGGTGAAGCTGTTTTTATCCGCCACCAATGTGCGCACCGGCAAGGTGAAGATTTTTGAAAATCCGGAAATCACCCCGGACGCTGTGCTGGCGTCAAGCTGCCTGCCATTTCTGTTTCAGGCGATCGAGATCGGCGGCGAAGCCTATTGGGATGGCGGCTATATGGGTAATCCCGCGATTTTTCCGCTGATTTACGGCTGTAACAGCCATGATGTGGTGATTGTACATATCAACCCCATCGAACGGGCCAGGCTGCCGCGCACCGCCAGCGAAATCATGAACCGCATCAATGAAATCAGTTTTAATTCATCGCTGATGCGGGAAATGCGGGCGGTCAGTTTCGTCACCCAGCTGATTGATGACGGCAAGCTGGTTGACCCGAAATTTTCACGCATGCTGATCCATGCCATTGCAGCGGATGATCTGATGAGCAGCCTGGGTGTGGCCAGCAAACTGAGCACCGACTGGGCGTTTCTGACGCGCTTGCGCGATGCGGGCCGGGACTGCGCCGCAACCTGGCTGGAGCAGCATTTCGACGCTCTGGGATCGCGATCCACGGTCGATATTGACGAGGTCTATTTATAAGCGCGCGCCGAAGATCGCGCTGCCAACACGCACATGCGTGGCGCCATGCTGGATGGCCGTTTCGAAATCCTCGCTCATGCCCATGCTGAGCTGGCCGAGCGCATTGCGCGCCGCAATTTGCGCCAGCAGATCAAAATGCGCCGCTGCATTCTGCCCGGCGGGCGGAATGCACATCAGCCCGGATATGTGCAAGCCATATTCCTGACGGCACCTGGCAATAAACCCGTCCGCCTCCTCGGGGGTCACGCCGGATTTCTGCGGCTCCAGACCGGTATTTACCTGAATGAACAGCGCCGGAGATCTGCCGCTGGCGGAAATTTCCTCGGCAAGGCACCGCGCCAGTTTTTCCCTGTCCAGCACATGGATGGCGTCAAACAGCGCGACGGCCTCGCGCACTTTATTGGACTGTAACGGGCCGATCAGATGCAGCCGGGCTTCGGGATGTTGCGCGCGCAAGGCGGGCCATTTGGCGCTGGCTTCCTGCACCCGGTTTTCAGCAAAATCCTTCTGGCCCGCCGCCAGCGCAACCGCAATGGCGGCAGCTGAATGAAATTTGCTGACCGCAATCAGCGTAACCGTTTGCGGATCGCGCCCGGCCGCCTGTGCCGCGTGTATAATCTGCGCGCGCACCAGCGCAAGATTTGCGCTAATATCCACTGCTGGGGAAGAAGGCGTCCGGGTCATGACAGGATTACTATTGCCTCGTTCCGGATGACATTAGGAAATGGCCGCACAGATTTATGAGATCAGCACGGACGCTAGCAGGCTTTGCCGCTCAACTCAATTGCGCCGCACGGCCTGAGGACAGGCGGCCTGCACTGCCGCGCCTGTGGCTGCTAAGCGATGCGCAGCGCCTGCCGGATCCCGGCAGCGCCATCCAGCGTCTGCCTGCCGGTGCGGGATTTATCTTTCGCCATTATGAATATCATGGCCGCGAAAGCCTGGCGCGGCAACTGCTGCTTCTATGCCGCAAACGCCGGATAATTTTTCTGCTGGCGGGTGACTGGCGTATGGCGCTACGGGTGGGCGCTGACGGGGTGCATCTGCCGGAACAGCTCGGCCATCAGGCGCGCGCCATACGCAATGTCAGGCCCAATGCACTGGTAACGGTAGCAGCCCATTCGGCGCGCGCTATATCCCGCGCCTGTCAGCAGGGCGCAGACGCCATATTGCTGTCGCCGGTATTCGCGACCGCAAGCCATCCCGGCGCGGCGGCGCTGGGTGCGGTGCGGTTTGCAAAACTGCGCCACGGCGCGCACCTGCCGGTGATTGCGCTGGGCGGGATTAACCCGCACACGGCGCGGCGTCTGCGCGGAAGCGGCGCGGCCGGCATTGCCGCCATTGGCGGGCTGGCTTAGCCTGGCTTGTGGCGCATATTTACTAAATCAATTTGTAACCCGGCTGGATCAGTCCCTTTGACATCTCGCTGACCCCCACCCCGGCCCTCCCCCTTTCAAGGGGAGGGAGTCTCCCAACGCAGCTTTTATATATTTATAAAAACCATTGTCAGCCCCAGAATTCCCTCCCCTTGCAAAGGGGAGGGCCAGGGAGGGGATCAGGTGGCAGTGCAAAACAGACCGGGTAAAGACAAAGCGCATGTCAGCCATTATCGAGGCTGACCACAAAATCGCCTAACCCGCCTTGCGGCTCATGGCGCGGAGTGAAAAATTCGCTTCAATATAGGTGATCAGTTGCGCCATACATTCCTCGATGGAATGTTTGGCGGTATCGAGCACCAGTTCCGCAGCCGCAGGTTCTTCATAGGGGGCGGAGACGCCCGTGAATTCCTTGATCTCACCGCTGCGGGCTTTTTTATACAGACCCTTGGGATCGCGGCTTTCGCAGGTTTGCACATCCGCCTTGACATAGACTTCGTGAAAACAGCCGGGAGCTGCGGCGCGCGCCCGGTCCCGGTCGGAGCGATAGGGCGAAATAAAGGCGGTGAGCGCAATCATGCCCGCACGCGCAAACAGCGCCGCCACCTCGCCGACGCGGCGGATATTCTCGGAACGGTCTTCCGGCGAAAAGCCCAGATTGGCGTTCAAGCCGAAACGGATATTGTCGCCATCCAGCACATAGACCGAATAGCCTTTTTCAAACAGACGGCGTTCCAGCTCCACCGACAATGTGGACTTGCCCGCGCCCGACAGGCCGGTAAACCAGATTACGCCGCCGCGATGCCCGTTCATGCGGGCGCGTTCCTCATCGCTGATGCCCTGTTCAACCCGGACAATATTAGTGGCGCGCTGGGTGATCAGCTGCCGCTGATCGGCATAGCCTTCCATGGAAATGATGCCGCCTCCGGCAATGTCATAACCATCAACCAGCACAAAGCGCCCCGTAGCGGGTTTGTCATTGAATGCATCCAGAGCCAGCATGCGCCGCGCGCGCAATATGACTTCCGCCACCTGATTGCGTTCGACAGATACAGGTTGTGACAAAGACAGATCGCCGGTATCGATCACCGATTCGATTTTTTGCACCTGCACCTGCACTTCGCTGGTGTTCAGTTTTAGCTTGTAACTTTTTCCGGTGATCAGCGGATCATGGCCAAGCCAGAAAAGACGTGCACGGAATACATCGGTTTCAATCGGCGCATTGCGGACATGGCTGATTGTGTCGCCACGTTCCACAAAAATCTGTTCATCAAGGGTCAGTCCAACGGAATAACCCGCCAGCGCGCGCGAGGGAGAAGCCAGCGTGTCAGGCCAGACCTCCAGGCTTTTGACCCTGGCGGTTTTATTGGAGGGTGAAAACAGAATTTCATCGCCCACCGTAACGCGTCCCGATTCGATGCGCCCGGCAATGATCCGCCGCTCATCGAATTTATAGACATCCTGCACCGGCAGGCGCAGCGGCAGATCGCTGGAAAGCGGTTCCGATACGAAACAGTCAAGCGCTTCCACGACTGCCGGACCCGTATACCAGTCCATCGCAGCAGAACGCCGGGTCAGATTTTCACCTTCGCGCGCCGACACCGGCAGGATAAAGGTCGGCACTACTCCCAGATCATTCAGATAGGAGCGGAATTCCTGCGCCACTTCCTCAAAGCGCTGCTGGCTATAGCCCACCAGATCCATTTTATTGATGGCCACCGCCACCTGGCGGATGCCCAGCAGATGCAGCAGATAGCCATGCCGGCGCGACTGTTCGCGCACGCCTTCCACCGCGTCAATGATCAGCAGCGCCGCATCGCTTTGCGCCGCGCCGGTGATCATGTTTTTCAGAAACTCCTTATGCCCCGGCGCGTCGATGATCACATAATTGCGCTTCTCGGTATTGAACCAGATTTGAGACGTGTCGATGGTAATGCCCTGATCGCGTTCGGCCTGGAGCGCGTCCATAAGAAAGGCATATTCGAACGGCATGCCGCGCCTGTCGGACATGGCCCTGATTTCTTCCACCTTGCCCTGCGGCAGCGAATTGGTGTCATGCAGCAGCCGGCCCACCAGGGTTGATTTACCATGATCCACATGCCCGACAATTACGATACGCAATAGATCGCGCACTGCGGATTGAGAAAGTTGCGTCATTTTGCCTGGTCCCTACAAATAGCCGTCAGCGCGCAGGCGCTCGAAACTGTCCTCAGCCTCATGATCCATGGCGCGGCCTGCGCGTTCGGATATATTCGTCGTCTGAAGTTCTGCGATGATTTCATCAATCGTGGCGGCCTGGCTATCGACCGGGAAGGTGATGTCTTCATCGCCAAGCGAGCGGTAGCGTTTGCCGTTCTTTGAATAATACAGCCCTATTGTGGGTATATTTTCGCGCTTGGTATATTGCCATATATCCAGTTCGGTCCAGTGCAGCAGCGGATGGATGCGGATATGTGTGCCAGGCGGATAATCTGTTTTGTACTGATCCCAGAATTCGGGCGGCTGATCGCGAAAATCCCATTGGCCTTCCTGCCCACGCGGGCTGAACACCCGCTCCTTTGCCCGCGTCGCCTGTTCATCGCGCCTGATACCGGCAATCAGACCGCTGAATTGTTCGCGGTCCTGTACTTTTTTCAGACCGGCGGTCTTACGCGCCGCCGATCGCGCAGCGGCAGGCAGGCTGGGATCCATATCCTCCAGCGGCGGGCAGGTGTCGCGGATCAGGGTCAAATTCCATTCTTTTACATAGCGGTCGCGGAATTCATACATTTCCTTGAATTTTTTGCCCGTATCAACATGAATGACCGGAAACGGCACATGGCCAAAAAACGCCTTTTTGGCCAGCCAGATCATGACATTCGAATCCTTGCCGAGCGACCACAGCATGCCGATCTTATCGAGCCGGTTGAACGCCTCGCGCAGGATGAATACGCTTTTATTTTCCAGTTGATCCAAGTGGTTCATTTTATTTTCCACCGATTTACAGGGGTACTTTTTATATTACGCTAAATATATGCAGTATTTTGGCCGACCGGGCAATCAAAAACCGCAAATTTCCAATCCCCGGCCGGGTTAATCGCGCAACCGCTCAGGGCAGATAGTCAAAACGCGCCATTTGTTCGTGATGGGCTGCAACAATCCGGTCTATCTGCTGGCGCGACAAATGGGTTCGCCATTGCTGTTTGCGGCCCGAGCGGAAAAATGCCTGGGAAAATTCGCTGCGTTCCTTGAAGCTGGTTTTACGTTCCTGCGTCTTAAGCACATCGAATGAAGAAAATTTTATGGCCCGCCGCAAGCGGTCATTTGGCGGTGTCAATCCCAGAAAATCCGCCAGCCTGCGGAAGCTTTTATTCGGCTTGTCGAGCATATCCTCATAACGCATCAGATGCAGGCCGGGATTTTCATGCCCGGTCCAGCTTTTGACATGGGTGGACCAGTCGGAATGAAATTCAGCCGCATGGGCCGCGCTGGTTTCGGTTGCGGAACTGGGATCGCCCAGCCGCTCGATTGCCGCATCCAGACTGACGCCAAAATGATCCGCCATGGAAATCACCACATCGAGCGGATTGCGCACCACATAGATGGCGCCCGCCGTCACTTCCATATTGTGCAGCGGAATGCCGCAGCATTCACCCAGAAAATTATGGGTTTTGACAAACACCGAATCCGGAAAGGCCTGGGTGAAATCACGGTGCACGGCGGGGCGCAGCGCCATGATTTGCGCCATTTCCAACCCCTCAAGCGGGCGGCCGGCACGTCTGGCATACCAGGCACCGGCGGATTCGCCGATGCAGAAGCGGTCAAGTTCGTTGATAGAGGCCGGCTCGGGCGGGTTGCGCAGCAGATTGAACAAAAAAGCGCGCAGCCATGTATTACCTGACTTGGGATAGGAGGCGAGCCAAATGAGAGCGCCCATCAACCAAACCTGTCTGACTGAAACGGATCATTTCCGCCACGAAAAAGGGCAGGCCATAGCCTGCCCTTTCATAATCTATTGCAAGACCGGATTAGAAATCCAGCATCAGGGTAAGGGCCAGCGCCTTGTCTTCAATGCTGGCCGGGCTGATATTGCTGGCCGGTCCGGCAGCTTCGTCATCAGCAAAAGTCAGATCCGCGCTGATGGCCACTCCGGGTCCCAATTTATACTGGGCGCCGATATCAACCAGTTTAAGCTGATTGTCTCCAGGTGCGCCGCGTGTGCCATCCTGTTCGGAATTCATATAGGCAATGCCCGCCTGCCAGGGGCCGGTCGCATAGGTCACGCCGACATTCCAGGCTTCTTCGTTGCGGTCATCCCGGAACAGCGTGCCCGGACGGCCCGGAACCAGGCCGTCTGAACCATAATAGCCCGCGCCCAGGGTCCAGCCCATGCTGGTGAAATTGGCGCCCAGGTGCCAGGCTTCCGGATCGTCGGAAATCGGCGAGGCAATGCCACGCCCTGCGGCAGTCAGGCCGAAGGATTCATGATCGCCCCAGGCATATCCCGCAGACAGTTTGATGCCGATATTCGAGAATTCGCCGACATAGCTGCCGCCCAGTTCGATAATATCTTCAACACCGCCATTGGCGTCGCTGCGCACGCCGAACGTGTTAACCCAGCCGGTTCCTGTTGCCGGATCCGAAGTGCCAAGACCGGCAGTGCCGGCAGTCGTGCCGCCGGCGACAAAGCCTGCACCAGCGCTGTCATTTGACGGGGTGTAGGACATGCCAAGCTGGAAGCCCGTCATGCGCGGGGTGAAATAGGTCACCTTGTTGGCGTCGCCCGACATTCTGATGCGGGTGGTGGTACGCGCGCTGAAACGCGAAATGTGCCAGAAAATCGGGGTGTCTACGCCATGGGCGTCCGTCACATAGGGCGCGGTATAGGCCATTTTGAATGGCGCGCTGTCGGTGGAGCCGATTTCGCCGCGGCCCATGCCGCCTTCGAGATAGGCGAACACTTCTTCATTGCCGAGCGCGGAACCGCCGATCTGTTCCTTGAATTCGATATTGGCGCCAACCGTTACGCCATTATCCAGCACGGTCGAGCCATTGACATTAATTTCGACATCCTGCTTGACAGAGCTGTCGCCCGTGCCTGCCGCATCGTCATCATGCAGCACAAAAGCCGCATCGTAAAAGCCATTGATCTTCATAGAGATCGGGTCAGCGGCCAAAGCCCCGCCCATCATCAAGCCAGAGGCCACCAGTGCGGTAGTGCCATAAAGGAACGTTTTCATACTTTACCTCGTATTAATTGGGTTAACCGCCGCACCCCGGAGCAGAACGACCGCCCCCAAAACCTGGAGCCATCCCTGCTGAAATCCGAAACCGTCAGAACCGCCAACATGCGGGGCACCCGCTGCACCCGCCATTTCGCGGCCAATCTCGCAAACTGCACTGACTGGGTCAAGCGCTAACGCCTAAACATTTCCGGGCGCCCGCACAAATAGTTTAACCTGTTGCTTGAACATCACATAAGCCCGGACATAGCCTTGTTTTTTGGCGGATTTCTTAGCAAACTGCCTGTTTATAAGGCATTATGAACAGATGTTTCCTTGCTCTATCACAGCGGCGCATGCCTGTGCCGCAAATCAGCGCCGGCATAATTACGCCACACTTTCATCGCAGTTAATTAGAAGCTAATGCTGTGCAAAGGTTGCCGCCTTTGCGGCTTGTCTTTATAAAGCGGCATCAGGATGGCAGCCTTTTTCACGCACAGCGTTGGAACCTGATTAATAATGCTGTTGATTTGGTTAAATTCCGGTTCAGATAAGGGGAAGATCTTGTTACAGGCGGCGCAGAATTTACGGATTACCCGCTTCATTGTCCTGCTTTGCGGCGCAGCACTGCTGGCGGCGTGCGGCGGCGGCGATCCCGAATCACGTTATCCCGAAAAAGTCGGCAAAAACCGCTATGACCCGGCGCCATCAGGGGCCAGGCAGACTGAGGCGGATGGCCTGTTCGGACCGGGCGGCATTTTCGGCCTGGGCGGAGACAAGGAAAAAGATGGCGGCGGCGGCATCGGGGTTAACAGCTTTTTATGGCGGGCCAGTCTGGACACGATATCCTTTATGCCAATGTCCTCGGCGGATCCGTTTGGCGGCGTGCTGATTACCGATTGGTATATCAATCCGGCACATCCCAATGAACGCTTTAAAATGACGGTTTATATTCTGGACAAACGCCTGCGCGCTGACGGGGTTAAAGTTTCCGTGTTCCGCCAGGAAATGGGCCCGGGCGGGAACTGGGTCGATGCACCCAGCAATCCGGAGACAGGGGTCCGCGTGGAAAATGCCATCCTGACACGTGCCCGCCAGCTGCGTATTGATAGCGAGGCGGGTTAAAGCTGCCTGATCACCCCTGCGCGCCCGGAAATTTTTATGTCACGATATAATCCCAAGCAATCTGAACAGAAATGGCAGGACCGCTGGCATAAGGCGCAGGCCTTTCGCGCGGTGCCTGATGCCCGTGAAAAATATTATGTGCTGGAAATGTTTCCCTATCCGTCCGGGCGGATTCACATGGGCCATGTCCGCAATTACACCATGGGCGATATTGTCGCGCGCTACAAACGCGCCCGCGGATTTAATGTGCTTCACCCGATGGGCTGGGACGCATTTGGCATGCCTGCTGAAAATGCCGCGCGTGAACGCGGCGTGCATCCCGCCATCTGGACCTATGAAAATATCGCCACCATGCGCAGCCAGTTAAAGGCGCTTGGCCTGTCGATAGACTGGACGCGCGAACTGGCGACCTGCGATGCGCAATATTACGGCCATGAACAGCGGATGTTTCTGGATTTTCTGGAGGCAGGCCTGGTGACCCGGAAAGAATCCTCGGTCAACTGGGATCCGGTGGATGGCACCGTGCTGGCCAATGAGCAGGTCATTGACGGGCGCGGCTGGCGTTCCGGCGCGCTGGTGGAACAGCGCCTTCTTACCCAGTGGTTTTTTAAAATCACCGCCTATGCGGATGAATTACTGCTATCGCTGGACACGCTGCAGCGCTGGCCCGAAAAAGTACGCCTGATGCAGAGCAACTGGATCGGGCGTTCCGAAGGGATGCGGATACGCTTTGCGCTTACGGGGGCGCACGCCGCAAGCCTGCCGGGAGATGGCGTGCTGGAAGTATACACCACGCGCCATGATACGATTTTCGGCATGAGCTTCTGCGCCATTTCGGCGGATCATCCGATTGCGCTGGCGCTGGCGTCACGCGATCCGGCCATCGCTGCCTTCTGCAAGCAATGCCGTGAGGGCGGCGGCACGGCGGAAGTGCTGGAACGCGCGGAAAAGCTTGGATATGACACGCAATTAAAGGTGCGCCATCCCTTTGTTGCGGGACGCGAGGTTCCGGTTTATATCGCCAATTTCGTGCTGATGGGATATGGAACGGGCGCTATTTTCGGCTGCCCGGCGCATGATCAGCGCGATCTGGATTTCGCCCGCAAATATGGCCTGGAAGTTCTGCCGGTTGTCGCCCCTGTTGGAGAGACAGACATCCTTATCGTTAATGATGCGTATACGGACAATCAGAACGGGCGTATGGTTAATTCCGCCTTTCTGAATGGCATGGCCATCGCCGAGGCGAAATCCGAAGTTTCAAAACGCCTGAGCGCAATGGGCGCCGGCGAAGCGGCGGTAAGTTTCCGGCTGCGCGACTGGGGCGTTTCACGCCAGCGCTATTGGGGCTGTCCGATTCCGGTTATTCATTGCGCGGAGTGCGGTGTTGTGCCGGTGCCGCGCGATCAGCTGCCGGTCACCCTTCCGGAAGATGTCACATTCGACAGGCCGGGAAATCCGCTGGCGCACCATCCATCATGGAAACATGCGCCCTGCCCGAAATGCGCCAAGCCGGCGATTCGCGAAACAGATACCTTTGATACCTTTGTTGATTCGTCCTGGTATTTTGCACGCTTTTGCAGCCCGCATGCCGCCGTGCCGGTTGACCGCGCCGAAGCCGATTACTGGATGCCCGTCGATCAATATATTGGCGGTGTCGAACATGCCATTCTGCATCTGCTTTATTCGCGCTTTTATACCAGGGCCATGAAGCAGACCGGCTATGCAAGGGACAGCGAACCATTCAGCGGACTGTTTACCCAGGGCATGGTGACGCACGAAACCTATAAGGACCAGACCGGCGCCTGGCTGTTTCCCGAGCAAATTATCAAGCGCGATGGCGCCGCTGTGCACAAAGATACCGGCGCGCCGGTGCAGATCGGCAAGATCGAATCCATGTCCAAATCAAAGCGCAATGTGGTTGATCCCGAAAATATTATTGCGCATTACGGGGCCGACACGGCGCGCTGGTTTGTGGTTTCCGACACGCCGCCCGAACGGGACATTGAATGGACCGAAGCAGGCGTTGAAGGCGCCTGGCGCTTTACCCAGCGCGTCTGGCGTCTGGTCAATGACGCCTTGACGCTGGTGCCGCCGCCCGGCGATGCGGTGCAAGGCGGGACTTTTGGCCCGCTCGGCCAGGCGCTGCGGCAGGCTTCGCATCAGGCAATTGCCGCCGTGACCGAGGATATTGAGCGGTTTCACTTTAACCGTGCTGTGGCGCGGATTTATGAATTATCCAATCATATCAACAGCTTTATGTCGCAGGGGACGGAGGAACCAGGGGCAGGCCTTGCATTGCGTGAGGCGCTGGAAAGCCTGATTCTGCTGTCGGCACCCATGATGCCGCATCTGGCTGAGGAATGCTGGGCCCAGCTTGGGCATACACAGATGGCGGTGGATCAGCCCTGGCCTGTCGCGGACCCGGAGCTTACCCGCACCGATACGGTTCTGGTCATTGTTCAGGTGAATGGCAAGCGGCGCGGTGAACTGAATGTTCCGCCGCAGACGCCTGCTGCCGAGCTTGAGGCCAGGGCATTGGCCCTGGAGGGGATCACCCGCCATCTGGAGGGGAAACCGGTGCGCAAGGTGATTATTGTGCCGGACCGGATTGTCAATGTCGTGGCATAGGCGCGACATTCTGACAGTGATTGGCGTCGGCCTGTTGGGCGGCTGCGGCTTTGAACCACTTTACGGGCAGCGCGCGCAAAGCAATTCGGCGCCGGCGCAATTTTCCCAAATCGCGCTGAACCCGATTGAAGGGCGTGCCGGTCACCATCTGCAAAACTATCTGATTGACCGTTTTTCGGCGCGTGGGGGTAATATCAAAAAAGCTTACCGGCTGGATATAGCCCTGACGGAGCGCAAGGATGGGCTGGCCATTCGGGAAGATGAATCCGTCACACGATTCAACTATAGATTGTTGGGAGCCGTGCGGTTAACCCGCATACAGGATCAGAAGATCCTGTATGAAACCAGCCTGCGGGCGACCTCTGCATTCAACGTCGTTGATTCCGAGTTTGCCACATTAAGCGCCGAGCGGGACGCGGAGGAACGCGCCGCCCGCGATCTGAGCGGAGAAGTGGTGACCCGTCTGGCGTTATATTTTCAGCGCAGCGCAGCGCAACCCCCGGCATAGGGCCCTGCATGATTGTCAAAGGCGCAAGTTTGGAACAATTATTGAAGCGCCCGGCCAGCGCCCTTCGCGCCGTGCTGTTTTATGGACCCAATGAGGGGCGTGTCCGGGAACATGCCCAGCGCGTTACCCTGGCGATTGTCGCGGATATACATGACCCGTTTCGCATTGCCAATCTGACCGGAGCCGCGCTTAAGGAAGATCCTGCACTTCTGGGTGATGAGGCGGCTGCGATTGCCATGACCGGCGGGCGCCGGGTAATACGCCTGAGCGGGGCCGGGGATGCCCTGCTTCCGGCATTTCTGAATTTTCTGCAAGACCCCAAAGGCGATTCGCTGATCGTCATGGAGGCGGGAGCACTGACCAAAACCTCCAAATTGCGCAAAACTTTTGAGGACAGTCCGTTATGCGCAATCGCTGCCTGTTATGAAGACAGTGCAGCCGATCTGTCGGCAATGGTCACTGATCACTTGGCGCAGAACGGGCTGAGGATTACTTCAGATGCTAAGGACTATCTGCTGCAATGTTTGGGCGAAGACCGCATGGCCAGCCGGCAGGAACTGGACAAGCTGGTTTTATATAAGGGATTTTGGACACGCCAACGGAACAGTAGAGATATCAAAGATGTCATGGCAGGCGCCGGTAGCCAGGATACCGGCGATATCCCAGGTATCGGAGATATACCTGACACAATAGATAGCCATGATGGCGCAGATATCCTGGCTATCGCGGATAGCAGAGGTATCACCGGTACCAATACTATCCTGGATGGCACGGATATCCATGATGCCATAGCTATCGCAGATGTCTTAGAGACCCCTGACATCAGGGGTATAAAAGATACCGGCGGTATCATGGATGTCCATGACCGCTCTGATAGCCATGATAGCTCTGATAGCCATGATGGCCATGATCTCCGGCATGGCATGGCGTCCAAGGATAATCTGGTGCGCTTGCAGGATGTGCAGGCCTGTATTGGCGATGGTGCCGTTCACAGTCTCGATGAAATTTGTGACTGCCTGTGTCTGGGCGATCCTGAAGCGCTGGATGCGCATATTCAGCGCGCTTTTGCGGGCGGGGTTTCCCCTATCACTATCTTGCGTGCGCTCAGCACCCATCTGATGAAACTGCAACTGGTACTCGCGGCGCAGGCGAAGGGCAGTTCTGCCGATATGGCGCTGCGGGTGCTGCGGCCGCCTTTGCATTTCTCAAGAATCACGGCATTCCGCCGCATGCTGCCTTTATGGAATACGCAGTTGGCCGCACATGCGCTGGAACAGGTGCTGCGGACCGAGGCGGCCTGTAAAACCACCGGCGCACCGGATTTCAGCCTGTGCAGCCAGGCCCTGCTTCAGCTGGCGCATCTGCCGCGCCGCGCCCGGACGGCCCGGCCGGGCTGAGTTAAAACTGGCCCTGAGCCGGATTGGTCAGCAATCGCTGATAGACATCCTCAAGCTGTTCCAACGATTTATATTCGATGGAAATGACACCTTCCAGAAAGCCCCGTGGCGAGATGGTCACCTTAAGCCCAAGCCCGTCCGCGATCTGTTTTTCCAGCGCCAGCAGATTGGGATCTTTTATCAGCGGGGGTTTTTTAGCGCCGGAGGGTTTGCGTCCTTTTGCCAGCGCCTCGGCATCGCGCACCGACAGCTTGCCTTTGACAATCTGTTGCGCCAGCGCTTCGGGATCAGACGCTGTGATCAGGGTGCGTGCATGTCCCGCGGAAAGGCGGTTATCTTCCAGCATCGCCTGGATGGATTCAGGCAGCGCCAGCAGCCGCAGCATATTGGCGACATGGCTGCGGCTTTTGCCCACCACGCGGCCGACATCCTCCTGCGAATGATCAAATTCATCTATCAGCCGGGCATAGCCGCGTGCCTCATCCATCGGGTTCAGATCTGCCCTTTGAATATTTTCAATCAGCGCCAGTTCCAGGCTTTCGGCATCGGTCAGATCCTTGACCAGAATCGGCACCTCATGCAGACGCGCCAATTGTGCCGCCCGCCAGCGCCGTTCCCCGGCAACAATTTCATAATGCTCGGCCAGATCGGGTACCGGACGCACCAGAATAGGTTGCAAGACGCCCTTTTCCCGAATGGAATCGGTTAATTCCTTCAAAGCGGCATCGTCAAATTTTTTGCGCGGCTGAAAATGATTGGGGCGCAGATTGCCCACCGGGATATGTTGCGGGGTCCGCGAAGGCATGACGCGCCCAAAAGGTGAGCGTTCCTCGCCCAGCAACGCGGACAGTCCACGCCCCAGCTTCTGTCTTCTGATTTCGTCACTCATGATTTATTCCGCACCCTTGCCGCAGGGGTCAGGCGGCTTTTGCCTGGCGCTCCTGCCGGAGAATTTCTCCAGCAAGTTTTATATAGGCCCGGCTGCCTGCGCAATGCATATCATAGATCAGCACAGGCTTTCCGTAGGAGGGCGCTTCTGAAACCCGCACATTTCTGGGTATCACCGTGTCATAAACTTTTTTACCCAAAAATCCGCGCACATCCAGGGCCACCTGATCCGAAAGATTATTGCGGGAATCAAACATGGTCAGGACAATGCCCTGAATTTCCAGCAGCGGATTCAAAGTGTCACGTACCATATCGACGGTGCGTAATAATTGGCTCAACCCTTCCAGCGCGAAAAACTCACATTGCAAAGGCACCAGAATCGAGTCTGCCGCCGCCAGCGCATTGATCGTGAGTAGGGAAAGTGCGGGCGGGCAATCAATCAGAATATAGCTAAAAGGAAGCTGCCCCGCTTGCGCCGATTGTAACAGCATATCCCGCAGGCGAAAATTCCGCCGGGGCAGGTTTATCAATTCCAGCTCCGCACCGGAAAGATCGACCGAAGATGGCAGCACGCTGAGACCCGGAATGGAAGAAGCCTGCACCGCCTGCACCAGATCGGCCTCACCCATCAGCACTTCATAGATGGAACATTCCCGTGCCTGCTGGCTGACCCCCAAACCCGTGCTGGCATTACCTTGCGGGTCCAAATCAATCACCAGCACCCGCTCGCCAACCGCCGCCAATGCGGTGCCCAGATTAATTGCGGTTGTGGTTTTCCCCACCCCGCCTTTCTGATTGGCAACCGCAATCAGACGTGCGCCGCCAAGGTTTAATGTTTCACGTGAAACAGGCAAAGGTCGCGATACAGGAAAATCAGACACGGGCTACCTCCGTGATTATCAGCACCTTGCCTGCCGAATGAGTCCGGCTTGGGTGCTGTATCACCGTCATTTTTCTATATTTTGCGGCCAATGTCAATTCATCATCTACATCTTGTCCTTTTAAAAGTAAATAAATTGTGTCCGGCCCGGCAATCGGCGCTGTCAATTCCAGGATCCGATGCAGCGGGGCCAGCGCACGCGCCGTGATCAGCCGCGCCGGCCCGCCCAATTGCGGCGGCTGTAGCTGCTCGATACGCTGCGCATGTACCTCAGCAGATATACCGGTGGCGCGAATCACTTCCTGCAAAAAAATCGCCTTGCGCTGATCGCTTTCGACCAGATGCAGGCTGGCGGCATTGCCCGTATCCTCCTGAAGCAGCGCCAGCACCAGACCCGGAAATCCGGCGCCACTGCCAATGTCCAGCCAGGGTGCGCGCTGTTCAGGCAGAAGATGTAAAAGCTGGGCGCTGTCACGCAGGTGGCGCTGCCACAAATCCGGCAGCGTGCTGGCGCTGACCAGATTGATCCTGGACTGCCATTTTTGCAGCAATGCGACAAAGTGATTTACCCGCGCCAGAGCCGCCGGGCCAATATTAAATTCCTGTTGAAACTGCTTCGGCCCATAAAAGCCGCTGGCGGCATTATCGCAATTGCCGCCGGTCACGCTGTTCTGACAGTGGGCTGCTTTTTCACATGCACCAGCAGCGTGGTCAAGGCCGCGGGCGTAATACCCTCAAGCCGCGCGGCCTGTCCCAAAGTCGCCGGGGCAGCTGCGCGCAGCTTCTGACGCGCCTCTATCGACAGGCCGGAAATCTTGTCATAATCGAGATCGGCTGGCAAATGCAGCGCCTCGTCTTTTCGATAGGCAATGATATCGGCTTCCTGACGCAGCAGATAGGTCGCATATTGCGCATCTGTTTGCACCTGCTCCGCAATATCGGGGGCAATTTCCGCCAGCTGCGGCCATATGACGCTCAACCGGCTAATATCAATATCGCGATAGGCCAACAGATCCCAGGCGCTGCGTGTCAGGCCATCCTGATTGACCTGAAGCGCGTGATTCGCCGCCTGTGCCGATGTCAGGCGCAATGCCTGGGTCATTGCGCGGGCCTGGGTCAGCGCCTGCTGCTTGTGCTCAAAATGTGCCGCCCGCTGCGACGAGACACAGCCCCAGGCCATTCCCAGACCGGTCAAGCGCTGGTCCGCATTATCCGCCCGCAGGCTTAGCCGATATTCAGCGCGGGAGGTAAACATCCGATAGGGTTCACTGACCCCCTTGCTGGTCAGATCGTCTATCATGACGCCAATATAGGCGGTGGCCCGGTCCAGCATCACCCCTGGCTGGCCACCGGCCAGACGGGCGGCATTGATACCAGCCATTAATCCTTGCGCGGCCGCCTCTTCATAGCCGGTGGTGCCATTGATCTGCCCGGCCAGAAACAGGCCGCCCACCGCAATGGTTTCCAGCGTAGGCCGCAATTCGCGCGGGTCCACGAAATCATATTCAATGGCATAGCCGGGACGGAAAAACACCGCGCGCTCCAGGCCGTTTATGGCGCGCACCATTTCCAGCTGCACCGATTCCGGCAGCGATGTGGAAATGCCGTTTGGATAAATCCAGTCACTCTCCAGCCCCTCCGGCTCCAGAAAAATCTGATGACCCTCTTTGCCGGCGAAACGTACCACCTTATCCTCTATCGAGGGGCAATAGCGCGGCCCAGTGCCCGCAATCTGACCCGAATAGATCGGCGCACGGTGCAGATTGGCCCGGATGATCGCATGCATTGCCGGGCTGGTATGGGTAATATAGCAACTGACCTGAGGCGTGCGCGTCTCTCTGTTCATAAACGAAAACAGGCTTGGGGGCGAATCACCCTTCTGTTCTTCCAGTCCGTACCAGTCAATGGTTCTGCCATCCAGCCGCGGCGGGGTACCGGTCTTTAACCGGCCCATGCGCAATTTCAGCCCATAAAGCGTCTTCGCAAGCGCCACAGTCGGCGCCTCCCCAACCCGGCCGGCCGGCTGCGTAAACTCGCCCATATGGATAAGGCCGTTCAGAAAAGTTCCGGTGGTGAGTATCAGCGCCTTGCAGGCAATGTGCTGGCCCGATTCGGTGATCACCGCACGGATACTGCCGCCAGCCATTTCAATATCCCCGGCCGGGGACGCGAAAATATCAAGGCCCGAAGTTTGCGCCAGCGCTGCCCGCATATGCTGCCGGTACAAATTCCGGTCCGCCTGCGCGCGCGGCCCCTGTACGGCAGGGCCCTTGCGCCGGTTCAACAGGCGGAACTGAATGCCCGCCGCATCCGCAACCCGCCCCATCAACCCATCCAGCGCGTCAATTTCACGCACCAGATGCCCTTTGCCCAACCCGCCAATCGCCGGATTACAGGACATTTCCCCGAGCGTGGCAAAATTATGGGTTAGCAACAGCGTTTCCGCACCCATGCGCGCGGCGGCGGCAGCGGCCTCACAGCCGGCATGGCCGCCGCCAACCACCACCACATCATAAGTTTTTGCTGACAATTTTTTTAATTCAGGCATGGCGCACTCTATGCTGCTTAACGGTTTTTGTCAAAATCTCACCTTTAGATCGGCCCTATTTTACGGATCTGCCGGGATCGCCTCTAGCTATTCCATCTGATCCGAATAGGGTCTAGCTGTTTCACGTGAAACATTATTTTCCGATGCAGAATTCCCCAAACAGCACATCCAGCATATCCTCGACACCGGCCCGGCCGGTAATCCGCCCCAGGGCCCGCATCGCCAGACGTACATCCTCGGCAGTCAGTTCTGCCGCTTTATCTTCCGATTGCAGCGCACGAAGCAAGCTTTGCTGACACTGGCTGAGTTCCCGCCTGTGCCGCTCCCGGGTCAGGCCGGGGGTCTCGCTGCCGCCCAGCCGCGCCGCCACCTCCTGCTGTAACCGCTGCAACAGCCTGTCCACACCCGCGCCGGTGAGAAGGGATACAGGAATATATTCGCTTATTCCGGATTCGAAATCTTTTTCGGGATGCAGGTCGATCTTGTTGACCAGTGTCAGGGCAGATCCATCCTGCCAGACCTCGGTCGCCGCATGTTTTTCAGGCCATGCGCCCGCATCATAGACCAGAAGTTTCAAATCTGCTGCCGCCGCCTGACGTCCGGTACGCGCAATGCCTTCGGCCTCGATATCATCCTCGGTAATGCGCAAACCGGCCGTATCCGCAATACTGACCAGATAACCGCCCAAATCCAGATTAACCTCTATCACATCGCGGGTGGTTCCCGCCTGGGGTGTCACAATGGCTACGTCCCTTTGGGCTAATACATTGATTAGACTGGATTTTCCAACATTTGGCGCCCCCAGTATGGCGATCCGGAACCCGCGCCGCAATATTTCCCCGCGCTGGCCGTCGGCCAGATGCGCCGAAATATCCGTTGCTAATCCCTGTAACGCCGCTTGCAGTTGTTCATTCAAATCATCGGGCAGTTCTTCATCGGAAAAATCTATCTGCGCTTCCAGAATCGCCAGCGCCTGCAACAGGCGGGCCCGCCATGATTCGTAGATTGCGCCCAGACCGCCCTCCATCTGGCGCAGCGCCTGACGCCGTTGCGCTTGTGTTTCCGCAGCCACCAGATCCGCCAGCCCTTCCACTTCGGTCAGGTCCAGCTTGCCATGATCAAAGGCCCGCCGGGTAAATTCTCCGGCCAGGGCCGGACGTGTGCCCGGCAGGCCGGAAAGGGTTCGCAGCATTTGCTCAATCACCGCGCGTCCGCCATGCAGATGAAATTCCGCAACAGATTCGCCGGTAAAACTATTTGGTGCAGGAAACCAAAGCAACAATCCCTGATCAATTGCATGACCATTTTCATCGTAAAAAGTGCGTTTTGACGCCATACGTGCCTTGGGTAGCGGTCCTGCCAGCCTTGCTGCAATATCCCCCGCCAGCGGCCCGGAGAGACGCAGCACCGCTACTCCGGCGCGGCCCGGCGCCGTCGCCATGGCAAATATCGTATCGGGCTCAACCCCCATCCAGGCTGCCGCCTCAACCGGCACCACTGCCGGTTTTCAGCGCGCTGCGAAAAAGTTCCTGCCAGCGTTCCATCGGATTGCCGGTTCCGGCAAGAAACCCCTTGAACAGCGCTTCACCATCCATGGACGCCATGGATTTACGAAACTGCGCCTCCATCTCCTTGAGCATTCTGTCCTGCATCGGAGCCACCTTCGGCAGGCCAAAAAAGGACCGCGCCTCATCCGGGGTGCATTCAACGTTAAAGGTGATTTTCATAGGGCTTCCTCGCTTGCTGGAAATGTGCGGCACAGCTATGTTGCCCCTATATCCTATCATAGAATTTAAAGGACCGCGCCATGGAGCGAAACTTTCTGGACCGCGAAACCAGCCCCTATCTGTTGCAGCATAAGGACAATCCGGTGCACTGGTATGGCTGGGGCCCGGAAGCGTTTCAGGCCGCGCGCAAATATGGCAAGCCGGTGCTGCTGTCGATCGGCTATGCCGCCTGCCACTGGTGCCATGTGATGGCGCATGAAAGTTTCGAAGACCCGCAAACTGCCGCGCTTATGAATGAGCTGTTCGTCAATATCAAGGTGGATCGCGAGGAGCGTCCAGATATAGACGCCATCTATATGCATGCGCTGGCGCTGCTAGGCCAGCCCGGCGGCTGGCCGCTGACCATGTTCCTGACCTCGGATGGCGAGCCGTTCTGGGGCGGTACCTATTTTCCGCCCCATTCTGCGCATGGCCGCCCTGCCTTTCGCGATATCTTGCGTGAGGTGCATCAAGTCTATATGTCCGAACCAGAAAAAATCGCCAATAACAGGGACGCGCTGAAACAGGCGCTGGAGCAGATGAGTCAGACAAATACAGAAGGCCACCTCACATTTGACCTGCTGGACCAGGCCGTGCGCGGCCTCGCCAGGCAGATCGACCCCGCGCATGGCGGCCTCAAAGGCGCACCCAAATTTCCCCAGCCGGCAATATTTGAAATGCTGTGGCGCGGCTATTTGCGCAGCCATGATGATGGCCAATTAAAATTATTGAACGCCACGCTGGAAAATATCTGCCAGGGGGGCATTTTTGATCATCTCGGCGGCGGCCTTTCGCGTTACGCCACCGATGAGCGCTGGCTGGTCCCGCATTTCGAAAAAATGTTGTATGACAATGCGCAATTCATTGATCTGCTCACAATGGTCTGGCCCGGCACGCATTCCACTTTATATGCCTGGCGCCTGTTTGAGACGGTAGCCTGGGTGCAGCGTGAAATGGTGCTTCCCGAAGGCGGTTTTGCCGCCTCGCTGGACGCCGACAGCGAAGGGGTTGAAGGCAAATATTATGTCTGGGACGAATCCGAGATCGACCGGCTGCTGGGTCTCGACGCCAAATTCTTCAAACAGCATTATGATGTGACGCCCGCCGGCAACTGGGAGGGAATGAATATTCTCAACCGGCTGAAAGATTTCGGGCTCGCCTCTGACCCCGATGAACGCCGCCTGGCGCTGCTGCGCGCAAAATTATTACCGGTGCGCGACAGCCGCATTCCGCCCGGGCGTGATGACAAGGTGCTGGCCGACTGGAACGGCATGATGATCGCAGCGCTCGCCAATGCTGCCGCTGTATTTGACCGGCCAAGCTGGTTTGAAATGGCGGCCCGCGCATTTGAATTCGTTACCACAGCCATGACCGGTCCGGATGGCCGCATCGCCCATTCCTGGTGTGCGGGAAAAATCACCGGCGCGGAGATATTGGATGACTATGCCCATATGGCGCGCGCCGCCCTCAGCCTATATGAGCTGAGCGGGATCACGGACTATCTGCAATGGGCGCAACGCTGGACCCAACAGGTCAATGAACGTTTCTGGGACAGTGAGAATGGCGGCTATTTCTATACTCCGAAGGACGCCAGGGATCTGATCGTGCGCACCCGCCAGGGCGCCGATAACGCCACCCCCAGCGGCAATGGCGTGATGGCAAATGTCCTGGCCCGGCTGGCCTATCTGACCGGCGACATGACGCACCGTCAGCGCGCCACGGCGGTTATCGCGGCATTTGGCGGTGAAGTGCGCAAAAACTATCTGTCACTGGCCAGCCTGCTCAACAGTTTCGAATTTCTCGAACGCGGCGTGCAGATCGTCATTCTGGGCGATCGCGCCGACAAACATACCCAGAAACTGTTGCAGGCGGTCTATTCCCAGCCTGTCCCCGACCGCACCGTCATGGTCATCGCACCTGGAAGCGAACTGCCCAAAAATCACCCGGCACGCAACAAGACCCAGCGCGACAACCGCGCGACCGCCTATGTCTGCCGCGGGCCCAGCTGCTCACTGCCGCTGACCGATCCGGGCATGCTGGCCGACGCGATTGATCCGCGCTTGGCCAAAGTTTAAAGGCCGGTCCAATGACACCGGATCCGCAAAAGGCTATCTTTGCCGAGGGCGCGCATGGATGCAAATTTCGACGCCGCCCGCGCCATGCATAACGCGCTGAAAGACCATGCGGAACTGCTGCTCGAGGTTCCCGGTTTCAATTATCACGATAACCGCGACATGACCGGCTTCATTGACGGCACCGCCAATCCGCGCGACGCCGAGGCGCACGAAGCCGCGCTGGTTCCGCCGGGCCGCAATCTGGCGGGCGGCGCCTATGTCATGAGTATGCAATATCTGCATGATCTGGACGCTTTCAACAGGCTGTCCATCCCCGAACAGGAAAAAATCATCGGCCGCACCAGGAATGACAGCACCGAGCTGCAACGCGCGGCAAAGCCCAATGACGCCCATATTGCCCGCGCCGAGATTACAGTGGATGGCGAGGAACAGAAAATCTACCGGCGTTCATTTCCGTTTGGCGGCGTGCGCCAGCACGGGCTTTACTTTCTTGCTTTCGCCTGTGAACAGCGCCGCTTCGAACTGATTTTAAAAAGCATGTATGGCATTTCCGGTGACGGCGTGCATGATCATTTGCTACACTTTACCCGCGCCGTGACGGGCTCTTTCTGGTTCGCCCCGCCGCTGGGCGCGCTGGATTAAATGCCGGGCTTGAAAAATACCGGCCTGAACTGAAGGAGAAGGAAATGAACGGAACAGATATAAATATTCCGTGTAAAGACGGTTCCATGACCGGCTATCTTTCCATGCCGAAATCTGGCACCGGGCCGGGCGTGGTGGTGATGCAGGAAATTTTTGGCGTCAATCAGGTGATGCGTGAAATCACCGATATGTTCGCCGCCGAAGGCTTTGTGGCGCTGTGCCCGGATCTGTTCTGGCGCATCGA